>Ga0172363_10002116_pt1 | contig 16036 bp, 14 predicted proteins | sample LakKivs2_kivu2a2_FD_114541 | JGI IMG/M metagenome (GOLD analysis project Ga0172363, IMG submission 114541) | Sediment microbial communities from Lake Kivu, Rwanda - Sediment s2_kivu2a2 | ecosystem: Environmental > Aquatic > Freshwater > Lake > Sediment | place: Rwanda: Western Province, Lake... | reverse complement strand
CCAGTTGATCAGTTAGCCAGTTGTCCAGTTGGCCAGTTGTCCAGTTGATCAGTTAGCCAGTTGTCCAGTTGGCCAGTTGTCCAGTTGATCAGTTAGCCAGTTGTCCAGTTGTCCAGTTGTCCAGTTGATCAGTTTGCCAGTTGTCCAGTTGAGTCGGTTGGGGTGACGGTCCACGCCGGGTTTGTCGCTGTGTCCCACGTCAGCGCCGCCCGTATGGGACGCGAGGTGGCGTTCTTGAGAGGCAGCGAGAAAGTCATTCCTTCGGCGAGGTTGGTGGCACTCTTGACGTCGTCAAAAGCAAGAGCTACGCAGAGGCGCTCGAAGCCGAGGTCATCGAGGAATGCCTGCGGAAGAGCTTCTTCGGGGCCTTCGATGACTTTGCCTTCGTCGCGGCGGTGCCTGAGCATCCACGCGTAGAGCTCGGGCGTGTTGTAGGCAGGAACCCACGAGGCATGGTCCACCTCAGGGTAGATGGTCAACTGAGCGTCTCCGCTTGCCTGCTTGAGTGCATCCACGGTGGTGACGGCCAATCCGACCGGGACTGCTGCGTCCTTTGCACCGTGGAACGCCCAGACGGGAATGCCCCTCATCTGATCGAGGTTCTGGTTGCGGGCATTGCCGCAGATGGGGACGGCCGCTGCGAAGCGCTCGGGATTGGCCGAGCACCACGCGTAGGTGCCGATCCCGCCAAGGCTTTGGCCGGTGAGATAGACGCGGTCGGGGTCGATCTTGTACTTCGCGATGATCTCGTCGAGCATGGCATTGAGCATGGGAAGCGCGTTTCCCCAGCCGCGGCGCATCGTCCCTCTCGGAGACACCAGCACGAACGGCAAGCTTGGATACCTCGCGGCAAGCCACGGCAGACCGTTCCGAGTGACAGCCTCGATCGTGTCGCCTCCTCCAGATCCATGAAGGAAGATTACAAGCGGCCACTTGCGGGCGCTCTTGACGCCATAGCCGCTCGGAAGATAGAGCTGATACTCGCAGCTCACGGCCTGCTCACTGGAATCAGGCGCAGTTCGCGTGAATGACTCCGGATGCTGATTGGACCTGGACGGCGCGGATGGGCCGGACGGCGCATCCGGCCAGGAGGCCGCCGAAGCACATGAAGGAAAGCACGATGCAGAAGTACGTGTTCATACGGTCAACCTTTCAGATCGACGAGAACCACTGCATAAACTGCCTGCGGACACGATGAGTTCAGCTTGCTTCGTACCACGATCAGGTCGAGGATATTTATCTTCCCGTCCTTGTTCTGGTCGGCCCGGGCGTTGTCGCTTATCGCGGGGTCATGGCCAACTCGATTGCGTATCGCGACCAAGTGGAGGATATTCACCAGGCAGTCGCCGTTCACGTCGCCGGGGAGATCTACGATGCTGTAGGTGCCAGTGGTGACGTCGCTGTTGGCCATGCCAGTCTTGAAGGCAATCGCTTTGAGCGCGGTGTTGGCGCTGATGATCACTGGCAGGCTGTAGATCGTGCCAACGGTGTCGCTTGGCTCGGTGCCATCGTTAGTGTAGCGGATGCCGGCGTCGGCCGTGGCTGTGGCGATTGTCACATATTGCGGCGAGCCGAACGTGCCGGGCGCGGGAGTGAAGAAGGGAGCCGCACACTTGATGGCGTATGTGCCGCTTGTCACGCCGCTGTTGCCAAGGCCGGTCTTGTATGCGACTGCCTTCAGTGTGGAGTTGCTGCTGACGCCTATCGGGCCGCTGTAGACCGTTCCGTGGGTGGGAGTTGGCGTGGAGCCGTCGGCGGTATAGCGGATGCTCGCGCCGTTGGTGACGGTGGTGATGGTCACGGACTGCGGCTCCGAGTACGTGCCGCCCGGCGGGCTGTATATGGGGGGCAAACAGTTGATGATGTACGTGCCGGTTGTCACGCCGCTGCTGGAAAGGCCGGCCTTGTACGCGATTGCCTTGAGTGTGGAATTGCTGCTGATGTCTATCGCGCCGCTGTAGACCGTTCCGTAGGTGGGCGTTGGAGTCGCACCATTGATGGTATACCGGATGCTCGCGCCGCTTGTGCTGGTGGTGATGGTCACCGACCGCGAGGAGTTGTATGTGCCGGCTGCCGGGCTGAATGTGGGAGCCGCGCACTGGATGGTGTAGGTCCCGGTCGTTACCGGGCTATTGCTCTGTCCGGCCTTGTAAGCGATGGCCTTAAGCGTGGTGTTGACGCTGATGCTCACCGACCCGGTGTAGACCGTGCCAACGGTGTCGCTGGGCGTGGTGCCGTTGGTGGTGTAGCGTATGGCCGCGCCGGCTGTGGCGGTGGTGATGGTTACCGACTGCGCCGAGCCGTAGGTGCCCGCCGGCGGTGCAAAGACGGGCGCGGCGCAGGGCGCGCCTGAGCCCACGGTGCCGCTCTGGCGCACCCAGTTGTCCCAGCCCGTGATCTTGTAGATGCGCACCATGGACTCCTGGCCGCCATAGTAGTAGACGCCGCCGGTTGCCGGATCCTCCAAGACGGTGCCGGAGCCGTTTTCGCTGGACAGGCAATAGCGCGTCATTGGTACGCCGCCGGACGTATCGCAGTTGGCCGTCTCGAACGGGTTGCCCACCCACAGGCCGTCTTGGTCCCAGCAATACTCGAAGGCAGACCAGTCGCTGCGGTTGGCATTCCCGCCGTTCATGTCGGCCGCAATCACGCAGCCGTGCACCACGCCAACCGTGTTGCGGAATGACGACCATACCTCGCCGGGGTTCACGGTGTGGTTGGAATCGGCATAGTTGTGGTTGGCGCCGAGTTTGCCCGCCTCCCAGAGGAAGCTCCCGTTGGCGTCCCACTTCACCACGCGAACGTCGTTCGCTCCGCCCCATCCATACATGTCTATGTTGAAGCAGGCGAAGATGGAGCCGTCGGGAGCTGTGGTCATCTGAATGCTGCCCCGGCCGATGTTGGATGTGCCCGCGGTGATGTAGCTGGGAATGCCTGCAAAAGTGGTGTCTGATACCCGATCCATCGGCCTTAGAACCGGCGCCCAGTCCTGCCCGCCGACCTTGTTCCAGCTCACCGCGTCGTGCTTGATCACCCTGCGTCCGTAGAAGTAGTAATGTGTGAAATCGGAAGCTATGTGAGGCATGATCAGGTCCCAGTAGCAGTGGCCGGTATACGTGACCCGCTCGCCGGGGTCTTCCTGGCCGTCGCCGTTGGCGTCGGTCCACAGGTAGGCCCATTGATATCCGCCGACGTCCGTCCCGCGGAAGCCTTTCACCACAGGTATCAGCCGCCAGTTTGTGCTGTCCACTCGCAGCACCTGCAAGGTGGGCCATTGCTGCTGGCAGAGGTAGGTGATGCCGTTGTGCTTAATGGGGACCCAGCCGCCGTTGCCGGCGCCATTGGCTCCCGAGCCTATCAGGGGATTCAAACCAGCCACCTGGTAAGTGGAATGTATCGTGAAGTCGCCCGTATCGAGATTGACTATGGCACGAGCGAGCGTCTGTGACGTGCCATGCCGGTCGCTGGAGAACCAGACGGCTGTGGGATCATCCGGTTCGGGGCAGGCATACGGGCACCAGGGGCTGCCGCCGTACCATTCTCTGACGAGTTGCCCGCTGCTGTTGAAATGGGCGAGGCGCCTCAGGCCAGCACCTTCGCTCTCAACTATGTAGAATCCGCCGGCGTTGTCGGCACAGATGTCCTGCACGCACAGGAAATTGGTGGGGACATACAGCCCCCACTGGCGCCCGCCGGCCGCAACCGTACGTAGCAAGGCGGGAGTAGCTCGAGTTGTACTTCTTCACCTGGTTGCTCGTGCCGGCATCGAACACGATGATATTGCCGTTCGAGCGGTCTATGTCCAGCCGGTACGGCGCGCTCAGGCCGCTGATGACGGTGGAGATGGAGTGGCTGCCGTAGGCGGTCTTCTTGATGCTCGTGCCGGTGCAGACCAGCACGTCGCCGTCGCTTTCGATGGCCACGCCCTGCGGCGACGTGATGCTTGAGCTTTGCAGGGTGGACAGCGCCGGGTTCGGGATCGGGCCCGCCGAGCACGTACGGCAATCAGGGGTTTGGCAGCCCCGGTGTTCGGCACCTTGCCTGCCGAAGACGAGCATCGTGAAAGCAGGCTCAGACAGCGCGTACCGACTCTGACGCTTGGGCTCTGCGGCAAGCTTGCCTTGGGCTTCGACGCGTCGATCGCGCAGTTCGCCGTGGACAGGCTTGGGATCTGAAGGCCACTCGGGCCGGTACACGTAGTCGCTATGGGCATCTTGTTCCCATCGCGTTACGTGTCAGGATCAGGTCGAGCACGTGGATCTTGCCGTCCTTGTTCAGATCGGCCTTCCAGTTGTCTCCGCTACCGGAGCTCTGTCCGAGATCACTGCCTACGCGGATGAGATCGAGGATGCTCACGTTGCAGTCTTCGTTCACATCGCCCTTGAGGATGATGCGGATCATCGTATCGGGCTGATCAGGTGAGGGCGCCTCTTCCACGTCTGACACTGTCGCGAGAGACGCTGTAAGAGCGGCATGTGTGCCCGGCCGCCCCCGCGTACGCAGCGGTGGTGGTTGCAGCGCAATCTTGCCAGACGGCGTGATTGCCGTCGTCAGTCGAGGCAACACGTCGTAATCAGCAATGCCGAAGCCTTCCGGCGACTCGCCAGCATCGTCTTGACCGGACCAAGGGACGGGGAATGGTGTCGAAGGTGCCTTCTGGCAAAGAGATAACTTGCTCGACGATGCGCCCGAAGCATCACTGCATGCTTTCGTGTTCCTGGTGTGATCTCGGGCATAGCGTGGTTGTGCATGGTCTTCGTTCGGAAGCGGTCACCGACAGCTTCCACCCAATCGATTGCGCACGAAGATCAGGTCAAGGACGTTGATCCATCCATCTTCATTTACGTCCGCTGGCCAGTTGCCGCTGCTCACAGCACTTTGCCCAAGGCGATTTCGTATGGGAATTAGGTCGAGGATGTTCACCCTGCAGTCCAAGTTGAGGTCACCTGATGGCAGAATGCCGTCCCACTGTGCATCGGGAACTGTGGCCACGGTTCAATGGCTCCATCCAGATGTCGACCAGCCCCAAAGATGGTCTTGCCATCCGCTGAAACGCCATTGACGCCCAATTGCCAACCTGCCACGTTGAGCCGGTGAGACAGCAAGACGCTCCTCAGGAACCGCATCTTGTGAGCTGGGTCCCAGATGAAGGAGTCGGATTCCCCCAAGCCTGCAGATGAATAATCCACAATGATCCGCCCGTCGCCCGATACCCCGCTGGGGTAGCTGTAGACCTGGTACCTCGGTAGATGCAAGCCCTGCATGCCTTCACGGATGGCATTCTTCTTCCGCCGTGGATCATCGACATCCTTGCCAAGGGCACGCCCTGGCAAGGTCAGTCACGGCACCCATGAAAAGACCCCGAGGACATCTCGTCCGCGGGGTCTTCAAATTGCAGCACAGGAAGGTCTCCTCGCGCTACCGGCCGAGGAGAAACTGCGGGAACGTTTGCTCCGTCAGATGCTCAGGATCGTTATTCCTTCTTCTTGCGAGCTTCGGCAGCGGGGTCCTGAACGTGAGGGTTATGGCAATCGCTGCAAGCGGTGGTTTTTTTGACAATGGCGGCCTTGACTTCAGGTGGGACTTCATCCCCTTTCTGCTTGGCTGCTTCGGCGAGTTGGACGTGTTTGGCTCCCGGCCCGTGGCAGGATTCGCAGCCGACCTCGGTGAGGTTGGGCGTGGCTTCCTCGCTCGTGAAGCCGCCGGGCTTGCCGAATCCGGTGGTGTGGCACGAGAAGCACAATTCCTTGTCAGGCTCTTTTGCGATCGTCTCATAGGCCGTGGCGTGCTTGTGTTTCTTCCATGTGGAATGCTCCTTGAAGTGGCATTTCATGCACTTCTGCGCTCCTGTGTACGTGGCTCCTTCTTCTCCGCGCGCGTCCGCGAAGCTGAATGCCATCACTGCGGCAACCAATCCACCAAAAACACACAGCATGCTTTTCTTCATTGTCTTCTCCAGTGTTCCGTCGTGCTTCCGTAAACCCCGGCACATGGGAAGGGGAGGACCCAGCCCGTGCCGCAAATGCGTTCCGTTCATGAGTGGCTATCGGTGATGAATGCGAGCGGTTGTCCCCGCGTCATTGACCACGAAGCTCGCTCCGTCTCATTTGTTTTCCTTTTCCTGCGAGTATGGGTCTGATCCGGTGAGATTCGCCGTACTGTTTATCAAGGCGTCGCTTTCCTGAAGGAGAACATCCACCATGTCTTTGTTGTGTACGCCCCAACTGCCGTCTCGGCGGATCGTTTCGAGCTTTGCCCGGACAGCGGCGACTGCCGCGGCTCGCTCCGGTGCCGTGGGTGAGCCCAGGGAACTCAACCGTTCCAGGCTTCTGTTGTACAGCTTGCGGGTGGTTCCTTGATTCAGGGAGATGGTGATCTTGCCCAAGCCTTTGTCGTGACATTGATCACAGGCTTCAGCCACGGCTTTCGGTGCGTCATCTGGCTTGGCCTTCTGCGTGTGGCATGCCTCGCAGGGGACATCGGACATCGGCGAGTGCTTCGTGGACGCCGACGGGATGATCTTTCCATCGCCCTTGCCTGCGAACATTGCCGCCTGGAGCGTATGGCAGCTTGCACATTCGCTGGAGTTCTTGTGATGGCAGCTTGAGCAACCGGCCTTTGCGATCACCATCTTGCCGTGCTGTGGCTCGTTGTCGTGGCAGGTCATGCAGTCGATGCCCCTGTCGCCAACGTGCCGGTCGTGAGGAAACTCGGTGCCCTCGAACGAGACGGTGGTGTTTCTTCCGAGGCCGAGGTGGCACATGCCGATGCATGACCGCAGCATCTTGTTTTCGGTGATCAGGGGTTGAGGCGGTTCCACGGCTTTGTTCAGCAATTCCAGCGCGGCCAGCAGATCCTTACGGGCAGCATGGAACGCATCGATGGCATAAGCGATGTTGTGGATCGCCACTTCCCTGGAAAGGAGGGCGAGGGTGCGGCGCGTTGCCGCGATGGTATCCTCGACCCCCTTCCTCTTGTCGGCAGACGGATCAGAGGCGCCTTTCAGGGCATCTTCGACCCGGGCGAGAAGCGCGTTGGTCGATTGGGAGCCTGCCTCCGCCGTGGCCAGCCAATCGTCGAGCATCGCGCCATAGCCTTTTTCGTGGCACCCGGCGCACGTGGTGATCATCTTTGCCAGATCGACCTTGTTCGGGTGCTGCTCCGCGGCAGGGCGGTGGCAGCCTTCGCAGCTCACCCTGGCGAGGAACATCGGGTTGGGCGAGTTCGGAATGCCCAGCAAGCCGGTGCCTGCGAAGATGTCTCGCTGCTTTTGATGGCATTCTCCGCAGGTGGAGTTGAGCCCCTGCATGACATCCACCAGGCCGTGGGCGATCGGCTCGTGGCACTCAAAGCACTCAACCTTGTGTTCGGTAACGTGCGTGAGGTGAATGGTGCCTTTGTCGTACTTCTGGCGGTCGCGTTCCATGTGGCACGCATAGCACCGGTCCGGAGGAACCTCGCCGGTACCCCGTGTTACGTGCGTGTGGCAGTTTGTGCATTTCACGCCCCTGCCGATGTACTCCTGGTGATTGAGTGTGAAGCCGGCCTGGGTGACCGTCCGGCTAGGGGCGCCGTGGCAGTTGCCGCACCCACCCACCGGGCTGCTTTCCGGCATGTCCTTGAAATGGCAGGTGAAGCACGTGCTCTCGGTGACGGAAATATGGGTTCCCTGGACGATCTGCGAATGGCAGGATGTGCAGCGAAGCCTGATGCCGCGGCGTTCATCGAGAAGGTGATCCTTGTGATCAAACACGATGCCTTGCTTGAAGGCCACCTTGCCGCTGAGCAGGCGTGTCTGATGGCAGCCACTCTGCAAGCAAGCTTCATCCTCCACTTCGGCCCGCGGGCGCCGGTCGTTCGTGCCCACAAAGTAGCGAACGGTGCTAGCCAGTGCGTTCGTCTTCGCCTTCATGAGCGCCATGGGGTTCTTGGGGTAATGGCACTTCGGGCATGCAATGTTGGAATGCTTGGACGTCTTCCATGCCGCCACGTATGGCTTCATGAAGTGGCAGGAGTTGCAGAACCACGGTTGCGAGGTGAAGTAGAAAGCCGCAACGTTGAGAAGAACGAACGCGGCCACGCCCGAGGCCATAAGGCGGACCAGAATGCGGCGGTGGTCCTTCAGGAACTTCGCCAGTTCCGCCATGAAATGTTTCAATCGGGTGTCCTCTTGAGCTGCCCAATAATCATGGAGGGCAGACGGTTCAGGAACAAGGGAACTCTCGGGAGCTAGGGGGAGAGATCATTGGCAATATTGTGCTGATGCCTTGAGCATGATGCCGAAACCTGTATTACGCCGGGCCGGCGGAACCGGGGCCGCAGAGGGCAATCAGCAATCCTTGGCGCACCGGAAACCGCACAGCAAGGTGCCGGCTCGCCACACAGTGCTCTTGCGATACTCGGTTCTCAGGAACGCGGGCGTGCCGAAGCACCATGGACCGCCCCGCAGCACTCTGCCGCATTCGCATTGAACGGCCGAGTTGCCGTTCGCACAGTGCTCGTGTGCCGTCTGTTCGTATGGGTTTGAACACCATTCATACACGTTTCCGATCATCTGGTAGAGCCCATAAGGGCTTCGGGCGCTGGGGTGAGCCCAGACGCTCGCGATCTCTTCAGGTTTGCGTTCACCGGCAGCGGGGCGAGGTCTTCCATCTTCCCACTCGTCGCCCCATGGATACTGCCGGCCGTCCACTCCTCTTGCTCCTTTTTCCCATTCCAGTTCGTTAGGAAGCCGCAAGCCAGCCCACCTGCAATATGCGGCGGCTCCCTCCTGCGTTACCCACACCGCGGGAAAGTCTGCCTTCTGCGGATCCGGCGCATATGTGTTCGCCCGCTTGCTTATCGCGCCGGCCGGCTGGAGGCTGATCCACGCTTCCAGCCTGGAAGGGCTGGGCTGTTGTTCCGTGAGGAACCGTGCATACTGGGCATTGGTCACGCACGAGTACGCCAGATAATAGGCTGGCAGGTGCACGTGAACGTTTTCTTTTCCCGACAGGAAGCCGCCTTCGGGTATGAAGGCCAACACTGTCTGATCCCGGCTGTTGCGCAGTTGCCACACCTCTTCTGCCGGGGAGGGCAATGGCGATGATTCGCGGCGATCCGGAAGCAGCGGCTCGGCTCCATCGGGCACGTGCCGCCCCAGAGCGTTGAGTATCCGCTGCACAGCCGGTTCTTTCGTGAACACATATCCCAGGTAGAGCGCCTCGATGGCTACGGAGTCCGTGAGGGCCAGGAGCGCTTCCTTGGCGATACGCCTGATCTCATCGTCGCGGTTCGCAAGGGCGGACACGAGAAACGGAACAACCTGTGCCGTCTTGCAGGCTGCCAGCTTGCGGCAGGCACCTCGGCGGACGCGGGCGCCCCTGAAGAGAGACTTCGTGTGCAGTTGGCTGCTCCACTTGAACGCATTGCTCATGGTCTCAGCCATTGTCATTTCTCCTTTGTTGGCAGGCCGTCGGCGGCCGGGCCCATGCCCAGGAGTTTGTCGGCTGTTTCAACCAGGAAATCGGGATCGACCGGTTTCTCAAGGTAGACATCGGGTTCGGCGCCGAGGAAGTCGTAAATGTCCTCGGGAGCATACGAGAAGCCCATTCGTTTCGCGACTCCGGTGAGCATGATAACCGGGATATCCCTGGTCTCGGGGTCCTTCTTGAGGTCCGATAGCGTGTAGAACCCCACTTGCCGCGGCATGTAGACGTCAAGTATGATGAGGTCGGGATGCTCCTTGCGGGCTCGTGCCAACCCGGCCAACCCGTCGCCGGCAGCCATCACCTCGTACCTCGCGGGCTGGAGAACCGCACGCACGAAGGCCGCTGTGCTTTCGTCATCATCCACAACGAGCACCTTTTTCAGTTGACCGCTGACTCTTGTGTCTTCTGGATTCATCTCCCACCCCCGGCCTCTGCGGCCTGTTGTCTGTTGCGGAACGCTGGAAGCGACTCTGATGATCGGGAATCACCGCTGGCCACGCCCCTCTCCACGATGCAGTGCCGGCGCCATTCAGTCAGCTCTCCCTCGGCTGCCTGCCTTCTTCCCCGCGAGCATCTCCGCCCGCCGCCACGCTATGGATCCTGAGCGTTGTTTCATTCCAGATGCCTTTCCGCCCGCCGGGCGCCCGATCAATCTCTCAACTGAGCCAGATGCCATTGAACGAGCCCCAGGAATCTGCTCCTGACGCGAAAGGCGATGGAGACGGAGCCGTGAACTCGCATTTTCCCTGCGAAAAACGCGGAGTCCGCGTCCATCTGCCCGCAGAGCACCGCCCAATGAACCTGCTCTGTGGCCAGTATCTCCACGTCAAAAGGCGTGCCGTCGTAGTGGTTCAACTGAATGCCCTGCTTGGTCAGTACGATCATGAGCCTGCGGCCCGTGTCCGTTGCACTGAGAACCAGCGTGGCACGTTGGAATTCAGCTAGCTGGCGGATGAGGTTCTCATCGCGGTTGATGATTTTGACAATGCTGCTCACTGCACGGAGCGGATCATCGGGAAGCGTCGAGGAGCTTTCAGTTTGGTGATTCATAGATCCAACCGGCCTTCCCGAGAAGCCATCCGTTGCAGAGGGCATCGAAAGAAAGGTATTTGAGCTCCTGTACCGCCTGCCTGCCCTGCAGGCGGCCATCCAGAACGTCGCGATAGATGCGAACGATGCGGCAGGTGTGGTCCCACTGGGGGATGATTCTCACGGTGTCCACGCCCGCCGCCGCCAACTGCGGGAGGTATTCCACCAGGCAGCAGGTACCTGCGGAAAGTGTCTGAGGACCCTCGATCCGAAGCATCGGCCGATCCTCCGCTTGCAGGACCATCCCCTCGGGATATCGGCGGCAGAGCTCCCCGCAGTCGCCGGCATCCCGCCCCAGTGATCGCACCGTATGGCAGGTGCAGGATATCGCGATCGGGACGTGCCCGTGGACGATGATCTCGATTGGCACGGCGCAGGCGCCGGCGATGGAAGCGATCGATGGCAGGCTGAGCTCGCACGGAAGCACGATCCTCCTGCACGCGTGCTTTGCAAGAAAGCACGCGGACGCGGAATTGTACACGTTGAGCGCCGCTCCGGCAACGGCGGGATACTGGTGCGCCAAGCCGAGAAATGAAGGGCTGTTTATCTCGATGCGCCCCAGCCGACGCGCAAGCTCAGCAAAAGCGAGGTGCTCTTCCCGATCCACCGTGAGGATCAGGGACGACGCATACACCTCCTTGCCTGCACCGGTAAGCTCATCACGCACCTTGCCGGTAACAGCCTCATTCGCCCAGAATCGTGAACGAATGGGGCAAGCTACCTCACCCAGGTACACGTAGTCTGCCGGGCATCCAGCAAGCTCATGATAGAGGCTCGCAAGTTTGCTGGTGTTCCAGTGAGATGGGGCTGGGCCGATGGCTATCTTCGTTTTTCGTGCTCCGGTTCTGCCGCGGCTTCATTGAGTCTGACGGATCGACCCGCTGTACGAGTGCAGGAAGGCCCCCGGGGTACCGGTTTTTCCCTCAAGGACCGCCTGGATCTCCTCGTTCTCACAGATCCCGTGGCTGGAAACGTCTTGCCGTTCCAAGGCATCGATTGCCTGGCGCCAGATGCTCGTAACGAGCCGAACGTATGCCAGGGACCTCTGCCTGCCCTCGATCTTCACCGTGTTCACCCCTGCTGCAGCAAGCCCGGGCAGCACCGACATGGCGTTCAGAGAGCAGGAATCCTGGAACGCCCGAAGGGAGCGGCCGATCGCACGATTATAGTACGTTCCTTTGCACGGGGCCGGATATGGATGTTGCTCATCCGCGCCGAAGCTGTCGATAGCAATGCCGTTCAGCCGAACCGTCGTGCGGGCGTTCTGGTCCTCAATGAACTCCAAGTGCTCCACCGGGGTGCAGGCTCCGTTGCTGTTGGCGCTCGATCCCGTGATGAAAGACGATAGGCAGCACCTGCCGTCATAGTTCGCACACAGTACACCGAAGACAATAGCTTCCAGCAGCACGTCGGTTTCGGCGCGTACTGCCGCCACTTGTTCAAGCGAAAGGACTCTGGGCAGAATGACGCACTTCACGCCGAACTGCTCATGGTAGAACCGAATGGCCGCGCCGTCCGATGCTCCGGCCAAACAGCTCAGGTGAACGGGGAGGTCCGGGTGCTTGTTCCGCGCGTACTCCAGAAGCCCCCAATCTGCAATGATCGCCGCATCGGCGCCGATGTCCTTGGCGTCGTCGATGGCGCGAAAGCACTGGTCGAGGTGGTCGTCCGCCGGATGGGTATTTACCGCTATGAACACCTCGGCGCCGCGCGCGTGAGCATACTTGACACCTTCGGCCGCTTCCTCCAGCGAGAAGTTCAGTCCCGGCAGGTTCCGGAGGTTCGTTGCAGACCGGAACCCGATGTAGACGCTGTCGGCGCCGGCATCAACTGCGGTGATCAATGCCGGCAGCGTGCCGCCCGGGGCATTCAACCGGATTCGGTTCCGTCTGTGCATCGCCGCTTTCCACAATGGGAAGGCTGAAGGAGAACGTGGACCCTTTTTCTTCCTCGCTCTCGACCCAGATTCTGCCCCCGTGGGCGCTGAGTATCTGGCTGACAATGGATAGTCCGAGGCCCGTGCCTTCCACGGCTTCCGCTCTGACGTTGTCGGCGCGATAGAACTCCTCGAAGATGTGCGGCAGTGCGTCGGCGGGAATGCCCACGCCGTCATCTTCGACTTCCACAACCACCACGTTGCCCGAGCTCGACGCACTCACGCACACCCTGCCTCCGACGCGAGTATACTTCACGGCATTCCCTATCAGGTTGCCGAGAAGCTCGTGGATGGCTTCCATGTTGCCGTGAACAAGGGGCAGGGAGGCCGGCAGCTTCCGCTGGAGAACCACGCGCTTCTTCCCCGCATGGGGCTGCAAGTCTTCGAACACCTGGCTCACCACTTCCGCCAGGCTGACGCTCGTTTTGGGGATGTCTTGCGCCGCCTTGATTCTGGAGAGGCTGAGCAGATCCCTGATGAGTTGGCCGAGGTACTCGCTCTTGGATTCCGCACGCCGAACCATGTCCAAGGCAGCTTCAGGGATGGGGCCCGTCCGGTTCTGGGTAACCAGTTTCAGGCAACTCGTGATCATTCCCGCCGGCGCCGCCAGGTCGTGAGCCACCCTCATCACATACTGGGACTTTATCCGGTCCTGATCCACCAGCGCTGCATTGGCCTGCCCCAGCTTCCTCTCCCGCTCGCGCAGGCGTTCCGCAATCGATGCTCCCAGCACCGCGGTGACGCACAAGGTGGCGGTCAACACTGTGAGCGTAACTGCCACGAACTTCCAGTCGTCGTAGAGCTCAAACGGGAAAAGGCCGACGATATGATGATGGGCCAGCAACCCGGTCAGCTCGGCTATCGCGAGGCAAGCCATGCACATCGATGCACACACCACTTGCAGCACCACCTTCCACCACGGCAGCAAGACTGCCGCTATTATGGTGTGAAACAGGTAGTAGGAGATGAACGGATTCTCTATTCCTCCGCCCAGATGCATCAGGAGGGTGAGGGCAATGATATCCGCCGCCACTTGCATGGTGGCGAATCGGCCGGCTTTCCTGCCCGTGAACCCGCCTTTCCGGCCAGCGAGCAGGAAAAGCAGGTTGTACAAGGCGATGCCGGCGCCGGCCAGAACGAACGGCCACACGCGAAACGACAGGCCCAGAACGAAGTGTCCAATGGCGGGATGGGCCAATGCCCCGGCCGCGGCCAACCACCGCAGGCGGATGAACCAGCCTATCCTGGCGGCCGGTTCTTCCGGCACTGATGGCGGACCCAGAAGGCTCACGTTGCCGCCCCCACTGGTTTCTGCACGCTATCGCACCGTGCCAAGAGCTCTGCCGACGATTTGCCGGATGACGATGCGGCGCGGGCCATCCTGTGCCCGGCACCCTGCAGCCCGCCCCGACTGGCCGCCTTGCGGCAGATGCGCCGGCGGCATGCTTCTATGAGCAGACCATTTTTCCGGCCACAGGCTGCCTTCTTGCCATGTTCAGCTTCACGTACGCCGCGTGCACCTCGGGCCGAGCTTCCGCGGTCCCACCCAGCCAACCGGCAAGCGCACTGGCACTGAAATCGGCCGGATTCACTCCATGGAACTTGAAGATCATGCCCAAAGCTCGGCGAGCGGCCAGAGTACCGCTGGCCAGCTCCGCGTGTGCGCGCGGGTGCACGTCGCTGCGGAGGTCATAGATCCAGCATTGCCCGCCGCACGCGGTTACGCGCAGGCATTCCCGGATTCCCGCGGCCGGATCATGCCAATGGTGCAGCGAAAGCGTGCTCACGACAAGATCGAATGCGCCATCGGGAAATGGCAGATCCCGCACGTCCGCCCTGATGAAACGAACTGGGCCAGCTCCGTTGCTCCCCGGCCTGATCTTCTCCAGCTTCCCCCGGGCGATCCTGAGCATGCTGCCGCTCAAGTCGATGCCGGTGAGCTCCAGGTCGGAGCGGCGCCGCGCGATCTCAGCCAGCAGGCAGCCGGGCCCGGTTCCAGCATCCAGGATGCGGCCGCACTTGACAGTCGAATCGATTTCCGACGCCACCTGCGAGTGGAAATCGCGCAGGCCGAACACCGCCACCTTCTCATAGACGGCCGTGAACGGCCAATGTATCTCCTGTGGCAGCAAGACGCGAGCTTTGCGCAACCAGTTCATCAGCATGCTTCTTTCGAGGCAGCTCGGCGTGGGGATGACTCCATCGAGCGCGCATGTCGAACATGAGGCCATCGATGGCGCTGCCTTGTCACGTTTCCGCGGGCAATGCGAGAAGCTCTTCGTACGTGAACACCGGGCCGTCGCGGCAGACGTACTTGCTGCCGATGTTGCAGCGGCCGCACAGCCCGATGCCGCACTTCATCCGCATTTCAAGCGACGTGATCACGTTGCCCGGCTGGAAGCCGAGTTTGGTGAGCACCGGCAGGGTGAACTTGAGCATGATGGGCGGCCCGCACAGCAGAGCGATCGCATTCTCGGGGCTGGGCGCCACCTCCTGCAGCACGTTGGGCACAAAGCCCTCCCGGCCGCTCCAGTGTTCATCGCGCTTATCCACGGTGATATGGGTTTCTATGTCCTTTCGCGCTTCCCACTGCTTCAGCTCGTCCTTGTAGAGGAGCTCGCCCGGGCTGCGTGCTCCGTATACCACCGTCAGCTTTCCGAACTTGGCCCGGTTCTCGCCGTGCAGGATGAACTTGATCGTGGAGCGCAGGGTGGTGAACGCGAACCCGCCGCCGATGATGACCACGTTGCGGCCTGCCATGCGTTCCATCGGAAAGGCGTTGCCCAGAGGGCCACGCACGCCGACGCGGCCGCCGGCTCGGCAGTTGTGCAGCGAGTTGGTCACCAGGCCGTCCACGTAGCGCTTTACGGTGAACTCCAGGATGCCCTTTTCCATCGGCGACGATGCGATGCCGATCGGGCACTCGCCCACGCCGAACACGGTAAGCTCGGCGAATTGCCCGCACCGGTACGTGAAGCCCTTCGCATCCTCGTCGCTGCAGAAAGCCAGACGGAACGTCTTCAGGTCTTTTGCTTCGTTCTCGATGGTGATCTTCTCGATCGCCATCAGGATCGGCCGATAAGGATTGATCGCGTTCATGTTACTTGCCTGCCCCGGTGTCCGCCACCTCGGTAAGAACCTGCCGGATGTCAAGGTTGACCGGGCAACTGCGAACGCAGCGTCCGCAGCCCACGCATCCGCTCACACCATAGCGGTCGGGATAGTAGCTGAACTTGTGCATCACCTTCTGGCGAAGGCGCGCGGCGTTGGCCGGCCGCGGGTTGTGGCCGGAAGCGTGCCGGGTGAACAACGGGAACATGCAACAGTCCCATCGCCGGATCTTCTTCACGCCTTTGCCCTTTTTCTCATCCGTCAGGTCGAAGCAGTAGCACACGGGGCACAGGTAAGAACACGCCCCGCAGCCAAGACACTTCTGCGAGATCGTCCGCCAGATGCCGTCGTCGAACAATCCGCCCAGGCGAGACTTGGCCGCGTCGATCTTCAGCTCGCACCTGATCTTGTCGTGTGCCTGCTTCTTCTG
>Ga0172363_10002110_pt1 | contig 16055 bp, 11 predicted proteins | sample LakKivs2_kivu2a2_FD_114541 | JGI IMG/M metagenome (GOLD analysis project Ga0172363, IMG submission 114541) | Sediment microbial communities from Lake Kivu, Rwanda - Sediment s2_kivu2a2 | ecosystem: Environmental > Aquatic > Freshwater > Lake > Sediment | place: Rwanda: Western Province, Lake... | reverse complement strand
TCTCTACTAAGTCAGAACGAAACTGTGAGCATCTTAACACCAGAACTTACTTATTCATATCGCAGCATAAAGACAGCCGACGGATATTTTCCGTTCACCGTGAAAATCGACAGTATCGAAGCTTCAGGTACAATTACAATAATGATCAAAGAATAAGAGAACAGTGCGCAGACTCATTCTGCACACAAACTCTCATTTCTATCAAATTCTCTGGGAAAACCATGAGCTATGCATTAATCAAGTGGCATGCAACCTTATGACCGTCTCCAACGTTGACAAGCGTAGGTTCTTCCCGTTTACACACGTCCATTGCCTTAGAGCAGCGAGGATGAAATCTGCAACCTGAAGGCGGATTGACAGGACTCGGCACATCTCCAGAAAGCACAGCTCGTTCTCTTCGGGCAGTGGGATCAGGAATCGGCACCGAAGAAAAGAGCGCTACTGTGTACGGATGCAACGGGTTCTTATAGATCTGAGCTGTTTCGCCCACTTCCACAATCTTCCCAAGATACATCACTGCAACTCTGTTAGAAATGCATTCAACAACGCTCAAATCATGGCTAACGAAAAGATACGTTAGGTCAAATTCCTTTTGCAAATCTTGCAGCAAATTGAGCAATTGAGCACGCACAGACACATCCACAGCAGACGTAGGCTCATCCAAGATGACGAATTCCGGATTAAGCACCAACGCCCTAGCCACAGCAATCCGCTGCCTCTGCCCCCCGCTGAACTCATGAGCATACCTATACAGGTGACTTCCCGAAAGCCCAACTTTATTAAGAATGTCTATGACCTTCTCTTGGACTTTGGTTCCTTTCGCTATCTTTTGCACTGTCAGCGGTTCTGCAACGATATCTTTGACAAGCATTCTTGGATCTAGAGAAGTTGTCGGGTCCTGGTACACTATCTGTATTTTTCTTCTCATCTTGTTCAGTTTCTTGCCATGGTGTCTACCTATATCATACTGATTGCGAAGCTTCTCCAACTCGGAAGATTTGATCTTTTGAGCCTTCAACTTTCGGCGACGTTTCTCAAGTTCTGCAGATTTGGCCTTAACATCCTTTAGCTGAACATCAATCTTCTTCGATTCTTCAAGTATTGTCTTATCAGCTTTCAACTGATCTCGACGCTTCTCCAACTCCAAAATGCTAGCTTTGTCAGCCTTCAACTGAACCTGAATCTTCTCCAATTCGTGAGATTGAGTTGTATCAGCCTTCAACTGACGCTGACGCTTCTCCAATTCTGCAGATCGAGCCTTAATAGCTTTCAGCTGACTTTGAATCTTCTTCAATTCCTGAGATCTGGTCTTATCAGCCTTCAACTGACGCTGACGCTTCTCCAACTCCGAAACGCTGATCTTCTCAACCTTCAGCTGACTCTGAATCTTTTCCAATTCCATGTCCCTAGCTACTTCAGGAGCTTCTAACTTGGTTATTCTCTCTAAAACATCGCTGGGAACATCGTAGTATATGTGGCCAGCCGTTGGTTTAAGCAATCGAAGGATCGTCTTCGCAAGCGAGGTCTTGCCGCAACCAGACTCCCCCACAAGACCGAAACATTCGCCTTTCTCAATTTCAATGTCGACATTATCCACGGCCTTGACATCGGCTACCTTCCTTCTCAGAACCCCACCAAGTATTGGGTAATACTGTTTCACTCTTCGAACTTCAATCAGACGACTCATTCAGATCCCTTCGAATAAAGATGACAGTGGACAAAATGTCCTTCTTTCAATTCTACCAATGTTGGCTTCACCCTAATACACACTTCCATCGCGTAGGGGCATCTATCGTGAAATCTGCAGCCACCTGGCGGGTTTATCAAGCTTGGCACTGTGCCCTCTATTGACTTAAACGAATGTCCCGCCCTCGGAATTGATTCCAGCAACGCTTTTGTGTAAGGATGAAGTGGATTCTTGAATAGTTCAAACACGTCAGCAACTTCAACCACATTTCCCGCGTACATCACAGCCACCCGATCACATACTTCCGCAATGACGCCCATGTCATGAGTCACATAGATAATGGATGAGTGGAAATCTTTCTTAAGCTCCTTGATCAAGTTCAAGATTTGAAGCTGAATGGTCACGTCAAGATTAGTCGTCGGCTCGTCTGCGAGGAGAATCTTTGGACCACACGCAAGTGCAATGCCTATCACGGCACGTTGTGCCATGCCGCCGCTAAGCTCATGAGGATAACTGCGCAAAAACCTTTCAGGATCAGGTATCCTCATCGTCTTAAACATCTTTATCGCTTCTGCACGAGCTAAAGCTTCTATCTTATGTTTAAACCGATTAAGGATAGGAATAGCCGACAAAATTCTCACAGTAAGAGATGAGGGACTCTTAAGCATCTTCATATAAAGGCTTCTTTCATACCTAGTAAGATCCTTTCGTGACAGCACTTGTTTGCAGAACTCCACTCTCCTGTGAAGCAGCAAAACTTCAGTGATTTGATCTCCGATAGTGTACACGGGGTTAAGAGCCGATCTTGGATCTTGGAAAATCATGGAAATGTCTTTTCCCCTGATGGTCCTCAGAAAAGAATCCTTTTGGTCAAGTAGATTGTATCTCTTATCCTTCCTTTCGAAAATGACCTTACCGCCTTCTATGTATCCAGGAGGAGGAACTAGATCAAGAATTGAAAACCCTGTCACTGATTTGCCGCATCCGGTCTCTCCAACCAGTCCGAGAGTTTCTCCTTCCTTAACCTCCAAGTTCACCCTATCCAAAGCTCTTACTACACCTTCGTAAGTGTAGAAATTCAATGTTAAATCTTTGATCTCCAAGAGATTCTTTTCCATTTCTTATCGCCTTCTCATCGTTGGATCCAGTATGTCTCTAAATGCGTCGCCGAGCAGATTCCAGCCTAGAACAAACATGAAGATGAATATGCCTGGTATGATGAACAGGTACCAATAGCCCAGCGGATCTGCGTTAGATGGAAGGATCCAATCTCTCGACAAAGATATCAGACGTCCCCAGTCTGAATATCCTTCAGGGGAACCGATGCCGAGGAAACCTAATGCAGCAGCTGCAAGAACGATTCCGCCTATATCTAGAGAAGATATTATGATGATGGGATAAATAGAGTTTGGCAAGATGTGCTTGATCATTATTCTAAAATCTGAACATCCAATGGCTTTTGCTGCTTCAACGTAGACTTCATTTTTGACTCGCAGCACCTCTCCTCGAATTACTCTCGCATAGTTAGGCCATCCAATCAGAATGAAGGATATTAGAACCTTGTCCAGCGAGGTCAGAGTCACGATCCAGCGTATTGAGCCATAATCTATGATTGTAATCTGGGAAGGCAAGGATACGACCAAGGCCATTGACAGAAGCAAACCTGGAAAAGCAAAGATGATGTCAGTGCCACGCATCATCACCTCATCTATAATTCCACCGTAATACCCGCTGATTCCTCCAATAATCAGTCCGAATAGTAACCCAAAGAATACAACGAACACTCCAATGCGGAAAGCTGTTCTGGTTCCCCAAATGCATCCATAGAAGATGTCATACTGATATGGTGTTGTCCCGAATAGGTGTTCAGGGCTTGGAGGCTTCGGTGTAGATCCATAAGGCTTCTCTTTGGGCATCATGTATTCGTCATATCCAGGGACTGGCGGAGCTATCAATGGAGCGATTAATGCCAGAATAATAAAGAATACGATGATTGCGATTCCAAGAATCGACAGGGGGCTCTTCTTCAGTCTGTTGAGTGTGAATTTGATCTCTTTCCACATGGGAGCCCTTGAAGCTTTGAATTCTTGCCAGCGCGATTTTCCGCTTGTCGCTGATTTTTTGCTCATCAAATCACCCTAGTTTTATCCGAGGATCAATGTACGCATACAATATGTCCACTATCAGATTCGAAACGACGAAGATTATGCCAGTGAAAAGCGCAAAACCAAGCAAGGCAGGCAGATCAGGCCCCACTAAGGCAGCATTTGCAGCAAACGCTCCAATACCTGGGAAGCTGAAAACGGTTTCCGTTATGATCAATCCACCCAGCATGCCCGCAATCAGCAGACCTGAAAGCGTAACTGCAGGTATCAATGCGTTTCTCCTCGCATGCTTATTGATGACCACGCTGTTTTTCAGCCCCTTTGCTCTCGCCGCGGTTATGTAGCCTTTGCTGAGAGACTCCAACATGCTTGACCGCATCACTCTGACGAGAAGAGCAATCTGAATCGTAACCAATACGATGACTGGCAGTACAAGGTGGCGAAATGCCTCCGCCGTTATCCAAAGTTGCCCATTGAGCAAGCCGTCAATGGTGTAAAGGTTAGTATAAGCATGCCAATTTGAAGAATGCACAAACTGATCTGCAACGCCGTCAAGTCTCAGTGGCGGAAACCACTTAAGACCTCCGTAAAATATTGCAAGCAATACTATGCCGAACCAAAAGGATGGAAGAGACCAGCCGACTATCGATAATGCTCTCGTTATGTGATCGACGATCTTGTCCTTGTGCACTGCTGATTTTACACCCAGAAATATGCCGAAGAATATGGTCAGAGGGGCAGAATATAGCGTCAACTCCAAAGTTGCTGGAAACCTTTCCAGTAGAACATTCAGCACGGGCTGATTGTAGGAAGATTTCGCCAGACCCAGATTTCCCTGAAGAACTTCAGTCAGCCACCTGAAATATTGCTCGTAAAAGGGTGCATCTAAATGGTACTGGTGTATTACTTCATCAATATGGCCAAGCTGCTTGTCACTGCGCACATATAAAAGGGCTCTGATCTCAGGAGCAATCATCTGCGTGACTGCAAAAATAAGCAACGTTACACCAATTAGAGTCGGTATCAGCAAGATGAGTCTTCTAACGGTAAAGTCTAGTAGTCCCATCGACATGACTCCAAGCTAATCCATGTTAATGCAATTTATAACTCTGTCGGAATCGTTAGCAAACAATGTTTCAAGGTATATTTGTGCGTTTGTCAAAGAAAAAGATGACTTAACGACAGCCGTATATGTTAGAAAACTCAAGTTAACATAGTAACAGACACCAGTTTGTGCTCCAACTCTGAGATAACAACAGGAAGTGGAAACATGCAATACAAACCACTCTTTGCAAGCGCGATTTTATTCCTAGTTTTCTCGTCCATCTATATTGTTCCCGCCACAGCATTTTTCGTAACTTCTACGAAGTTCGACACCCAGACCACAGCAGCCAACTCTACCCATAGCGAGAACTTGTCACATGACAAACTCACAATGAATCAGGATCAATATCTATACGGGCAAAATGGGAATTGCGAAAAGACATATGAGTGGAGTGATTTTGTCAACGCAGATGATGAGTCTGTGGAATTAGTTCTCGGTATCAATAATGTCGATTTTGGCACTCGCAAACAAATTGAAAACATCGGCAAGAAATATGATGCAATAATCGTTAACGAGATTTGGATGGGAAATGACCTGCAGGCTGTTGTCATGAACCTGCCTCTTGCATCCGCATCTCTTTTCGTAGAAGAAATGCAGAACTCTGGATTGATCAGATATGTGGAGCCTAACATAAAGTTTCAGAGCCACTTCGTGCCGAACGATCCGTATTGGAACCTTCAATGGGGACCTCGGAAAATAGCGGCTGACCTAGCGTGGAACACCACTATCGGAGACAGCAGCTTTCTAGTGGCAGTCATTGACACGGGTATCTCTCAGAATCACTCTGACCTAATCTCCAACTACGTCCCGTTAGGCTATGACTGGGTCAACAACGATACAGACCCCACTGACGACAATAGCCATGGAACCCATTGTGCAGGCATCATAGCCGCCAAGATTAACAACAACATCGGAATCGCTGGAATGGCCCAAGTTAGAATCATGAGTGAAAAAGCCCTAGACAGCTCAGGTTCAGGAGATGAAGATGATCTTGCCAACGCCATAATACATGCTACCCAGCAAAACGCAAGCATCATAAGCATGAGTTGGGGAAGCAGCTACGAAAGCACATTGATTCACGAGGCGATCAGATTCGCCTATGACCATGGAGTTCTGTTGGTTGCTTCAGCTGGAAACAATGGAAACGACATTAAAACATATCCAGCTGCTTACGATGAAGTTATCTCGGTTTCCGCAACAAAACAAGACGACAACCGAACCTTTTTCTCAAACTATGGAGACTGGGTTGAATTGGCGGCTCCTGGAGTTCAAATCTACTCCACAGTTCTCAACAATAATTACGGCTACAAAGACGGGACTTCCATGTCTTGCCCCTATGTTGCGGGTGTCGCAGCCCTTGTTTGGAGCGAATTTCCGAATATGACGAGGGATCAGGTTCGATATCGACTGCGATATACAGCTGACGATCTTGGGGATGCGGGATTTGACGAGTATTATGGGTATGGAAGGATAAATGCAGCACGGGCAATCAATCAGTTGTTGCCTGAACATGACCTCCTGATAGAAGGCGTAGAGAGCCCTCCTTATGTTGAGCTGGATGAGACTGGAGTATTCAATGCCACAGTCCTAAATTATGGAGCCGAAGATGAGGAAAACATAACTACGTGGTTGTCAGCCAACGGCACGCACATATCAGCATATACAATTGACTCCCTGACAAGCGGCGGTGTTGCCTATGCTAACCTCACATGGACACCGACAATCGAGGGAATCTACAACATCACAATAGAGATACTACCCACAACAAACGAGACTATCGTGGAGAACAATTGTTTTGCAGCTTACACATACGCCGGAACGCCTCTGAAAGCTTTCGTAGTTCACTCCTCAGGGAATTTCTGGACTTGGATCACCGCAAGTTGGGAAAAGCTCAACAAGCAATGGTTCGAATTTGGTAATAGATCAGTATTCATTGACAGCAAGAGTTTAGACAATGAAGAAATCACTTATGAAGAACTCGTAGACGTTGATGCAGATGTTCTAATAATCTCCGCGGCCAACTCGGCGGCTTTCGGCTGGGAGTTTACAGATTCAGAGATAGAAGCCATTACTCAATTTGTTTACGACGGACATGGCCTTATCGTCACTGCGGATACATTTAGCTTTCCTGTCCCAAACAACAATAAACTTGCGCGGCTTGTTGGAATAGATGAAACCCTAAGCTGGGGCACAGCCATAACGTACAGCGTAGCCATTTCGGAACCGGAGCATCCGCTTTTCAAAGACATTCCAAATCCGTATAATCTCTCTTTCGGAAAAGCGTCGACAATTCCTCCTGGAAATTGGACAGAGAATGTGCTTGTAGGTGGAGAATATGTTGCAAGGGGGCCACTCAACGAAAGCTCCATTATAACATACAGAGGATTGGTGTACAGCTCTTTTGGCATAGAGTCTTATGCTAGCCAGGCGGACCTGCAACTATTCTACAATGCCATAACATGGACACATTATGAGAAACCTGAGCATGACTTGACTGCCGAGTTAGAAGCACCACCGTATCTTCTGCCAGGCTATTCTACTACGCTAAACGCTACAGTGTCCAACATTGGCACAAGCAACGAAACCGACGTAGAATTGCAATTGCTAATCAATGACAACGTCACATATAGCACCACGATTCCACTGTTGCCAAGCAACTCGTCTCAAACCATAAATTACCTGTGGGCTCCTGAAGAGAAGACAGCATATAACGTCACATTCTACGTGGCACCAACAGTCAACGAAAGCAACTTGCTAAACAACAAAATAATAAGATTTGCCACTGTCTCAGACCCAATAATCAAACCCGCGGAGGGGCAGTGGGCTAATTACACATTGCACACTTTCACACAGGACACTTCAACCACCGAGCAGGTAAATTTCACTTATAGCCACTATCTCTCACCTTACAAGATTAACGTGACATACGATCACTCTTCTTTAGACTCTAAATGGACCACATCATCCATCGTTAACGTCATGAACAGACAGGTAGAACAAGGCACGTACATGACTATGTGGTTTCCAGGCTGGATCGAAACAAACGTAACTCGTGACTCAAACGTGAAGATTCTCAACCGCATTGGCACAGTTGTTGGAAGCCGGGAGACAAGCATAAACAATCGGTCTGTGGAATGCTGGGACGTGTTTGTGAGGTTCCCGTACGAGAATTACACGTTCTATTACGACAAATACACGGGGTTGCTGATGGGCTATGACCGCGTAAGCATATTTTACCAAGAAAGCTTGACACTTACTTCTACAAACATCGTCGTCGGCGCAATTATACATCCTAAGGCTGGCGATTACGCTTGTTATCAAATAGTGTACTACGGCAATGACGGTGTCACTGCCACCGGGACCATGAATTTCTCCTATCTGGAATTTCTTGACATCAGCCGATTCCGAGTCCAGATAAGCTGCTTGCTGTTTGACGCTGAAGAGCAGGTTATTGAAAACTTCACTGAGTACATAATAGTGAACGTTCAAACACGCATGGTTGAAGCTGGTCCGCCAGGCTGGAACGGCACCTACTACTTTGACATGATAGAAACCAGCATTGGTTTGGCGTCGCAAGTCAATATATGGAATCAGACGGGAACAGTGTTGGGAACATCAGAATACACTGTGGGGCAACGGGTTTTCTACACTTGGATTATGTCTGCAATGAACGAAACACAGCTCTGCCTCTATCAGCATGACAGAACAAGTGGACTGCTCGTAAAATCAACAACAAACTATCTGAATGACACAAGCCAAAACATGACTTTCACGCTCTTGCAAACTAACGTAGATGTCAGCAAACCATTCGTGATAATCACAAGTCCAGAGAACAACACGGCTACTGCAAGCACAACTGTCCTCATATTCTGGCAAGGGGGAGATTCAGAGACTGGAATAGCCTACTACCTAGTTTACGTGGACACGGATCTAGTGGCGAATATGACTTCTCCGTATCCGAATATGACATATACCCTCACAGAACTTTCTGAAGGCAAACATGTAGTCATAGTTGATGTCTATGATTTTGCGGGCAACATGAACAGTGACAAAATTGACATCGTGGTAGACCTAACTGCGCCGACTGCGTCGATAATTGCACCAAGCTATGGAAGCTACCTTAACCAATTCACTGTTTTCATCAACGTTACTGGGAGCGATGCTCTCTCATTTGACAGGATGGAACTCTACATAAACGGGGTTCTTGCAGCAACCTTTCTTTCTGAAGGACCACAATCTTACAGGTGGTATACTGGACCATACAGCTATGACAACACAATCCTTCTCGTCGTATACGACAAAGCCAGCCACATGAGCACCGATCAGATCTGGGTCACTGTCGACACTGCGAAACCTGTCGTTCAGATTGTTCAATTGGCAGATTATGTAAGAGGCACTAGCAATGTTACCGTATATGCGTATGATGACAACTTGGAAAATGTGACACTTTACGTCAATGACGTGGCAATCGACACTTGGACCGCCGCAGGCACTCATGTTTCAGTCTGGGACACCACGGCATCGCTTGACGGAAACGCCACAGTCATAGCTAGGGCTTTCGACAAAGCGGGAAACATCAGGGAACATTTCGTTGAAGTCATAGTTGACAACACTCCGCCTGCAGCTGAGATCACTTCGCCGGCCAACGATGCATACGTCTCAGGAACTGTTCGCGTGAACCTGACAGCAGACGATCAAAACCTTGAAAGCGCGACGTTGATGCTTGATGGCGAAGACATAGCTGATGTCACAGGCTCAACCTACTATCAATTGAACACACTCGATGCGTTGGATGGACGACACATTTTAATGCTGGAAGCGGTTGACAAAGCTGGAAATGTTGAGAGAAGCATTGTGACAATTGTTATAGATAACACAAACCCGACCACTGTGATAACTTCTCCGAAAAATGATGCGGCAATTTCAGGAAACATCACAATTACATTTCTGACTTTGGATGTCAACCTCAAAAACGCAACGATAGTTTTAGGTGAGACAATCTTCAACGTGACAGACACTTCAGTCTTAACATTTGACACAAAAACACTTCCCGACGGCGAATACACCGTAAGATTGATAGCGTTTGATGCGGCGGAAAACCAGAACGAAGTGGAAATAGCCGTAATCGTGGATAACACCAGCCCAACAGTAGCCATAACAGCTCCTGTAGATAACGCTCAGCTGCAGGGAATAGTGAACGTGAATTTCACGGTTAGTGATGATCATTTGGTCAGCACCCTTCTCTATGTAGATGAAGAAGTCTTCAATATCACCGCAATGACGTCATTTCAGTGGAACACCAGCAAACTTGGCGATGGTCTTCACATAATGAGAATCGTTGCTGTAGACAGTGCCGGAAATACGAACGAAGTTCAGAATCAAGTGTGGACGACAAATGTGCAGAAGGCAACAGAAGACAGCTATGCCGCGGGCAGAAACTTGGGAATTCTTCTGGGCTTGATCTTTGGAATAGTTGCAGGATTCGTAGCGCTCAGAGCTCGCAAACGCTCACGCCCAGTCAACATTCAGAAAACAGTGGAATCAGAGTCTAAAACACTATTCATCAGTGTAGGAATGTTTCACAAAGTATTTATGACCCCGCCGACTAAATTAAGTTGGGAAAGGAGAGACGTGTATTGGTGAGTTTGATAGTAGAAGTACAATGTCCGTTGCACGGTTTTGAACGTTTCAGAGTGAAAATTATAAAAAGAACCAACATACCTTCTAACGAAATAGTGCCTAAGGTAAAAATGAAACCAAGAATCGGGGAGATAAGCTGCCTGTACATTGGCAGAGACATAAGCTACGCAGAAGCTAAAGATTACCTGATAAACTATTTTCGCGAAACCAAAATGGGTGAGATAGTAGGAGCAAAAAGAATGCTCTAGGTTTTCCCAATGGAAAAGACTTGGAAAGGAAAAAACGTCAGCCTAGACTTGTTCACGACTTACATAGGAGAATTCTTCAAGACAAGAGACTTCGAGGCTGTGCGAGGGGAAATCCCGACTGGTTATCAGATTTTTGCAGCAGACTCACCGCATTGCAAGCTTGAAGGATACGTTAACGTGAGCATCGAAGGCAAGCCTGAAGATTTCACAGTGAAGATCGACCTCTGCAGCAAGGAGAAAAAAGGCGCTTTTCGTCCGCCTACTTTTTTGGTCACGATGTTCACTGGCGGATATTTCTTCCTGAGGAAGTTTAGATCAGACGAAGCTTGGATGAAGCTGGAAATGGAATTTTGGCGCCATGTCGAAAACGCTATACTTCATCTAACTGGGTCAGCAGGAGATGCTGCACCAGTTTCTGAATGATTGTTTCTCGGTCTGCTGAACCTCTTGCTGTGACTAGTTCATTGTCCCTACAGCGTTGCGATACACGTAGTACCTCGGCTTTACTCTGATTTTCTTCCATTCAAGATCTTGCTCCTTCTCCAAAAGTTTCTTGTATCCTACAAAATCTACAACAATTATGCCTACGATTATTGCTGCCATAACTAGAGCAGGTTCTTGTATTTCGCTGGTTTTTCTCACACCCACGACTATTCCGCACAAAAGTCTTTGCGAGATCATGCCGTTCCAAGTGTAATTTTCTCCTCGCTCATCATTCCAATAGTCAGCTTCAGTATTGTTGTCTCCTTTTGTCTGAAAATAGACTTGACCGTTTCTCGTGGTTTTGCCTATTGCTCTATGCGCCACGACGTGTGGAGATACTTCGTTATCAGGTCTCCCAAACGCTATGATGTTGCCGACGCGAGGAGCTGCTTCTATTGAAGAAGGATCATCAACTGCGTAGACATAAATGTGGTCACCATTATTAATAACAGGGTACATTGACGTGCCATAAGTAATCATTTCATAGTCCCAGCTTGGTCCTCTAATGTGAAGAGAGTTTACGTATTGATTAAAGTAAAGAGGAATCGATACCAAACAACATATGAGCAGAATGAACAGAATAATGACGCCATATACATCACGGTACAACTGTATCATTGCTATTCTCACTTAACAACTATACTAACAGTTCTTAAAAGAGTGTCGAATTCGCTGGGAAGAATCTGCACGATGGAAAGCTATTTAAGAGGCAGAAATGATTCATTCGCTTGCCAACGACCATGCTGCATTCAGAAACCAACGTGAAATAGGTCAGAAATACTTATGGTTAGAAAAATAAAAAAGCAAACTGCAAAATTTCTACTTTTCGCAGCAATCATTGGTACGTTCACAACTCTGATTACTGGACTATTTGAGAATTCTCCATTAATCAAAGTCATAGACACTGGCTACTATGGTTATCCTGTTGTGTGGCGCATCGTCACAGTGTCCTCAAATATGGAACTGGATTATGTGTTTCTAGCTGTTGACATCTTGTTTTGGAGCGCTGTGGCCTTTGTGATTTTGGAGATAATAAAGCGTTTCTTCATGGAACCAGAAGACTAAAGAGGAAATGAGACGGAAACATTTGAAGTCTAGTGGTTTTCTGATTGTCTGAGAGGATTCACACGGCAGTCACTAGACCGATTTTCCAGCCTATCTCTGAATATGCAGTGCTGCTATTCTGTCGTGTCTTTCAAAAGTCAGACCATTAGCTATCAATGCTGACCAGACTCTTAGTGAGTTGCTTGGAAACGTCTAACTTGGCATTTTCTTAAGTTGATTGCGGTAGATTTCAACTATTTCAGCAGAAGTTGTTGCGTCTTCTGCTGATTTGTCAAGTCTATAATTGCCTGTGAATCTTGGAAATCTGATGGCTAGTCCGCTTCCTTTTCTTACAGAATTCATTGCAGAGGTGTGAATTGGACTCAGTGTAATTTCTGCGCCCAAGATTTCAAGCACGACGGCAGGCTCAAACCACACGTCAGCTTCAAGTGTTGACTGAACTCGTGGATGTTTATGTGTGATGACATGTTTCGCCATCATTTTTGGCAGTTTCGCCAAATCTTCGTCGGTGAAGCCTGTCCCGCATTTTGTTACTGTCTCGAACACATCCTTCTCTGGGTTGTAGGCTGCCAGAAGCAATGCTCCGTACGTGCCAGCTCTTTTTCCTCTACCGTTGAAGGCGCCAACCACAGCCAAGTCTACGGTGTCTGTCATTTCGCTCTTGTAATCTCGTTTGTACTTTATCCACAGCCAGCCTCTTGCTCCAGCCTGATAGACCGAGTCGCTTGCTACAGACTTGCAAACCAAGCCTTCGCAGCCGTTTTCAATTGCTTCCATAAAGAATTTCTCCAGTTTATCCGCGCTGTCAGTGACTAGCGAATTGGCTATTTTCACTCTGTCACTTTCCTTAATGGTTTTCTCAAGCATCTTCCGTCTGACTGGGTAAGACTCCAGAGTCAGGTCTTTTCTGTCAATGAAGAGTGCGTCAAACATGAAGAGTGAAACGGGATATTCTTTCATGGCTGTTTTGATTTCATATTTGCGTCTTCGGTGCATGAGTTCTTGGAAAGGTCGCATTTCACCAGTGTCTGAGTCAACTGCCACGCATTCGCATTCAAGAATAGCCTCTCTTGCTTTGATATGTTCTTTGAGAAGGTCAACGGCGTCGGGATATTGGCTTGAAATGTTTTCCAAGCGTCTTGAGAAGAGTGTCAATTCGTCGCCTTGTTTGTGGGCTTGAATTCTTTCCCCATCATACTTGTATTCGGCGGAGCATTTTCCTCCAAGCTTCTCCAAGATTTCTTCAGGTGAAGATAGTCTTTCGGCGAGCATCGGTCTTATGGGCTCGCCTACTAGCACTTCGAATTTCTTGATTCCGTCCAGACCTTTCTCTGCTACTACTTTTGCGACTCTTCCGAGGTCTGAAGAAACATTGTAGGCTCTTTCTATTGTTGCACGGGCTTCTTTTCCTCCGCCGTAAGCTACTGACAGAGCATCCAAGACTGTCATGTCTGCAATGCCCAGACGGAGATTTCCTGTGACAGTTCGCATGATGTATTTGGCTTCTTTCGGTGATGCGTCGGTCAAAAGACCTGCGAGAAGAGCGGTCTTGAGATTAACGGTGCCTGAACCAGAAGCTTTGGCTATCTTGTCAAAGGTTTCGTAGACTCTTTCAACGGTTAGAACTTGTTGGAAAAACGTCGTCTGCTTTCTGCTTGCCAGAACTTCCGCGGCAGTTTTACCTATGTCTCCAGCCTTCTTCAAGTTTTCTTCAATGTCACTTTCTCTTTTTCCCGAAGCTCTCGCAAGAGCCTTCACTGCGAATTTTTCAGCCACGCCTATTTCAATATCAACAAAATCGGGATACACTCTGCCTTGGGTCAGGTATACGATTTTGCTGATTACTTCTTTAGGTGTGTTCTTGAGAAGGTTCACCAGCAACTCTGTCATTTCCAGCCTCTTGGTGGTGGATTCTATCTTTTCGTAAGCGTCAGCAACCACGTTGTATCGCAATAGCTAAGCCTCTAATTGACAAATTGAGAGTGCCAGCATATTAAAACCTCGCCTCGACAACGTGACGCTGCAGCGCATGCTAGTTCTTCAGTTCATTGAATCTCTCATGATGCACTAGCTGGCTGCTGGGTCTTCGCGTTCGAGGATAAGGTGATTCAGCAGGGTAACCGACGGGAACTATCGCCACTGGGCGTACATCTTGGGGAATCCTCAAAATCTCTCTCGTTTCCTCCTCATCAAATGCGCCAATCCAGCAGGTTCCCAGCCCGAGCGAGTAAGCTGCTAAAAGAATGTTCTGTATCGCAGCAGCCGTGTCTTGTACGCAGTATAATGTCCTGCCGCGTGTTCCGTATCTTTTAGCAGCAAGTTTTTCGTTTGCGCAGACAACAATTATGACTGGAGCCTCAGCGATGAACGTCTGATCTAGAGCAGCGTGAACGAGTTCTTTCTTTGTTTTAGGTTCACGAATGATTATGAATTCCCAAGGTTGGACATTTCCAGCAGACGGAGCTTGCTGGGCAGCATCAACCAAAATCTCAACAAGCTGTGCTGACACTTTGTCGCTCTTGAAACTTCTTATGCTTCTTCTGCCCTTGATTGCTTCCAGAACATCCATTATTCTTCCCGACCGTCTATCTTCGGTTTCTATTACAAAAAACTTAAGTCTTGTCATTGTCATCTTCTGCTCGGATGATGAGACGGAGAGTCAATAGAGCCTCAGCGGTGATGTGACTCGACGGGCAAACTGACATATAAAACCACACGTAGTGTCACATCTGCCTCTTGTTTTGGAGAATGTGAACGAATTGGATTGACGAAGACGGTCTTTCATGGTCAAAAAGGATCGAAAAGCACTTTATTCGAGACAAAATAGGTCATTATGCTGATTCCAAGAAGTAACGCATGACAGAACACGTTAGCCTGTTAAACGGTTTAAGCGAAGTAATATATCCTTGTGCAGAAGGCTTATCAGCAGAGAAAAATAATGAAAAACGCGATTTAAAAGCAAAACTGAGCTTAGGCGGAAGAAACAGGTTGTTCAAAAAGATCTCTGAGACGCTGGATAGTCTTTCATCAAGGAAAACCGTCGAGTACACAGTCTATCTTACGGCAGTAGTAGTGTTTTTTGCATTGATATTGCTGCCTCCAATTCTCGGAATTCTGTTCAAATGGAACACGATGCAAGAAGTTCTGAAGCAGCAGGAGCTCATGTCACGTGCCTTGAGCGCCATTGGAAACTCGTTCATAGTCGCATTGCTTGTCTCCGCCTTGGACCTTGCGGCAGGAGTCCCATTGGCGTGGCTCATAACACGCGGAAAATCAAAATGGCTAAACGTTCTGGACACGATCTCAGACATCCCGTTCATCGTACCTACAGTCGCCCTCGGATACTCGCTGCTCCTGTTCTGGAGCGACCCACAGGGCATCTCTATGCTCTTCGGAAACACCTTGGTCTCTCCAGGCTGGCTTCTCGTGGCACTGCTTCACTTCACATTCTCTTTTCCAGTCGTTGTCAGAGTGATAGTTGGAGCGTTAATGGATTACAAGAGAGAATATGAAAACGCATCCAGAACACTCGGCGCACCGCCCTTCACGGCCTCAAGGACAGTCACGTTTCCAATAATAAAGCCTTCATTAATAGCGGCCTTCATACTCGCGTTTTCAAGATCAATTTCAGAAACTGGAGCCACGCTGATGGTGGCTGGAGCCTTCGAGAACGGCCCGATTTTCATACAGAACATCAAGACAGAACTCTCTTCTGTGAATCC
>Ga0172363_10002106_pt1 | contig 16067 bp, 13 predicted proteins | sample LakKivs2_kivu2a2_FD_114541 | JGI IMG/M metagenome (GOLD analysis project Ga0172363, IMG submission 114541) | Sediment microbial communities from Lake Kivu, Rwanda - Sediment s2_kivu2a2 | ecosystem: Environmental > Aquatic > Freshwater > Lake > Sediment | place: Rwanda: Western Province, Lake... | reverse complement strand
TATGGCAGAGCAAGCGCAACGGGCATTGCCAATTCTCGACCACCCGCAGGAGGTTCACATCTCTGCATGATGCGCAAACTGACTCCGCTCCGCATAATGGATTCAATCACCCCCCGCGCCTCGCCACCTGCACCATCACAGAGGATGACGGCATCGCCGGTTCCCAGTCTCAGGACATGAGTCAGATGATGGCTCTCCTGAGAAGAAAGGGCAAGCAGTTTACCCTCCTCAAGATTGACATTATCCACAAGGATGCGTCGAATATGCATGAAGTCCCCAGCAAAAAAATATTGCACAGGGCACACATAAATATGTATGTTTTTAAAAACAAGGCGGAAAGGAAGTCAAGCCTCAAACCCGACGTCCGCCATTGTCTTAGCGAATGTGAATTCAGGAGCGCTCTGAGTTATGCTCTGCCCTGAATGCGAAAAAGATATTTCGATAGGCGTCAATTTCTGCCCATATTGCGGCGCCAGCATAATTGAGATTCACCAGAGCTACGTGGACGGCATACGCTATTTCTGCGAGGGGAAATATGCCCAGGCGCTCCGCAAACTCAAGGTCGCCTGTCTCACAGACCCAACAAACAAGGAAACCATTAAAGACTGCGGTCATGCCTACCTTCACAGCGGAGACCTGGCAGGCGCACTCGAATGCTATGACAGGGCGGAGATGCTCGGGGGAAATTTCATAGATATTAAATATAACCGCGCCCTTCTCCTGCTGAATGAACACCGCCTTGACGAGGCACGTCTCCTGTTGCGCTCCATCGTGGATGAACCCGTCAGTTTCAAACCCGGTCAGTTCTACCTCGGACTCATCTTCCCCGAGGTGAATCACTTCCTCTCCGAATGCCACACCTATCTTGGGCTTGTCCTCAAGGAAAAGGGCGAATATGAAGAGGCAATACATCATTTTAAAAAGGCTTACGAACTGAATGATGAAAAGGTTTCCGCCCTTCATAACATGGCTGACCTCTATCTCCAGATGGAAAAATATACAAGCGCCATCGAGACCTATCAGGAGCTTATGAATCTTCTGCCCACCGGCGAGGAGCTCATCGACATCCATATCAACCTTGGACGCGCTTATTACGGCAACAGGCAGACAGAGGAGGCAATCGGGGAATTTTACTGGGTTCTCCAGCAAGACCCCGCAAATCCCGCCACCATCCACCATCTGCACATGATTTATGAAAAGGAGGGCATTCTTGACGGTGCGCGGAACCAGAAAAGCCGCGTTAAGATTGTCAACCTTGCGGAAGGCGCCTCACCCATTTTCGGTCTGACCAACGGGGATGGGACGGAAGGGGCTCAAGGCGGCGATGAGGTCAATATCCGCATCATCGGCAAAAGCCAGGGGATGCTTCGTGTGATGCGCCATGCACGTCTGGCTGCATCATCAGACTCCACAGTCCTGCTCATCGGTGAAAACGGAACGGGGAAGGAGCTTATTGCAAGGGCAATATATTACAACTCGCCACGGCGCGATAAACCATTTGTTATTGTCAATTCCGCGGCAATTCCTGAAACGCTTCTCGAGAGTGACCTGTTCGGTCATGAAAAGGGCTCCTTTACAGGCGCCTACACGAAAAAGATAGGGCGCTTTGAACTTGCCAATGAGGGAACCATCTTCCTTGATGAGATTGGTGACCTCTCGCCCCAGTTACAGGTCAAACTCCTGCGCGCCCTGCAGGAAAAAGAATTCACGCACGTCGGAGGGACGGAAACTATTAAGGTGGACGTGCGCATCATTGCCGCCACCAACCGCGACCTGAAAAAGATGATACAGGAGGGGACGTTCCGCGAAGACCTCTACTACCGACTGAACGTCCTTCCCATTTACATCCCGCCCCTCAGGGAGCGCAAAGAGGACATTCCCCTCCTTGTCAACTTCTTCCTGAATAAGTTCAGCCGGAGGACCCCTCAGAAGGTTCGCCGACTCTCAGACGAGGATATGGCAATCCTGAAGGAATACCATTGGCCTGGAAACGTCCGGGAGCTGGAAAACATGATTGAGCGCGCCGTTGTCATGGGCACAAACAGCAGTCTATATATTGAAGAACTCGCCAAGATTAAAAGACTTTCACAAAAGGCGAAACTGGAAATCCCCGCCCCATCCTTCCCACTCTCAGCCTACTCCGCCGAAGCGACTGCAAAGGCGGGAGGCGGCGACACTCTCTCCCCTGAACAGGAAATGACCCTTGCAGAAATGGAGCGTGAATATATCCGCCTCATACTCACAAAAACCGGCGGCAACCAGAAAAAGGCGGCACGCATTCTTGGCATCAATCCCTCCACACTCTGGCGTAAGATACGCTCCTACAACCTCAGTATCGAATCCCTCATGCGCAAGAGCTCCACAGGCGTCTAATTGTCAATTTTCAATTGTTAATTACCAATTATCTTTTGATATTTGTATTGCAAAAATCGTGGCAGTCATTGAAAAAGTCTTGTCTTTTCGAAAATACGTCATAAAAGGTTTTTTTCAATCTTTACAATGAAGCGCAACCGAATCGGTCTATGGCGGACATTTGCCTCTCTCTTGCTCGTCACACTTTCATACGCCTCAGGCGGACAGGCAAGCGTCCGGGGAGAGGTCAGGATGGAATATCTCAAAAACGGGCTAACGGTCATTCACAAAAAGGAAACCGCGACCAATATACTTGGCGTTGTGTGCATTATCAGGGCAGGGTCTGCTTATGAAATGAGCTATGAAAATGGAATCACTAGTCTCGTCCAGGCATTACTCATGAAGGGGACTGAGCATTATACCGCCGCACAGCTCGCCCTCGCCCTCGAACGTGAAGGAATAATAATGGAAACCGATGCCTCCGAGGATTATGCCACACTCACCGCTGAGGCAACTGTTGACCAGTTAGACCGCGTTCTGGAACTCATGGCAGAAATCCTCTTCAAACCCACATTCCCCGAAAATGAGGTTGAAAAGGAGAGGCGGAATGCCATCGCCAATATCCACCTGGAGGAGGATGATAAATTTTACCTGACAATGAGAAGACTTCGTGAATTGCTGTATGAAGGTGACCCTTACTCCAAACCGCCGGAAGGAACTCCAGAAACACTCGCCGCCATTAAACGTCAGCAACTGGTTGATTTTCACTCACGCTACTTCCAACCGGAAAATATGATTGTCTCAATAGTGGGCAATGTGGAATATGACGAGGTCAAAAAGTGCCTCATGCGGCATTTCGGCTCACATCCGTCTCAAAATGTGAACCTCTTTACAACCACTAAGACAATAAAACCAACACTCCGCCTGGCAGATATCGAAAAACCGTTAGAGCAAGGGTTTATCATGATTGGATATAACGGTGTACCGATGAGTGATAAGGATTATCCGGCTCTGCGGGTCGCCTGCGCCCTTCTTGGTGAGGGAATGGCATCGCGACTCTTTGTGCAACTGCGCGACCAGCGGGGTCTCGCCTATGCCGTGGGCTCTTTCTATCAAAACCTCAAACTGAAAGGCTCCATCATGGGATATATCGGCACACGCCCCGAAACACTCCTGCCCTCCGAAAAGGCAATGAGAGGCATCTTTGAGGAACTGGAGGAAAAAAAGATACCTGAGGACGAGATTGCCCGCGCTAAAAACTTCATCGTGGGGAAATATCTGATCGCACATCAGACAAATCTGAGACGGGCATTTTACCTCGCATGGTTCCACGCATACGGCATGGGGCTGGATTATGATGAGAAATACCCCGCATTGATTATGGCAGTTACGGGCAGGGACGTGCGGCGCGTGGCGCGGAAATATCTCAAGTCTCCCGCCATCGTTACCCTTTCCCCGCCCCCCTCAGGCGAAAAGACGAGTCATCCCAAAAAAGTGAGTGTGAAGTGATGAATGATGTGAAGATGGAAACGCTGGTATCTCTTTGCAAAAGACGAGGAATCATCTTTCCCGGCAGTGACCTTTACAGCGGACTCGGCGGGACGTTTGATTACGGTCCCATTGGCGTTGAATTGAAGAATAATGTTAAGAAGGCATGGTGGCGTTCCGTTGTTTATGAGCGGGATGATATTGAAGGACTTGACGCCGCCATACTGATGCACCAGCGCACGTGGCTCGCTTCGGGTCATGTTGAAGGTTTCACTGACCCACTTGTGGATTGCAAGGTCTGCAAGAAGCGTTTCCGCGCCGACCAAATTGAGGAAAAAGATTTCCATAAGTTCCGTGTGCTGATTCAAAAAGAAGAGGGCGACTGGGAAGACACCGGCAACATCATTTACGCTGAAAGCAAAAAAACAGCAAAAACGTCCATCCAGTCCATCCCGTCCATATCGTCCATATCGTCCATAAAAAACCTCCGCATTGAACAGATTGAAGGCGAGCCCTTCCACGGCAAACGATGCCCCGAATGCGGAGGTGAGTTAACCGAACCTCGCCAGTTCAACCTCATGTTCAAGACCTTTATCGGACCGGTTGAGGATGACGCCGCCCTTGTATATCTCCGACCCGAAACGGCGCAGGGCATATTCGTCAATTTCACAAATATCATGGACACCATGCGGCGAAAGATTCCTTTCGGCATCGCACAGATTGGCAAATCATTCCGAAACGAGATTACACCCCGCAACTTCATCTTCCGCACGCGCGAGTTCGAGCAGATGGAGATTGAATTTTTCTGCAAGCCCGGAACGGATGAGGAATGGTATGAATACTGGGTCAATGAGCGGTTCAACTGGTATATCCGTTTCGGCATCCGCAAAGAAAACCTGCGCACCCGCCCGCACGAAAAACAGGAACTTGCGCATTACGCCCGCGCATGCAAGGACATCGAATATAATTTCCCCATCGGGTGGTCTGAGTTGGAAGGCATTGCCAACCGCACGGACTATGACCTCTCTCAGCACCAGAAATTCTCTGGCAAGGATTTGACTTATTTCGATGAGGAGACGCGGACGCGCTACATACCTTACGTCATTGAACCCTCCGGCGGGGTTGACCGCGCCGCGCTGGCGTTCCTGACGGACGCTTATCGGGAAGAAACTGTGCGGGACAGACGGCGGGTCGTGCTGGCATTGCATCCATTTCTGGCGCCGGTGAAGGCGGCGGTCTTTCCGCTTCTTACAAACCGTCCAGAACTCGTCGCCATTGCAAAAAAACTTACCGCCGATTTGAAAAGAGAATTTTACACCGTCTATGATGATACCGCCGCAATCGGCAAACTATACCGACGTCAGGATGAAATCGGCACTCCCTTCTGCATGACAGTTGACGTGGAGACGCTATCCGACCAGGCAGTCACCATCCGCGAACGCGACACAATGGAACAGGAGCGCATCGCCCTCGACAAAGTCGCCTCTCGCCTTTACGAAAAATTCAAGATGTGATAAAATATATATATCGATGAGTTAATCGGATATATGCTTTTTTATATCCAAAAATATATTACTTCTTGATATTTTAATAAACAAAAAATCAAGGCAATCATTGGGCAATTTTATAAATATTTTTCTCCATAGGCTAATTTATCCATCTTTTCTGCAAAAGAAGCCCAATCGATCCTTTTTCGCCTTTTTTTCCTTCTACCATACCAATAAAGAGATCCTCTCCCAATTTTAAGTGTGCCGAGTTTCTGTTTGTTTGCAAAAATCTCTAATGTTGTTGATGTTGTAGCCTTGGTTAACTCAATATTACCAATACTTGCCTTTACTCTATAAACCTTACTATAAGATTTCTTTTTCTTTTTCCCCTCCATACTCATTTTTCTCCTTTCTTATTAGACTCACAGTATCCTATTACTTTAAATGCGAATTATACCATTCAGGATTGCAGTATCTGCATAAATCAAACCCATAGTGCTAACCTCTGCTCCTCAGATAGTCATAAAAATGAAAGTATATCTCAATTGTAAGGAAAGAGTCAAGCGATGAATGTTTATAATTAATTGCTATTTGAATTTACTGTTGTCAGACCAGTAATAACCTCACGATCTTTTCGGAAGCCTTCGCTATTGCATCACCAAAAGTAGAATGCCGTTTGCGAAATTGTCACAGGACCAGTGACATATTCATACGCCCCGATGTCGAATGCCAAACCTTGCGGGCGCGGCACTCCTAGTATATCTCTGGAGACTACGGTAGAAACATCCTTGCCCGCATCCATACACGGACTGCTGTTCTGCAATTGGAAATTGAAAGCGGATACATTCACAAAGTCGGGGGCATTGTTGATTGCCGTGGTATCCCAAGCCGGAGGGCTGCCATTTCCATACCAGCAGTTCAGGTAATCTCCCGATGGCAGACTAGCCGATTCACCAGCAAGGTATGGCTCGCCGGTCGAGTAGATGATATTGTTGCTGAAATGCACCGTAGTCGAGCGGGTCAACGCTCCTGGGTCGAACATCACACTGCCGGTTTCATCAGGCCACACTGCTCCTGACCAGCCATTGCCATAGAGTGTGTTGTTGTAAATATACACTGCCGTCTGTGAAATAGTCTCATGCCCGGTGTTAATGCGCACGCCGGTATGATAGGAGGGATCATCACTCCATTCTGGCCCCAGCCCGGCGTTGACAATCAGATTATTGTAAATCCAATTGTCGCCAATTACGTCGTAGCCAAGCATAATGCCGTCGCCGCGCTGGTTGACGATAACATTGTCGTGGATGCGGTGACCGGTGAGAAAAGCCGCATAGTCCTGCTCGTTATAGATGTTGATAGCCCGGTCCGCCAAGTTGTCGTGGATAAAATTCCAAGCCACCTCTCGGTTCGATTCGGTCGGTGCCCGTGGTGGATCATCAAGCCGGACACCCTTGAGGTAGATGGTATGATAAAGCTTTGAGCAATCGCTTGCACCGACGTTTTCCAGCTCATTGCCCAGGATGCAAACATCACTGCCTTCGACATTGATTGAGCCATCCATCCCATTCCCCTGGGGAGCGGTAACATAGTTGCCCACTACACGAAAACCAGACTCTGCCGGGAGTCCAACGCAGCCCGTAGTGACGATGAATCTGGAGAGCACCCAGTATACTGAGTAGGTGCTCGTGTCCATGTTCCACACATGAAAAGCGCGCTCGATGGTGGCATTACCCACGTGGGATGTGGCGCCAGGGTAAACAACAAGGGCAATGGGGTTGCCCGGTTGCCCATCCTTGCCCAGGTTGACCGCCGCGCCCACGTTGCTCTCGGTGGTCTGGTCAACACCGTTGCCGATATAGGCAATGTCACCTGGGGCGAGGTTGTCGGCGGCTTTGGGAATTGTCCGCCAGGGGTTGCTCCAACTGCCGTCTCCTGTATCATCATTTCCACTCGTCATGGCAAAATATATACTCCCCATGCGAACAGTAAATGGTAAGGAATTGGACTGTCTGCCATTTACGACAACGTATATTTGCCCTAAGCCATCCTGCGCCAGATGGCTGACCTGAAATGAAATCATCTGCATCTGGTGATAGGTATAGAGGTCAGCAGGGGAGGTAGCATTGCCCCAGAAGTAATATGAAGCCGCTTCAACACCATTGGCATATGTTTTGTTGTTTCCACGCATGCTCCCGAGATTACGCCCCCAGATGGTGACGATGGCGCCATCCAGTCCAGTGCGACTACCCGATGTGTCGCTATTGCCGTTCTTGGGCCCGCTGGTGATGTCGGAGAAGAACAAGATTGGGTCAGTGGCAGATTGGGCGGTCATGGGGAGAGGCGAACCGCACGCAAGGCATGACATAGCCAAGAATACGAGCAACAGACTTACTTCGGAACATTTTGAACGCTTAAGCATATTATCCTCCATAATGATTATGATGTCCGACTAAGGCAGATTGGGTATTATTTATAAAGTCCATTCTTCTGCTTTCTTCCCAGCCTCTTCTTCAGTTTCAGCGGTAAACACAATTGTAACTCTGCAATTCCATTTCCTTGCCCTGTCTCTTTCTCTAAGCGCCTCTTCCTTTGTATCGTAAGGACCGCATGCGATTGCCTCGTCCGGCGGTTCAGGACTTATCTGCCTGCATCCAAACCAATATTTCGCTAACGCTTTTGATTTCTTCATATTAACCCCAACCAGCTTCTGGCGAATAATTATCAATTGTCAATTTTCAATTCTCAATTGATTCGGTTGAACATCGAGTTGAATGCCCTGCCCTGAATATGTCTTGAATATCGCCCTTGCCCGCTTTTTCCCTAAAACTTTTGCAAGTGCCCTGACTATTGCCGCTCGATGAAACGAGACCTGCTGTCGCTCCACCTTCTGTCCGGGCCAGACTTCTTCATCAATGGTGATGTATGACACAACCTCGCCGGCATGCCTGGCAAGGGTAACAAGGAGTCGCCAGGGAAGAGGCGTCAAACGCAGTCGCTTCCCCTCGCACGTCACAATTCCCGGCTCGGATAAACGAATCCCAAGGAGTGGGGGTTCCTCCCGCGTTGAATTATCAATAATATCTGCGGGGGCGGAAGGAACGGCTTTCTTCTCAGGGACTTTTTTAATGCCCTGCACTTCTGCAAGGAGGGCATCCGCCACGGCGCCGGGCAATATTGCGCGGAGACGCTCATGGTCGGCATCACGCAGGGCGTCAGGACTATCATATCCCTCATGCACAAGCGCCTGAAGGTGGCAACGCTCCAGACCCTCAATGCGCAGGCGCGCAAGTGAAATCCCCTCCTCACCCATCCCCGTTTGCACACGCATGGCAATCTTCAGCAAGGCGCCGGAAATTTCTACAGGCAGACCGAGGGAATCTGCCAGTGCGGCGCATGTTACAATCAGCCATGTGAAATGCTCCGCAAGCTTCGCAATGGTTCCGGCAAGAACGCCAAAGCGTTCCTCAATGGAGAGGGTGTCCGCCGTGCCTATCCATTCATAAAGAAGAAGCGTTTTCTTGAAGGCAGAGAAATCCTTTTCAGTGAAGCCGCCCGGGCGGTGAAAGATGTCAGTGAGAAGGTCCGCCTCCTGAAGGTGCGCGGTGTCAAGGCGCTCACGGACCGTCTCGGGCAGATTGACAATGCGTCGTTCCCCCTTCGAAACGGGAAGCGCAAAATCTGCGGCATCCGGAGTAAATGCCGTGATAAGAAGTGTCTCAAATGGTTCTGGCAATCGCCCCTTCAAACCGCTGAGCCATCGGACAAAATGCGCAGTAGTTTCAATGCTTGTCCCGCTGGTGGCGGTGGCTGAGCCTATTCCCGTCACGGAAAGCGAGCCATCATCTTTCCTCAAAAGAAAATGTCTATCGATGAGCCCCCTAATCTCCCTTTCTAAAAGGGCATCAAAGACATACTTCTCCCCCGCCCATTCGACAAGACCGGTATAAGTCATCATGAGAAAGGAAGCGATGCTGGCGGCGTCACGGCAGATGCCGGAGGCAACAACGTCAAGGATGGCAGTGGGGACATCTTTTTCCCTCAGTGGGGGACGCAACGGCTCCAGTTCACCATGAACATATTCCCGCATCAAGCGTTCGGTCTGTTCCTTCCCCCACGCAATGAGAATGGAGCGCCCGAAATCGCTCACACGTCCGAACCGCCCCGCACGCCCTCCCTGATTGCGGAAGCGCGCATGTGAGAGCGGAACAAAATTGAACTGACCAGTCCATTCATCCTGCGTCACCATCTCAGGTACGTGGATGACATTTTTCCCCGTGAGATTCACACCTTCGCCAAGCGTGGATGTGGAGACGAGGAGTCTGATATTGCCCGCATTATATTGTTCCTCAATGAGTCTTCGCACGCTCCAGGGAAGCTCGGCATTGTGAAAGGCAATTCCCTTTTGAAAACAAGCGGCAAGAAGGACGCGCTCACGAGTCTCCTCGGTTTTTACAAGCTCCGAAAGTGCCTCTTCAGCGGGCGAGAGATTGGCAGAAGATGCGAGTTTTTCCGCCAGGATGCGCGAAATGGGGCGAGTGGGGACAAAGATTAATACCTGCTCCCCCATCTCACCAGCAAGATGACTGGCAAGGGCAATGACTGCATCCACATAAGCATTATCATCATCCGGCGAAGCGGGAATGAGTCCGCCTGAGGTGGACATGAGTCTCTCCACGCCCTCCACACCGGTGTTAAATTCCTGATAATAAAACGAGCCATCCTCCGCATTAAAAACCCCTTCCCGCAGTTCAACAGGTCGGCGCTCCTCCTTCAAAAGGTCACAACCGAGCCAGCGCGCAAGACGGAGGGCATCCCCAAGCACGGCGGAAAGTCCCAGAAATTGCGCCCTGTATGGTGAGTGCGCCACTTTTGTGAGAAGCAGGTCAACCACGCCGCCGCGCTCCTGCTCGCCCAGCATCTGCACCTCATCCGCCACAACGAGCCCAACACGGCTGAGTAGCACAGGTCTCTGGACAAGATAGGAGCGCATCTTTTCATACACGGCGATGAGGAGGTCAAAACGCCCCTCAAGGGCGGGGACATCAGTATCGGGGCGCTCACGCGTTGCCACAAGGACACGATATCCAAGCGAACCGTAAAAGGTTTTGAAGCGGCGATATTTCTCCTCCGCAAGCGCCTTTGTCGGGAGGAGATAGACCACCTTGCGACTTGCCTCAAGGTGCTTCAGGGCGGCAAGTTCAGCAATGAAGGTCTTACCCGAAGATGTCGGCGCAAAGACGATGAGACTCTTATTCTGCAACACCCCAGCGCGGATGATTGCGTCCTCCTGCAAAGGAAGGAGCGTGTCTATACCTCCCTTTTTCCATAGCGCAATCACCCGGGCTGAAATCCCATGCGCAGAAAGTTGCTCAATATTAAGCGTCATATCAAATCTCACACTCCGCTCGAGTAGGTCTATTGTCAATTATCAATTTTCAATTAGACCATTTTATCCTGTCAAGATAGCGTTTCTGGAAGATTTCTGCTGACTTGCCAAGTATGGAGGATGGGTCTGCCTTTTCATTGGTCAGGACTTCCTGAACTGCGGGACCCAGAACCTCCTTGTAGAGCTGCTGGCAGTAATAGGGCGGCTCCGTTTTCAGATAATCCACAACGCCCCCATACTCGGCAAAGCGGGGAATCGTGCGGTATTTTTCAAGAATTGCATCCCACTGTCTCTGCCTTTCACCGCGAAAAATAGGGATATAGGGAGCGCCGACGGGGAGTCCCTGCCTCTTGCGCAATTGCCACTCTGCCTCCTTCCATTCATTGGAGACGAGAAACTCGCACCACCTGAAGCCGACCTTTTTCATCTCCTCGGATATACCGGGGCAGAAGACGAGATAATCCGCCCCCATCTGGACAAAGCGTCCGCCAGGTCCGGCGGGCAGGGGTGCAATCCCGAGGTCATTCAAGTTGAACCCATATTTCTCCCTGAGTTTCACAACTCCCGCCTCATTGGCAGGCTCGATGAACATCCCCACGCGCCCGGCGGCAAATGCCTGCATGATGTCCTCCTGGTCATCAAGGACATTTTCCTGCAGGACGTCATATTTCCACCTGAGGTCTTTCACAAACTGGAGGGCGCGGACAACGCCCGGTTTATTAAACACGGCTTTCCATTTCCCGCCCTCTTTCACCATGAACTCACCACCACCCTGCCAGCCCCAGTTGAGGAAATGCCAGCCGGCGCGTGAATGGTCGCCTCCAAGAATGGCGAACCCACATACCCCCGACTTGCGGTCTTTGAGTTTCTTTGCAGTTGCGAGGAATTCCTCCCAAGTCTCCGGCGGCTTCGCCTCACCCCTCGCATCCACAATGCCCGCCTTCCTGAAGAGTAACTTGTTATAATACAGCCCCATGCTGTAAGCGGAAGTGGGGAAGGCGTAATAATGCCCGTCACGTTCAAAAGGCTTCAGGATAATTGGACGCAGGTCCTTGAAATCATGCCAGGCGGTCAAAAGAGGGGTCATGTCTGAGACGAGATTATTTGTAAGCATAGTCTCGCCCTCTGTCGCCCATGTGTCGACAAGGTCAGTAAGTTGATTGGCGGCGGCGCGAACTGCGAACGTCTCCGGCGTGAAGACCCATGACTCCATCACCACATGGACATCGGGATGTTTTTTTTCAAACATTTCAACGAGGAGCCGTGCGCGCTCAATCTCATTTTTTTCATTTTCCATCGGACCCCTATTAACTCTAAGTATGATGCGCCCGTTCGCATCATGTTTTATTTCCTTTGCGCCCTCTTTCTCCCGCTGACCACCGCACCCTGCCAGCGCCACACACCCAAAAAGAATCATCAACCAGAGGTGGAGCAATTTTGCTCTTTGCCATGTCATTCCTCATCACCCTTACGAGGTTTAATTTTTGTGAAGACGGCGGATTTATAACCCATAAATGAGAGATTCCAGTCCGACATTTTATAAAAATGTGAAAGCAAATCCCTGTCCTCAAGGTCAATCAGCGCAATCGTGATGTTGAATTCCTTCAGAAAGGCATCAGGCGGCTCGTCACCAGTAATGATGCGGTAATGACGCTCCACAAATGCCGGCGGAAAGGGTTCGGCACGGCTGTCAATGCAGGGTCGTAAATCAGGGCTGAGCCGCCAGATGAGATATCCGCCGCAATCATAACCGTTGAACATATTGCCGGACATCTTTTCACTTTTCATAAAAGTGGCGCAGTCCCAGGGATAGCGGGAGTTGTTTATTCCGAAACCAAAGGGGCGATTGACCCGCAGGACGTGATAAAGAGTCCCTGATGAAATAGTCCTGCTAAAGACGAGTAAAAATATCAGAAGGGTGCAAACAGCGGCACTGCGGGCGAAAGATGGAACCCTATTTTTCAGCGACCCCAGAATATACCCATAATTCCAGAGATTTGAAACGCCCGCTGAAAGGGCAAAATAAACCCCATGTCGCCGTGCCTTGAGGGTCATGATAAAAAAGAATAACACAAGGAGCAGGTGCGAAATCCGCATTGCGCGGCGATTGATTAAAAACCCCGCCATGGTCACAAGACACCAACACAGCACAATCCATCGTAGCGGCTCAGGAACTATCCGGTTGAAAAGTGGCTGCCATTCCCAGAGAAGCCGATGATGAAACGGCGTCCTCATAACATCCAGCACACCGCCAAGCATCCCCAACCCATAAGGATTAACAAGCGAGGATAAAATTTGAAGAGGAACTGCGAACCACTCCTTAAGTGCAAAATATTTCCTCTCCATTCCCCTCTCAAGTAGAAACGCCCCGCTCACAATATATCCAAGGACGAAGGCGCTGTGCATATTTGTCCAGAACACCTGCAGGAGGAATAACGCCGCCATGAATCCGCCCGTGAGCGGTCTGCCGCGCACATGCTCCCACAAAAGAAATAACAGAGAAAAACAGACTATGCTGAAAAGCTCAGGACGGACAAACATCCGCGGAATCATCAAAAAAGCCGTCACAAGAAGGATGAAGGAGGCAAGAAAGGCATCCGGCGCCACCGCACCTTTCCTTCGCCTCCAGATAATAATATGGAAAGATATTATAAGAAGGGCAATAGACACGAGGATAGAGCGTAGAGCAATAAGGGCATTCACCCCGCCCGCCGCATATAACAGATATGCCAGAATCTCAAACGGCATATACTTGTTCATCCAGAGCTGACCGTTAATTGTGCAGGTAAAGACATCCGTCATGAGGGGACGCCCGGTGCGTACCATCTTCCTCCCTGCCGCTAACAGCCACCAGATATCATTATCCTCAATTGGAAAGAAAGTGAGTAAAAGGGTGCTTAGAGCGGCAAGGCAAAGGGCAAACACACCAAGAATTCTGAAAAGGGAATGGGTGGAGTGGCTCATGCTCCGGCGCCGCCCTTCCTTTCCGCCCTCGGCAGGCGTCTGAAAAGGAGGGACAAAAAGAAGAAAATAGCGGCAACCATGATAATAGCCGCACCACTGGTGAGATTGAACATGTAGGAACACCATAAGCCCAGGGCGGTGAAAATGAAATTGTAAAGTATGGAAAATATCATCATTGATGAAAGGGAGCGTGAGCGCCTCTCGGCAATATAAGGGGCAATGGTGAAAAAGGCGATAATCAGTATGAGCCCAATCATGCGGATGATGATGACCACACAAAATGCAATCATGACAAGGAGCGTGATGTAAAGTGACCGCGTTGGGACACCCATCAGGGCGGCAAACTCATCATCATAGGACATGGCAAGAAAATCTTTGTAGAAGAACCCAACAATTGATATTATGGCAAGATTCAAAATCGCCATTATTAAAAGGTCGGAACGCGGAACGGCAAGTATGCTCCCGAAAAGATAACTCATAAGGTCAAGGCGATGTCCGGGCGTCAAATCAATCAGCAAAATGCCAATTGCCATCCCCACCGCCCAGAGCATCCCAATGATGGTGTCCGCACGCTCCTTATTTTTTAAGGATACCAGCGCCATGACAACGGAAATGGCAACAGCAAACCCCACCACACCGAGGAGCGGTGCAAACCCAAGGAAAAATGCCAGACCAATCCCGCCGTATGCCGCATGAGCTATCCCGCCGGAGATAAAGACAATGCGGTTCACCACAACAAGCGTCCCGATGATGCCGCAGGCAATGCTGGCAAGCAATCCCGCAAGCAGGGCATTCTGCATGAATTCATAATGAAAAATGCTCATGCCGCACCCTTTTTCATCCTTCATCCTTCATAATTCATACTTCATCTTATAGAACTATTTGTGCTTGCCAAGCACCCTGTGCGGCAGACCGTGCGCAATCAACTCCACGGGACACTGATACATCTTCTCCAGCATCTCCATCGTTATCTCCGTAGAATCATGATAAAAGACCGTCCGGTTCACGCATGCCACGGATTTGACATGGCTTGAAAGGACACTGATATCATGGCTCACGACAACAATTGTGACTGTTTCATTCAGCTCCTTCAGGAGGGTGTAAATATTTGCCTGCCATTCCGTGTCAACAGACGCTGTCGGCTCATCCATGAAGAGGATGTCAGGTTCTGTTACAAGGGCGCGTGCGATAAAGACACGCTGGCGCTGTCCGCCGGAGAGATTATTGATTGGAGTATCCCTGTAAGAAAGCATTCCAACGCGGTCAAGCGCTTTCTCCGCCATGCCTTTGTCTTTAGGGGAATATCGCCATGCCCGACCAACCCTGCCAAGCCGACCCATGAGCGTTACATCCAGAACGGATATGGGAAATTCCTTATTGAGATGGGTGTTCTGGGGAACGTATCCCATGTGGCGTGCAGTTTTTTCGGGCGCCTCGCCGAAAACCCGGATGACACCGCGCTCAGGACGCAGGATACCGAGGATGAGCCGGATGAGGGTTGTCTTGCCCCCGCCATTTGGTCCAATGACCGCAAGAAATTCATTCCTGCGTATGGCAAGATTCACATCTTCCAAGACAGTCTGTGCCTCGTAAGAAAACCATAGGTCATGAATCTCTATTGCATTTGGTTCCACAACATTCTCCATCGGCATGAAAGGATTTGCAAAAGGCATTAAACGGTTTTCATCAGGGCGATTAAAACAAATCATTCATCAAATCAGATTTTTGAATAGTCAAATAATGTGCGACATCATTCAATATAAAATTTAAAGTTCCTATCTTTATTGCATCATGATTTGGAATTGTAATATGATGTTTATAGCCCTTGAATTCAGATGTTAATTTTATATGACTTCCGGTCTGGTGTGAAATATTATACCCATATTTTGACAATAACTTGCATAAATATTTCCCGGAAATATCTCTGGGAATTTTAGGCATAATTCAAGATTTCCTCACGCACATAATGAAGTCTGATTACCTTCGGAATATCTTCTTGTTTTTCAAAATGGCATTTTACGGCATCGATAATGTTTTTTTTCAATTCATCGATAGTATCGCCTTCGGTAAAAATAGATTGACCCAAAGCACGGGCATTAAAACCGCTCTCAGGGTCTTCTTCTATTAAAAAAATAATTTCGTTCATTGTTTTTCTCCTGAAATAATTAGGATATTATGTTAAAATATATTTTATTGCTGTTCAACTATTTTTATTTCGTCTTCAGTCATATTATAGAGTTTATAAACATGGGGATCGATTTTTTTGTCGATGTATTTGATGAGAGATTCATGATATACTTATTTGTCGGGAATCTTTGTTTCATTACATTCTTTATTTAATGATAGCATCATATCAACACATTTCATAAAACAAATATGAATTATTTTAT
>Ga0172363_10002105_pt1 | contig 16080 bp, 14 predicted proteins | sample LakKivs2_kivu2a2_FD_114541 | JGI IMG/M metagenome (GOLD analysis project Ga0172363, IMG submission 114541) | Sediment microbial communities from Lake Kivu, Rwanda - Sediment s2_kivu2a2 | ecosystem: Environmental > Aquatic > Freshwater > Lake > Sediment | place: Rwanda: Western Province, Lake... | reverse complement strand
CGAACTCGACGAAGGCTTTGGCAGAGAATACGCCCCGGAAGAAGGGCGCATAGTGCTGCACCAATTCGGGAAACTCGACCAGTGGAAACATGGCGCACCTCCAGAAGCATGGTTTTTGCCCTAAGTAGGTCGCAATAAGTTTCTTGGACTTTTGAGCGTAGGCGGGTATACTTCCTAACTGCGACTAAGCAGCGCCTGGAAGGGAGATTTGCCATGCTCCGCGTGCACCTGACTGACGAAGAACGCCAAGCCCTCCGTCTCCATGCCCGCCGTGAAGTAGGCCACGTGTCAGAACGCATTCACTTCGTGTTGCTCTCGGACCGAGACTACAGCCCACCAGAGATTGCTCACCTCTTTGGCTATTGCGAGGATGTGGTGCGGCACTGGCTCAAGCAGTATCTGGACTTCGGCCTGGAGGGGTTGTATGACGAACCCCGCAGTGGCCGACCGCCCAAGGCTGATACTTTGGTTGAGGAGACCATCCAAAAGACGATCATGAGGGGGGATCCGGCCGACCATGAGATCGTGCGGACCTTCTGGACCGTTGCCACCTTGGCCTTCCATCTGGCCCTGACCCTGGGCGTGGTACTGCAACCCAGCGCCGTGCGCCAGACCCTCCATCGCCTCGGCTTGCGCTGGGGCCGCCCCCGGCTGGCGATGCCGGATAAGAAGGACCCGGAGTCCGCAGCCAAGCAGTGGGCCATCGCCAAAGCGGCGGTGGAAGCAGGGCCAGAAGATCATATCCTGTACGCCGATGAGACGGACATCCAACTGCTGCCTCTGATCCGGGCGATGTGGCATTGGGTCGGACAGCAGATTCGCATCCCCACGCCTGGCACCAATGTCAAAAGGAGTCTCTTCGGTGCCCTGAACATCCGCACAGGCCGCTGGGTGTACAGCGTGTTTGAGCGCAAGACGAAAGAGAGCTTCGTGGCCTTCCTGGAGATTCTGCTGGAGGCCTATCCCACCGGCCAGATCATCCTCATTGTGGACAATTTCAGTTCTCACAAGGCTCACCTCGTCCGCCAGTGGTTGGCGACTCACCCCCGGGTGCAGATATTCTACCTGCCCACGTATGCTTCGAACCTGAATTCTGTAGAGCGGATCTGGGCTCGACTCAAGGACAGGGTAGCAGCCAACCGGTACTACGGGACGATGGGAGCTCTGCTGGAGGCTGTAGATCGCTTCTTCCAGGAAGTGCTGACGCCTGAGCAAGCCCTGGCTTGGGCTGCCTAGAAAGTCCAAAGAACTTTCTACTACCTACTTAGATGAGCACCAAGGCGAGTGGAAGCAACGAGGCCTGATCACCATGTTGCTCAAGATGTACGAGCGCGAGGGACGCCACGAAGAGTACCTGGAACTGTGTGCGGAACACAATCGCCGCCTGGCACTCTGCGAGAAGCTGGTGAGTCTGGGACGCGAGGAGGAGGCAATGCGCCTCGTCCGACAGCACCCGCTACCCAGCCATGACGCATGGTCGTTCATCGAGCAACTGGAGCATGCTGGGCACGAAACATTAGCCCACGAGGTGGCCGAAGCTGCTCTTCCGGAGGCCAGAGGATGGCCGTTGGACAAGATTAGCGACTGGCTCCTGAGGCGCTACGATCAAGCAGTGGATCGCACGAAGGCTGTGAACGTCCACCTGGTCCGCTTCCGCGCGCACCCTACCTTCACGGCGTATCAAGAAATCGCCGGCCTGGCACGAGAATTGGGCACCTGGGAGCAGATTGCCCCCGAGCTAGAAGCCCAGGTGCAGCGTGGGCATCCATCGCTGCAGGTGCAGGTGGCACTGTCAAACGACGATCTGAAACAGGCCATCGAGGTCGTCGAGCGCTCCAAGCGGATGCTGGACGAATCGCTGGTGAAGCGGGTGGCCAATCGGGCTGCTGAGTCGGCTGAACACTATCGTTGGGCTGTGACGGCTTACGAGCGTCTGGCTGAGAAACGGATCGCCGGCAAACGCCGCCATCTGTACGAAGGGGCCCGGGGATACCTGAGCATGATCCGGGACATCTATCAGCAGCACAACGCGCCGGGCGAATGGGAAGCTTTCATCGCTGGGGTGCGCCAGCGTCACCAGGGCAAGCATCTCTTTCTGGAGGTCATAGGGCGACTGTAGAATGATTGAGGAGTAGCTAACATGGTAGACTCTCCGCTCTTGAAAGACCTCTTCATCTATCCCATCGAACGCTACATTCCGCCTGTGGCCAAGGTGGATGACGTCACCGAGGCGACGGTGGAGACGGAGCTGAGGGAGTACGTGGTCACCGCGCCCATCGAACGAGCACTGGCCGACTTCCAGGAAGTCTATGCCGAATCCCGCACTGCCCCCACCGACAAGATCGGCGTCTGGATCTCCGGGTTCTTCGGCTCTGGCAAGTCTCACTTTGCCAAAGTCCTCAGTTACCTGTTGACCAACCCCAGGATTGGTGGCCACACGGCCCGCGAACTCTTCGTCGAGCGGTTGGCTGGGAGCCCCCGCCGGGCTGAGATCGAGGGATTGCTCCATCGGATTGGCTTACTGGACAGCCGGGTGATCATGTTCCAGATCAAGGCGGAGCAGGACCAGACCCAAAAAGACGAGAGCATCAGTGAGATCATGTACCGCCGCTACCTGGCCAGCCGCGGCCTGAGTACCGACCCCGTGGTCGCCTCTCTGGAGCTCTCCTTGATTGACCGTGGGCTCTACGAGGCCTTCAAAGCCGAAGTCGAGAAGCGGGTGGGGCGATCCTGGGAAGAGGAGCGGGACGACTATCTGTTCATTCGGTCTACCGTGGCCGAGGTGCTCCAGGCTGTGGCACCTCAGGCCTATACTGCCGCGACGAGGCGCTGGCCGCGCTGGAGATGGTGGACCGGGGGCAGCGGCTGACCGTCTCCGACCTGGCCCGGCGCCTGGTGGACTACGTGGACAACCTGTCTGTGGCCGGCGATGGTTCGACAGGCTCACCACGACGTCCAGAACGACCGCCGAGGTTGGCCTTTGTCATGGACGAGATGGGACAATTCATCGGCACCGACGGCCAGAAGCTGTTGGAGCTTCAGTCCATCGCCGAAGAGTTCGCCACCAAGGGGCGGGGCAAGCTGTGGCTCATCGTGACCGCTCAAGCCAGGCTGCACGAGCTGATCGCCGGAGTGAAAGCTCTGGAAGCGGACTTCGGCAAGATCGGAGACCGCTTCGACACCCGCCTGGCGCTGACGGCGGAGGATGTAGAGAAGGTGCTGGAGGGCCGCATCCTCAAGAAGAGGGATGAGCGGATGCCAGACATCCAGGCTTTCTATCACGACCACGAAGGGGCACTGGCTGTCCTCTCCACCCTGCCCGGGGCCAGCCGCGACCTGCCTGACATGACTGTAGACCGCTTCACAGCCAATACTCCTTTCTTGCCCTATCACCCCACCCTCATCCAAGCCATCTTCGCCAGCGTCAAGAGCGCCACTGCCACCGGATTTGGGATCAACCCTGAGGTGCGCAGCATGATCGGCATGGCCCAGGGCGTGCTCAGCAATCCGGCCAACGGTTTCATCCTCGGCAGGCTGGGGCGTATGGTCTCAATGGACATGGTGTACGATCAGATCGCCGTGGATTTGCAACCCCAGGATAAGCGAGAGATTGAGGGCCTTCCCCAACAGTTGCCTGGCTACCGAGAGCTGGATCAGCGGGTGCTAAAAGCCCTTTATCTGCTGCAAGCTGTCCCGTGGATCGCGGTCACAGCCGAGACGCTGGCCCACGCGTTGTTGCGAGATGTGAGAGCCGAGGATCTCAATGGACTGAGAGACGAAATCCAGGCCAGCTTGGAGCGGCTGCGGGCTGCCCGCTATGTGGTTCCCAAGGAAGAAGGCGTCTGGGAGTTCCTCACCGGGACCAAGAAGAGCTTCGAGGAAGAGGTGGCCGGTGTGACCGTCCGCCAGATTGACTTGCGGCGGGAGGTGCGGAAGGCGCTGGCCGAGGTACTGCGTCCTGTGGGCAAGCTGAACTACAAGGACGGCCTGCGGACGTTCGACGTGGTTGTGCGAGGCGATGGCGAGGAGCTCCAGTCGGGGCAGGATATCGTCCTTGAAGTATACTCGCCCCTCTATGTGGAGTTGGAGGACGGGTTCAGCCTCGAAAACCTGGAGCAAATCGAGAGCTTCGCCCACCCTGACACCGTGTACTGGGTGGCTGCCGAGAGCCCGGAGTTAACCCAGCATCACCTTGAAGGGTAAGATCGAGACGGCCCTGCGCACGGCCCTCTACAACGGAACCATGGTCTGGAACGGTCGTGCAGAGGAACTGGACGGACGCACCACCACCCTCAACCCTATCTTCAACCGCTACGTCAGTCAGGTAGTGCCCTACGTCTACCCCAAGTTCGACATGGCTGCCGTCAAACCTAACGAGGATGAGATCAAGGCGGTGCTGACGGTGGCACCCTACGCTTTGCCCACGGTGGGGGCAATGTTGGACCTTTTCGGTGCCGATGGTCATCTCAACCAGCACAGCGCCGTAGTGGACGAGGTGCGACGAGAGCTGGAGCGACGCTCTAACCGAGGTGAGGACCTCAGCGGTAGGGCACTGGAAGAACACTTCACCAGTGGGGACTACGGCTGGCATCCGGCCATCGTCCGACTCGTCTTGGCGGCGATGTTCCGCGCCGGCATGGTCACGGTCAAGGCCGACAACGTGCACTACACTGACTATACGGCCCCGGCCGCTCAGGTTCTCTTCACTCAGGTGCGTCCCTTCCGCCGTGCCGTCTTCTTCTACGAAGAGGCCGAGGCCGTAACCGCCAATGAACTGCGGCGAACCCAAGATGAACTGAAGCTCATCTTCGACGCGCCCCGGCGGGAGGAGACGGCCAACACACTGGCTGAGCAGATCAAAGAGGAGCTGGAACATTGGAATGGACGCGCCGAGCGGGTTGCCCTACAACTCCGTCTGGCCGGTTATCCCATCCCGGAGGCCCTGCAACGCAGCCAGGACCTCCATTTCCGGGTCACACGCTTCGCCAACCCTGGCAAGGTAGTCAAGGCATTTCTGGAGAACCTGGAGGCAGTACGCACCTGGCACGCCCAGGTCCAGACCCTGTACGCCTTTATCCGTGATAAGAAGCTCCCCATCTTCGAACGGGGCCGTAAGCTGCTGGAGGAGATACAGCGGGCGGAAGCCATCCCGGGAGCAGAACCATTTTCTGAGGAGGACGCCCGGGGCTGGCGAGAGACGCTGCGGACGCTCGTCCCCAATGGGCGTGCCGCCCATGAGTGGGATCGCTTCACCGTGGCCTATACCCCTCTACGCGAATGCTTCCGTCAAGTGTACCGCCAGTTACACGAGAGGCGTAGCGAAGTTCATGGCCGAGAGGTAGCTGCTTTGGAAGCCAATGGAATTACGGTTGATGAACTCCTCAGATATGCCTGCAAGGGTCTGGCCTGGGACGATGATGGCTTGCGCTGCAAAGCGTGTGGCACATCCTTGGAGACTATGGACTTGCATATCCGATTGATTCGCCCCGAGGCAGAACGTATTCGACAACGTGTGAAGGAGAAGAAGAGGCCTTATGATGAGCGGGGGAAGGTCAAATACATTCGCGTCGCTAGCGTGGTACCGAAGCGGTGGATCGAGAACAAGGATGAGCTGGAGGAGGTGCTGGATGCCCTTCGCGGAGCAGTTACCGATGCTCTGGCCGAGGCCGACGCGGTCGAGTTGGAATGAATCGGGTACGCCCAACACAGTTGGGCTCCTACCCACACGTCGGCAGGGGTAGCAGGCCAACCATGTTAGCCATCAGCGTGGCACTATGAGGAAGGCTCTAACATGAACCGCCAAGGCAAATACGCCTTCAAATTCCTTGTCCTCACCCTGCTCCGCAAGCTGGAGGACGACATCGCCATCCAACTGAAGCGCTAGCTGCCCTTTGAGTTGAACAAAGCGGCGCGGATGTGGTACAATAAATAGACCAGCGACAGAGCGAACAATATGATCCAGATTGGGTTGAACCCCCAACTGACAAAAGACGAACGCGCCGCTATTGTCCGCTATCTGACCCAACACGGTCGGTTGAGTGCCCTGGAATGGCTGACGGCGCTTCGAGCCTTTGAACTGTTGGACGACAGCACGGTAACAGTGGGGGAACAGCGAGAAGCATTCTCCGCCATCTATGCCCGCTTGGTGGAGCAAAAACATGCCGACGACTTTATTGAGCAACTGCTGGCGCTGAAAGACATGCAAGTCGAAGGCGAACGCTTGAAAGCATCCGTGGCCCGCACCATTGCGCAGGAACTGGCCGACGCTGGTCTTTACCGGCGCGACATCCCTGAGACCCGTTATTTGCTGGCCTACTGTTACTACTGGTGGGATGCTTTCGCCCGGGGGTACATTTTCGAAGCGCAAATCTACCAGGACTTGCAACAGTCGGGTGTTGAATTCGTCGCCCACAACATTCGTGACCCCGTAGAACGCCGTTCCAGATCTGACTTGATCGTGCTGAGACGTGAGGGGGATGTCAAGATCTCACCCTACTTTCTGGTCACAGCCCGGACGCAGGTTCTACGCCATGATTTCTACATCACACGTCTGTACGATGAGCAGCAACGCCGCTATCGACTCGCTGTCATTATGACCGAGGCAGCCTGGCGAGATGTAAATGGCGATACCGTGTCTGCCCCTTTGGAGGAGGCAGCCCGCTTGTTCCCCCAGGCGGTCCGGGTTGAGTATGCTGAGGGCTCTTTGATTGCTGTAGACTATCACGTGTGGAAACAACGGGTGAAAACCCGCCAACGGGAGGAATAGGATGAGTGAGAAATTGCTTGAAGAGATGTCACCGGAAGAGTTCGAGCAAGTGCTGGATGACTTTATAGCGCGTGAACAGACCGAGGTTCCCCTATCCACTTTTTTCGAGGCATTGGCGCTCATTGATCGGGAGAAACGAGAGGCTGCCCAGGTGATTCGCTTGCAGACCCGGGTTGTGGGTGACAGGCTGGTTTTCTCCCCGCTGGGATCAGAGGCTGCCATCACCGTGGAAGGAAACGAAATCGTGCTGGAGGATGGTCGCCGCATCCTGCTGGAGTTGGTACCCACTCAAGCGGTGACTGCGTGACGACGGTGAACCGATGAACCGCCAGGCCAAATCCGCTATCAAATCCCTCGTCCTCACCCTGCGACACAAACTGGAGGACGACATCGCCATCCAGCTCAAGCGGTATGGTTTCGCCAGCGAGCGCTGGCTGCCCCTGGACCGCCTGCCCCACATCCAGCAGGACGATCAGGCGACCATTGACCATTTCCGGCTGAAAGCCGCCCTGGAACAGCACCTCCGCCGCATCGGGGCGGACCCCGAGAGGGCCACGCCCAAACAGCGGGCCGAGGCCGTGGACTGGTTCGTGCGCGAGACCGCCTTCACCCACCTCAACCGGCTCGTCGCCCTCAAGTGCCTGGAGGTGCGCGGCCTCATCCCCGAGATCATCACGACCCGCGACGCCTACGGCGGCCGCTCTCGCGCCCATTACGACTACCGCAACGCCCACCCCGACCAAGCCCGCCAACCCGACGACGCTCTCCCCGGCGCTATCCGCCAAGTCTGCCAGCGGGTGTACGCCGAATTCAAGTTCCTCTTCGACGTCGGCGACCCACTGGTGGGCCGTCATCCCCCAGCCAACTCCATCCTCTGGCCCAGCTATCCCGTCCTCAAAAAATGCATTGCCTTGATCAACGACCTGGATGCCAAGGCGGGCTTCTTGAGCGAAGATACGGAACACGCAACACGCAATACGCCCGATGACTCCCCCCAACCTCTAACCTCCAATCTCCAACCTCCAGCTTCCAGCCCCTGGTCCGAGGACGAGATCATCGGCTGGATCTACCAGTTCTACAACGCCGAGCAGAAGGAGGCCATCCGCAAGCGGGGCAAGCCCCGCCGGCCGGTCGAGGTGGCCATCATTAACCAGTTCTTCACCCCGCGCTGGATCGTCAAGTTCCTGGTGGACAACACCCTGGGCCGTCTCTGGCTGGAGATGCACCCGGACTCCAAACGTGTCCGTGCGAAATGCGACTACCTCGTGCCCGAGCCTCTGCCAACCGGCAAATCGGAAATCGAAAATCGGCAATCGAAGATCGCCCTCGACCCGGATTCGCCGATCAACAACCTCCACGCCTCACCCTGCCGCGAGCCGAAGCCAGTGACCGAGATTCGCCTCATTGACCCCGCCTGCGGGACTATGCACTTCGGCCACTACGCCTTCGAGGTCTTCCAGGAGATGTACCTGGATTCTCTTGAGCATGGTTGGCCGATTGCGGGTAACGAAGCGGGCGACCCAATCGAAAATCGACAATCGGAGATCGCAAATCTGATCCTCCGCCACAACCTCTACGGGGTGGACATTGACCTGCGGGCGGTGCAACTGGCCGGGCTGAGCCTCTTTATCAAGGCCAAGACCGCCAACCCCAACGCGCACATCTCTCACGTCAACCTGGTGGTAGCCGACGCCGTGCTCTCCGCCGACGGTGCCCGCCAGCGATTCCTGGACCAATACAGAGACGACAAGGTGGTGCAGGACGCCGTGCGGCAGGTGCTGGACGAGATGGCCAACGTGGCCGAGGTGGGCAGCCTGCTGCGGGTGGAGGAGCGGCTGCGAGACATCCTGGCCAAAGCCGGCCACGCGGCGGTGCGGGATTGGGATACCCAGCGGCAGCGGGAGCTACCTAGCTTTGAGCTGCCCACCCGCCAACTCTCCCTGGCCGAGGTTTCCGGTGCCGTGCTGGAGGAGTGGGGTGCTCATTATACCCTGGCCCGCCTACTGGACGACCTGTGCACCTTCGCCGCCGAAGCCCTCCAGACCCACGACCTCAACGCCCAACTCTTCGCCGAGGAGGCCGAAAAGTCCGTCCACCTGCTGGACGTCTTCCTCAACGACTACGACGTGGTGGTGATGAATCCACCGTATGGCCAGGCTCTTGAGTGGTCAATTATCTCTGAAGCTGACAAAGCGAATAGGAATCTCTATAGTGCATTTCTGCTCAGAGCTCGAGCATTACTCTCTCCAGACGGCTATATCGGTGCATTGACGGATCGTACATATCTACTACTGAACAGCTTTGACGGATTCCGCACAGCGATTCTCCATACTGTACCTGTCTTGGCCGGACTAGACCTTGGCTGGGATGTTCTGGATGACGCGAATGTTGCTATAATCGCGGGGGTGTTCAGCAACAGTCGTAGCATACAACAGGCTACCTTCATCAGATGCCTCGACACTGAGCAGAAAGAGGATCTTCTTAAAACCGAGCTTGCTCACATCACCAAAGGAAAGCGAGGCAAATTCACGTTTCTGGTGAGGCTCGCAGATTTGAATGCCATTCCAACCCATCCGTTCTGTTACTGGGCACCTTCCCAGGTTCGTGAAGCATTCAAGAACTGCAAGAGACTGGAACCACATTTCGGTATTGTGAGGAAAGGGCTATCCCCGGGCAACTCTCCACGATTCGTCAGGGAACACTGGGAAGTTGAAGAGAGCAGAGTTGGTATGCATTGGTGGGCATCCTACGCCAACGGCGGCAAGTTCTCACCATACTACCGCGACAATTCCTCAGTTGTGCTGTGGCGCAACGATGGGGCGGATATAAAGGCCATAGGGCCGAGATCTGTTGTACGTGCCGACTGGCTGGACAGGCCGTTCTTCCAATGGCATACCAAACTCTACAAACGCCGCCCCATCATCTGGCACCTGGCCAGCCCCCGCAACCTCTTCGGCTGCTTCGTCTACATCCACAAACTGGATCGGGACACCCTGCGCAAGGTGCAGACCCTGTACCTGTGGCCCCGCCGCCGGGCGGCCGAGGCGGAGCTGGAGGCCGCGCAGCGGGCGAAGGCCACCGGTGAAGCCGGCGCAGCCCGTCGTATTGACCAGGCTGAGGCCGTCCTGGACGACCTGGCCGCGTTCGAGAAGCGGCTGCTGGCCGTGATCCAGGGCGAGGTAGAATGTGATATCCCCGACTGGGCAGAGGGGCCGTACCGTGGCGGCGTCTACGACCCCCTGCTGGACGACGGCGTAAAAGTGACCATCACCCCGCTGCAGGAGGCGGAGGTGTTGATGAATGGATTGACGCTCGTAACCCATGCCGGCCATCCGTGAATCCGAGTGACCCGTGTTCTTCTTGGTTTCTACTGACAAACGGAGGTAATCGAACGATGGCTCTTGAAATGGAAGGAATTGTACTGCCTCAACAGGCTGAGGTAAAGATCGAGCTGAGCCTTACTGCCAGGGTCAACGTCACCGATGCCATCGCCCAACGGAAAGTGAGCAAACTGCTGCTGGATCGCGTTGGCAACCTGCTTTACGGTGAACGTCCCAACCTGGTCGTGGGGCAGCGGCTCCTGTGGCGCGTGCCGATCTGGCTAGGCCTTTCCACAGTCGGACCGGTCGGGCAGGTTGGCGCGCTGGATGTGGATACTCAGACCGGCGAAATCCTGTTCACGCAGCAGATGCTGACAGAAATCGCGGAGCGCGGAGATGCCCTGGCTAAGCGTGCCACATCTGCAACAGAGTGAACCGGGGTGGTGCCTGCCAGCGTGCGTGGCTATGGTCACCGCGTACTGGCAGCAGCCTTTGCTGCAGGACGACATCGCTCACTGGTTAGGAGCGCGGGGCATCGGAGTACCTGCCAGCCGGATTCAGCAGTTGGTCCGACATGGATTTGAGGTGTTCTACGGGACCGGTTCCCTGGCCGAGTTGCAGGCATGGCTGGCGCAAGGCGTCCCAAGTATTCTCTTTGTGCGGACAGGCGAGTTGCCCTACTGGCGGGTTGATACCCCGCATGCGGTAGTTTTGGCTGGCGTGGAAGGAGAGGAGGCTTATCTATTTGACCCTGGCGTCGAGACGGCCCCGGTCACTGTTTCGGTAGGTGACTTGATGCTGGCCTGGTCGCATTTTGACTACACCTATGCCGTGCTACTTGTATCCACATGACAGTTGCCATACCCATGGCCGCCCAACGCGGTTGGGCTCCTACCCGCTCAACCAGAAGAGTAGAAGGCCAACCCGGTTGGCCATCGCTGCTGTGGAACTGCGGTATCGGAAGGTGGTGTGCCCCGATGTTCGAGCTCAACTTCCAGCGTACTGATCTCCTCATCGAGCGGGGCACTTATTGCGTGCTGCCCAGGCTCAGTGAGACGGAAACCTTGCCTGATGAGGCGTAAAAAGAGGCGAAAAACGGTCGGAGGTGTGATGGACAGCCAGCAACGACCTGAGTGAGTTGACCACACATGGGCTGCTGGTCGTCGAAGGCACCGGGAACGTAATGCGGTATCGGTTGGCCGGGTCAGGCCCTTGATTGCCCGATTTTGCGGCCAGGTGATGGTGTGAAGGTCAACATGACCTCGCTGCAGGAGGCGGGGGCGTTAGGGTATAGAAAGTTGGTGTGAGGAGGAGCAATATGTCTATCTTGGTGGTACAGGTTTTGCCTCAAGGTATGATCTTTGGCGCGGACCGAAATATCACCGTTACCCAGTGTATCTCAACTGCCTCCGGGCAGACAACGATCATCATTCAAGGCCAAGGTCAACGCCCCAAAGTCCTCAAATGGCCCAACGAGAAGGCTCTACTCGGATATGTAGGTGTTGGTCAGATCGGCGGTCTGCCAACAGATGAGTGGCTATACAAGTTCATCGGTCAACACCTCGACCCTGCCACGTTTCAAGACCTGGCAGAGGATCTTCGTGCCGAAATTGAACGGCAGCGCCGCACTGACGAAGGCGACAACGCAGCAGAGCCGCTTGTTGTTCATCTGGGAGGTTTTGAGGAGCGAGACGGGTACCAGGTACCTGTCGTATGGCACATCAGAAACGCGTCAGCCAGCGCTGAATACCTGGATGCTAAGAAAGAGTTTCAGGTGTCAGAAGCGTTCTGGGAATACTTCCCGAGTATTCGGCCTGCTCAGATCAGGTCAAAGCTCGATAAGCTGGCAAAGAACTTTAGCCCATTCTGGTTCCACCAAGGGTTCGACCTTGGGACCTTCAACACGGTCGAGTCTTTTCTCAAAGGCGCCTTCAAGTTGCTGTGCGAGGAGTATCCGGACCATAAGCTACCACAAAGTCTGGTTGATTGGGAGAGACACCTCAAGATGTCTATCCTAACCTATGGTGCCTACTTCCAAGCGTTCAAAGGGCCTGGCGAGCAGTTTGTTGGTGGTGGAGTTGATACTGTGAGGCTAGATTGGCCGGAGTAGATGGGCGAATGTTTACTCAGGTGCCGGGATTCGAGACTGAGCCATGCTGATTCAAGCCCTAACCGACCACTTCCAATCCTACTTCAACCGCGCCAAGCACCACGACACCATCCTGTGGTTCGACGCCAGCGAGGAATACGCCGCCCTGCTTGACCACCTGACCGATGTCCCCTTGTGGCGCTACGAGGGCAGCTTGCTCAAGTTGCGTTACCGGCTGATCATGCGCTCCCCAGGCCAGCGGACTGTCGTCTACCTGCCCCTGCGCCAGGAGGAGGCCGAGGTCCTGCAGCCCTTCTTCACCACCAGCCTCATCTTCCGCGAGCGGCTTTACCGCTTCCTGCGTCGCCAGGGGCTGGACTTTCCCGATGACCCGCAGGTGGCCCACGAGCTGCGAGCCCTCCTGCCTCGGTTGGCCGCCCGCTCCATCGGCAAGGGGCGCGAGTTCTGGGAGTACAACCTGGCCAACCTGGAGCGCGCCAGGGAGACGCTGTTGGGCAATTTCGATGACGCCTTACTCCGCTTCCTGGCCCAGCCGCACACTACACTCACTGGATTGAAGCGGGAAAAGCTTGACGGCCTCTTCTTTGCCCAACTGGAAAGTGCCTATGGCCTGGCCGCTGTCCCAGAGGATGCCCCGGATGAAGTTGCCCGGCGACTGGCTGCCCAATTGATCCTCACCTGCGTCTACATTCAGGCCGAGGTCAACCTACGGGAGCATGGCAGCGAGTTGGAGGATTTCCCCTATCCTGTCCGGCTGGCCGAGCCCCTCTACCGCGACCGCTGCTGGAACTTCGTGACCCGCTGGCAGAACGATCGCACCTACAAGCAAGCCTACACCCGCCTGGCCGACGAGCTCCAGGTGCGCTACGACCTTACTCGGTGGGCCGTAGGCCTGCCCCACGATGTTGGCTTGACCCTGCGAGACACCTTCGCCAACGTGCAGGAGGCCCTCTGGACCCACGTCGAGAAGACCCTGGAGTCGTTGGAGAGCAAGAACGAATGGCGGACTTGGTTGCAGACTCACGACGGCCTCATTGCCACCCGGGCCGATGACTTTTGGGCCCGCGAAGGTCGGGATCCTGGCTGGCGGCTGTTAGACCTGGTCAGGGACCTGCTGACCGCCATTCATGGGATGCGATACCAGCTCGATCGCTGGGCCCGCCCCTCTGAGATGCTCCACGACTATGCCAAGAGTGGGTATTGCATTGACCAAGATTATCGTCGCCTGCGTGAGGCCCTGGACACCTCCTCCCGTTCCCACGACCGACTCCGTGACTGCTGCGCCCGCAGCTATCGGGACATCTTACGCCGCATGAACGACCGCTTCTGCACCCTGCTGGAAGCAGAAGGACAATGGCCTTCAGAAGCCCTGCCCGCGCAAGACGCCTTTTGGGTCCAGACCATGGGCGAGCTGAAAATGGGGCGGAAGATGGCCATGATGTTCGTGGATGCTTTGCGCTACGAGTTGGGCCAGGAATTGTGGCAGGCGCTGGAGAGCGAGAACGTTGGCGATCAGCGACAGCTCACCGCCCGCCTCGCCGCTATCCCCACCGTGACCCCCATTGGCATGGCCGCTCTCCTGCCCGGCGGCGACCGCCGACAGGTGGCCTACGGCGACGATTGGGAGGTCACTATCGAGGACCCTCTACGAGGACTTCGCAGCGGCAATCTGAAGGACAAGGACGCTCGGCGGCAGTGGCTGGAGAGACATCTGGATGACGTTGCCTTCTACAACTTGGAAGAGTTGCTAAACACGCCGGCCAACCAAATACCGGAAGTTGCTGCCTATATCGTCTTCGACACGACGCTGGACGCAGTAGGGGAAACAGCCAGCAAGCTGGCCTGGAATGCCTTTGGCATGCTGCTTCAATCGGTCAAGAAAGGGGTGCACAAGCTCCTGGCGCTGGGCGTGAACGAGGTCCACGTGGTGGCCGACCACGGCTTCCTGCTGCTGGACGAGGTCGGGGAGCACGAGAAGGTCAGCGTGGGCGATGTTCCCGCGCTGGCCAAAAAGTCGCGCTACGTGGTGGGGCAGCATCTGGGCAGGACGGACCAATTGCGTTTTCCGGTCCCAGGCAGCCGGGACCTGGTGGCCTGGTTCCCCCGTGGTATTGGCTGCTTCCGCACGCCGGGGCCGTACAACTATGTCCACGGCGGTCTCTCCCTTCAGGAACTGCTCGTGCCGCACCTTTGGGTGGTCCAGCAGGTGATGGGCCGACCCGTAGGGGTGCGGGCGGAGTTGCCCCAGGTCATCCGCAACGCACAGTTCAAAGTGCGTCTGGAACCGGTGTTCACCGACCTTTTTGATCAGCCGTGTCAGGTGCGGCTCAGCCTGGAGAAAGCAGGGGAGCCTGTCGTCCCATCGCTCAGTTGTGTCGTGGGGCCAGGTGGCCCCGTCACCGTGGACGTCTTCCTCCCGATGGGCTGCGGGCTGGAGCCGGGCGACCGGGTCCGCTGGGTGCTGCGCGACGCCGTTACCGAGGAGATGCTGGCTGAGCAGGAGGCCGTCAGCCAGGTAGACCTGTGGTGAGATATGGAGCGTGTGATGCAAGAAGCCTTAGTGCTGGATGAGTTGGATCAAAAGCTGACCGGTGCTTTTCCCGGTCGTGTCGTCCGCAAAGACCTGGTACACCAGACGAAGGCCGGCTTCAACGTGCCCATCTACGTGCTGGAGTACCTGCTGGGCCAATATTGCTCCTCGACCGATCCTGAGGTCGTGGCGCGGGGCCTGGAGTACGTCCGGCAGACCCTCAGCCGCAACTACGTCCGGGCCGACGAAAGCGAGAAGATCAAGGCCATCACCCGCCAGCGGGGCCGGCACCGCATCATTGACAAGGTCAAGGTGCGGCTTGACACCCAGGCCAACCGCTTCTGGGCCGAGTTGGTCAACATGGGTGTGCGGGACGCCGTCATCGAGGACGAGGTTGTGCAACCAGTACGGACAAACTGTTGCTGGGCGGCATCTGGGCGCTGGTGGACCTGGGCTACGACCCCGAGTTCCAGGCCGCCGGCGCCACCCGACCCTTCATCATCGAACGCCTCAAGCCCATTCAGCAGCCGACCACAGACTTGGATGAGTACATCGCCGCTCGGACGGCCTTCACCCGCGACGAGTGGCTGGATGCCCTGCTGCGCACCATCGGTCTGGAGCCGACCAACCCCGACTTCACACCGCGCAAGAAGATGCTGCACCTTTTGCGGCTTGTGCCAATGGTGGAGACCAACTACAACCTGCTGGAACTGGGTCCACGGGGTACGGGCAAAAGCTACGTCTACCGGGAGATCTCCCCCTTTGCCATCCTCATCTCCGGTGGGCAGACCACGGTGGCGCAGCTCTTTATGCATCTGGGGACCGGGCGCATCGGCCTGGTGGGGCTGTGGGACGTCGTGGCCTTCGACGAGGTGGCCGGCGTCCGCTTCAAGGACCAGGGCGGCATCCAGATCCTCAAGGATTATATGGAATCGGGCAGCTTCTCCCGGGGCAAGGAGGAGGTGCCGGCTGAGGCCTCCATCGTCTTCAACGGCAACATTGATGGAGACATTGCCACGCTGGTCAAAACCTCCCACCTGCTTCAGCCCCTCTCCGATCAGATGCAGGACCTGGCCCTCATTGACCGCATCCACTTCTACCTGCCCGGCTGGGAGGTGGAAAAGATGCGCCCCGAATATCTCACCACTCACTACGGCCTAGTCGTGGATTACGCCACTGAGGTCTGGCGCGGACTGCGGAAGACCAGTTACGCCGACGTGATAGACCGATACGTGAACCTCCCCCCACTGAATGTGGGGGGCTTCCGGGTTGATTCCCGAAACTTTATCCAGCCTGAGGTACGGGAGTGCCGTAGTCCCTGTGCCGTAGGCACGATCACATTGGCATCCTAATT
>Ga0172363_10002104_pt1 | contig 16084 bp, 8 predicted proteins | sample LakKivs2_kivu2a2_FD_114541 | JGI IMG/M metagenome (GOLD analysis project Ga0172363, IMG submission 114541) | Sediment microbial communities from Lake Kivu, Rwanda - Sediment s2_kivu2a2 | ecosystem: Environmental > Aquatic > Freshwater > Lake > Sediment | place: Rwanda: Western Province, Lake... | reverse complement strand
TTTGCAGAACATCACGGGTGACGTCGAGATCAAAACAGTTTCCGGTGATCTTAGAATTAACGGGGTCAAGGGCTCAGTCGAGGCTGAATCGGTCAGCGGTGACGTGAAGATACTGGAAAACGTCGAGGCCAAAAAGGTTTCGGCTAAAAGTATCAGCGGCGACATCACCTACGAAGGCTTTATCTACGAAGGCGGCCGTTACGATTTCAGATCCCACAGCGGCGACGCCGTGATCTCGATCCCGGCCGGTTCGTCTTTCGATTTCGAAACCAAAACCTTCAGCGGGGCCATCGACAGCGACTTCGAGATTCAGGTTGTCGGCAAAATCTCCCAGCGCGAACTCAAAGGAACGGTGGGCAAGGGCGGGGCCGTCATCCGGGCATCGAGCTTCAGCGGCAACATCGAATTGAAAAAGAGCGGTAAGTAAAAAACTTCCGGGGCGGCCGGGCATCAGGCCAGGAACCTGGTTCCTCCTGTAATCTCATGGCTGGAGACGAAACGGCCGCCCTTTTTCTCAACAGACGCCTCAGCCTCCTTCAAACCTTCGGCCGATATCGGCCTGGTCGCGTCCCGGATGACGGTGGTCTCGAAACCGAGCGACAGGGCGTCGAGAGCGGTGTATAAAACGCAGTAATCGGCAGCCAGGCCGGCCAGAAAGACACGGTCTACTTCCCTGGCTCTTAAGTACCCTTCGAGGCCGGTGGCCTTCCGGCGGGCGTTGTCGAAAAATCCGCTGTAACTGTCTATGGCCGGGTCGGTTCCTTTCCGGAAAACGGCTTCGACCGGATTCATGTTCAGGAGAGGGCTGAAATCGGCTCCCGGCGTCCCCTGGACGCAGTGATCCGGCCATAGGACCTGTTCGAGCCCGTCGAGCGATATCCGGTCGAACGGCTTGCGGCCCGGGTGGCTTGAAGCGAAACTCGCGTGACCGGCCGGATGCCAATCCTGAGTGGCTGCGACCAGGCGGAAATAAGGTAAGACAAGATTGACGATCGGGATTATCAGATCGCCGTCCGGAACCGCCAGATTCCCACCCGGAATGAAATCGTTCTGAATGTCGATTAGCAGAAGGGCATTCATGTTCCTTTCCCTTTTTCAGCCAGCCCGGCCAGTTCGTTGCGCAGGACGGCCAGTTCGGGGCTCAGGCCGATTTTATAGACGTGGGGATTCTCGAACCGCTTGTGTTCAGCCGGCAGGGCCTTGAGGCGGCCGGCTGAATAGGCGGCGATCGAAGATACTCCGGTCCGCGGGCCGGTTCTCCGGCCGTTTTTCATGACCGGGGCCAGGAGTTCTTCGCCGGCGAATGACGAGAGGTCGAGTTCCTTGCCCGGTTCGTATGGATGAACCATCCGGCCGGGCCGGAGTTCACCGTCAAGTGAGATGGCGTCGGCGCGAAAAGACCCGTCGCCGTACGAAAACCGGAAGATTTTTTTCCGGCCGGGTAGCGTGGTTTTGCTCAGCGAGTCGGACAGTTTCAAGCGCGGCTTGCGGTCTATCTCGGTCAGCTTGTAAACCCCGTCGAGCGAAGCGTCGGGCGCGCCGGTCGCCAGATTGGTGCCGACCCCGAAAACGTCGATGGGCGCGTTTTGCTCGATGAGACTCCTTATCAGCCACTCGTCGAGCAGGTTGGAGGCGACGATTTTTACGTAACTGAGTCCGGCGGAGTCGAGGATCCGGCGTGCCGCCCGGGAAAGATAAGCCAGGTCGCCGCTGTCCAACCTTATGCCGGCCAGGCGTTGGCCCCGTTTTTCCATTTCTCCGGCTACTTTTACGGCGTTGGGAAGGCCGCTCTTCAGCGTGTCGTAGGTATCGACGAGCAGGACGCATTTGTCCGGATTTGATTCGGCGAATTTCCTGAAAGCCGTCAGCTCGTCGCCGTAGCTCTCTATATATGAATGAGCCATGGTTCCGACGGGCCGCAGGCCGTAACGGCGGGCGGCCAGGAGGTTGGACGTACTCTGGCAGCCGCCTATTACGGCCGCTCTGGCTCCGTGGACCGCGGCCGCCGAATGAGCCCGTCTCATGCCGAACTCGCTCACTTCCCGGTCGCCGGCGACCGAGCGGATTCGGGCGGCCTTGGTGGCGATGAGACTCTGGAAATTGATGATGTTGAGGAGGGCGGATTCGACGATCTGAGTCTCCATCAGCCCGCCCTCGACCCGCATGACCGGCTCGCAGGGAAAGACCGGTTCGCCTTCCCGGACCGAAAAAACCGCGCCCCGGAAGCGGAATCCGGCCAACTCGTCCAGGAAATCTTTCCTGAAACCGAGTTGCCTCAGGTATTCGAGATCGTCGTCCGGGAAGAAGACCGCCTCGAGGAAATCGAGAAAGTCCTCCAGTCCGGCGAATATGACATAGCCGCCCTCAAACGGGATGGTCCGGAAGAAATAATCGAAGACCGCCTGCCTGCCGCCGGTTCCGTCGGTGAAGTAGGCCTGGGCCATCGTGAGTTCGTACATGTCGGTGTAAAGGCCCGAGAACCGCTCGTTCATGATACATATAATAAATCATAAAAACCGGTCCGGTTGAAATGAATTATACGGCGCCGGGTCTGCGGCGCCCTCGGACCGCGGCCGCGGTTGCCGATCGTAACCAGGCCGGAAGTTTTTCGGCATGGTAGTAAATCACGGGGAGAACGATGGGGGCGAGCAGGGCCGAGACCGTCAGCCCGCCGACGGTGCACAGGGCGAGCGCCGACCATATCTGTCTCCTTATTCCCGCTTCGGCCTGCATCAGGAGCATGGGCAATATGCCGAAAACCGTCGTGGCCGAAGTCATCAAGATCGGACGTAGGCGCTCCCTGGTTCCCTGGATCACTGCTTCGAGCAGGGGCAGGCCCGACCGTTTTTTGAGGTTGATATGGTTCAGGACGAGTATGGCGTTGTTGACCACGATGCCGCAGAGAAGGATCACTCCGATATACGCTGAGGAATCGAAAGTATAACCGGCGACGACGAAGGCGGCAAAGACTCCGACCAGAGCCAGCGGTATGACGCAGAAGACTATGAGCGGCTGGATGAGCGATTCGTAAACGGCGGCCAGGATCATATAAATGAGGAGCAGGGCGATTATGACGGCGAACCTGACCTGGGAGAATTCCTCCTCGGTCATCCTCCAGAGCTCTTCTTTGGTCGCCGAAAAGCCGGGCGGAAGCAGCAGGCCGGCGAAGACTGAATCACGGTATCTTTCTTCCGCTTTGGCCGGGCCCCTGAATTCCCACATGACCGTCATCTGGAACTTCTGGTCTTCCCTGTCTATCGAGCCGGCCACGGGCTTTTCTTCAAGCGTTGAGATTTCGCCCAATCGGAGGTATTGGCCGCCGCTCGTCCGGACGAGAGAATCCATGAGCCCTCTTACGTCCATCACGGCTGCCTCGGGGAACTTGAAGGAAATGTCCATCTGGCTGCCTTCCATTATGACTCTGGCGAAGGCCCCCGTTTGGCCCCGGATCAGGGCGCCGATATGATAGTAGAGGTACTGAGGATCTATTTTGTAGCGTATCATGGCTTCCTTGTTCAATTTCAGGACGTTCTCGAAGCTTTCGCTCCGGAACCAGGAATAGCGGCTTGTCAGCCAACGGACCTCTCTTACCCTGGGATTGCGTTTCAGGGTCTTTTCGAGGTCGGCGCCGATTTCCCGGAGCTTCTTCAGGTTGTAACCGTAAAGTTTGATCCTCGAACTGTAGTATGTGCTGGTCCCCATGCTCGAGTAATAGGATTGGGGATCGAAACCGGACACGCTTATGTCCAGGCCGGCGAACTGGGTGGCGAAACCGATCAGTTCCTCCTTCAAGACGTAAGGCAAATAAGAAAATTCGATCTCGGGCTCGAACGAGATGCGCAAATAGCCTCTCTCTGCGAATATGTCGGCCGTGGTTTCCGACGGGATTCCGGAAGCGGCCACCCTGGCCTCGAATTGGCCGACGATTTCATCGGTTCGTTCGATTTCGGTGCCGGGCGGCAGCCCGACGGATACGACCAGCATCTGTCTTGAATACCAGGGCGGATAGAAGCGGCCGATGGTCACTTCGGCCCTGAACCACTTATAGGAGCCGAAAACGATCAGCCCGGCAATGAGGATGATCTCGATCGGCCGGCCGATGGCAAACCTCAGAAACCGGCCGAAAAATCTGCCGGGGCCGGCGGCCTTCCTCGCGGCCGTCGTGCCCAGCAGGCGCGGGCTGAGGGCCGGAACCAGCGAGAACGAGACGAAAAGCGAGGCGGCCAGAGCGGCGGAAATGACGATACCCAGGGGGACGTAGTATATCTTCAGGCGGCCCTGGAAATAGGGGAAAGCGAAAAAAACGGCCATAGTCGTTAGAGTCGAGGCCAGCACGGCCAGGAAGACTTCCTTCGGAGCTTCCCTGGCGGCTTCGAGAGCCGGCACGCCGGCTTCCCTTTTTCTCAGGATGTGATCGAAGACGACTATGGCGTTATCGACGAACAGCCCGAAACCGAGGGCCAGGGCCCCGAGAGTGAGCATGTTCATGGGAATGCGGAAAAAATATATGATAATGAACGTTACCACCAGGGAAAAGGCAATGGACGAGAGAATGAGAAAGGAAGGTACAAGACGGCGGAGTATTACCAGGATCATGATGAAGATTACGACCGTGATGACGGCGGCCAGGCGTCCGAGGTCCGACAGGTTCTTCCTGATTTCGTCGCTTTCGTCGTTGACGATCCTGAAATTAAGGTTTTGCGGAAGTTCCTTCTTGATGCCCTCCAGCCTGTCTTTGACTTCCCCGGCCACTTTCAGCGTGTTGGTTCCTTTTTCCTTGGTTACGGTCAGGCTGACGGTCGGCTGGCCGTTAATTCTGTGAATCGACGGGATGTCGCCGTAGCCCAGGCTAACGGCGGCCACTTCCTTGACCCGGACCGGGACCCGGCCGGCATAGCCGGCGACAGTTTCCTCGATGTCTTTGATGCTATTTACGCTGTCGGTGAACTTGAAAAGGTATTCGCTCGTCCCCTTGCGGACATAACCGGTCTTATACGGTCTCAGCCGCTCGGCGACGGCATAGCTCACGTCATAAGCATGAAGGCCGTAGGCTTTGAGTTTTTCCTGGTCGAAGATGACCTTGATCTCGCGGTCGGAGCCGCCGCCGACGGCGACGCTCGAAACGCCCTTGACCGCTCCAATACCCAGCTCGAGACGGTCCTTGACCAGCTCCCTGAGTTTCTGAAGAGGGTAATTCCCGGAGATCGTATAGCTCAGGAAAGGCTTGACCTCGAAATCTTCGGGCACGTAAGGGATTATCGTTGGTCTGACATTGACCGGCAGAAGATTCCGGGTGCGCGAGATCTCTTCCCTTACCGACAACATGGCGAATTCCATGTCCGTTTTTGGATCGAATTCGAGCGTGATGCGCGAATTGCCGGTCATCGATGACGACTCGATCGATATTAAGCCCTTGACTGTGGCCATGGCTTCCTCGAGGGGAGCGGTGACGTCGGTCTGGATTATTTCCGGTGAGACCCCGGGCCAGGAAGCCGCCACCTCGACCTGGGGGAAATCCTCTTGCGGGGCCAGTTCAAGAGGTGTGTTGATGAACGAATAAAAGCCGAGAACCAGAAGGATAGCGAAGATCATGGCTGTGGCCACCGGTCTGTCGACGAATACTTTCATGCCCGGCTCATCCGTTATTCTCATGCCGTCCGGTCGGCTCTCCCTCTGTCTTCCCTCGGCCGCGTCTGATTTCCACTCCTTCGTAAATGACCGGAATTATGACCAGGGTCAGGAAGGTCGAAAAGGTCAGGCCGCCGATGACGACGATGCCCAGCGGTTGGAGAAGCTCGCCGCCGATCTCCAGGCCGAGGGCCATGGGCACGAGTCCGGCGATAGTCGTCAGAGTTGACATTAGAATGGGCCTTTGCCGGACACGGCTGCCCTGCAGGACGGCTTCCCGCAGGCCGAGGCCGCTGCGCCGCAAGCGGTTGATATAGTCCACTTTGACCGTGGCATTATCGACCACCAGACCGACCAGGACGATCATGCCTATGACCGAAATTATGTTCAGTGTTTGTCCGGTAAGAAGCATGGCCGCGACACCACCGGCCGCGCCCATGGGCAGGGTGAACATGATGAGGAACGGATGGACAAGGGACTCGAACAGGGCGGCCATGCTCATGTAAGTCAGGAGAGCGGCCAGTAGAAAAGCCAGGAACAGGCTACGGAAAGAACGGGCCATCTCTTCCCTCTCGCCTCCGAAAAAGGTGCCGTAATCGGGCGGCATGTCGATTTCCTCGATAATCCGGTCGACGGCGGGTATTATCTGGCTGATCTTGGCCCCGCTCAACCGGGCCGTGACGAGCACTTCCCGCCGCTGGTTCTCCCGCCTGATCTCCTTGGGGCCCCGGACGATCCGGTAGCCGACGAGCTCCCGGAGCGGGATTAGAGTTCCCTGGTGCGGGTAGGGCTGGTCGAGAAGACTTTCTATATTCTGTCTTTCCGCCCCTTCGAGGCGGACCAGAACGTCGGATTTCTTTTCGAGTTCGTGATACTGGGTGGCGACCGTGCCTCTGACGGCGTTGACCATAAAGGCGCCGACAGCGGTCGGCGAGATGCCGGCGTATTTGCGTTGAGCATCTTCCTTGAAATAAACCTGGAACTCCGGCTTGCCTTCGCCGATATTGGAACCGATGTCGGCCAGGCCGGATATCTGCCTCAATCGGTTCATCAATGTTTCGGAAATATCCTCCAGGCGGGCGAGGTCTTCCCCCTTGATATGGAGCTTGATTTCCGACGAAGCCAGGCCCAGAGTTCCGGCGACGGCCGATTCTTCCCTGGTCACTTTGTAGGCAATGTCGGGGAAATCGTCGAGTCTCGATCGCAAGGACTGGAGAATCCCGGCCGTCGCCGAATAGCTCTCGGCCTCGACGAAAAGCGTGGCGTAGTTAAGCGAGACCTCGGGGTTGAGACTTTCCTGGCCGCTGACGATCCCGATCTGAGAAAAGGTTCTTTCGACGTCTGGGAGAGAATTCAGATGATTCTCAAGGGCGCCGACGACGTCGCCGGTTTGTTCGAGGGAATAATCGACGGGCGTGCGGAGCTCCACCTCGAAAGCCCGGGATTTCATCACCGGCATAAGCTCCCGCCGGATTGTGAAGCCGAGAACGAGCGCGACTGCGAAAAAAACCAGGGCGCCTATCAGTATGATCGATTTGTGCTCGAGACTCCAGCCCAGGAACCGGGCGTAGCCGCGGAGGAAGCGCTCATAGCCGGAATTGAAACGACCGAACAGGAACCGTAGAAGCGGACGGAAAGGCCAGGCGAGCAGGCGGAAAAGCGAAACGGCCAGCCCTGCCAGCGCCCGCCAGAGAAAGGATATCCCAATTGCGGCGACCTTGGCTCCCGTGTAGAGCAGCCAGCTAAGCCCCTTTAAAGGAAACAAAAGACAGCGGACGAATTTGTTTTTGGCAGATATCCGTGGCTCGGAGCGGGACGCTTCCTGGCCGGAAGGAGCGAAAGGCTCTTCCAGGCGGAAGGTCCGGGCCGATAGCATGGGGACCAGGGTCAAAGACACCAGCAGGGAAGCCAGCAAGGCGAAAGTCACAGCCAGGGCCGTATCCTTGAAAAGTTCGCCGGCTACCCCGCGCACGTAGACGACCGGGAAGAAAACGATGATTGTGTTCAATCCGGCGGCGATCACGGCCGGCCCGACTTCGCTGACTCCGTCATAAGCGGATTGAGCGAGATTTTTCCCCAGGCTTCTGTGCCGGAAAATGTTCTCGGAAACGACGACGGCGCAGTCGTCGAGCATACCCACGCCCAGGGCCAGGCCGCCTAATGACATGACGTTGAGGGTCAAATTTCCGTAATAAAGAAGGCTGAAGGTCCCGATTATGGAAACCGGGATGACCGTGCCGATGATGAGCGGCGTTTTCCATTCCTGGAGGAAGAGGAAAAGAACGAGAATGGCGAGCAGGGCGCCCTGGATGATCTCATCGCGGACGGCCGAGACGGCCTGCCGTATGTAACCCGCTTCTTCGGAAACCACGTCCAGGACGACCCCGGGATTCTCTTCCCTGATCTCGTCGATTATGCCGTGGACCGCTCCGGTCACTTTGACCGTGTTGGCTCCGGCTTGCTTGTGGACCAGAATGCCGACGCTTTCCCGTCCGTCGAGACGAGTCATGCCTTGCCTTTCCTTAATGCCGTCGACCACCGTGGCGATATCCTTGAGCCTGACGACTCCCCTGCCCTTAGTAGTCTTGAGAGTGATCTCTCCGATCTCATCCACCGACTCGAAGCGGCCGACGACGCGCATGGCGTACTTGAAAAGGCCTTTCCTTATCGTTCCGCCGTGAAGATTGCGGTTGAAGGCGTCGATCCGTCCGCTGACCTCTTCTATGGTTAAGCCGTAAAGTGAAAGCAGACGAGGATCGACCTCGACCTGGATTTCACGCTCGACTCCGCCGGTGACGTCGGCTGAGCCGATGCCTTCGATCTGCTCCAGACGGGGCTTGACCAGCTCCTCGGCGAATTCCTTAAGCTCGAGCAGGCTCCTGTCGGCCGAAAGAGCCAGAACCATGATCGGCCTGGCCTGGGGATCGAGGGTGAGAATGGTCGGGGCTTCGACATCTTCGGGCAGAAGGTCGCGGGCGCCGTCGAGCTTTTCCCTGGTATGCAACAGAGTGAAATCCATATCCACGCCCCAGTCGAACTCCAGAGTCAAGATGGAGACGCCCTCTTTGGAGACCGATTCCACCCGCCTCAGCCCGGGAACCCGGCTGACGGCCGCTTCGAGCTGCATGGTGACCAGGGTTTCCATTTCTTCGGGGGCGACGCCGCTCAAACGGGTTATCACCAGCAGGCGTGGGTACCGGACGTCGGGAAGGAGATCGACGCTCAGCTCCCGCAGGGAAACGAAGCCGATAAGAATGACGGCCAGGAAGAACATGGCCGTGGCTACCGGCTTGTCAATGGCAACTTTGGCTATCTTCATGGCCGGACCTTCAGTCCATGTCTCTGAATTTGACGTTCCTGGCCTCGAGCAAAGTGCCCATGACTTTCTCGAGCTTGGTCCGGGCTAAACGGTAATCTATGAGCGCTCTTATCTCGCTCGACCTGGCCTGGGCCAGCTGGCTCTGATAATTGAAAAGCCATTCGCTTCCGGCCAGCCCCAGATTGTAACGCTCCATCTCCGCGGCCAGCCTTTTTTCGAGCAGCCGCCGGTAGGCGGAAGCCGATTCTGTTTTTATTTTCTGGTTTCCGACTTCCTTGCCGGCTTCGGCGACTTCATGGCTGATGTCCCGTTTCCTGCTCTCGAGTTTCAGGGCTTCCTGTTCGCTTTTCAATCTGGCTCCGGTCACGGCCGCCCGCGACAGAAGGTTGGCAACAGGAATTCTAAGGTTAAGGCCGATGTTCCAGCTGTTCGGCCCCTTGAATATGTCCTTGATTGCGTCCGCCCGGCTGCCCCGGATAATGTCTATGATTTCTCCTCCGAATGGGTCGTCGTTTTCATAGACGTACCTTATGCCCGATTGACCCGGATTCCAGGCGGTGAATCTGAGATTCAACTCGGGCAGGGCTTGGTTGCGGTTATATCTGAGTTCCATCCCGGCCGAGGCCAGCGACTTTTCGGCTATTAAGATTTCCGGTCTTTGGTTAAGAGCGGTTGCGATCGCCTGGTCGAGATCCGGTTCTTCGCCGGCGACCACGGGATCGTCTACGGGCACGATCGAGCCATCTGATTCGTCTTCCCGGGGCGGCATGTTCATTAGTTTTCTGAGCGAATCTTCGGCCTTCTGGACCTGGAGGCGGGCCGCAACAACGCTGTCTTCATAGCGGGCAACTTCGGTTTCGGCGCTCAAGACGTCGATCACGGATTTGGCCCCGACCCGGGCGGCTTCCTGCGTCCTGGCCAGGATGGTCCGGCTCTGCTCCAGGGTTTCTTCGAGGACGGACAGGTTTTCGAGGCGGTCGACCAGCGTCCAGTATGCACTTTCCACCTGATAGATTGCCTCGGTCAGGTTGACCATGAGAGCAGCCCTGGCCGTATCCAGGTTGTTCGAAGCCCGCCGGATTTCCATCCGGTTGGCGGCCGGGCCGAATCCCTTGAGGAGCGGCTGAGTAACGTTCAATTCGATGTTGCTGTAGTAGGAAGGGTTGATGACCGTATAAGCTCTCTCGGTATCGGATTTCTGGTTGAGGAAACCCAGTGATATTTCGGCCCCGGTCGGCAGTCTCTGACTCAAAGAAAAGTTGTAATAATTATATACGGAACTGTAGCTCGTGCCTTCCGCTCCCCATGTGCCGAGAACGGTTTGATCCTGGTTTAAAAAGTCGAGAGACAGCGACGGCAGGAATTGATCCCTGGCCAGCCTGAGATTTTTTTCTTCGATCTCCGGGCTGAGTGCTTCGGCCGAGATGTCCGGATTCCTTTCGACGGCCCGGGCCAAACATTCAGCCAGAGTCATCTTGATCGGTTCCGGCCCGGTTTCCTGGGCCCGAGCCGGGCCTCCGGCCCAGATGACCGGCAAGATAATGACGAGAAGCGTTGGTAACAGTTTTCTCATTTTTCGCACCTCTAGCGATCCGGCCGGCGGGTCATTCTTTGACAACTGAGACCCGGGCGTCGTGGGCCAGAGTGAAATGGCCTTCGGTTATGACCATTTCGCCTTCCTTGAGCCCTTCCAGGATCTCGGCGAATGTTTCGTTCTCGACGCCGGTTTGGACGTATCGCCACTTGGCCAGATTGTCTTCGACGACGAACACCAGTTTCCGGCCGGCTCGAACCAGGATGGCTTCCTGGGGAACGATCAAGCGGTCGGGGTAGACCTCGGCGGCTATCTCGACCTCCGCGTGCATGCCGGGTTTTATTTCCTCGCTGAGATTAAGGATGCCGATGTAAACGGCGCAAGTCCTGTCTTCGGGGTTGACGACCGGGCTGACGGCTTGAATCGTGCCCTTGAAAATCCGCCCGGGGTAAGCAGGGAACCGTATATCGACTTCCCGGCCGGCCTTCATTTTGCCGACCTCGCTTTCGAGAACGCCGGCTCTGACTTTTATCGCGCTTATGTCGACCAGGGTGAAGAGTTCCTGCCCCGTGGAAATATTCTCGCCGGGTGAGATCTTGATGTCGGTAACGATCCCGGCGAACGGAGCCCGGATCCTGGCCCTTTCGAGATCGAGTTCGGCCAGCCTGACGTCGACCTCGGTCTGGGTCAGATTTTTGGTCGAAGCCATTATTTCTTCTTTTTTGCCGCCGCTTTCGATTAAGGCCAGCTCGTATTCGCGCCTGGCCTTTTGCCATTCCTCCTCTGAAGCTAATCCCTTGTTATGCCGGGCGTCGGCCTCTTCGAAAGCAATCCTCAGTTTTTCAAGCCTTTCGAGAAGAGCAGGATCCGGACTCGAGTCCGGTCCGGCGAACATCTTTTCCAGGAGGACTTCGGACAGCGCTTTCAGGCGGAGGGCTTCGAGTTTGTGAAGTTTGAGCCGGTATTCGCGGTCATCGACCTCGACGAGAACCTCGTCCTTGGCGACGTGCCGGCCCTCTGTCGCTGTGAGCTTCTGGATTACGCCGCCGACTTCTGCCTTGATTAAGACGCTTCTCTCGGTGTAGGCCTCTCCCGGCGACTTGAGCCCGATGATTACTTCGCCTTTCCGGGCCGGGACGACCCTGACCTGGATGGGCATGATCTCCTGGCCGGCGGCTTCGGCCGCCTCGCTGCCCGCCGTTTCAGCCGGTGCGCCGGTCGTTTTCTTGAATGCCAGAAAATACGTGAGGACTCCGGCGGCCACGATAACCGCCAGCCAGACAAAAGCTTTTTTGTATGCCTTCATTTGATCCCTCTAAAATAGGGCGCGGTTTTGGGCAATGATTCTCACCGCGCTCATTTAAGTTCGCCCTTCCAGGAAAAAGGTCCGAGGCATTTCGAATCATGACCCCTTCGATCGGAAAGAATTATAATACAAGAGCCGATTTCGATAAACCCATTGATTTCGAATCCTATGGATAGAAACGCGATTATGGCCGCGAAGTTGCGTCGGCCGCTGAATTGCCGGTTCGGCCGCGGCTGGCAGGTAAAGGACGTTGAAGCGCGCACTCATTCCCGGCCGGCGGAACGTTTTGGCTTTAGAATCAGTTATAATCGGCGAGGAGGTATATCCCATGAAACGAATCGTTGTCTCAGGCGCCGTCGCTTTGCTGACCATCGCGATTTTTTCCCTGGCCGCGTTTCAGGAAATTGAAACGGTCGACGGAATTAAAGTCATCCATAATGTGAAGGGCGGGAAATGGGGCAAATCACCTCTGATAAAACTCGAGCATATACGGACGCTGGGCGATCCGGACAGCCCCGACGAAAACACCGCTTTTTACCTCCCGGCCTGTGTCGCCGTTGACGGAGCGGGCAATGTTTACGTTCTCGATTCGGGCAATCATCGCATCCAGAAGTTCGGGCCCGGCGGAAAGTTCCTGGCCTCGCTCGGACGGCAGGGCCAGGGACCGGGCGAGATGTTCCATCCCGGCTGGCTCGACATAGACGGCTCCGGGAACCTTTACGTGACCGATGCGCACAACGGCCGCGTCCAGGTTTTGTCGCCTGAAGGAAAAGAAGTGAAGACCATCCGCTTCATTGGGGAAGGTCCGGGCAGTGCCTTTCTCTCGAGGAAGGAACCGGGTCATCTGATCATGGGCCGTCCGTCCGTCCGTTTCGGTGTTTCAGCCGGGCCGGACGATAAAAAAAGTACTCCCCCGGGGCTGGTTCGGGTGGCCGACGAGACGGGTAAAATCGTCCGCAGTTTCGCCGCCGCCCGGGACTTCGGAGATGAATTGTTGAATTCCAGCCTGAACGAGGCGATTATCACCGTGGGGCGGGCAGGTGAAGTGTTCATCGTCTACCCGTTTCAGAACAAACTGGAAAAATATGAGGGCGGCGGAAAACTCCTCTGGCGGGCCGACCGGGAACTGGCCTATGACATGGAAGTCAAGGATAAGGGCAAGATCGAGAGGTCGGGCGGGAGCGTGAGCGTGATGATGCCCAGGCTCAACCGGGCCGCAGCCGGTGCCGCCGTGGACGATAAGGGCCGGGTCTGGGTGGTGACCTACGCCCGCCAGCTAAAAAAAGAGGAACAGGTAGGCATGATGGTCGGCATGACCCAGAGCATGGGCGGCGGCCGCAGCGTGAGCTACAAAGTTCAGGGCGATACGGAATTGCGTAACACCAATGCCTTCAAACTCGAAATCTTCGACGGCGACGGGATTCTCCTGGGAGAAATTCCCCTGGACGTCTTCGTGGACGGGATATTCATTTCGGGCGACCGCGTTTTTCTGCTGGATAAAATGCGCGGGGCCCGGATATTAGAGTACAGAATCAAGGATTAAGAACAGGTTATATTTTCTGGCATTCTTCGGGCGGATGAATATAATCTGACTCCATGGAAGACCTGGCCCGGGGAGTCCGCTCGTTCACCGTCGGTACGGCCTTGAGCCGGGTCATGGGCCTGGTCCGGGAATCGGTTTTCGCCCATCTGTTCGGGGTCGGCGCGGCGACGGACGCTTTCAACGTCGCCTTCCGCATACCCAACCTGTTGCGCGACCTTTTCGCCGAAACCGCCCTTTCGGCGGCCTTCGTCCCGGTCCTTGCTTCGGAAAAAGCGATGAGCAAGGCGGCCGAGAACAGGCTGGCTTCGAATATCTTCAACGTCCTCTTGATCGTTACGGGAGCGGTTTCATTGGCCGGGATTTTCCTTTCTCCTTCGCTCGCCCGGTTCATCGCTTTCGGCTTCGAAAGAGTCCCGGGCAAGATGGAACTTACGGCCGACCTGACGGCCTTGCTTTTTCCGTTTCTCGTTTTCGTCAGCCTCGCTGCCTGGGCCATGAGTTATCTGAACTCCGAAAAATCATTTTTCGTGCCCTCGGTCGCGCCGGCCTTTTTCAGTCTTTTCACGATCGTCGTCGCCGTGGCCATGTTCGGCTGGTACACGGCCCGGGGCGGGAATCCTATCTTCGGAATGGCCTGGGGGGTTCTGGCCGGCGGGCTCATGCAGTTCCTGTTCCAGTTGCCTTTGCTTCGGAAAAAGGGCTTTCGCTATTCCGCGCATCTCAATTTCCGCGATCCGGGATTCAGACGGGTCATGGCTTTGTTCATCCCGGTCGCCATCGGGCTGGCGGGTTCGAGGATAAACGTTCTGGTCAACACCATCCTGGTCACGCCGCTCGCCCAGGGCAGCGTGAGCTGGCTTAACTATGCTTACCGGATAATGCATCTGCCGTTTGCCCTTTTCGGCATAGCCGTCGGAACGGTGGCCCTGCCGTCTTTTTCGGAATTGGTCACGAAGAACGATCAGCCGGCGGTGAAGAGCGCCCTGTTAGAATCGGTGAAGATGGTCGTTTTTCTGACCGTGCCGGCCTCGGCCCTGCTCGCCTTCCTGTCGGCTCCGGTCACCAGAATCATATACCAGCGCGGGCGATTCACGGCCTCCGACACTTCGGCCGTAGCCGTGGCCGTCGTCCTTTACGCTCTGGGCATCCCGTTCATGTCGGCCCTGCGCAACCTGGCCGCTTTCTTCTACGCCTACAAGGACGCCCGGACCCCCATGTACGCCGGCTTCGCCTCGATCGGGCTCAACATAGTTCTCAATCTCAGTTTGATGTGGGTCATAGGCTACAAGGTTTTTCCACTTTCGACGTCGATAGCGGCCTTGCTGAATGTTATTATTCTGGCGGTTGCCGCCCGGAAAAAGGCCGGCGAACTTCCATGGGAAAAAGTCGGGCGCTTTTTCTGGCTGGTTCTGGCGGCTTCGGCCGGGAGCGGCTTCGGAGCCTGGCTGCTCGACTCGGTCATTAGCTCCAGGTTCGGCACGTCCTTCATGGCCTCAGCCTCGAGTGTCGTCGTCTCAGGCGCGGCCGGCCTGATCGTTTTTTTCGTCATCTGCCGGGTAATTGGTTTGAAGGAAGCCGGTGATTATCTTGGCCGGTTTCTTCGGCGGCCGGTCACTGGCGGGGCGGATGGAGAATGAATTATGATGAAGAACAGCCCGGAGGAAAGCCTGAGAAGCTCCGGGCGGCGGAAGAGAGCGGATGACGGCGGAAAAGTCAGCTGAGAAGAAAGGGATCAGGCGAACGGTCCTGGTTGTTTGCGGGCTGTCCTCTTTTTTGACGCCTTTCATGGGTTCGAGCATAAACGTGGCCATCCCCGGGATAGGCCGGGATTTTTCAATGACTGCGGTTTCTCTGGGCTGGGTGGTTACCGCCTATCACCTGGCCGCGGCCATGTTTCTGGTCCCTCTTGGCAGATATGCCGATATCAAAGGCCGGAAAAAAATTTTCGCTCTCGGCCTGTCCGTCTTGACGATTGGATCATCACTAGCGGCGCTTGCTCCGAGCGGCGGCTGGCTGATGGCTTTCAGAGCTCTTCAGGGTCTCGGCGGAGCCATGATTTTCGGCACCGGGGTGGCCATACTGGCTTCGGTCTTTCCGCCAGGCGAAAGAGGAAAAGCCCTGGGAATCAACACCTCTGCCATTTATATCGGACTTTCTCTGGGTCCGGTGGTGGGCGGTTTTTTGGTTAAGGCTTTGGGCTGGCGAAGCATCTTTTGGGTGACTGTGCCTTTCAGTTTGACGGCCCTGGCCCTGGTCTTATCGAGACTCGAGGGGGAGTGGGCGGACGCGGCCGAAGAGAAATTCGACTTGGCCGGTTCGGTCGTATTGGGCACGGGCCTTGTTTTGTTGATGTTCGGTTTTTCCAAACTGCCCGCGGCGGCCGGTATCGTTCTGACAACTGCGGGGATCTTTCTCCTGGCCTTTTTTGTTTCTCTGGAGGCCCGGGTTCCGAGTCCGGTGCTCGATCTTGGCCTTTTTCTGAAGAACCGGATTTTTGCTTTTTCCAACCTGGCCGCCCTTATCAATTACAGCGCCACTTTCACCGTCGGCTTTCTGCTCAGCCTTTACCTGCAGTATATAAAAGGCCTGCCGCCTCAAGAGGCGGGATTGATTCTCTTAGCTCAGCCGCTCGTTCAGGCCTTGACATCGCCCTTCGCCGGCCGGCTTTCGGACAGGATCGAACCCAGGATCATCGCCTCGGCGGGGATGGCCGTCACTTCGGCCGGGCTTTTGCTTCTGTCTTTCCTTAAAAGC
>Ga0172363_10002100_pt1 | contig 16095 bp, 11 predicted proteins | sample LakKivs2_kivu2a2_FD_114541 | JGI IMG/M metagenome (GOLD analysis project Ga0172363, IMG submission 114541) | Sediment microbial communities from Lake Kivu, Rwanda - Sediment s2_kivu2a2 | ecosystem: Environmental > Aquatic > Freshwater > Lake > Sediment | place: Rwanda: Western Province, Lake... | reverse complement strand
GCCGCCGTCGGTCGATTTGAAGATTCCGCCGTTCGGGCCGCCGCTGTCGAAACGGTAGGGCCTGCGGAGCCGCTGCCAGAAGCTGACGTAAAGCACGTTTTCGTCCGTCGGGTCCATGACCAGATCGATGGCTCCCGTTTTGCCGTCATCGGGCAGCCCGTTGGTCAGTTTTTTCCAGGTTTGGCCGCCGTCTTCGGTCTTGAAAAGGCCTCTCTCTCCGCTGTATCCCCAGAGATGGCCGCCTGCGGCGGCATAGACGATGTCGGGATTTGAAGGATGGGTGATGATTTTGGATATGGAATGTGTATCCTTAAGACCCATGTTGACGAAGGTTTTTCCTCCGTCTAAGGATTTATAGATGCCGTCACCCCAGGCTATGCTGTTTCGCGTGTTTTTCTCACCCGTTCCGACCCAGATGATATCAGCATTCGCCTGATAAAAAGCCACATCGCCGATGGAGGCCGCTCCGTACGTATCGAAAACCGGCTCCCAGGTGGTGCCGGCGTTGGTCGATTTCCAGACGCCTCCCGAGGCAGAGCCGATGAGGACGGTCGAAAAATCGTTATCCAGGGCCTCTATATCGGAAATCCGTCCCGACATGTTGGCTGGACCGATGTTACGCCATTTGAAAGCCCCGGCTATATCCGGGCCGTCCATGCGGGCCTCGACCAATCCGGCCGGAGCCGTGAAAAACAAGAATCCGAAGATGATCATAATCACGGTCAAAAAGTCTTTTCTTTTTTTCAAGGGTGCCTCCTTCCTCCTTTGATATCTTTCTGCCGGTCTATACCGGGATTCTGTTGTGATTTCAGGTCATTATATATAAGATAAGGGGAAAAATAACAGTAACTTTTCGAAGGACTAAAACTTCTTTGGGAGAGGGAGACAAATGAACGACTCAAAGGTTGTTCACTGCATCCGAAGGCTGATCCTGCCCGTGGCGGTCCTCAGCGCCATGCTGGCCGCCGGCTTAAAGTCCGGGCAGAATCCACCGCCGCAGGTCAAGCATCCAGGCCTGCCGTCAGAGACGCCGGTCCAGTTCCAGCCGGTGACTGAAAGCTTTGATTATGTTAAGCGCGAGGTGATGATCCCGATGCGGGACGGAGTCAGATTGCATACGATTATCCTCGTCCCGAAGGAGGCCGAAGGCGCGCCCATTCTTCTGACGCGGACACCGTACAGTGCTACCGCTCTCATAACTCACGCCCAGAGCTCGCACCTCAGCCGCATCCTCAACGGCTATGACCATGCTGTCGACGTTATCGTCCAAGGCGGCTATATCAGGGTAGTGCAGGACGTGCGCGGAAAATACGGTTCGGAGGGCGATTATGTCATGAACCGCCCTCTTCGGGGGCCCTTGAATTCGACTTCTGTAGACCACGCGACGGACACGTATGACACGATCGAATGGTTAATCCGCAACGTTGCCGAGACCAACGGCAAGGTCGGCATCCTCGGCATTTCGTATGACGGATTTCTGAGTCTTATGGCCCTCGCCGATCCCCATCCGGCCCTGAAGGTGGCTGTGCCTATGAATCCGATGGTTGACGGCTGGAGGGGGGACGATTGGTTCCATTACGGCGCCTTCCGTCAGCAGAATTTGGCCTACATCTACGATCAAGAGGCGACCCGGGCATCTGACGCCCTGTGGTGGCGAAGCCATTTTGACGACTACGACATGTTTATGGAGGCCGGATCCGCCGGAGAGCTCGGCCGCCGGCGCGGGCTTGAGCAAGTGGGTTTCTGGCGGAAGATCCTCGAGCATCCGGGCTACGATGCCTTCTGGCGTGACCAGGCCGTCGACCGGGTGCTGGCCGCCCGGCCGCTCACCGTTCCTACGATGATCGTGCACAGCCTATGGGATCAGGAAGACATCTATGGGGCGATAGCCGTCTATAAAGCGATTGAGCCGAAAGACAAGGCCAACGATAAATTATTTCTCGTGATGGGCCCCTGGTACCACATGCAGGAAATCCTGGACGGGAGCAGCCTGGGTGTGCTGAGGTTCGGAAGCGATACCGCCCTCACGTTCCGTCGCGAGGTCCTGGGCCCGTTTCTTGAACGGTACCTGAAGGACGGAGCTCCGGCAGCTGTGGACATAGCGCCGGTAACGGCTTTCGAAACTGGGACGAACTTATGGCGGCGGCTGACGGCCTGGCCGGCGGGATGCGCGAGCGGCTGCAAAATAACGCCGACGCCGCTTTACCTGCGGGCCGGATTGAAGACCAGTTTCGAAGCGCCGCAGACCGGGGACGGGGAATTTGAGGAATACGTGTCGGATCCGGCCAAACCCGTGCCCTACCGGGCCCGGCCTATCCAGCCGGTGGGCTATGACGATCCTTTCACCTGGTCAGAGTGGCTGGTTGATGATCAGCGGGAGGCGTCGGGCCGCACCGATGTTCTGGCCTTCGTTTCCGACGTCCTGACTTCGCCGCTGAAGATCAGCGGGGAACCGTTGGTCAATCTGGTTGCAGCCACGAGCGGAACGGACTCGGACTGGGTAGTGAAGCTGATCGATGTTTATCCCGACGAAGTCGGCAGCCAGCCGGAGCTCGGGGGCTACCAACTGATGGTGTCGGCGGATATCTTCCGGGGCCGCTACCGCGAGAGCCTGGACGTGCCGCGTCCAATAGCCGCCAACAAGCCGTTAGCATATCGCTTCGCGCTGCCGACTGCCAACCACGCTTTCCTTCCCGGCCATCGAATCATGGTTCAGGTGCAGTCCAGCTGGTTCCCGCTCTACGATCGCAATCCGCAGACCTTCGTCCCGAATATTTTTTGGGCCAAGCCGGGCGACTACCGAAAAGCGGTCCAGCGCATTTACCACACGGCGGGCCAGGCAAGCTTCGTCGAACTGCCGCTCGTAGTGAAAAATGAGACGAAATAGCGTTTATTCTCGGCTGCGTTTTCCATATAATTGAGCCATGAACAAAAACGAAATTGAGGCCAAAGGACAAGAAACTGCCGGTCCCGAGTTGCCACGGGTTCTGGGCATCTTCAGTATCGTCGGCATCGTCGTCGGCACGATGATCGGGTCAGGCATATTCATTAACCCTGCTCAGGTCGCCGAAGATATCCGCACGCCGGAGCTCATGATGGTCGTCTGGATCGTCGGCGGCATTCTGAGCCTTTTTGGAGCCCTGTCCATTGCCGAATTGGGGGCAGTTTTTTCCCAGGCGGGAGGAATATACATTTACCTCCGGGAAGCCTATGGCAAGTTCATCGCCTTTCTTTTCGGCTGGACCCTGTTCCTGGTGATTGAAACCGGGACTCTGGCCACGCTGGCCGTCGCGTTTTCCACGAAATACCTTCCTTATTTCGTGAATTTGTCCCCCCTTCAAGGCAAGGTCGTGGCCATGGCCTTGATCCTCGTCCTGGCCATGGTCAACTATACGGGAGTGAAAAAAGGCGCCTTCGTCATGAACTTTTTCACCAGTATCAAGTTCGTCGCCCTGATCGGGGTCTGCGTCGTCGTCTTCATTTTCGCCAAAGGCAATACCGGGAATTTCATTTCCTCCTCCTCCGGTGCTCAGCCGCCGGCAGGCGTCCTGGGAAGTTTCGGCGTTGCTCTGGTCGCGGCTCTCTGGGCTTACAAGGGATGGGAGATCAGTACCTATAGTGCCGGCGAGATGAAAAACCCGCAAAAGCAGCTTCCGCTGGGATTGTTCCTCGGCACCGCCTCCGTTATCTTCCTCTACATCCTGGCCAACCTGGCCTACCTGTATGTATTCCCGGCCGCCGCGATGGCCAAGTCCGACCGGATCGCGGCCGATGCCATGGAGGCCGCTATAGGACCGATAGGCGCTTCGGTCATCGCTTTGATCATCCTGACCTCGATTACCGGCACGCTGAATGGCCATATGCTGACCGCGCCCCGGGCCTTTTATGCTATGGCCAAAGACGGCCTCTTTTTCAAGTCCGTGACCAAGATCCATCCCAAGTATCTCACCCCTCATGTGTCCATTGTCGTCCTGGCCGTCTGGGGAAGCATCATCAGCACGAGCGGTACTTTCGAACAGCTCTTTACCTACGTGATCTTTGGTTACTGGATCTTCATGGGCCTGACCGTAGCGGGAGTCATCATTTTGCGCAAGAAAAGGCCCGATCTGCCGAGACCATACAAAACCTGGGGATACCCGGTGACGCCGATCCTGTTCATCCTTTCGGCGGTGTTCTTGACCGTCAATTCGCTTATCGTGACTTTTTGGAATTGCTTTGCCGGGCTGGGCGTGATCGCCCTCGGCATTCCGGCTTACTTCATATGGAAGAGCCGGGTCGAAAAGGTCCGAGACTGACGTTGGAGGATTTCATGTTTTCTGCGATCAAAAGGAAAATATTCGTAACGGTTTTACTGAGCGTTTTTGTTCCGGCCTTTTTTTCTTTTGCTCAAAGCCCGGTCACGCCGCAGGGAGTCGACAGGCTGAAGAGCCAGATCGAAAGGTTGATTGATGGAGTCGATGGGCAGGTGGGTGTTGCGGTCAAGCACCTTGAGACGGGCCGGGAGCTGGCTGTCAATGGGGACGTTTATTTTCCCATGGCCAGCGTCTTCAAATTGCCCGTTTTGGTCGAGGTCATGCATCAGATAAAGGAAGGGCGGTTCACACTGGACGATGAAATACGCCTCGAGAAGACCGACCAGCACCTGGGAAGCGGATATCTCAGCGATTTGGATATTCCGGGGGTAGTTCTCTCGGTTCGCAATCTCATCAATTTCATGATGATGATCAGCGATAATTCGGCCGCGGATATCCTGCTTGTCAAAGTCGGAGCCGAGAATGTAAACAACCGGCTGAGGTCATATGGCATAGAAAAAATTACGGTCGATCGCACCTGCCAGCAGCTGATCATGGATGCGATGGGAATTGATTATGAGAAATATAAGAATCTCACTCTGGATGAATTAAGCCTGGCCTATAGAAAGGAACGGAAAGAAAATCCCCAGGCTTCCGAGCAGGCGGCGAAGCAATTCAGCCAGGTCATGAAAGACCAGAGCTCGCCTCGGGCCATGAACAGGCTCCTCGAACTTGTCTTTAAAAAAGAGATCGTCGACGAACAAAGCAGCCAATTCATCCTGGATGTCATGCTCAAGTGCCAGACAGGCGGGGAAAGGCTCAAGGGTGATCTGCCGCGTTTTGTCAGAGTTGCCCATAAAACCGGCTCGTTAGGTGGGGTGATCAACGATGCAGGCATAATTTATCTGCCTGATGATCTGGGCCATGTAGCCGTTACCGTTTTCTCTAAAGATACGGAGGACCCGGCTGAAGACGTGGAGGAGGTCATCGCTCAAATCGCCCGGTTCGTTTACGATTATTTTTACTTTACGGTAGGCGACTGAAACGTTTGGACCCGGCCTCCATGGATCTTAAGTGAGGAAGCGCCGTTCCTCCAACCCCCGGTGGATGGCGGAATCGCGGTTTCTACGGGCGGCGTATTACCGGCCCCAGAGAAGGGCCGGCCAAGGGCTTTCGCCGGGCTCGAACCAACCGGCTAAACTCCGTCGCCGGAGTATTTAGTGATGAGCTTTTTCCGGAGATTCCGGTAGATTTTAACGAGTTCCTCCATTCTGGAAACGGTCAGGTCGGTCAGGTATTTCACCGCGCCGGCCGGATTGGTTTTCATCAGTTTGAGGGCTCTGGCGTCGACTTCCTCCTGGCCGGCGAAGAAGCCTTGCTCGACCGGATCCCTGGCCGCCTTCAGATCTTTCACGGCCGGCTGCCAGCGGAGGAGCATGAGCTTCTCGACGGAATCCACCACCCAGCGGGCCGAATCGTCGCTGAATTGGGCATAGTCGTACGTTTGGTAGAGAGATGAAACGTCAGTTACGCCGGCGTAAACAGGAACGTAGGGACTGACAAAAGGATTGTCGACGTAGAACCAGTAGATACCGCCGACGGCGTCGGGAAGCCACGACCGAAGCTGGGCGACCATACCGTAGCCCTGGGTGGCGATCGTCCGGTGATGACGGATGCGCAGAACCTTCTCGAGCTCCGGCGGGATGAACGGCGAGGCCATCGGGCTTTTCTCGAGCTTGCCCGGGCCCGTGGGGACCATCCAGGCCGGATCCCAGGTCATATCATAGATCGTGCCTTCGAAGGTGGAACGCTGGAAGGCAATAATGTCTTCAACGGAAACCTTTTTCTCCGGTTTGACCGAAAACGGATAAAAAGCGGCTCCCTCGATGGGCTGAGCGTAAAGCGTTCCCGGCCCGGCCGGATGATTGAGGCTGCGCCTGGGCCAGTCTTTGAGCGATGGGGCCAGCGTACTCATAATGAGCCACATCCGGCTGAGACTTCCTTCCCTGATGGGAGGCGCGTAAACCTCCTGCCAGATGAACGGCCGGCCGCTCTCCGGGTCATACCAGCCCCGGTCCATGGCTTCCTTCATGTAGTTCGGCGAAGCCAGGAAATTGGGATTATCGAGGTCGATTTCGCGGATCCGGAAGTGATTGGCGATGACGACGATATCGTCATCGGCGACACGCCGGGCGGCCCAGATAGCCCCGGGTTTTCCGCTCTCGGGCGTCCACTCCGTTCCGACACTGCATATTTCCATGACCCACAGTTCCCGGGGGTCGGCTATGCACAGAGCCTCGGAGCCGCCGCAAGAGGGGAGGAAGCCGTACCTTTCGACGAGTTGGCCGATAAGGCGAACCGCCTCCCGGGCCGTCGAGCACCGTTGCAGGGCGAAAACCTGGGCCTGTTCAATTGTCATGATCTGCCGGGTGATGCCTTCTATCAACGGAACGTCGAGCTCGGCCCGCTGGGAGCAGGTGCTCTCGCCGATGGCCAGCTGCTTCTCATTTATATGGGAGTAACCCGTGTGGAAATAAGTGAAAGTCCTTTCAACCTGCGGGATGCTGCCTATGATTTTTCCGAAGCTGCCGAGAGGCAAGGCCTTCCGGTCGTCCTCTCTTCCGAAATAAACCATGCCCCAGTGAACCGGAGCCGCTGATCCCCTGGGGAAGGTCCGGCCGGGCACGATCTGGATCCTGCATTCGGAGCAGCAGTCGGTGTGGGATGTGATCACCGAGCCGTCGACGGTGGCGTTTTTGCCGGCCCCGATCACGGTGCACCCCTCGTGTTTATAAGGATTGGTTTGACTTTCTATCGACCATGAGTATGACCAGCCGAGGGCCAGGGCCGACAGTAAGACGATAATCTTCCGTCCGGGATTCATGGGGATTCTCCTGTAATGGGCATGATGAATTTATAACAATATTCGTTCGTGCTGGCAATCTTTTCAAAATGAATGCGAAGCCGGAGTGCCTTGTCCGGTTAAATCGACGCCCGGCGGAGAAGCTGGGCATTGACGGCCACGATGACCGTGCTGGCCGACATGAGAACGGCGCCCACTGCCGGATGGAGGACGATGCCCTGACCGGCCAGGATGCCGGCGGCCAGCGGAATGGCGATGATATTGTAGCCGGCCGCCCACCACAGGTTCTGGACCATTTTCCGGTAGCCGGCTTTGCTCAACTCGATGATTCGCGGTACGTCCCGGGGATCATTCCGGACCAGAACAACGTCGCCGGCTTCGACCGCCACTGCCGTGCCGGCGCCGATGGCCACTCCGACGTGAGAGGTGAGGAGTGCCGGCGCGTCGTTCACGCCGTCGCCGACCATGGCCACCCGCAGGCCTTGCCGCTTCAGATCTTCGATTATGGACGCTTTCTCCCGGGGCAGGACTTCGGCGAAAACCTGGTCGATGCCGGTCTCGGCTGCGACCGAAGCCGCTACCGCCCGCGAGTCGCCCGTCAGCATGGCCACTTTGATGCCGGCGCCGTGTAACCTTCTGACAGCCTCCCGCGATTCCGGACGGATGGCGTCGGCGACGGCCAGAACCGATAGAACTTGCCTGCCGTCAAGCAGGTAGACTGCGGTTTCCCCACGCTCGGCCGCCCGGTCCGCCGCCTGCTTTAGAATCGAATCCGGTTCGGCGTTCAAGCGCTTCAGGATGGCCGGGCCGCCGGCGTGCAAAATCCGTCCTGCGACTTTAGCCGTGGCGCCTTCACCAGGCACGGCCCGGAAGCCTTCGGCCGGCGGGACGACAAGGCCTTTCTCTTCAGCGCTCTTGACGATGCCCCGGGCTATGGTATGTTCGGATTCCCTTTCTACGGCCGCCGCCAGCCGGAGAGCTTCCTCCGGCGCGATACTATTGACTGTCGTAACGTCCGTCACCCGGAACTCGCCGCGGGTCAAAGTTCCGGTCTTGTCGAAGACGACGGTAGTGATGTTACGCGCTTCCTCCAGGCCGCGGCGGTCACGGATGATCAGGCCGTTTCTGGCGCCGAGAGTGGTTGATATGGCAACTACAAGAGGAATGGCCAGGCCGAGGGCGTGCGGGCAGGCGATGACCAGAACGGTTACCACCCGTTCGACCGTCCAGGCTGAGGGAGCTTTGAGAAACGTCCAGACTATTAGGGTGATGACGGCCGATCCGATCGCCGCGAACGTCAGAAATACCGCGGCCCGGTCGGCCAGAATCTGGGATCGCGAACGGGAAGCCTGAGCCTGCTCGACGAGCCTCATGATGCCGGAAAGGAACGTCCGGTCGCCAGTCGCCGTTACCTCCACCCGGAGCGAGCCCTGACCGTTCAACGTGCCGGCGACGACTCTGGCTCCCGGCGCCTTGGAGGCGGGCATGGATTCCCCTGTGATCATGGCTTCGTTGACCTCGCTTGCGCCCGAATGGACGATGCCGTCGGCCGGAATGGAGTCTCCCGGCCGGATAAGCACGACGTCACCTTCATGGAGCTCGCCGAGCGGGACTTCTTCAGTCTCGTCGCCCTTCATCCGCAACGCGGTATTCGGAAGCAACCCGGCCAGCTCCTTGAGGGCGCCGCTGGCCTGGGCGGTCGAGTGCATCTCGATCCAGTGCCCGAGAAGCATGATGACGACCAGGGTCGAAAGCTCCCACCAGAAAGCCATTCCTTGATAGCCTAATGTCACGGCCAGGCTGAACAGGAAAGCCACGGTGATGGCCAGGCCGATGAGGGTCATCATTCCCGGCCGCCGCTGGCGGATCTCGTGTACAGCTCCTTGCAGGAAGACCAGGCCGCCGTATAAAAACACGGCTGTGCCGAAAAGAGGCGGGATATACACTGAGCCGGGGAAGGCCGGCGCCCTGTAACCGAGCCATTTTTGCAGTTCGGAGCTCCAGATCAAAGTCGGAATCGAAAGTGCGAGAGTAAGCCAGAAGCGGTCGCGGAACATCTCCGCCCTGTGGCCGGCGTGAGCCTCGTGACCGTGAGCCTCGTGCCCTGTTTGGCCTTCATGCTTATGAGCTTCAGGCATGTGGTGGTTGTGCCTGTGCTCTTCGTGACACGCCTCGGTTGTGTGTCCGGCATGTTCATGTCCGTGATGATGATTATGATTGTGGTCCAATCTTCCCCTCCGCCGTTAATTACCTCATTGAATATAGGTGCGGCCCCGGGATATGTCAAGCCGAAGGCCGATTATGTTTGCCGGGCGAAAAAATCCGGATGCCCCGGGCCTTTTCCGGGATATAATAAACGCGGTTTGAATGGAGGCGTTCATGGACTTGAAAAAAACCTTCCCCGTCATTCTCATTCTTACTCTGCATTTAATCATTTTACCTCCAGCGCTTTCGGCCGATGAGCCTGATGCTCTGCCGCTTGGCAAGCCGGATCTGCGCTTCAAGATCGCCTCGCTCGAGGCCCGGAAGATAATGGAGACCTCATCGGGCGAGACAGTGACCATCGAGGATATCTTAGTCCGCGATCTCGACCGTGACCTCTTCGTCATCGGCGAGCTTCACGACAGCTACGAGTGCCATGAGTTCCAGCGGGACTTCATAGAGCTTCTGGCGGGCAAACATCCCAAGCTGATCGTAGGTCTGGAATTTTTCGAGCGTAAGGACGACGAACACCTGGAGCGCTGGCGGTCCGGGGAAATAAGCGAAGGAGAGTTGCTGGAGAAAACGGGTTGGTACACCCGGAGCTCCCAGAATTACGGCTTCACCCGGTTGATCATGGATGTCGTCCGCAAGTACGGCCTGAAAACGGTAGGACTGAACGTTCCGCGGCCCGTAATTCACAAGGTGGCGACGGGCGGTCTGACCGGTCTCACTGAAGAAGAAAAAGCTCTTTTCCCGGGGGTTTCGGTAACCGATCCGGAACACGAATTCTACATCAAGTCTATCTTTGGAAGACAGGCGGCTCTGATGCCTGACTGGTTCGCTAAGATGTACGAAGCTCAGAAATGCTGGGATGTAGTCATGGCCGAATCGATGAGAAGGGTGCTCTCACGTAAGGAATTCAAAGGCTATAAGGGCGTCATAATCGCCGGGGCCGGCCATGTTGATTACGGCCTCGGCATTCCTTTCCGTTATATCCGGCAAGACAGGAAAATGCGGTTTTTGACCATAGTTCCGGTCATGGCTTCCGAAGGGGCCGGCATGATGCACCGGGCCAATACTCCCGGAGGCGGAAAATTACCGCCTTCGGCCGTTTTCACCAGGGGGATAGGCGATTACGTGCTGGCCGTGTCGCCGACCGACAAGGATTATTATCCGAACTTCGGCTTCAGCGGTAAGATCAATGAGGCCGGGGAATTCGAGGTGACGACCGTTCAGAAAGAGAGCCTGGCTGAGAAAAACGGGCTGGCCGCAGGTGATGTCATCTCAAGCATCGACGGGGTGAAGATTGCGTCGGTCGAAGCCCTGCGTCTCCTCCTCTCTGAAAAACGCTGGGACGACTCGGTCGTTTTCGAAATCCGGAAAAGCGTCAAGATCGAAAAAGACTGACCAGAGTTGCTCCCCAGCCACCGGCAGAAATATCGGCGTCTTTGAAGCCGGCGACGTGCGGATTCTTTTCCAGGACGGACCGGACGACGGCCCTCAGGGTTCCAGTTCCCTTGCCATGGATTATTCTGAGTTCGAGTATGCCGCGTTTCAGGCACTCGTCTATGTAATCGGAGACGAGGCGCTTGACTTCCTGCGGCTGGAAAGTGTGAAGATCCAGAATGCCGTCGATGGGCATTTCGACCGGGCTCGCATCTTCGTCATTCTTCATCGCCTGAATCTTCCTGTCCTGGATTGATTTTAGCACATAATTGCCGGAGCGGGCTGTTGATTGAAAAGCAGAGGGGCCTACCCTTCACTTGGATTGGAATTTATGATTGAATGGAGAGCCGTGAATTTCTGAATTGTTGCAGATGAGTCATGGAAACTGTGAATAACAATCGTGACGGCCTTAAACCGTCGCTCGGTCTTCTGGACGCCTCGGCCATAAGCATCGGCGCCATCATCGGAGCCGGCATTTTCGTTGTGACCGGGATAGCCGCCGGAGTGGCCGGATCCGCTTTCATCGTCTCGATGCTCATAGCCGGACTCGTGGCTCTTCTAACCGCCCTGAGCTTCGCCGAACTCACGGCCTGGCAGCCCAAAGAAGGCAGCATATACGAATATGCTTACCAGCTAATCTCTCCTTTTGCCGGTTTCCTGGTCGGCTGGATGTGGATATTATCGAACATTTTTTCGGGGGCGGCGGTCTCTCTGGGATTCGCCCACTACCTGGCCGCTTTCCTGCCGGTCCTGCCGCCCAAGCTCGTGGCCGCCGGGCTATCTCTCGGTTTCGCAGCCTTGAATTTCTTCGGGCTCAAGAAATCAGCCCGCTTTAATAACATCCTGGTTGCGGCCAAGCTCCTTGTCCTGGGCTTTTTCGTGGTTTTCGGATTGCTGCACATCCATCCGGCCAGATTCGTTCCCTTCGCTCCCTTTAAAATCGGCGTTCTTTACGGAGCTTGCTATATTTTCTTCGCTTACGGCGGCTTCGCCAGAGTGGCCATAATAGCCGATGAGATTAAGAAGCCCCGGCGCAACGTTCCCCTGGCGATTCTGCTGTCGCTGGCGGTATCCACGGCCGTTTATATCCTCGTCGGCGTCGTAGGGATCGGCCTGACGGGCGCCGCCGGGTTGGCCGCTTCGAATTCGCCGTTGACGAGAGCAATGGAGGCGACCGGCAGCACGGCCGCTTCTTCGATAGTCTCGGCCGGGGCCCTGCTTGCGACGGCCAGCGTTTTGCTCACTTCGATTCTGGGCGTATCGCGCATGGCCTACGCCATGGCCAGGAGAAGCGATCTTCCCGGAAATCTCGGCCGGCTTCATCCGAGGTACGGGACGCCCTATTATTCGATCTGGTTTTCGGGCGGCTTGATGGCTTTGCTCGTCCTGGTCATCGACCTCTCCAAAGTCGTGGCCATAAGTTCTTTTTCCCTGCTTTTTTATTATTCCCTGGCCAATATTTCGGCCCTGAAGCTGAAGCTGGCGAAAAGATCGTACCCCAAGGTGGTTTCCGTTTTAGGCGCCCTGTCGTGCCTGGTTCTTTTCGTCTTCATTTTATTCGGCTCTCCCGGAGCCTGGACGATAGGCCTGGCCGGTCTGGCCGCTGGCGTTTTGTTTTATTATGTCAGGGGAAAACGCTCCGGATTTCCGGCCGCGGCTCCGCCCGAATAGCGGGTTTGACAACCTGGTTGCAGTCGATTAAACTTAGATGAGTTTTCGGCCCGTTAGCTCAACTGGTAGAGCAGCGGACTCTTAATCCGCGGGTTGTAGGTTCGAGTCCTACACGGGTCATACTCTTTTTGCCGGATTGGAGAGAGTTCCGGATCCCCGGGCGCGGAGGTGATCATGAAAATCAGAGGCTTCGTCATCACGCTGATCGTCGTTCTTGGAGTAGTGTTTTTAATTTTTTATCTCCGGGTGGGCGATGAGCAATCGGTCGCAGAGACCTATGTCGGTAAAGCGGTCGAAGCCCAGATCAGGATAACCGGATCGGCCCTTGACGCTCTGGCCCGGGAGATCGTTTCGGCCTCGGTTGAGAGCGGCCTGCCCCGGGAAATAGGGGAGATGCGGCGGCTGCGTCCTCAGTTCGCGGTTCCTATGGATGCCTGGGGGACTGAGGTCAAGTATGAAGTCGTTTCCGAAACCGGATTCCGGTTGACTTCGGCCGGGCCCGACCGGGCCTTCGGCACCGCCGATGACATAAGCAAGGAATACTGAACGCCGGCCGTGCCGGCCGGAACGGGCCAAGAAAAGGGCCGACCTAATCTTTTTTCCGGCGAAAAAAATTACGCAGCCTGAGCCAGAAACCGGAAGACGGCGGGACGGCGTCTTCAATTTCCACTTTTTCCAGAGTCCGGCGGAATCTAGCCCTGGACTTTCTCACTTTTCCGTTCCCGCTGAAGAGGGCCGCGTCGTATTGGCTTCTTTTCCGCTGGCTGCTCAGCACTTCGTAAGCTTGCTTGATACGGCCAAGCATGGTTTCCCTTTCCTTGTCCGAAATGAGACCGTAGGTCGCCAGCGATCCTTTCCGGTAAGCTTCGAGCGTTCTCTGGTAAGCCTTGTGGATATCGTCGGGAAGGGCTTCGGGATCGATATCCAGGAGCTCGTAGTGATTCCAGTCTTCTATCTTTTTTATCATTTCAATCCGCTGTTTGGCCGGGTCCAGCCGCCGGAGCGGGCCTGGTCGTGAATTCGGCCGAATGGACCAGCCTGGAAGCGATACGTCGTATGGCTTCCGAAGCCGGTGCGTCCGGATATTCACTGAAAAACAATTTGAAGTCTCTCAGGCTGTCTTCGATTCGTCCGTCGAAGGGGACCGCTCCCAGATATTGGATGTCAATAACCAGGAACTTGCGCAGAGCGCCGGCCAGCGAGCGGCCCAAATCTTCGTCCCGGGCCGACCTGGCCTTGTTCACGATCAAACAGGGGCGGAAGGTCTTCAGGCACCGGTAGAGCGTCAAACCGAAAGTCCGGTCTTCTTCCATTACGGATTGGAAAAAGCCGTAAAGGGTGTTCGAGTTGTTGGTCATATAAGACTCGATCCTGGCCTGCAGGCCGGCTTTTTTGAAATGGTCCAGGTAGAGCTTGAGCATTCTGATGATGCATGATTTCAGAAAAAGGACGCTGTTTTCGACCGAAGTCGGCTCGGGGGCGATGACGATTATCCCGGGATCGGCGCTCAGGAAGAAATCGAGCATGTTGAAAGCCGTTCCCGTGCCGAGGTCGAGAACGACCTGGTCGGCTTCGATGTGCCGAACCTGCCTTAGAAAACGGAGCTTCCGGTAATGGTTCAGGTTGGCGGTGAAGAGAACGTTTTCGGTCCCTTTTATCAGCTTCAGGCCTGTCCCGTCAACCGGGATGGCGGTTTCCGCGAGCGTGCCTGCCCTGTTCATTATGAAGTCGCCTATGTCGGGACGTTCGTTTTTCAAACCGAAAAAGGTGTGCAGATTTGGGGCTCCGAAATCGGCGTCGATCAGGATCGTTCTGTGGCCGGCCGCGGCCAGATGATAACCGAGGCCGGCGGTGATCAGGCTCTTGCCCGTGCCGCCCTTGCCGCCGCCGACGGCCCAGATTTTTTTTGCCATATGAATTTAGTTCACCTTTATTGTTAGTGCTTCGACTGCCCGTACTGTTTCGGACATTATAAGGCTGACCATTCCATTATAATACAACTGCCAATCCGAAACCGGAGAATCGATGCTTTTTTCAGTCCGCTTCCGCCGGTTCGGCTTCTTTCTTCTTCCAGGCTCTCCTGATCAGGACCATAGCTACCGCCAGAAGGACCAGTATGAGGACTCTGGCTGCCCAGAGATAGGGCCGGGAAGCGGCATCTTTTTCCTTCATCAGGAATTCCTTGACGGCGTCTTGATAAGTCCAGACTCCGAGCAAGACGAGCAGGTAGACGGGCGTGACATAGGTTATGATAAATTTAAAGACTCGCGGCACTTTGAAATCCGCTCCCTTATGCATTTCCTGCCAGCCCTTCTTGATCCCGAAGACCCAGGAGAAGAGGACGATTTCGATGGCCGCGAAGACGACCAAACCGAACGTCCCGGCCCAGAAATCGAGCTCGTCCAGGAAGCCGTACTTAAAGAAAGCGATGACTCCGATGGTGGAAACGATGAGCACGGAAAAGGCGACTATGACCGCCTTCTCTCTCTTCCACTTGAACTCGTCCTGGAGGAAGGCGATGGCCGGCTGGGTCATGGCTACCGATGAGGTTATGCCGGCGATGAAAAGCAGCAGGAACCACATACCACCGAAGATCTGGCCCAGCGGGATTCTCTGGAAAATGACCGGCAGGGCCTGGAAACCGAGATTGAAAGCCCCCTCGTTGGCGATGATCTGGGTTTCGGCCAGGCCGAAGAAGGCCACCGCGGCCGGGATGGCGATTGTTCCGCCGAGGACGATCTCGGCGAATTCGTTGGCCGAGGAAGTCGTCAGGCCGTTCAGGGTGATGTCCTGATTCTCGCGGACGTAGGAGGCATAGGTCTGGATAATGCCCATGCCCAGACTGAGGGTGAAGAATATCTGGCCGGCCGCGACCAGCCAGACGGTGGCCGACCCCAGGCGGCTGAAATCCGGATTCCAGACGTAGCCCATTCCCGAGGCTATGTTCATGTCGGGACTGGAAGGATCAGGGGAGCCCAGGGTCAGGACTCTTATGACCAGGATTATTCCGAAAAGGAAAAGGAGGGGCATTCCGTATTTGGCCAGGACCTCTATGCCTTTGGAAATGCCTTTGTATAAAAAGAAAAAGTTTATGGCGATGGTTATGAGCCAGAAAATAAGGGCCGTGGAAACGTCGCCGAAAAATTCGTTGGACTCGACGCCCTGGTAGCCATTGAGGAACTTACCCATGGCTTCCCGGTTGGCGTGGCCGAAGTATTTCCCGGTAAAAGAAAACCAGGAAAAGCCCAGACACCAGGACTCGATGAAATTGTAATAGATGACGATGGCAAATGGAATTATGATGCCCAGGGCCCCGAGGTACTTGGATACGGGCTTCTTCCACATCACATTGAACATGCCCGGAGCCGTGCCGTGGCCGTGAGTCCCTCCCATGCGGCCGATAGTCCACTCCACCCACATCATCGGGATGCCGAGCAGGAAGAAGGCCACGAAGTAGGGGATCATGAAAGCTCCGCCGCCATTGGCCGCGGCTTTAACCGGGAAGCGCAGGAAGTTGCCCAGCCCGACGGCGTTACCGGCCACGGCCAGGATCAGCCCGATCCGGGTTCCCCATTGTTCCCTCTTGCTCACTTCGGCCGGGAGCAGTTCCTGTTTTTTCTT
>Ga0172363_10002097_pt1 | contig 16099 bp, 10 predicted proteins | sample LakKivs2_kivu2a2_FD_114541 | JGI IMG/M metagenome (GOLD analysis project Ga0172363, IMG submission 114541) | Sediment microbial communities from Lake Kivu, Rwanda - Sediment s2_kivu2a2 | ecosystem: Environmental > Aquatic > Freshwater > Lake > Sediment | place: Rwanda: Western Province, Lake... | reverse complement strand
TTACAGTATACCTGATCGCATTTATTGCTGCCGGTGCTTCAATTTCTTTTTTGAAGGATATGGGAGGGTAGCAGTGACATGTACTCACCCCCCCAGCCCCCCTCTCTGCTGAAGCAAAGAGGGGGGTGTATTTTGCCGTGTTTGATAACCTTCCCCCTCCATACTTTAGTAGGGAGGGGGAACTGAAGGGGGTGGGTACATGTGAACAAGAGGGGAAAATCCACCTTCGTTACCTCCTCCGCTAAAGCTGCGGAGGTCAAAGAAAGCTTCGGTGGATGAAAGAAGGGGGTGAGTATATGCAATATAGTAAAGATAACAACTTACATATCAAACACATATAAATGCCTGTAAAAGATATCGTTATTGTATTCGACTGCGGAGCTACCAATGTCAGGATCATTGCAATTGACAGCAAAGGCTTTATAGTTGCCTCGGAATCAGTCCCTAATAATACCAAACCAGATCCGTATTATCCCTCTTACAGGATCTGGGATGTTAATGAGATCTGGCAGAAAATGTGTGCTTCATCATTGAAGGTACTCAGTCAGATAAACAGGAATGAAATAGCCGGAGTTACAGTTACAACCTTTGGTGTTGACGGAACATTGTTTGATAAATCAGGAAAGATGCTTTATCCTGTCATATCCTGGCAGTGTGAAAGGACAAATCCGGTAATGGCAGGTATAGATAAATACATCCCTCTGCAGGAGCTGTACCGTGAAAGCGGCGTTCTTCCGTTCACTTTCAATACCATAAATAAACTGATCTGGTTTGCTGAAAATAAGCCTGAGCTTGTTGAAAGAAGCTACAGATTCCTTTTTATGCCATCAATATTTGCATTTATGCTCACGGGCGAAATGCTGAATGACTCAACAATGGCGGGAACTTCAATGGTTACAGATCTCACAACAAGGAATTACTCCGGAAATATACTGGGCAAGATCGGATTTCCTTACGAACGGATGGGAATCGTTGCCGAAGCCGGAACAATAATCGGGAACGTAACAAAAACAGCATCCTCTCAGACAGGTATACCAACAGGTATTCCCGTTGTGGCAACCGGCCATGACACTCAATTTGCAATATTCGGTTCAGGGGCTGAAATTAATCAACCCGTGCTGAGCTCAGGAACCTGGGAAATACTTATGGTGAGATCGGGGAATTTTATGACGGGCAGGGAACAGCTTGACTTGGCTATCACTACTGAGCTTGACTCGCGTCCGGGATTATTCAATATAGGTAATCAATGGATTGCATCGGGAGTACTGGAATGGGCCAGGAAAAATCTTTACGGCGACATTAAAGACAATGTATATGAAATGATGATATCCGGCGCGGAAAATGTTCCGTCCGGAAGCAACGGAGTAAAAGTAATCCCGAAGTTTTATGAGGAGCTGAAAGGAAAACCGGGCGGTCAGATACTCGGCCTTACTATGGAATCAACCCGGGAAGATATATATCGAGCCATGCTTGAAGCTCTTTCAGAAAGACTTGCTGAAGGCAAAAATGCCCTGGAAAAAGCAGGCGGATTCAAAACAGAAAATATTCTGTGCGTGGGCGGCGGATCTAAAAACAGGCTCTGGAACCGGTTAAGAGCGCAATTTACAGGCGTCCCGGTAAAAATTATCGACCAGAAGGAAACAACTGTCCTCGGAGCTTCCCTGTTCGTCCAGGCAGCATGCGGTAATGCCTCATCGCCGGAAGAAGCGAGATCAAAAATTGATTATAAAACAGAAATTATTGAACCAAATTAAAACCCCTGGGGAAAGAACCCCTGTCCCAACCGCAGGTCGGGAGGGGTTGGGGGGCTAAAGACGAGAGGGCAGAAAGCTGGAATTATATTCATGAAAACTACAGGAATTACAAATTAAATACTTATGGAAATCTCATACTTCAACGGCAATTTTCTTCCCGGAAACAAAATACAAATCAGTCCGGATGATCGCGGATTCCTTTTTGCCGACGGGATTTATGAAGTGGTAAGATGGTATGAAGGATTCTTTTATGACATGAATGGTCATATGGCGAGACTCAAAAGAAGCCTCGGGGAAGTGAGGATAGTATGGCCGGATGCAGATTCCTTTCCATCAATCGCTTATGAGCTCATCGTAAAAAACAACCTTCAGGATCGTCCCTCTCTGGTATACCTCCAGGTAACCAGGGGTGCTGCCAGAAGGACACACGCATTCCCCGAGCCTGCTGTTGAACCGACAGTTTATGCTTTCGCCAGAGAATTCAAACCCGACAGCGAAACGATGAAAAACGGTATCGGTGTTATTCTCAGAAAAGATATACGATGGAACAGGTGCGATATTAAATCTGTTTCGCTGCTGCCCAATATCCTGCTCTTCCAGGAAGCCAGGGAAAAGAATTGTTATGAATGCATCTTCTCCAGGGACGGACTGATAACCGAGGGAGCCCATTCAAATATTTTTTTTGTCATCAGGGGAGTTCTTCACACTCATCCTGAATCCGAGAATGTTCTTTCAGGAATAACCAGGAATAATGTTCTTCGGATAGCCCGGCAGGCCGGGATCCCGGTCAGCGAAACTGCAGTAAACGAAACCATGATAAATAGTGTGGATGAAGCATTTATAACAAATACTTCTTCAGAGATTGCTCCTGTAATCTCTGTTAATAACGATCCGGTCGGCAAGGGGAAACCTGGTCCTGTTACTATGCTTTTGCAAAAGAAATTCCGGGAGGAACTCATTGCTATGAAAGGATAAATGCACTCTCCTCCTTCAAACCTCTAATTTTTCTATATTTGCACAAATTTTTAACCGGACATGAATAATATGCTGTTAAGCGAACAGGAACAGATACGCAGGAAGTCGCTGGAAGAACTCAGAAAACTCGGCATAAATCCGTATCCTGCAGCTGAATACAAAACAAATATATTTGCCAGGGATATTCATGAAAACTATTCCCCTGATAAAAACAACTTTCAGGATGTAAGCCTGGCAGGAAGGATAATGTCGCGGAGGATAATGGGTAATGCCTCCTTTGCAGAGATTATGGACTCATCGGGCAGAATCCAGATCTATCTCAGGAGGGATGATATTTGTCCGGGTGAGGATAAAACCATGTATAACACGGTATTCAAGCATTTGCTTGATATCGGGGATATAATAGGGATCAGTGGATTTATTTTCAGGACACAGATGGGAGAGATCACTGTTCATGTTAAAGAATTCACCCTGCTTTGCAAATCCATACATCCGCTGCCGATAGTCAAGGAGAAGGACGGGCATCTGTTTGATGTCGTCACGGATCCGGAGATGCGTTACCGGCAGCGTTATGTTGACCTGATAATAAACCCTCATATAAGAGATGTTTTCAGGAAGAGAACACAGATAATTCAATCGATGCGCGACCTGTTCAACTCGAGAGGCTATCTTGAAGTCGAGACCCCCATCCTTCAGCCTATTCCCGGAGGCGCCAATGCCCGCCCTTTCATCACTCATCATAACACACTTGATATACCCTTATACCTGAGGATAGCAGATGAGCTTTACCTTAAGCGGCTTATTGTCGGAGGCTATGAAGGCGTATATGAATTCGCCAAGGATTTCCGGAACGAGGGAATGGACAGGACACATAATCCTGAATTTACAGTGATGGAGATCTATGTGGCTTATAAAGATTACAACTGGATGATGACATTCACCGAAGAGATTGTAAGTAAGGTGGCGATGGATCTTCACGGTAAGATGGAGATAACTTATGGAGATAAAGTCCTGAACCTGAAACCTCCCTATAAAAGAATCAGTATGCTTGATTCAATAAAGGAGAATACGGGTGTTGATATCTCGGGCATGAATGAAGCTGAACTCAGGAAAACCTGCAACAGTCTCGGTATTGAACACGATCCGACAATGGGCAAAGGGAAACTCATTGATGCCATTTTCAAGGAGAAATGCGAACACACTCTTGTCCAGCCCGTATTCATAATTGATTATCCCACAGAGACTTCTCCCCTGACAAAAATGCACCGGAGCAAACCCGGCCTTACAGAGAGGTTTGAACTTTTCATTAACTGCAAGGAGATTGCCAACGCATATTCCGAGCTGAACGATCCTATCGATCAGATGGAGAGGTTCCAGGAGCAGCTTCGGCTATCTGAAAAAGGAGACAATGAAGCAATGTTCATTGACCATGATTTCGTGAGGGCTCTCGAATGCGGTATGCCGCCGACTTCGGGCATGGGCATGGGAATCGACAGGCTCACAATGCTTATGACAAATCAGCCATCAATCCAGGACGTTCTTTTCTTTCCACAAATGAAGCCGGAGGCAAGGCAGACGACGGAAGATGAAGGGCAGAAGGAATGATGTCAGATAATAAACATAATCCGAAATCATTCTGGACAACCCTTGCAAGACACCATAAGAAGAACAGGGCAAAAGGTGTCTATGGCTACATGTGGTGGACAGCCCTGAAAATAGTATTTATCTGGTTCCTGATAATGGTGCCTGTTGTCCTGTTACTCAAGTATCTTATCGATCTGGATCCTCTTTTCCGTTACATCACTGAAGATCTGCCGGATTTCCTGGTTTGGATTGTATTCCTGGTGTCTGAATCTACATTTGGGATGATCCCGCCGGATTTTTTTGTTATCTGGGCAGGGAAATTCCATTCGCCTCTCCTTATTGTCACAATTCTGGGGATACTGTCATACACAGGCGGGATATTTGCATACCTGATCGGACACTGGCTTTCAACAACGCCTAAAATTAAAGCATATTCACAGAGGGCGTTGGAAAAATACATAGCGCTTGCGAGAAAATGGGGCGGGGCTTTTATTATTATATCTGCATTATTCCCTTTCTCACCTTATCCGTTGATAGTAATCGCTGTAAGCCTGTTGAGGTATCCGCTTAATCTGTACCTGATTTTCGGTATTTCAAGAATCCTCAGATTTGTGGTACAGGGAATATTTTATTTAAAGATCCTGAACGCCGGCGCATTCTTTAATATTTTCTGATCAGGTTTCTGATTTCTGGATACGAAGATTCCCGATTTGCTGAATAAGTTTTTGAAGGAGCTTGAAGTAAAGGGCTAAATAAAGCAGGACAGAAACAAGCCATATAACAAGCAAATTGAACCAGTAAGTATCTATGTTTTTAAGACTGCCAAGTGTCTTCGTAGGAGCATAAAAATGTGCGCGTCCGTTTTTTGACAAGGCCCTCATATAACCGGGCTGATATTTCTGTATATATTTCTCAGTAGTTGCAATTGTCATAAAATGAGGTGTCATATCCATGACCAGGTTCTTTAATTCCTTATTCTCATAATTGTCTCTGATGGTTTCCATTTTCTCCTTCCCGGTAGTATTGTCCAGGTAAGCCGCAATACTGTCATGTCCGGCATTTGCAAGTTTAACCTTATCATTAAAAAACCTCTTTAATGAATCTATGTATCCGCGGACATCCTTTTCAAAATCCCGGGAATAATTATCTGCATTAATTGAAGTTTTCCACTGACCCGGATAAATCCCTGACAATCCTGATAATTCTTCAAAATGAAAATTAAGCCTGTTAAAACATTCCGTGACAATGTCTCTGTATTCCTGATTGTCAAAGTACCTGTTACATATATTTAAATCCTTCTCCAGTTCAACCGGCAGGAACCAGGCATAATATGCATTCTGACTAGCATTAATATCCGTCTCAATGAAATGCTTTTCAAATTCATTATCCTTGAACTGTTTGACGGCAAGCGCCTCAAACGACCATCGGGCAGTCATCAGATCCCCGATCAGCGGAACGTATTCCTGAGTGGCATTTCTGCCAAGATGAAGTTTGTCAAACTTGACCAATACTCCGCTGAACAGCAGCTGCGGAATAATAATAAAAGGTATAAGAATATATATTGTTATCACATTCATGAATGCCGATGATAAATTAAGACCAAGGATGTTCGCAAAACATGAAGTTGTAAAAAGAACGAACCAGTAGCTTAGTGTCATTCCTCTTATTCCCAGTATAAGGTTACCGATAATAACGAAAGATAATGTCTGGATTGCAGATACCAGGAAAAGTATCATCAGTTTGGAGTTCAGGTAGCTGAACCAGCTCAGGTTGAGGAAGGATTCTCTTTTCAGAATTTTCTGGTCTCTGACGATTTCTTCCGAGCTGACCATAAGGCCAAAAAAGAGTGAGGTTATAACGCACATGAACAGGTATGCGGGGATATTCTCATTTTCACTCATTTTATAAGTCCCGTCGGCGTATCTTGTGAAGAATGCAAGAAGGAGTGCAAGCAGTGGAGGCCCGAGAAGGCTGATAATAATATATTGTTTATCAGCTATTTTCGACAGTAAGTCCCGCTTGAAAAAGATTGCTGATTGCCTGAGCAGACCGGGAACACTGTAAATTTTGTCCGGAAGCCTGGTTTTTTCGTCATGTGTTTTTTCTTCTTTCCCCTGCAGATTCTCCCTGAACCTCCTCGCCCATTCTTCCGGCGAGACTTTTCTTACACGCGTAGGTTTTCCGTGCTCATCGACAACTTTGGCTTCAACCATCTGGAGTATCTGGTCGGTATCGACATTGCCGCATTTAACGCATTGATCTTCATCAGGATTGACATGATTGCTCAGGGTTTTGAAATAGATGATTGCATCTGAAGGATTCCCGTAATAGACCTGGTACCCGCCCCTGTCAATTATCATTATTTTATCGAACATCTTGAAAATATCCGACGACGGCTGGTGAATATTGACGATCACAAGATTTCCCCTGTAAGCCTGCTCCTTCAGCAGATTCATCACCACTTCCGAATCAACAGAAGATAGTCCTGAGGTTGGCTCATCGACGAACAGGATTTCCGGTTCACGGATCAGTTCCAGCGCTATGTTGACTCTTTTACGCTGTCCGCCGCTTATTACTTTTTTAAGAGGATTGCCAACCTTCAAGTCTCTTGTTTCAGAAAGGTCAAGGTTAACCAGATTCTTATCAACAACCTCAGCAATCTTTTCATCACTAAGATTACTCAGGCACATCTTTGCATTGAAAAACAAATTCTGAAAGACAGTAAGTTCTTCGATAAGAAGGTCATCCTGGGGTACAAACCCGATTATTCCTTCCAGGTACTTCTTCTCCTCATCATTATACAGGTCATACCCGTTTATCATCACTTTCCCCTCCTGGGGTTCTAGTGTGCCGTTGAGAATGCTTAATGTTGTTGATTTACCCACTCCGCTTCCTCCGAGAATGCCTACAAGTCTTCCCGATTCTTCCCGGAAGTTAAGGTTATGAATACCGTTCCCGCTTTTCCTGAACTTAAAAGTCACATCTTCTGCAGCCAGGGTTATTTTATGTTCGATGGCTTCTCCGGTAATACGGCTGACAACTTCAGTATAGTATATAGTACTTATCCCTGAACCACGGATCGAAGAGCCATGATCGAAGATGTAAGTCTGGCCTGATGTGATATTCTGCCCGTTAAGGTAGAGGCTCTGATTTCCTGAATACCGGAGAATATAGGTATTGGTCCCCGGAATATGGAGAAAGGAAATGGTCCCGGTCAGGTTCTGGTTAAAAAGGTGCTTTATTCCATCATTGCCCGTGTCTTTTTTATTATCAATAATAAGAAGCATATCTTTATCCCGGACATCCGAAGCATTTCCCATGATAAAATTACGGATATTATCATATTCATTTCCAGGGATATAAAATGCATCAGAAACTGTATGGAGAAAGTCCAGTTCATTCTCTGTTATTTCCTGGCCCGAGGAGATATAATCAATAAGCTGGACAATGATATAGATTTTCTGGGCCTGCTGAAGTTCCTTATTGAGTTGTTCGCATATTGCCAGTATTCTCATGGCATTCAATGAAGTACGCTTCCTGTCCTGTATGCTTCCCTTTGAAATCCTCTCAGAATTATAGGTGGAAAGATACTCGTCAAATAACTTCATGTATTTCTCGATAAGCTCATTGTTGAGAAGCCTTGACAGGAATGTTTTCACGACTTCCTTTTCCCTGCTGGTGATAACAGTATCGTCATGGATATCCCCTATCAGGGCAAAGAGCCGGATCAGCGCGTTTAAAACTGTTTCACTCATTGAACTATCCTGTTATATCTCTGCTTTATTAAAATTTAACAGTATCAGTATATTGAATCACCTTATTATTTTATCTTTGTTAAGAGACATCAAGATAGGGAAATTAAGGCACACTGAGAAATTTTTTTCAGGATGCCGGAAAATATTGATTATCCGGATAATTTGTCAGTTTAATAATCAGATATCACTCAAGGTTATATATGCCTGAACCCGCAGTTTTTCTTGAATATTCGGGACGGTTCGATTACAAAATAATTGATAACCTCTTAAAAAACCTTAAGAAGACGAAGGATTATATTGCTCTTTCGCGAACGACGGGGAAGAGGGTATATGCAGTTCTTGTTGAGATAATGGAAAATATCGTGAAACACTCCGTGAAGAAATTTCCAGGAGAATCCCGTTCACAACCTTATATCTCGGTAAGCATGAATGAAAACTATATCATTATTAAAGCCGGTAATCCAATATATCATGAAAGAGTCAATAAGCTGGCATGCAGGCTGGACAAGGTTAACAAGATGGATGATTCTTCACTTTCGGTTTTATATGACAGGATGATAAACAAGGAAACCAAAGCTGATGACAACGGGGCTGGGCTGGGATTCATTTTAATGAAACTGAAATCGAGGAACAGGATTGAATACAGTTTTACTGAAGCGGGACAGGAAATTTCATACTTCTTCTTACAGGTTACAATAAACAAATTCAATATGAGAAAGCTGATAATTGAACAGACTCCGAATTCTCCGAAGGTGATTTTGGATCCTGAAAGGAATATTTTTGAACTATCAGGGGAATCCAGGCCTCCGGATGTTGCCGCATTTTACCTTGAGATCCTGAGATGGTTTGATGATTATGCCATATATCTGGGTTTACTTCAGGAACCCCCGGAATCCCTGGCGATAAACTTCAATTTTGAATATTTCAATTCTTCTTCGGCCAAGTATATCCTCGACCTTTGCAAGCAGATCGGGGCTGTCCGCAGCAAAGGTATCGGAATGTCAGTCAACTGGCATTTTGAGAAGGATGATACCGACATGCTGGAAGCCGGTAAAGAAATGTCGAGAATTGCGAAGTTCCCGTTTGAGTATGTTCAGAGGAACTGACTGAAGTTATAACCTGAAACCGGTTCAAAGATGAACCATCCGGGGGATGACTAATAATACTGCAAACAATGAAAGCCTTAAATGGGCCGGTTTGATATATCATCCCGGCAAAATTCTGATTCAGCATATTGAATCGAACTGGACTGAATATAAGAAACTCTTTATTGATCAAATAGCTGAAAATGTTTATAATGATATCCGCCGCACACGGCATTTATATTCCTCACCCCTAAATTTCAGCAAGGAGTTCTCGCATCTTTCGGAAAATGAAAAATCATACTGGTATAACTATGCTTCAGAAATACCGGGGAAGCTCAGATCGTTAAATCTTCGCATCAGGCAGTACAAGGATTTCTGCAGGACATGCCTCATCCCTTATACTGATATTGAGAAACTGGCAACAGCTGATTACCTGCGGGAATGCAGAAAAAACAAATCAGACACCAAGGTCCCGGTTAATGGTAATTCCCTTGTAAATGGAGCTGTTCTGTTTAAAGATCTGCCGGCAGAACAAAAAAGATTCTTCCTGGAAATGAACCATCTGATCCCTGTTGAGCTTAAAAAATCAGGATATGAGATCATAAGGCCTGAGGAGATCGGTGAGATCAGCGACAAGATGGTGGTAAAACTCGCAAGAACAATTCATTCAAAATATCAGCGAGAGAGCGGTAAAAAGGATCATGTATCAGGTAGAAAATCTACTATCTCTCTTATCTTCAGCAAGGGAAGCGGTAATGAGGCTGAAACGGGAGACTTTGAAAACCTGCCCGAAGATATCAGACATTCCAACCTGGATAATGCATTTCATATTCCGACAAAACTCCTTGCAGCTGGATATAAAATACGTCCGGTCGGGAAAGGATTCAAGCCGGCTACCCTGAACCTCAGTGAAGAAGAAGTTGAAACAATGGCCAGGATAGAACACCTCCGCTGGTGCTGGGATAAAACATTGCATGGATGGTTCTATGGCAAGGTGAAGGACAGCAGGAAAAAGACGCACCCAAGCATAATCTCCTATGACGACCTGTCTGAAGATGAAAAGGAAAAGGACAGGGATCTGGTCAGGTTAATACCTTCCCTCCTCAAAGATATTAGTTATGAGGCAATCCCTATAAGGCCTGATAAGATCTTCAGGCTTCCCTATGCGATTAAACCCCACGGCAGCCTCCACAGGATACTTGAGGAGACCAGTCAGATGAATACCCATATAAGGAATCTTGTCTCAATCACACCTGAAATCGAAGAAATGGTCCGCGCCAGAAACAGGAAGATCGAGGAAGCCATAAGGGAAGTTCAGTCAAGTTATAATTATGCCCTCCACATCCAGGAAACATTTCTACCGGATAATCTCTACGTGAGAGAATGTTTCCCCGAAAGCTTCATACTATTCCTGCCGAAAGATGTCGTAAGCGGCGATTTTTATTTCTTCAGCAGGCAGGACAACCTGATAATCTTTGCAGCAGCTGACTGTACCGGGCATGGCATTCCCGGAGCTCTGCTCAGCACAATTGGATACGGGATCCTCGATCAGGCAGTGAATGAGATCAGGCTTACCGATCCGGGAAAAATCCTCCACCATTTATATTCAAAGATACACAGGTTCCTGAGGCATGACCCTGACGGATCAGGTGTCCGGGATGATTTGGATATAATACTTTGCATACTTTATACCGGCACGAATGAACTGATCTATTCAGGAGTAAGGACCCCGTTATATCATGTAAATAAAGATGGAGTGTCGGAGTACCGTACCGGAAACCAGCCGGCCGATTCCTTTGAAAAAGAGAACAGCATGTTTCTCTCATCCTCTGTTATCCTGGAACCTGGCGATACAATTTATTTATGCTCAGACGGATATATTGATCAATTCGGAGGAAAAGCGCATAAAAAGTATTCAAGCACAAGGTTCAGGAACTTCCTTCAAAATGTCCGGGGATTTCCGATGCTGGAGCAGAGCGATCTGCTTTATGAAGAGATTGAAAAGTGGCGCCTGGAGAATAATGAAGACCAAACCGATGATATTCTGGTTATCGGGATAAGGATATGAGTCTACTATTTAAACTCCAAATTATTCATTGGAAAGAAAGTTGGCAGTTGGCAAAAAGCAGTTGACGACAAAAGTATCGTCCTTAACACTAACAAAATCTAAAAACAAAATAATTGCCGACTGCCCTTTGCCAATATTTCAAACAGCCGGATTCATCCAGATCAGCTGTTTTTCTATATTGGTGTGGAGCTTATAGGTCTTTCTGTGACTGTCGATGCTTTCTCCTATGATCTGTATTTTACTGAGGTCTCCCGTACCAAGGCCTGCCAGCATGCAATAATTCAGCCAGCCGACTTTTGTGTAATCAACACCCATCAGTTCAACAGAAACACGGTCTGCAGCCAGCCAGTCGGGACTTACCACACAGACCTTGTGGTCGACGGGAGTGCCGTTGCTCGGGCCGTTCCCTTCCATTCCTTCGAAACCGTCGATAACTGCAAGGTGAGGATGAAGACGCGGTGCAAGATCATAAAGGTTGTAGTTGATTCCTCTGTATCCACTTCCATGAACCATTGATTTATCGCTCCATGATCCCTCCTTACGGTTTTTTCCGAAAGCAAAACCTTCTGATTTTACAGGAGCGCCAAATATTATATTTTTCAGGGAAAGAGTGACAATAGTCCGATCGTGGGTTTTGAATTTGGCACATGAAACAATGTAAGAATCCCGACTGAGAAGGACTTTTGAAAATCTTACGGGGTGAGGTTTGAAATCCCTTTCATCGAAAACATAGAGCACTTCATAGCCTTCCTTGTCGAGGTCCAGGAATTTCACAGGGTATTTATTGCCAAGGCTGAAGTATTTATAATTCTCAAATCCGTTAAATGTCGGGCCGTCAGCTGCAGATTCTGCAATACATACATTACCGAGTTTTTTTATCGATTTCAGGAATTCGAGGATACCTTCCATCGTATCAGCATGAGTGGCACATAACGGGATGCTGATAGAAACATTATTTGGCTTCAAAACCACACGGCGGTTACCTATTGCCTGCTTTATCTGTTTTGCAAATGGCTGCAGGGCGCGAAAGGCCAGATCAGCCCTGCTGTCGCCTGTAGTTATCGCCACACCTGACGGCATCTGTTCCTGCATTCCATAGGATGCTAAGACATCCAGCGGTCGAATAAAGGGGACAGCTATGCCTCCCAAAACAGAAGTTCTGATGAAATTCCTGCGGTTGATTGTATTCATAGCAATGATGGTTAAGCCTTATAAAATTACGAAAACATTTCAAACTTTGACGTGCTGTTAAAGGCCTTCCGATATTGACTGTAATAAATATTTTAAAAATATGCCGGCCGTTTCGGGCATAATAGTCCAAAACGGCCGGCTTTTATTAAAACAGGCAATCTCCTTGCTGACTTAATTATTACAAAGTCCAGCCCTGTCTGTAATCATATTTCAGGAATGCATTTGCTTCTGGAAGATTGGTGAACTCCATTTTGACAGGATCATATTCCAGCGTTGCATTTCTGTTTGCCATCAGAACAGCAATATTCCCCAGCATCATTGTCTCAACAAGCCTGCTTGAATAGGAAAAATCTGTTGAGGATTTCTTGTTGTTCTTTATTGCATCGATCCATTCAGCATAAATACCCGGCGATCTTGGCAGCCATGGTGTCGGTGGAACGAATTCATTCATGGCTTTTTTGGGTATAAGCTGAGGATTGCTTCCGTAGTCTCCATACATAAGAACACCTTTATCACCAAGAAGGAGACCGGAATTTACCCGGGTACCCTGATCCATTTCTGCAGGCCTGGGCGCACGCAGTCCGCCGTCGAACCAGGTCACTTTCACAGGAGGCATATAACCGCGGGCAGGAAATTCATAAGTTATAACCTCTGCAAGCGGCCAGAATTCATTATTGAATACCGATGAGCTCGCCTGTATCCTTGTAGGTATTCCAAGATTCAGCGACCAGAATGCATGATCGTAGATATGTGCTCCCATGTCACCGAGAGCCCCTGTTCCGTAATCACGTAATCCGCGCCAGTTGAAATGGCATATATCCGGATGATATGGTTTCTCCGGGGCAGGACCGAGCCATACATCCCAGTTCAGGTTTTTAGGCACTGGCACTCCTGCCGGCCGGGTGATGCTTCCCTGAGGCCATATCGGCCTGTTGGTTGACAGATGAGCTTCGCGCACAAGACCTATTGCACCGCTCTGAACCCATTCATTTATCTGTCTTGCTCCTTCGCTTGCATGTCCCTGGTTCCCCATCTGGGTAACAACATTATATTCCTTGGCAATCTCAGCAAGCTTCCGGCATTCATAGATCGTTTTGCATAAAGGTTTCTCAACATAGGCATGTTTCTTTTCCCTCATGAATGCTGCAGCAATGGGTGCATGATTATGGTCAGGTGTACCGATAACAACTGCATCGATTGAGTTTTTTTCTTTATCGAGCATCTGTCGCCAATCGGTATACACTTTTGCCTTGGGATAGCCTTTAAAAATATGTGCTGCGAAATCAGTATCCACATCGCAGAGGGCATAAATATTTGCGAGTTTCACGGGTTGCCGGGTTTGCTGTGCGGCACCCTGCTGTGGTTGTCCTGCCTGTGCCGGTCTTTGTCCACCCTGCGGCTGTCCTCCCTGCTGCTGTTGTGGCTGGCCTGCCCCCTGGGGAGGTCCCTGCTGCTGTCTTGCAGCCCTGGCAGCCAGTTCTTCCTTGCTGAATGGCTGGCCTGTGCTTGTGCGCTGGGGAGTTACGATCGGCACATCAGGATCGCAAAGGCCCCTTATGTCGGCTGCACCCCTTGCTCCGATACCTATTCCTGCAACGTTAACGGTATCACTTGGTTGTAAATATCCCTTCCCCGGCATTACATGACGGGGGATAATAGTAAATCCTGCTGATGCAGCACTTACTGTTCCCAAAAATTTCCTTCTTGAGAGGTTTTTTGCTGATTTGTTTTTCCTGGAATCATTTTTACTCATGGAACGCTCCTTTCTTAATTATTATATTTGTCTTTGTGATAAAGTTAATATACTCCTCAACAGAAAGCAAATTACACATCAATTCTTTTCATATTCCTTCTCTCTCTCCTTTCCTGTTCTGATCCATTCAGGAAGAACCGTTTCAAGAAAAATTCTCTTTTCCTCATTCAACTTTTTCATTTCAAGTCCAATATATTCCTGGGCTCTGGCTTTTGTAATTATGTCGGGATAAGGTATTTCGCGGTTGTAATCAAGTGAAGCCAGAAGTCTCGCCAGCTTTACCCTGGCATCCTGGGCAATTGCTATGCCGGCTGAAATTATTCTCCCGGTTTCTACCGGAGAATGAAAAGAATTGCCATGTCCTGCAGAGCTGAAGTCCCATCTCCACTGGGCATTCCTTATATTATGCAGGATATCTTTCATCTGCACCTCTGTTGCGCCCTTGTCCCAGGCTGTTTTTGCCTCAACATGACACCTGACCAGCAATAACTCAAGGGTGTTCCTGTTCTCGATTATTTTATCCTGGCGTGAATAAACATCGCTTATGAGCCGTTCTGTTTCTTCGCGGTGACATACATGGCATGAATTTGCAATATTATTGAGCGGGCTCTGAAGATGATGATCGGTGAATTTTTGTCCACCCTCGCTTATAAACGGCATATGACAATCGGCGCATGATACTCCCCGTGAAGCATGTGTCCCTGTGAGATATATTTCATAATCGGGATGCTGGGCTTTGAGCATCGGAGCCCGGCTCAGGGAATGTATCCAGTCGGAAAACTCCATATCATCATAATACCTGGCGATCCCGTCGGCAGAAGTTCCGTTCTTCCACGGAAAAACAAGATACTGAACACCTTCGATCATTTTCTTATTGAAATAATATTCCACATGGCACTGGGCACAAACGAGGCTTCTCATCTCCTGGTGAGAAGCCTTTGTTATATCTTTTCCGAGAGATTCAAAGGCTTCAAGGAGTGCCGGCCGTGATATGCGAAGGTTCATGGTTTTTGAATCGTGGCAGTCGGCACATCCGATCGGATTTATGATCTCTGTTCCTTTTGTATCCCACGTTCCCTTGTAAAATTCAGCAATTCCTGTTTTGTTCATAACCCTCGGCACATCAGGGCTTTTACATGTCCAGCAGGTATTTGGCTGGGGACTCGGCACATTTGCTGATGGCGCTCCGGTCCGAAGCGTTTTCTGAATATCTTCTACTGCATAATAATGACCCCTGCCCTGGTTGTAATCCCTGGAAAACAGGTACCCGGCCCAAAGGACAGCCATACGCGGCGATTCTTCAAGTATATCAATCATTGCACTTCCGTTATATTTGCTTCTGAATGTTGTATCTGAAGTCTTCATATATGAGTTGTACTCCCTGGGAAAGAATTCACCCCATTTTTCATTTCTCGGTTCAAACTCCGAAAAAGTTATTTGCGGAGTATACGCGAAAACAGCCTCTGTTCTTCTCTCAATAATTGACGATGCAAGCATCCCAAGAAGGAATACTATTACAACTGTTGCCGCAAAAATGATCCATCCCAGCCAGGGTTTTTGTTTAAGAATCTCCTGAATTGATCTCATGGCATTATCGTATTATTATGATTCGGATTTAATCTCTTTTTCATCCATTCCGGTACGATTGAACCGGGAAGCGGTACCCGGGCCCAGGGTATGCTTGCAAGGCTGTTAATCCTTCCGTGAGGTGTTTCGCGATGACAATCCCGGCAGTTTCGATCCATCCGGAATACATTTGTTGAACTGTTATATCCCATCAGCCGGCTGTCGGTCAGCAGATCCGAATGGCATCTGATACAATTCTTATGCACGGCTTCCTTTCCTGCTTCCTTGATAAAGATCACCTGTGGTTCTTTTCTCAGTGTGAAGATAGCTGCATGACGCAGTCCGTCCTTAGCTTTGAAAAAATATTT
>Ga0172363_10002096_pt1 | contig 16101 bp, 17 predicted proteins | sample LakKivs2_kivu2a2_FD_114541 | JGI IMG/M metagenome (GOLD analysis project Ga0172363, IMG submission 114541) | Sediment microbial communities from Lake Kivu, Rwanda - Sediment s2_kivu2a2 | ecosystem: Environmental > Aquatic > Freshwater > Lake > Sediment | place: Rwanda: Western Province, Lake... | reverse complement strand
TCAGATGTAAAAGTGATGGAGGTGGTAAAGAGGCTCTCGTTTGTCCAAGATGCCCGCGAGGAAGGAAGTCAGCTTATCTTAGAACTAACCGACTCGGAGCGTAACCGCCCCGAGCTGATAAAGACGATTGTGGAAGCAGGAGGCAGGGTGATTGCCGTCTCTGAAAAGCAGTATCCTCTTGAGGAAGTTTACTTAAGACTGATCCGTGAGGAGCGTGGAAATGAGTCGTAGGCACATTCGGAACATCCTACTCAAAGAATGGGCACTGCTGTTTACCGACCCCAACAGCGCTTTTATCATCACGCTGCTTCCGTTTTTAGTTGTGGGGCAGGGGATACTTTACATCTGGCTGGCTTTCAGGTTCGGCGGCGAGGCCATGTTGACCACTTCGGTATTCCAAACTGCCCTACAAAAACTTGTGGAGGCAATACCTGGGGTAACTCAACTACCAAGCGATGAGCAACTTCTTGTGCTCCTGCTCAATCAGTTCAACTTGTTCCTGCTCCTCATCCCGACCATGATCGCAATGAGCGTGGCCACCTTCAGCATTGTTGACGAGAAGCTCTCTGGCAGCCTTGAAGCTCTCCTGGCAACACCGGTCAAGACCTCGGAACTCCTGTTAGGAAAGGCACTGGCGGGAGCCATACCAGCGATAGTGGTAACCTGGCTCTCGGCAGGGGTCTTCTTGTTGGTGGTATCGGGGGTGGGCTGGGGACACCTCAGCGGATTCGTGGTCAGGGCCGGATGGTTTCTTACCCTGTTCCTCCTTACCCCTGCGGTGGCGATTCTGAGCTTCATGCTGGGGGTTACTGGCTCTTCACGGGCAAAAGACCCCCGGAGCGCACAGAACACAGCTCTGATTATCATCTTGCCCGTGCTGGCTCTTATTGGCATTCAGATCACCGGAATCTTGTGGTTCACTCCTTTATTAATTCTTGTGCTTGCGCTGGCAATTGGCATTGCGGATTTTGTCGCGCTGCGGGCCGCAGTTCGTCTGTTCCGAAGGGAATCCATAGTTGTCCAGTGGCGATGAGTCAAGAGAGTACACAATCTAGCGGCTCGTGACTTTCCAACTCCCAAACCGGCGACAGACATTTGACAGGGTAAATCCAGGTGCTAGAATAAGCGTCTAAGTGTCAAACAAAGCGAAGAGGTGCGAGATGAAGAAATTATTAGTTGCTATCTTAGCGGCGGTGCTGGTGCTGGTGCTTATAACACCAGCCGCACTGGCTAAACCTGATATGGATAAGCCATTGCCGGCGACTGATGTCCAGCTGGTCAAAAAAGTTACCCTTCGTGGCAAGCCCGGTGGCGGAGGTAAGCCAGCCAAGCAGGTAGCTACTGGTGTTCTAGGTGCGAACGTTTCAGGAGATAAGTACGCCATCCTAGTCGGTATTTCCGATTACCCGGGTGAAGAAAATGACCTTCAGTGTTCTGAAAACGACGCACAAGACATATATAATGCCCTAACTACGCTCTATGGGTATAACTCAAGTAATATTCATCTACTTCTAGGTATGAATGCCAGTTTCAATGCAATTCGGGATGCTATTAACTATACAAAGTCTCAAGCAGTGGCCGGCGACGAAGTCGTTTTCTTCTTCAGCGGGCACGGCACCAAGGCTGTGGCATACGATGGAGACGAGGAACGAATGGATGAGGCAATCGTCAGTCATGATGGTAATCCCTCCGGGAGCTTGATTGCCATATGGGATGGGCAGCTAAAGGATTGGTTCGCTGGCTTCAACACCTCAAGGATTATTTTCATATTTGATAGTTGCCTGGCCGGCGGTATGACCGACTTGGCCGGTGCGAACCGTGTCATCAACATGGCTTGCTCGGAAAGCGGCACTGCATATGAGGGTCTATGGGGAAACAACGGGCAGTTTACTTATTTCTTTGTTGATCAGGGAATGCTGGCCAGCCAAGCCGATAGATATGACCACGACCAAGATACTATCTTGCCAGAGGCAAAAGATGTTACGATTGAGGAGGCTTTTGACTATGCCAAGGCTAACTGCCGGAGGCAAACCCCCACCATAAGCGACTCTTTCAGTAACGATTTGCTTTTGTAAATCTCGGTCTTTTTCGGTTCGCAAAAGCTGGAAGCGATTAACACAGGATAAGGCAGGCCGATAGTTCCCTCTCTTGCTATAATCTTCGCGCACGACCTCTATTTAGCGGAACACAAGCGCACGTTAGTATCCCACAAAAGGCGTGTTGCCTTGTTGCACGCCTGAGAGGTAATGAGGAACACTTACAACCATCTGCATTGATAATGGTTTAATAGGCCTTTATAATTCAATATGTTATGTTCGTAATTTTGAAGTAATGGAATAGGAGGGAACAATGGCTTCTGTGAAGGAGGTGCTGGACAAACTCCAGAGCAAGGCTCAGCCAGAGCAGCTAAAAGGAATGGCTAAATACGGGATGACAGTTGAACGAAGATTAGGCGTGTCAGTTCCTCATATGAGGAAACTGGCTAAAGAGCTAGGGAGAGATCACAAGCTGGCACTGGACTTATGGAGAACCGGGATAGCTGAAGCCAGGATCGTGGCTGGGATGGTCGATGACCCGGCTAAGCTAACCGAAGAGCAGATGGAGGATTGGGTGAAAGACATTAATTCATGGGATGTTTGCGACCAGGTGTGCATGAATCTTTTTGAAAAGAACCAATTAGCCTGGAAGAAAATTGTCGACTGGTCTGAGCGGGAAGAAGAGTTCATCAAAAGGACTGCCTTTTCGCTAATAGCTTGTCTAGCATGGCATGATAAGAAGGCGAGCGATGATAAATTCATCGAATTACTCCCTATAATAATAAGAGGGGCTACGGACGAGCGTAACTTCGTGAAGAAAGCCGTGAACTGGGCTCTGAGAAACATCGGAAAAAGGAACCTCAATTTGAACGAAGCCGCAATAAATACTGCCAAAAAAATCCAGCGGCTTGACTCGAAGGCTGCACGCTGGGTTGCTGCCGATGCCATCAGAGAACTGGAGAGCAAAAGTATCCAGAAGAGATTGCAATGATAGTCCTTGCTCAACAATTCACCTTATTGCGTAGCAGGCTATTTTCTATACCATCGTAATCGGGGGTTAGTATCAATGTCAAAACTGATTAGAATACCTCATAAAGTTCACGAATCCACATGCTACGTCAATGGCCTGTTTGATGTATTAACGTGGAAGGGTGCCAAATATGACTATTTTCTATTGCCCATCATTGGTGGAATGGCTTCATTTGCTTACCTCAAGTTCAAGATGGCTAAACCTCCGTGCATGGTCTACTGGGGCAACAATCCCAAGTACCTTCTACAGGACCTTAGCGAAATCATTGGCTTCACCCAAAAATAATAAGCGAGGGCAAATCCTTCAAGAATGAATTCCCGAAAATAAAGATACACCTCGATAACGATGAACCGGTTATGGTTGGTGCCTTGGATATGTACCACCTGGACTACTACCCTGAACTCTACAAAAAGGAACATATCCCTATTCATTATCTCCTGGTGACTGGCTATGATGATGAAAAACAAGTGGTCTATGTACATGACTGCAGCTTCGATGGCCTGCAGCAAATTCCTTTCGTGGAGTTCGAGGCCTCCCTTAATGTAAACGTTCCCGGTATGAGTAAGAAGAACACCTATAGAATCTTTAGGTTGCCTCAGAAGATGCCATCAGAGTTAGAAGTAGCAGAAAAGGGCCTTGCCTATAAAGCTGGGCGAATGCTCAAACCACCTGTAAGTATGCTTGGCATCCCTGCTATGCGTAAGCTGGCAAAGGAGATCACAACTTGGGAAGATAAAGCTTGTTATAACCATATGGTAGCCTATGCTGGATTAACGCCGCCACTTATTGCAGAAGACCTATCCCATAACGATGGCCTACGATTTGAGCAAGCACGAGTATTGAAGGCACTGGGGCAGAAATATCACAAAACAGGATGGATCGAGGCATCTAATCTATTTACTAAATCTGGAGAGCTGATAATAAAACTGTGTGAAAAAGCGCTGGGTTACGAAGGAAGTGCCTGTTCAGAATTACTAGATAGAATTGCGGATATAGAAGAAGAGGCATATAGATATCTTGACAATGTGTACTTTCCACCAGATTGAAGGGTAAATAGAAGTGATTCCGCTATTTGAACTGCACCCGCTATTGCAGGAGAAGCTTGCTTGTGTACCGCTAGGCGAATTTCCTACCCCTGTGCAAAAGCTCGAACGATTAGGAGCTCAGTTAGGCGTCAGTCAACTCTATATAAAACGCGATGACTTGAGTGGCAAAGTCTACGGTGGTAACAAGCCACGAAAGTTGGAGTTCATACTGGGCAACGCTCTACGCTCTAAGGCGAGGGAGGTCATAACCTTTGGTGGTGCTGGGTCGAACCACGCCTTAGCCACTGCTATATACGCCCGACAGGTCAGTCTGAAGAGCATCTCCATGTTAATGCCTCAGCCGAATGCCCGATATGTTCGTCGCAATCTACTCATGAGCCACTATTGTGGTGCCGAACTACACTTGTACGGGACAGCGTTGGAATCAGCAAGAGGCATGCTGCTAATTAAAATAGCAACTATATATCAGCTTCTGCGGCATAGGTTGAAAAGCGGACATTTCCCCCACCTCATCTCCCCTGGCGGTTCTTCGCCCCTCGGCGTTACTGGTTTCGTTAACGCCGCGCTTGAATTAAGAAAACAGATAACGGATGGTGAAATGCCTGAACCGGAATATATTTATGTTGCTTGCGGTACGATGGGCACGGCGGCCGGATTGACTCTCGGACTTAGGGCAGCAAAGCTCAATAGCCGAGTAGTCTCAGTACGGGTAACTGGTGAAAAATTCGTCAATACCAGAGAAATGATTAGACTTATCAACAAGACCAACTCTCTACTTCATTCTCTTGACGTTTCTTTCTCCAGATTTGGGTTCTCTGAAGCAGATGTTGATATCAGACACGATTATTTTGGCAAACGATACGCGCTCTTCACAAAAGAGGGGATGGAAGCAGTATCCCTGATGAGAAAATGTGAAGGAATCAAGCTAGATGGCACCTATACAGGCAAGACCCTAGCAGCTCTTATTGATGACGTAAAAAACAAGAGGGTGCAAGGTAAGGCAATCCTATTCTGGAACACCTTAAACTCTAGAGATTTTTCTGACGTTATATCATCCATCGACTATCGCAGCCTGCCTCACGATTTTCATCGCTATTTTGAGGAAGAGGTGCAGCCCCTGGACCATGATTACTGATGATAGAACCATCTGGGCTCCGGTAAGCTCTATTTGAAATCTAAACAATAGGGCGGATTGTTTACCTGTCCAGATGTCACCAGTATCTCACTTACCCAATATGATCAACAAATAAAGCCGTTAACCAGGTGCTGTCAAAATAGTACTCGACACTCGATGCCCTGTTTTCCAAAGGCCGAGGCCAGTTCTCCACCTTCCAAGGAGAAAAAATCATCGCTCATGGCGCTCTCTAAATCATGTTTTTTATATACCCAATCGCCATAATGGTAATTCATTTTGTCAACCAGTACGTAATCCACCTTCCCGCTAAGTTGGGCAGCAAGTTCCTCCACCCCGGGAAGCATTGGCGCAATCATGGCATAGGTTCTGATGCCGGCAACATGTAATTCCCCTAATGCCCTGATCCTTTCCTTAATCGCTGGTGCATGAGGTTCAAACAACAGCCTTACTCTTTCTTCACCACTGGTAACTGATAGCCCAACTTCAATGTCATTGCCTTGTTGTAACAGTTCTAGGTCGCGAAGCACGAGCGGTGATTTCGTCTGGACTGTTATCGGCCAGCAGTGTTGGACCAGTATTTCCAAGCACCTTCTCGTCAATTCGTATGCTGTCTCCAGCGGTTGATAGGGGTCACACACTCCGCTTACCCATACTCTACCGGGTGGCATCTTATCTATCTCATGCTTCAATAGATCCGGGGCATTAATCTTCACGTCAACAAATTCACCCCACAGCTCTTTATGTCCAGTGAATCTCTTCATAAAGCGGGCGTAGCAATAGACACAACCGTGCTGGCACCCAACATATGGGTTGACCACATAATCAAAGACTTGTGATTTGGACAATATGCTGCGCGCGTAGATTTCTCTAAGAATCATGGAAAGGCTAACTCGCCAACGATAATTATACTCCCACAGAACTCGACAGTGACGCCATCCAAAGTAAGGTTAAGAGACAAACATTAGTCCATATTGTTCAGCTCGTGTAACGGAGGTCTGGATCGTTGCTGCTTAACTACACAATATATCTTGAATATGGTACGAAAGAACTATTGACTGTTCCTCAGATAGCCGTATAATAGTTTCCATGGAATTACTTGTGTGCGGAAGACGAAGTGAAAGAGACTACTACGAAGTCTTGGGCATTGCGCCAGATGCCAGCGCACAGGAAATAAGAAGGGCGTATCGAAGACTAGCTTTTCAACACCACCCAGACAGGAGTCAAGAAGGCGAGGAAGCCCATAAAAAAATGGAGGAAATAAACGAGGCTTATGCTGTCCTGTCTGACCCAATTAAACGAAGGGAGTATGATGTTCCCCGGGGGTATGGTAGGAGGTCGCCGAACTTCGAGAAAGGCAGCAAAGTGAAAATCAGTGTCAATTCTCCTTCACCGTATAGAGGCCACACCGGGGTCATAGACAAAGAACCTGTTAAGGATGCCTTTCGCTTCTGGTATATGGTGAGAATCGAGTCCAAAGGCTTGACGGCAGTCAGGCGCTTCGCTGAAGAAGAACTTGAGGGGCCCGGCCATTAGGTAATTTGAGACATTGAGAATGTATTAAGGAGAGAAATGCGTTATAAGTGTGTTACCTGCGGAATCGAATTCGATAGTATAGAGCAGCTAGCCAGCCATAAGCGACAACACCAGGCTAGTTCACGAAGCTCCTCAGGAGTAATCTGCTTGGGCTGTGGTAAAAGCATCCCTCTGGAGCCATCCAAAGCTAACTACAGCGGGCCACTCACTTGCCCTAACTGCCGACGGACAATGACCGTCGTAATAGAAAATGGTGAGGTGTGTGTAGCTCGGCTTGGTTAGAAAAGGTCGGTATCCCAAGGGAAGCTGAGACACTAAAGCTGAACATTTGCTGGGACTGTTACCCTAGAGGCAAAAAGACAGGGTCGAGGAGTTAACCTCGACTCCGTAGTGATAACTTGGTCAGCCTTATTTACTATATTGTGCTAAGCCAAAGGTCGTCTCTGAAGCCCTAATCCTTGGAAGGGGATGACATTTTTCTGACGAATGTGCAATCGCGGTGCCCTTGTTTAGGTAGGTTAGTTAAGCAGTAAGAAGGAATACAAGCAGGCTCCACAAAACAACGGCTGTATAAAATGCCAAAAATACCACTGTAATTGTATATACGAGTCTAGGTTTTGCATTGTATCTAATCCACAAAAGTAAGGTGGCTAAAAACGCACCTGATACCTTTATAGCCAGAAACAAGTCCTGGCCTACCCAAGCTCTGAGGAAAGGATTCACTTCTACTCCATATCCACCTGCCACCAGAAACTGGGTTATCAGTCCATCCGCAACTATTATGCAAAATAGGGTGTAGAAAGTATACCTAACAGTTCGGCTTTCAATATGAAAAAACTTGGGGACTTTCAATGCATTCATGTCTTCCAAATATATGCAAACAAACGCTTCGGTAACCAGTTTTCAATCTTACAGAACGATTACCATAGAGTCAATAGGACTTTGGAGTGAACAACAGTACTCGGTCTTGTTATTTTGCAACACAAGCTTGGGTTGTTACTTCGGAGGCAAAGAATAGGGTCGAGGAGTTACCCCGACCTTGTTCTATTTGATGAATACCGTCGCCAGCCTTAATTACTACGCGGTACTAAGCCAAAGGTTGCCTCTGAAAAGCTAAAGGATAGACATAAGCTTGAATAAGAACTAAAATTTAGCTTCTATGCCAGCGTAGCTCAGAGGTAGAGCAGCGGTTTCGTAAACCGTCGGTCGTCGGTTCGAATCCGACCGCTGGCTAAACTATCCCAAGAAAATCTTGCAATTTTCCTGGGAACCCTGCTTAAATTCAACATGAGTTTATATCGGAATCCTCAAAAAGTCTTGCGCCTTTTTGGGGTTAGTCTGGGGGTAATATGAGCAAATTTGTAGATAAATTGCAGAGCCTCTCTAAGTCTTCAACCACGCCCATAGGTTTTCATCCGTCTGTCTCTGAACTAAAAAGCCCAGCGATGTTGCTTATTGCTGGGCTGTCCGGGACACAGATCAAGGAAGCTAAAATCGTAGCTGATCTCAATGCTGATGCCGGGTTGATGTTGAGCGAGGGCCCAAACATCAAGACTCTTAAGCAAATGGTCGAAGCTGTGGGCGATGTCCCTCTGGGGATATTTGTGAAGGGCATGAGCGAAGAGAAAATAAATGAGCTTGCCAGCTTGGGGTGCGACTTCGTGGTCTTTGATATCAAGGCGGCTGCGGCAGTCTTGCATAAAGAAAAGGTAGGTAAATTTTTGATGATAGAGCCTTCATTAGACCAAGGTTTTGTGAGGGCCATTAATAGCCTTGAAGTGGATGGTGTGTTCATCAGTAGTCGAGGCGGAGACTCTTTTGTTGCCGTGGAGCATCTGCTTGTTTGTCGCAGGTTCGTCGAGCTCTTAGAAAAGCCGGTTATTATGGTCTTGCCTTCTTTAGTCACAAAATCTGAGCTAACCAGTTTATGGCAAGCTGGGATAGATGGCGTAGTTGCTCCTTCAACACAGTCGATTGAGGCATTGACAGAGCTAAAGAAGATGATTGGCGACTTGCCCAGAGGAGCCAGAGGTCGCCGCACCAAGGCAGGTGTGGTACTCCCTCATTATGGTGAGCTTGTGACTAGGGAGGAGGATGAAGAACAAGAGGAGGAAATTTAGCCTGAACCTGGTTTTGCCCCGAGCAAGTTATGGAGACAAGCCTAAGCCTGAGCCAATTCTTATTAATAGCAGTGGGAATTTCTCTTACTGGCGTTATGTTACCCGGTCCGATGACTGCTGCCACAATAGCCAAGGGTTATAGTAACAGACACGCTGGTGCCTGGATTGCAGCCGGGCATGCTGTTATCGAGATACCGCTCATAGCTGTAATTTATTTTGGATTCGGGCCTTTCATCAGCTCTACCCAAGTGGCAAAAGGTATATATCTTGTCGGTGGCTTGATGCTGCTTTACCTAGGTTTCCGAATGTTTCGAGCCGCTGGCAAAGCTCTCGGTGCGGTGGGTGGTCTACCAACCAGCCCTTTAGTAACAGGCATTGTGATTACGGGGACTAACTCCGCTTTTTACATATGGTGGGTGACTGCGGGTACAGCTCTGGTGACCGGTGCCGCCAAGTTCGGGCTTGTTGGTATTATTCTGCTTACTCTAGTGCATTTGCCCTGTGATTTGGCCTGGAGTGAATTTCTCTCCGTGAGTACATTTGAGTCAAAGCGATGGTGGACACGGAAGGTACAAAGAATTGTGTTTAGCGTTTGTGCTCTTATTCTCGCTGGCTTTGGTGTCTGGTTTTGCTTTTCGGCGTTCCTATAAACTCAAGGGACGTTCTGGGTTGCCTGAAAGTATTTCCCTTCAGTCTTTATAGATGGGGCGATAACCATCTTAACTTTATGCATTTCTTTGATGGTTCGAGCGCTGCATACTCCCATGCCCGTGCGTAGAGCGCCAACTAAGTTTTGAGTGCCGTTGGTAACGGAAGTAGGACCGAAGAGAATCTGCTCTAATGGGGCGGCAGTGCCGACTCTAACACGTGTCCCTCTAGGCAATGCTGGATGAGAATGAGACATGCCCCAGTGATAGCCTTTTCCTGGCGCTTCTGTCGCTTGAGCTAAAGGCGAGCCAATCATTACAGCATCAGCGCCAGCGGCGAATGCTTTGCATAAATCGCCACCAGTGCGAATACCTCCGTCTGTTATCACTGCTACGTATTTACCACTTTCTTTGAGATATGTTTCTCTAGCAGCGGCACAACTCAGAGTAGCAGTTATCTGGGGAACTCCAACGCCGATGACTTCCCGGGTGGTACAGGCGGCCCCAGGCCCCACTCCAACTAGGATGCCATCGATCTCTGTCCTCATTAGCTCTAATGCCGCGCTGTAGGTGCAACAATTGCCCACTATGATAGGCAAGGACATTTGCTGGCATAGCTCAGGCAGGATAAGTCCCCGATAGCTCTTAGAGATATGCCTGGCTGTGGTGACGGTAGATTGCACCACGAGTATATCCATCCCGGCATCCTTGGCTATAGGAGCTAACCGTTTGGTGTTGGCGGGAGTTACAGATACGGCACAGATGGCACCAGCCTGTTTTATTGCTCCAATGCGTTGGCTAATGAGCTTCTCCTTGATAGGCTCAGAGTAAATTTCTTGCAACAGTGAAGTAACCTCTTGCTCAGGAGTCTTAGCAATTTGATCTAAGACCTCATCGGGGTTTTCGTACCTTGTCTGTACACCTTCTAGATTAAGGACAGCTAGCCCGCCAAGCTTGCTAAATTTTATAGCAAAGGCGGGGGCAACAATAGCATCCATAGCCGAAGCTAGAATGGGGATGGAAAAGGTGTAGTCTCCTAAGGTAAAGCCTATGTTTGTTTGATCAGGATTAATGGTTACATCTCCGGGGACAAGTGCAACTTCATCAAAACCGTAGGTGCGTTCAAACTCTTTGAATTTGAAGTGAGGCATTTTTCCCTCTTGCTTGATAGAAATTGTCACAAACTATACAAGCATGGCAGGCCTAAAGTCAAGGGAATTTGTAGATAAAATTATAAGCATTAAGTATAATTTTAGGTCATGCCTGTTCTTTATGTCATTGCTACTCCTATTGGCAATCTAGAGGACATTTCCCTGCGTGCCTTACGCCTCTTGCGGGAGGTGAAACTTATTGCTGCTGAAGATACCCGCACTACGCGCCACTTGCTTAATGCCTATAACATAAAAACCCCCTTGACCAGTTATCATGAGCATAGTAAAAGGGCTAAACTCGATTATTTATTGGATTATCTCAAGAAAGAAGATCTGGCTCTAGTTTCGGAAGCTGGCATGCCGGGGCTAAGTGATCCTGGTTACAAACTTATCGTTGCTGCCATTGAGCGTGAGATCCCTGTGGTACCGATTCCTGGTGCTTCAGCAGTGATTACCGCTTTAGTGGTCTCGGGGTTGCCGACTGACCAATTCCTGTACGTTGGGTTTTTGCCGCGACGCAAAGGGCAAAGGCAGCGTCTTCTCAACTCGATAGCTAATGAACCAAGAACCATAGTGGCTTTCGAGACACCCCACCGTCTTAGGGAGGCATTGAGTGATATTGAAGAAATTCTAGGAGATAGAAGACTATCTGTGTGCCGTGAACTTACCAAAGTTCACGAAGAGATTTTCCGGGGCAGAGTTAGCCAAGCTAGGGAGTATCTCACTAAACCTAGAGGAGAGTTTAGCCTCGTTATTGAAGGTAAGACTCGGGCTTGGTTGAAATTTCAGGAAAGGAGCTAAAATGCACCGTGGTTGTATTGCTATAGGAAAGATGGAATGTGATGGTTGTCATCGTCCTCTTAAATATAGAGAGCGCTACCTTTTAACCAACGAAGAAGGCGATGAAAAGCAACGTTTTTGTATTGATTGCTGCCAGAGCCGTGGCTATGTCTCATACAGAACGGAGAAAGGAAAGCAAATAATAACCTTTCTCTCCAAGGAATAAACATTGGCACTTGTCAATTCGAGAGCCTTGACTTATGGCAATGACATCAGGCAATGAATGATTTACAATAGGCTGACTTTCGGGGGAAGAATTTGAGCGAGCGCATTTTTATCGGGGTTGCCTGGCCCTATGCCAACGGCCCTCTACATTTAGGACACATCACTGGTGCTTACCTGCCAGCCGATATTTTTGCCCGTTATCATCGTCTTAAGGACAATAAGGTGTTGATGGTTTCCGGCAGCGACCAACACGGAGCGCCGATTACAATTCGTGCTGAACAAGAATCTACCACACCACAAAAAGCGGTAGCTAAATACCATAAACAATTCCTTGACTGTTGGGACAAAATGGGCATCTCTTTCGATTTATTCACCACTACTGGCACTCTAAATCACACTCAAGTTACTCATGACATATTCCTCACTTTGCTTAACAACGGTTATATCTACAAGGATAAGATGCTTCAAGCTTATTGCCCTAAGTGCCAGAGGTTCCTTCCCGACCGCTATTTGGAAGGTACTTGTCCTAACTGCGGCTTCACTAAGGCGAGAGGTGATGAATGTGATGAGTGTGGTGAGCCTTTGAATTCATGGGAGCTTAAGGATCTTCGCTGTCACCTTTGTTCTACTCCGCCTCGCTTTGAGTCTTCAGAGCATTTCTTCTTGCGCCTTTCTTCTTTTCAGGATAAGTTGACAGCCTGGATAAAAGAGCAGACTCATTGGCGGCATCATGTGCTTAGCACCACATGGAAATTTCTGGGTGAAGGATTGAAGGACAGAGCTATTACTCGTGATTTGGATTGGGGTGTAATTGTGCCGCAACCAGGCTTTGAGCGTAAACGTATTTATGTATGGTTTGAGGCAGTAATTGGTTATTTATCGGCAAGCAAGGAATGGGCAAAATTGCAGGGAGATGACGATGCCTGGCAAGCTTTCTGGCAAGATGATGCCAAGAGTTTTTATTTCATCGGCAAGGATAATATCTTTTTCCATACCCTTGTTTGGCCAGCGATGTTGATGGGCTATGGTGGTCTGAATCTTCCTTACGATGTTCCCGCTAACGAATTTTTGACTATCGAAGGCCGGAAGCTTTCTACCAGCCGTGGTCGGGCAATCTGGCTCCCCGATTACTTAGAACGATATGAGCCAGATCCTTTAAGGTATACTCTGGCAGCGAATATGCCTGAGACCGGGGACAGCGATTTTTCCTGGCACGAATTTCTCCGTCGTAATAATAATGAGTTGGTAGCCACCTATGGCAATTTAGTTCATCGTGCTCTCACCTTTGCCTACCGCAATTTCGATGGAGTCGTACCGCCACCTGGTGAACTGGACGAACGCAGCCAAGGCTTGCTTCACGAGGCTGAAGTTACGTTAGACCGTGTAGATAAGTTGCTTTATCATTGTGAGTTCAAAGAGGGAATTAAACAGGCTATGTCTCTAGCCCAAGAAGCTAACCGTTATCTTGATGAACAAGCTCCGTGGAAGACAATAAAAACAGAGCGAAGTTCCGATAAAATCGGGACAGCCAAATCCATCTACACAGCCCTCTCTGTGCTAACAGCATTGAAAACTATTTTCTATCCCTTCCTTCCCTTCAGTTCCGAAAGGCTCCACTCATTCCTGGGATTTGATGGTAGTGTGAAAGAATCAGGTTGGAAAATTCAGTTTTTGCCTCCGGGACAGAAACTACGCCAGCCCCAGCCACTATTTGTCAAGCTAGACGAAGATATTGTCGCTAAAGAAAGTAGCCGGCTTGGCTCCCCGAAAGAAAATCAAAAAAATGAATCTTAACTTGTCCTGTGCTTCTTGATTTAGCTGGCGGCTGGCTGTGGTGCTAAGCCTTCAAATATCTTATTGAGCTCAGGTTCATCCAGAGTTTCATGAGCTATAAGCTCTTGAGCTAGCTGCCTTAGTTTATCTTTATTCGTGGTCAGAACTTGCTTGGCGGTATCGTAGGCCCGCTGGATAACATTACGCACTTCTTCATCGATTTCATCGGCTATCTTATCGCCGTAATCCCTCTGTTCGCTGATTTCACGGCCCAGAAAGATGAGTTCCTGTCTTTTCCCAAAGACCCGAGGGCCCAATTTCTCACTCATGCCATACTCGGTGACCATTTCTCTCGCCAAGTTAGTTGCTTGTTCCAAGTCATGTTGGGCGCCAGTAGTCATTTCCCCAAAGGTAATTTCCTCGGCAACGCGCCCGCCCAAGAGTACTGCCAATCTATCGTCAAGCTGAGACTTAGTCCAATTACGACGGTCTTCCGATGGCAGAAAGCGTGTCCAGCCCCCCATGATCCCTCGAGCGACAATAGAAACCTTATGCACAGGGTCAGCATTGGGTAACATCCTGGCGGTCAAGGCATGGCCACTTTCGTGGTAAGCAGCTATTTCCTTCTCCTTGGAGCTTATTACACGGCTTCTCTTTTCCGGTCCAGCTATAACGCGGTCAGCAGCATCTTCAAGCTCCTTTACTGTGATGTCTTTACGATTGCGCCGCGCAGCCAGGATGGCCGCTTCATTAATTACATTAGCCAGGTCAGCGCCGCTGAACCCCGGGGTTTCCTTAGCTATAGTCTCAAGGTCGACTTCTTTAGCCAGCGGCTTGCCCTTGGCATGTACCTCCAAGATAGCCTTGCGACCTTTTATATCGGGTAAGTCAATGACAATGTGGCGGTCGAAGCGACCAGGGCGGAGGAGGGCTGGGTCAAGGATGTCGGGACGATTGGTGGCAGCCATAACGATGACGTTGGCATTGGTATCGAAGCCATCCATCTCGGCCAGAATTTGATTGAGAGTCTGCTCCCTTTCGTCGTGCCCTCCACCTAAGCCAGCACCACGGTGTCGGCCAACGGCATCGATTTCATCAACAAATACGAGGCATGGTGCATTGCGCTTGGCTTGATCAAACAGGTCTCTGACCCTGGCAGCGCCCACGCCCACAAACATCTCCACAAATTCGCTGCCACTGATAGAGTAAAATGGTACTCTAGCCTCTCCAGCTATGGCTTTGGCCAGTAAAGTTTTACCTGTTCCTGGTGGCCCTACCAGGAGCACTCCTCGGGGTATGCGTCCTCCCAGTGCCTGGAATTTCTGGGGGGACTTGAGGAATTCCACTATTTCTTGAACCTCTTCTTTAGCCTCTTCTGCTCCAGCGACATCGGCGAAAGTTACATCGGGCCTCTTATCAAGAGTTAATCGGGCACGGCTTTTGCTGAAATTGAAAGCTTGTGTGCCAGCGCCACGGGCGGCACGGAAGAATAAGAAGTAAAATAACGCCCCAAGCAAAACAATGGGTAGAATGACTGTTAGTCCTATCGCTCCCCAATCAACACCACTAACTATGGGAGCAACAATACCAGGGTCTACCCCTTCGCTTTCAAGTAGTTGTCGCAACTCCTCAGTACTGCCAATGAAGCCAGTTTTGTACTTAGCCTCACCGTCCTTTAAGGCGATGAGGGTATCACCATCTTGCTGGATAGTATCAATTCCCTCGTTCGCATCCTTGACCTTTTCGATAAAGAGCCCAATTTTGTCTATGTACTCAGGCCCCTCTCCAGCCGTAACACGAGCAAATACGAGAGCCATTACCACTACTAGAAGCACTAAATAGAAAAACCCACTACGCCACCATTTCGTTTGCATATCTTTATCCTCGTTTCAATTATATCAAATATATTGCAAACTCAAAAATTTTCATTCTCAAATTTACAAGGGGCACTCCTGCAACAGAGTTCTAATGCAGGGTAAGTTATTTCTCCAAAATATACATGGCAAGACAGTCTTAGTCAAATGTTGTCATAAGTGGTATAATTACAACAGGAGGTTAGTGCCTTTCTAGAAGCTGAGGGAATAGCGCGCTTGGCTACCGAGCTTGCTTCTGAGAAGCAAGCTAAGGATGTTGCTATGTTGGATGTCAGAGCCCTGTGCTCTTTCGCAGATTATTTTGTTATCTGCACTGGGGATACCAAGCGGCATATTGAAGCTATTTGGCGGGGTATTGAGGAGGCGTTGAGAACCAAAGGTGTCGTAGCCCATCACAATGAAGGGACTCCTGACTCGGGTTGGATGCTTGCTGATTTTGGTTCGGTTATTGTCCATATATTTGCTCCCTTAGAGCGGGATTATTATCAACTGGATAAACTATGGGAGAAGGCGATCCCGGTAGTTAGAATTCAATAGATCCATTTATCTAGTTCCCGGTCGTAGTTGAAAATTTCTTCTGTTGAGAAGAATAAGTCTATTTCCTTCGAGGCATTCTCCAGCGAATCCGAGCCATGTATTAAGTTATGTCCAATATCAATGCCCAAATCGCCTCTGATAGTGCCACTCTGAGCTTTGGCGGGGTCAGTTTCTCCCATCATTCGTCGTATTATTTCCACGGCATTTTTACCTT
>Ga0172363_10002094_pt1 | contig 16107 bp, 16 predicted proteins | sample LakKivs2_kivu2a2_FD_114541 | JGI IMG/M metagenome (GOLD analysis project Ga0172363, IMG submission 114541) | Sediment microbial communities from Lake Kivu, Rwanda - Sediment s2_kivu2a2 | ecosystem: Environmental > Aquatic > Freshwater > Lake > Sediment | place: Rwanda: Western Province, Lake... | reverse complement strand
TTATATCAAATGAACTTATTTCAAGATTCGTTTACATTATTATGTACATCAGGTATTGAAGTAATACAAAAAAGATTAGATAGACAAGATTTTACGACAGTGATGACACTATTCAATTGGTTATCGTCTACTCATTTTATTCCAAAAAGATTTAATAACGCAAAAGAATTAAAAGATTTTTTGTATAATGCGAAAAAATACAGCTATATTTTACTTCAAGATAAAAAAGATGTTATAACCATTAACCCTGAAGTATTCATTGATTTTATAATACGCACTTTTAGACTTGGAATAATGATTAAAAAGAACATAAGAAAAACAGTCCATCCTTTAGTTTTATCACCACTTGCGCTACATCATTTAAACGAATCAAATACAGAACAATCTATTAAAAATATATTTGAAAATATTCGTTCTAATTGTATATATAAACATCAAATTAAGTTTTTCAATATGTATGAGTATTTCACTGTTTATAAACATATGACTTGGATAATGCAAACGATTGAGAATGTAAATAATAAATTATTGCCAATTGCAAATGCTGAATATGGAAAAACAATAATATATTTACGTGACACATTAAAACAAGATGATTATGTAGATCTAGAGTATGATTTACCTAAAAAAATGACAATAAAACCATTATATACTTATAAAACATTCTATGATAGATTCCAATTATTAGGATTATCAAAAAAAGTTAACTTTAAATCAATATATAAAAATTATATCCAGTATCGTCAAGATATAATAGATATGATGTTATCAGAGTTATTCAATAGGGATGATTTAATAAAACTTGATAAGAATTTTTCACAATTACTAAAAGCAGAACCTTTTGAACAGTGGAATACTATAAGTGATGTAATGACATTTAAATATATAGTCAAAACAATTATTAGGGATGACGCAAAACATATAATACGAGAGATAAATTCAAGTAAAAAATCCGATTGTAAAGATGCACGTGAAATATTAGAAGATTACAAACAAATTATAAAAAACATTTAAATATTTAAATATTTTAGTTATTTAAATATTTTTGATTTATAAATGGAAAATTATTATTTAGAATGTCATGGTATAAAAATTCCAAACGATAAATTCATAATACCTGATAACATTACCATTATTTCTTTTAGTACTGAATATGAACTTGGATATGCATCAGATATGGCTATTTTTAAAAAGTATATATCCGAAAATCCAGGAGGAAATTTTATTAATGATTTTAAAACAGTTCTATATATTTTTGGGTCAGGTTTGATTTATATGAATCCAATAGAACTTAAAAGGGAGTGTTACTTACGAAACATAATTTTAGGTGGAAATAAAAAAAATAAGGAAATTCAATTGCAAGTTGCTTTTAAAATTCTAAATGTAATACATAATGCTGGATTTTCTAAAAATAATCAAAAAATTGTGATGCATAATCCAGGCGATACTCTTAGTAATTATACACTAGTAGTAGGTGAAAATGATACCCAATTATTAAATGGGTTATACGAGATTACCATAGATAAATTTTATGACGAAGATACTTATGGTTATACTGATGATTACAAAGAAAGGAAATGGACAGGTGAAGATGATTTAAACTATTCTGATTACAACTATTCTTATTATAGACTTGGATTATCAAAAATTGTAAATGAAAATTTTGTTAGAGATACATTTACTAATAAAATAGAAAAATTATTATATCAAAGAAATTTAGATTTAAAAACGTTAATTCATTATTTTTCAAAAATGCCATTTAGAATTACATTATTTGTTAATCATTGTAAAGAAGAAATAGAAGGTAAACGAACAAACCAACAAATACAACGTAAACGATTACAACAATTAAAACTTTTACAAGGAATAGGTTTAAATTAAACCTTTTATCATTTTTAAATATTTACTATCTAGAAATATTTAAAAATGAATTTAAAATTACATATTTTAAAATAAATAAACAAGATGACATCTTCTATTAATCTTGAAAAGAAAGAAGGATATCTTCAGGTTATTATGGGACCAATGTATTCTGGCAAAACTACAGGGCTGTTACGTGAGTTAACTATTTATAAGGAACTTGGATTAGATGTAATTTATGTTAATCATTCGTTAGATACTAGAAGTGAACAAGATTTTTCAACTCATAATCCACTTATTAGCACGATTGGAAAAATTAGTAGTTTAAAAACAGCGAATTTAAGGGACGTTTTTGAAGAGATTAATAAGTATGATGTTATTGGAATTGATGAGTATCAATTTTTTGATGAGTTGACTGTGATATTGGAATTGGTAGAAGTATATAATAAAAAGGTGTTTTTATCAGGTTTAAATTCTGATTTTATGAGAAATCCGTTTCAATCTATCTATAGTGTTTTACCTTATGCAGATAAAGTATTGCATTTACATTCTGCATGTTCAGTATGTATTAAAAATAAAATTTACAAAACTGCTATATTTAGCAAGCGCATAGTGCATTCAACAGAAAAAGTATTCGTAGGTGCAAGTGAATCATATATTCCTGTATGTAGAAATTGTTATTTAAATTCTTAAATTTTTAAAAATTTAAGAATAAACTGCATTTATTTTAGTGTCATATCTATCAGAAAAGAATTGATATGCTTTTTTCTGTAAATTTGTTCTTTCATCATATACTTTTGCGGTTCTATCTGTATTATAAACAGGCATTATACCTTGATTATCAAAACTTCCAGCGTCAACCTTTTGGTGTAACCTGTTAAAATCTCTTGAATTTGCATTTAATGAATTTTCGTGATTTCTACCTATATTAGTATGTGCTTGAGATAACGGCATATTTCTATCAAATTGTAGTTCATTTTCGTGTTGTACGTTTTTATACTTTGTACGGTCATTTACATTTGAAACAACGTTATATACCTGCAATTTAGCTTCCAAGTCAATATCATCTTCAAATACAAAATATTTATTATCGCCTTTCATATTTGACACAGCGCTAATATGTTCAACATCTTGAATATATTTATTCTGATCAAATTTAGAATCGTGAATCGTAGTTTTTTGATAAGAAGTAGGCGCGGAAGTGCGATTTATATGTTCTATGTCATGTGTGTAACGTTCTTTCCTGAAATTTACATCACTGTCTATTGTAGATGTAACATATTTTGATACATTACTTTGTACGACACCATCAAGCAATTGTTTAACTTTTGGGTCCATATTAGTCGAATTGATGTTTCCTTTTGCAGATACATTACTTTGTACAACACCATCAAGTAATTGTTTAACTTTAGGTTCCATATTATTAGATTCAACCATTATTTTATTATCTGATACATTACTTTGTATGTTACCTTCAAGTAAATTTTTAATACCCATAGAAGGCAACAAGTTTATTAAATCAGTACCTTTAATAGCAGATACGTTTGAAACAGCATTCATCTCAAGAGTATCTCTGGTTCCTTTGCATGGTTCAGAATTAGTCATCAAGTTTGGATTAAATGAAGACGCGTTGGAAGTTGCAGTATATGTTTTACTATCGTTGATATAATTTTTAATGTCATAATTAGGGTTTAGAGTTTGTTGTATCTTAAAAGTAGCAGTAGGTCTTACAGATACATTTGTTATTGCTTCTTTTACTTGTCTAACTTATTTGGATTTTCAATGATTTTAGAATAGTCAGCAAATCCAGGCATTGACATTGCATAAGTCCAAGCACGCGGTTGTCTTGATAAAGGAAGTAAATCTCTTGCTGTTTGTATAGGTGGTCTAAATGCACCATCCACATTAACCTTATAGGGAAGAGATGCTTGTGTATTTTTACCACCTACAGATGTACTTCCATTAGAGTTTTGATAAGAGACAGAAACCATGGGATTTGAACCTCTGGTATAAACATTAATCATTTCGCATATACGGTCACCTGAATCATCAACCCAATCAGTAAGTTGTTGATTGTCAGATACCTTATCTTTTTTTCTAGTGTAAAATGATTTTGGAGGGTCTTTTAAAATATTCATACTATTACCCCAACTTTCAACAGATGGTAATGTAACATGAGTATCTTTAGGTAATTGAAACATTTATTATACAATAATAAATTATTTAATTATTTTACTTTTACTAAATATTTTTTATTAGCTATTTAAAAACAATAAAAGTAAAATAATTAGATATTTCATTTGTTAAAATTAATAAATTCGTGTCTTTTCTTATCATATGTAAAAATATCTTCTTTTAATTCTTCATTGTACTTTTGAAAATCTGAAGGAGACAAATATTCACGATTATATGGATTTTCTGGATTTTTATATAAATACGAAAGTATAACAAATTTATCACAATAAATTTTATTATCTCCGTTTTTAATAATTGAAGGATTAACAATAAAAGTAGATGATATGTTATCTATAAATTCAGAATCTTTATCTTTTTCGTATAATCGTTTAAACATGTGCATTTTTTTTGTTAGCATTTCTATTACATTTTTTTTACATATATGTTTTAATTTAGCAATTCCATTATCATCTATAACTGTTGATATATAAATATCAAATTGTGGGTTTTTCCTTAATAAATCAAATAATTGTTTAAAAATAAATTGCAATTCAAATGACTGCAAATCTATAATATTTAAAATTGTTATTCCAACATCTCTTATTATATATGTATTTAATAAAAAAGTAAATTCTTCGAATATTTCTAAAATATATATTATAAATTTATTATAAAGTTTAATTTTATCATTTATACAAATAACAGTTGATTTTGTTTCAAAAAATGTATTAATTAAATCTAATAAAATATTTATAACATAAAAAATATTTTCATCTTTTTTAAGTGAATAAAAACCGGTTTTTATCAATTTATTAAAATGTTCTAGTGATGTAAAAATCATGTCTATGTAATTTTCACTTTTTGATTGATTATACATTTTATATAAATTATGCATGTTAAGTATAAATTCATCTATATCAATTTTCATATCGTTTTCAATTAAAGTTGTATACAATTTACACTTAAGATAAGAATTTAATTCTAATGGTAATAAATACAATGCAATTTTAATGAAACATGTATCTTTTAATGGTAAATTTAGTCTTATTAAAAATTCAAGCATATTTTTAAAATCATCATTAATATCCTTATCTAAAAATATTTTAAATAAATTATCAACATTATGTATTATAATGTTCCAAAATATAGATATTTTCATATTTAAAACGTCAATTATACTATTTATACGTTTTAAATTTATACTAATCGTTGTATAACGAATTAAATTATATGAATCAAATTCGATAGAACTAAACTCATTTAAATTTTCTTTTAAATGACATAATATAATAAGATATTGACTTTTTAACGAATAACATACCTCTAAGTATGAGGTTATAGCATATATATAAATATCTATGTCATCAAATGATACAGATTTAACAATATTTTCAAATGATTCTAATAATGCTACATTAAATTCATCAGATGTTATTATTTCGTATTTTTTTGTATTTATTGTATTTTTTATATTTTGAAAATCCATATTAAATTTATTGTATTATTTATTTTATATTTTTAAATACTGATGTCATGTGTTTTGCGTATTTTTTACCTTCTGATTCATGTGATAACATAAATAAGTAAAAGTATCTTTCATAAAAATCTTTTAAATTTACAAACATTTCTCTAGGTTCTAACTTTAAATATTCTCTATTTATTTCATCATAATATTTATATATTTCATCTCCAGATATCTTTTCATCATTTGATAATTTTTCTCCAATTTTAAGATTTATTTGAATTATTTTTTCATCTAACTTTTCTACATCTCTCATTAATTTTTTAAAATGTGAATTATTTGATTCTGAAGAATTATCTAAATTACTTCGAGGGGATTGTGACTGATTTGGATGTGCAAATCTAACATTCTTTTTAACTCGTCTAATTGAACTTTTTGGACTAATCGCTTTTTGATTCTTTAATTCACTTAATATTTTTTCAATTAATTCTTGTTTTCTATCAGATTTAAACGTTGTATAACCTTTAATTTTTAAATCCTTAGCAATCGATTTCAATGTTGTAATAGCTAATGCATCAAGTTCTTTTTTAGTGTAATTCATTTTTTATTAATATTAATAAAATAAAAAATGACAAATTACGATATAATATATCAATTAAAAATACTTGCTGATTATTACAAAAAAGAAGGTGATACTTTTAGACAAAAAGCATATAATACAGCGATATACTCTATTAAAAATTTAGATTATCAAATAGATAATGCATATGATTTTAAAAACGCAAAAATTAAAGGAATAGGTAAAAGTATTGCTGATAAAATTATAGAATTTTTAAATACAGGAAAAATCAAAAAAGTACAAGAAATTCAATCATCTATCACACAAAAACGTGATTCTAAAAGCGATATTATTGATAGTTTTTTAAAAATATGGGGTGTTGGTCCTGTAAAAGCAAACGAATTGTATAAAGAAGGATTCAGAAGTATTAATGATATTCGTTTAAACCAAGAATTATTAACAAAATCACAACAAATAGGTCTTAAGTATTACGAAGAACTGCAAATTAAAATTCCTAGAGACAGTATAACGATTTTTTCATTAGCATTAAAAACAGTAATAACTACAAAATTGACAGATAAATTTAAAATGGACATTGCTGGTTCTTACAGAAGAGGACAAGATGAATCTAATGATGTTGATTGTTTGATTACAAGCACAAAATTCAATCTTAAAGAACTAGTGAATGTTTTACAAAAATATGGTATTGTAACTGACATATTGAGTATAAAAAATGAAAAGTTCATGGGAATTGCACACTGTCCAACTAGCAAATTATACTTTAGATTTGATATTGAATTCGTTCCTAAAAATGAATACGCATCAGCGCTATTGTATTTTACTGGAAGTCAAAATTTTAACATAATGATGCGCCAAGATGCTAAAAAACAAGGTTTTACGTTAAATCAACATGGGATATTCAATAATAAAGGAGTTTTAATTTCTACAAATAGCGAAAAACAAATATTTGAAATAATAGGAATGAAGTATGTACCTCCTGATATGAGATAAAAATTTAAACACAAATAACTTTTATATAAATGTCTTACGTAAAGCACTATTTAGATTTAATTGTAAAAAGATTGATTTATTTTACAACTAGAATAAATGACGTTTTCATTGAAACAAATATTTATAAATTGGATGAAAATGATCAACTAAAGATATTTACTACTCTTAAAATGATAACAAACACTTTAAATAAGGGAGAAGTGTATCATTTAGATTACATAAAAGTACAGATAGTAATAGAGACGTATATAAAATCAATAGACAAGTACTATCATATAAAGTTATTTAAAAATAATAATTTATATATTGTTTTTAATGAGATACAAAAATATGAATGTTTACAACCAAGAATTATAGAATTTTATAAACTCGGATATACAGTTTTTAAAAACCAAAAAGATATAAACTGTTTAAAAGAATTAAACTTGAAAAGTATTGACAAATGGATGGATGATGTATATATTTTTAAGTATTACATGAAATCAGCTGTCATAAATTACGTTTATTACTATATTAATCCAGATAATAATTTTCAAATGATTAAAAAAATTGATGATGATAGAAAAATTGATATTAAATATCAATTAGATGAACCACTAATAATTTTTTACAAAAAATGTGTTAATCCTACATCAGTAAAATTCTATGTCATAAGAAATGATAAGGAAAGTAACAATGAATACTTTGAAATGTTTATAAAATTAGATGAAAAACTTTATTACATTAAGAATTATTTTACAGAAATTGAAGAAAGTGATTTTAATACTTTAACTACTAAAGTATTAACAAAAGTAAATTTTAATTTATATCAAATGCAAACTTATGAAGATTTTGGATTAATTAGAAGTAAAGGTATTTACAAACTACTAAATCCTTCATCAATCAATAAAAATTATGAAAATGGTGTTATGCTTTTATAATTTATGTTATATTATAAAAGCCATCTAAAATCATACGCCATTTATTATCATTACTTTGATAATATTCTCCTACTAACTCTCCAATTGTTCCATTGTGTTGTATTTTAAATATATTTCCATTTATAAGATAATGTTTCTTTGTATTAGTAGAATTGAGTTTAATAGTATGTTTTATAGGTTTTATGTTACATATTGATAATAATTTATTCATATGAAAGCGAAATTTAATACAGTCACGATTTTTATGTATTTGAAATTCTCCTATTGATTTATTATTTACTTTTACCGTATTTGATTCATTCCAATTATCTAAATTTTTAGTAAAAGTAATTTGATAATCCTTAAAATCTATTTTTAAATCATTTTTTGATATTAACATACAGCTTAAACTATCACATTTATATAAGTAATGTAATAAATAATTACAACACATTAAGTTATCTAAATATTTATTTAACAATATATTTGAGTATTTAATGATGAACTCTTTTAATTTATAATCATTTATTTCATTTTTATCTTCATTAGAATTATATTTATTAAATACTTTTTCTATAAAAGTATTTCTAGTACATTGACCTATGTTTTGTGGTGCAACTATTTGTTTTAACTGAATAAGTTATCCCTTCATGTGTTTTAAAATCTGCCTTACATGCTTTATCATTTCCAACATATAAAAGGTAAATTCATTTTAACAGTAAGTTTTTGGATTTCATTTATTAAATACCTTTCGCATCTATTTGATATTGATTGTTTAAAATAGATAGAACATATTCTACAGTCATACCAAAAGATTCATTATTTTTTGTTAGTTTTATTCTGTTCTGCATTTTGTTTAAAAAATGAATTATAAATATAATTCATTTTTTAATTATTCAACTAGTTTTTCTGTAAATGCATTTACATTATCATTATTTTTTTGCAAACAAAATAAAAATTCATATACTACACCATCTTCTCTATCTTGTTCTTTTTTATTACTTTTATATTTTTTGTATAGTTTCTTATATAATGTTAGATCACCATATTTCAAAAGTAATTCTTTTATATGTTCAAAATCCATTATTCCTTCATTATTATATGACAATAGAATATATTTTGCATTTAATTTATCTATTAATTCTTCAAGATTTGCTAAAGCTTCACTTTTCTTGCAATATTTTGATTTATTGTAATCTTTAATTAATCCGGTTTTTCCATAAATTTCTAAATCTGTTGTATATTTAGCAATATAATTTAGTGGATGATAATTTGAACTGTATTGTCGTTCATTATAAGGTGGATCTAAATATACAATATCATATGTTCCGCTTAATATTTCAGGTGAATTAATGTTTAAATTATATACCTTGTTATTATGTTTAAATGAATTGGTATGAATAGGTTCAATTTTCATAAGTTCAATCGCACTTGTTTTAAATTTTTTAAGATAAGCACCATACACGCTAGTTGTGTTTGCAACTTTGTCCATTCCCATCATTATACTGGCTAATAGGAATATGTATTCATTTTTTGTTATTTCATTATCTTCTAACATTTTTTTAATACGAGAAATTGAGTAATCACATCTCATTCCATTATCAACTGTCCAAAACATTCTGCCATCTTCACCTTTTGGAGTGTAATTATCTGTTACTAAACTTGATGTTAACGTTATATCTTTTAGAAAATCGTCATTTAAAATATTTATTATATCTTGTATTTTTTCATTATAACTTACACAAAGTAAAGAATAATTAATTATATAACTATAATACTCTAAATCATTTGCAAATACATTTACTCCAAATTGTTTAAATAACGTTGAACCAACAATCCCAGTGCCTGCAAATCCATCTAAAACAACTGTATCCTCATGGTTTTTATCTAATTCTTGTAATATACTTTCAATTGGAGTTATAATAAAATTAATAAGAGTCTTTTTTGAACCGATATAGTTGAAACTCATTTTTTCTTTTTAAGTTAATTTTACTTTTTATATCAATTTTAATTGGTACCAAGTAAATTTATTGAAAACCCTGGAATATAATATGTACCAGGAGGAAATAGTAACATATCGCCGCTTTTTAAATATATACGTCCTCCGTTATCAGAGTCTTTTCCGTATAATATTACATCACATAAATAATCGGTGTTAGTGGTTTGATTTGTTACAGTTACAACACCTCCAAAAGTTAATGTTTTTGGAGGTTTTATAGTTAAACTAATAAATTGTACATATAAATAATCATTGGTAGTTAATATTGCATTTGATTCTTGAAAACTATAATTAGAAAGCACAGGGCAACATATATCTACTTGAGAATATTTTCCATTTGTTCAAGAAAAATAATAATTCGGGTCTGTTTGAATTGGTGAATTTAATCTGAAACGATTCATTGATTTATACGAAAATCTATTAATAGGACGAACTCTAAACATTTATTTTAAAAATATTTTTTAATCGTTGTATTAAAATAATTATCAATAAAAATAATATTATTTTGTACAAATTTTTATTTTTGTTAGTTTTTGTTAGTTTTTTATGGTGATAATAATATCCATCATACCTATACTTTGAATTTTTAGTAAACCAAGAACCAGCATAACAATGTTGAACTAATACAAGTTCTTTTGTGCATTTTTCACTAAGACCATCTTTATTTACCCCCCATGTTGAGTATAACCAATTTACAGGTAATATAGTAAGTTCGTACCATTTTAATTTTTTAACTACTTGTGTAAGTCTTTGAGGTCCTGCAAAATTTAAAACATTTGTATCTAATTTTAACTTTAAATCATTATATATTTCGTTAAAAATTTTATTAATTATGTATCTTGAATCATAACTACATAATATAATTGCATTGTTAACCATTCCATTAGGTTCTATACCTATTACAAGAGAATTATTATTGGAATTAGTCCATTTAACAAAATCTGAAGTTGTATTAGTTACATATGCATCTGTGTCTACGTAAATACCTCCAAATTTATACAATACAATTAATCTCGCTATGTCTGAATAAGCAGCATATTTTTCTGGAGTAGGAAAATTTGATTCTATTTTATTAAGTACATATTTTTCTTGACAATTTAAATCTAAATTTTCAATACTTTTTTTATCCCAAAGTATTAAATTATAATTTAATGATTCTGATAATTTACTCCATTGGTTTAACGATTTTGTTACAAAAGTAGGTATTTCATCCCATCCTTGATACCAAAATAAATGTATGTTATTTGCTTTATTATCAACTAAAATATTTTTACGTTTTAAAATCACAAAAGTCCTTTGCGGAATAGGTATTTTTATATCTTCTAAATATTTAGATGTAAGTATATTAACATATATTTCATTAGCTAACCCTATATCTGTTTTTAATAAATAATCGATTGGTGGTTTTGAATGTGATTTTGTGTTATCTTTAGAATAATTTCTATTAAAAGATAACACAAAATCATTTCCATGTTTTGCTATTAAAATAGACTCTTTAGTTTGTAGAGTAGCAGGAACATTACCTATTTCATTTTTTACTTTTATAATTGGAAGTATAAATCTTTGTATAGTTTCCCAAGACCATATAGAACAAGTAGGAATTGCATTAGATGAACATACCACAGTTAAAATATATTTATGACAACTCATAAAAGTTGTCAATATACCAGCCGATAACATATCTATGGGTGTTATATCCCAGTTGTGTAATATTTGATCATGATTCGTTATTACACTTACACCATAATTTGGTAATAAAGTATCATAATAAAAAGAATCGTAATTCGTTATGGTTTCTTGTTTTATTAATCTATTTGAATTGTAGTACTCTTGAAAATCGTATAAATATGTATTATTTTCTCTAAAATTAATTCTCCTTTTCAAAAATTCGTTTGTAAATTCTAAAGAAAATCCCAAAACTTCATATATATGAAGTTCATATTCAGGACTATCTTTTAATATATAATCAAAAAATTCATGATTAACAAAAGGTGCTGCATCAAACCTAAACCCTTGTATTCCCATGTTTCTACATTCTTGTATAAATTTATAACCTTCATTCATTATACTTTTGTTATTTGTATTTAAATCCGGAAGACTATCATACAACCATTTTTTTGTTAGTTCTTTGTGGTTTTTATCGTGATATCTTGGTCCTTTTTTATATATTTTTCCATCTGTATGATTCATTACTGTATCAAGCATTACTTTTATATCATATTTATTACATTCGTCAACAAACTTTTTAACAAGTTCTTTTACATCATCTTGTATATAATATCCTAATGGTAAATATGAACTCCACCATTCACTATCATAATCAAAATGATGTTGTTGTGGTGGTAATAAAATCCATTTAGCACCAGATTTTGAAGCATTTTCAACTTCATTTATCATTTGTTCTAATGATAAGTCAAAAAAACTAACAATTAATTCCATTTTATATTAATTTAAACTAATATTTTTAAAATATAAGAATAATGATTGAAATTTTAAAAAAAAGTACAAAATCTTCCGTACAAACTTATACTTTAAACGGTAAAAAATTAATGGGTAAAGTTGTATCTGTATATGATGGTGATACTTTTACGGTAAATATTTACCAACCTGAACAAGAAGCATTATTTCAATACAACACAAGATGTATTGGTTACGATTCTCCAGAAATGAAACCTCTTAAAACGGTTGAAAATAGAGATGTCCTTATTGAAAGTGCTTATAAAGCACGCGATTTAATGGCTGAATGGCTAACAAATGTACCATTTTATAGTAAAAATGTTGATACATTCTCTAAAATACCAAGAAATCAGTTAGATAAACAAATTGAAGAACAATCAGAATATATTTTAGAATTAGAATGTAAAGGATGGGATAAATATGGTAGGTTACTTGTATCTATTCCTTTTAATGAAAATATGTACTGGAATGAATCATGGGGAGAACGTCCAAAAGACATATGTGAAGCAATGATTAAAGTAGGATATGGAAAACCTTATGATGGTGGTACAAAGGCTAATTGGGAATAATTATATATTACAATTTAATGCATATTTATTAGAAAGTACTTCAATGCTGGATATACAATCTTTAAAAGTACGTCTATACACTACTTTAAATTCGTCTAATGAACGATGTCTAGCAAAATATGTTTTATCTAATATACAAATGAGTAATTTAGAAATACATTTTTTAGTATCGTTAATACATTTACTTTTATCACCTAAATTACAATTATTCATTAAATTATTTATTTTACGTTTTTCATTTTCATCATTCATATTAAATTTACTTAATATGAATTTTAGATTTGTATATGAATTATTTGACATATCACATATATATTTTGATATTACGCTGTCTGAACAATAAGAATAATTATCTTTTTTTATACTATCGTAATTTCTATTACATGCAAATACTGTTTCATCTTTTGCAGGACAGTTTAAATTGTAAGTTATAAATTCTTTTAATCCATTTACAATTTCTTCTTGTTGTTGTTTTTTGTTTTTTAGGAAATCGTTTTTTTCATTATCATCAGAATTATACTTTTCAAAAATAGGTTTGATAAAAAGTAGTAAAATAATAAATAATACTAATAATAAATTTTTTTTCATTTATTATTAGTAATTTTAAAAATCAATAAATTCGATTGAAGCGAATGTTTGAATATTTCCGTAAAAACTCTTAAATTCTGACTCATATTCATTTATTACATACCTTAGATTTTTACCTAATACCATTCTTCTAAGTTCTTTTTCATCAACCTTTTTAATATCTCTGTTAACTATGTCTTTTACTATATCTGGTTTTAAAAATGGAATCACAACAATTCCTTCCCATTCTTTTTTAACTCCTGTAAAATCAATGCTAAAATCTTCAGGTGAATAATCTTTCAATACTTGAATATTAAATACTTGGTCAAATGGTGCTGGTAATAATCCTGCGCTTTTGGGTGGTAATACGCTAATAAGTTGTTGTAGGGGATGTGAAGCAGAACTTTTAGTAAATGGTACATGAACATAAGATGACAAATGACGTTTTAGGTTATGTGCTAAAGGCGCATAGTGATTATCATAATACCAGTTCCAATTAGGAACGCCTTTGATGTAATAATTTAATACCCATTCCATACCACGAAAATATTTATGACATATTTCTTGTTCGTTTGTAAATTTTTCAAAAGTATAATCATTTAAATATCCTTCAAAGTTTAAAATATTGCGTTCGCTTGTAATTTTCATATTTTTCTCTAATAAATAATCGTGGAAATATCCTTCCATTTGGTTTACTTTTTGACACATTACATCTACTTCCTTTTCTGAAAATAAATTTAAAAATTCTTGTAATGAATCTTTCATAAAAATCATTTCTTTATCATTTTTAAAAGTAAGATACCCATATTTTGAACAAGCTAACTTGTAAATATCAATTAATACATCTATCCCATTTTCCAAAATTTCAATACTTTGTATTTTTGGGAGAAAATCATTACCTGCTGTAAAACACATGAATATAAAATCATACATCAATCGTTGTATTTCATTTGTTTCGTTCCATCGTAGTAATTCAGCAAGTTCATATTTCGTTTTTCCGATGTCTATTAAATACATATTTGGACTTTTTCCTGGAAATACGTCCCTCATAATGTATATTTTATCAAGTCCTGTACCTAACGTAAGCATAATCAAGTCTGCATCCATACCGTAAACAAGATAACTCTCATCGTTATTAAAATATTTACGAATATAATTTATGAGTTTATGTTCTCCTTCACCTGGCACTTTTTCATTACTAAAAATTACCTCAACATGTCCCCATTCTTTACCTATCATTTGTCTTATATGCCAATCGATGTATTTACCTAAATTGTCCATAAACTTTGTGCCAGGTGTGATGCAATTACTATCAAATGCATTGAACTCCGCTTCTTCTTTTTCTGCTGCACTTCTAAATCTTCTACAACGCTGTTGATTTTGTTTGCTTTGTGGTGCTACCCCATCAATACATAAAAGTATACGTTTTTTAGGCCTTACGATATTTACGATTTTATCAATTTCAATGCATACTGTTTCAAACAACTTTATTTGTTTTTGTAATCCAGAAATCTGACGTTTTTTAAGCAATGAATGACGTTTAAAATTACCGTATTCGTACACTTGCGCGGCAGCTTGATGGAAAATACCATTCAAATCAAGCATTAAATTATCAATTTCTACACCTTCTTCAAATAGAGTCTTGTATGGCGCAATATTCTTAATATTCGATTGGAATGTTTGTTTAAACCAAGTAAAAAAATGTTTGATACCCATATTTATATATTTTAGACTATTAGTTAAATGGTTTTATTCAATTTTAATAATAATAAAGAATCTTGATTAGAACATTCTATATTATACCATACATTTTTAGGAATTTTAAAAGTATTATTTTTACTTAAAATTTTTACTTTTGGATTTTTATCATTCTTATTATTTAAAATATAAACATACACATCATCTCCTTCAAGTAAAAATACATCTTTATCGTATATATCAATCCGATTTTTTGGTTTACTTTTATAAGATACGCTAACTAATTTAAGAATTGTATTTTTATCGTTGTATATGTCTCTGTGATGTCCTATATCTGATTTATAAAGCCCATATTTTGTGTTATAGTCATCTTGTATTAGTATTTTTTTCAAACACAAAAACATTATTAAAATCAATACGATTATAAATATATTAATCTGCTTCATTTTTATTTAAATACAATTAAATTTATAATAAATGTCTAAACTATTAGAACTTGTTATGATTGTTAAAAATTCTGGGGCGATTCTCAGAGATGTTTTAATGGATATAAAACCTTATATTGATCATTGGACTATTTTAGATACAGGTTCTGTTGACGGCACACAATCCCTTATAAAAGAATGTTTAGGTGATAAAAGTGGAAACTTATACGAAGAACCATTTGTAAATTTTCTTGTTACTAGAAATCGTTCTCTTGAACTATCAAGTAAGGAATGCAAATACACAATTATTTTAGATGATTCTTATATTTTAAAAGGTGGTAGTGAACTTAGAAATTTTTTAAGTAAAAATAATGGAGATTGTTACTCTATACGTATAGCAGACCCTTTTGATGCAAAAATATATTA
>Ga0172363_10002089_pt1 | contig 16124 bp, 21 predicted proteins | sample LakKivs2_kivu2a2_FD_114541 | JGI IMG/M metagenome (GOLD analysis project Ga0172363, IMG submission 114541) | Sediment microbial communities from Lake Kivu, Rwanda - Sediment s2_kivu2a2 | ecosystem: Environmental > Aquatic > Freshwater > Lake > Sediment | place: Rwanda: Western Province, Lake... | reverse complement strand
GCGATCTGCTTGATGCCCTCGTCGATCTCCTTCTTTTCCTTCTTGCCGAGGAGGCTGCCGCCGCCCATGGTAGCGCCCTGCGACTCGTGTATCACGAAGTAGTCTATCTCGGAGACATGCACGTAGTTCTCGCCATAGGTGCGTATCAGCTTGTCGTTGACCTCGGCGATGGTCAGCTTGGCCTCCCGCACCTGGCGCTTCTTGTTCCAGAGCGAGGCGCCGAAGCTGCAAAAACCCTTCTCGTCCGGCGTCGATATCTCGGTGAGAAGGACATCCATGCCCTCTTTAAAATACTGCAGATCGAAGGGGAAGAGCGAGCCGAAGGCGACATCGCAGCGCCGTTCCTTGACCATCTGCTCGTTGATGCCCAGCGGGAAGGAGCAGGTTATCTTGAACGATTCGTCCCAGCCCGGGTCGTACCAGCCGAAATCGTAGCCCGGCGTGGGTATGTATACGTTGACGTTCTGAAGTTCGCCGAGGCGCGCCGCGATAGCAAGTCCTATGGTCTGGGCCTCCCTGCCGACGGTGAATCCGACGCGGTCGTTGGATTTGACCATGCTGGCGGCCTTCTCCGCGGAGATCGTCCTCTCTTTATAATACTGCTGCCAGTCTTTCATCATGTATGGAAGAACTCCTCTATTTTTAACGCAAAACCGAGTTCAATTATCCTCTTTGAACGGCAAAGTTGTCAAGGATAAGGGCTGTTTTTCGCCTCGCCGCCGCATCGACCGCCCAACCATTTTGTAGGGGCGAACCCCTGTGTTCGCCCTCACCCTGACCCTCTCCCTGCGGAGGGAGAGGGAAGCTAACCCCACCGTTTCCCAGCTGCGGCGCGCAGAGTTATTCGTATGTGCACGATACTTCGTTCGTGCACATACATTAAGATTCACTATGCGCTATACACGAGTTTTCTATAGCCCTCTGCTTTAAATTAGGTAGAGGTTAGCTAACAAATAGAGGTGCAGGAGATGATTCTCCTGCCGGGGTTATAGGGGTGTCCCCTAATTTAAAAAAGTCCCCCAACGTGTGGGGGATTTAGGGGGTTCGGAAATAATCTCACATCTCAACCTCTAATCAGTCGCCTCTACGTTTACCAAAGCTTCATCGAAGTTTGCCAAAAAGCATTCGTATATGGTAAACTTTCTACGCAAAATATTTGCTTGGAGGGAAGACTTGAGCAGTTATTTAAAGGGTAAGAACGCGATAGTCACCGGCGCCGCCGGTGGCATCGGCAGAGAGGTTTGTTTAGCCCTGGCGCGTGAAGGCGCCAACATACTGTGCAATGATATCGGTGCCGACAGGTCCGGCGCCGGCACGGAGAAAACCGGCGTCGACAAGGTCGTCGATGCGGTGAAGGCCATCGGCGTAAAGGCCGTCGCCAATTACGATTCGGTGACCGATTTCGACGCAGCCGAGAGGATGATCAAGACATGTGTTTCACAGTTCGGCAAGCTCGATATCCTGGTCAACTGCCACGGCATGCTGCGCGACAGGATGATCTTTAACATGACCAAGGATGAGTGGGATTCGGTGATCAACGTCCACCTCACCGGCGCATTCTACACCTGCCGCCATGCCTGCGTGGTCATGCGCGAGCAGAAATCCGGCCGCATCATCAACGTCACATCCGACGCCTGGCGCGGTACTCTGGGCCATGTCAATTACGGCGCTGCCAAAGGCGGCATCGTCAGCCTGACCCGTGCCATCGCGCGTGAGATGGGGAAAGTCAACGTAACCGCCAATTGCTTCGCCCCCATCGCTGCCACCAGAATGACGCTTAACGACGATGTTAAAAAGAGGACGCTCAAGGCCGTCGAGCTCGGGCAAACAAGCAAAGAGGACGCGGATCGCATGCTGAACATGCCGGGCCCGGAGCACATCCCGCCGATCATTGTCTACCTGGCCACCGACAAGGCCTGGGACATCAACGGACAGGTCTTCCACTGCGAAGGCGGCAGGGTCGGCATCTACAGCGAGCCCATCGAGGTGAGATCGATATTCAAGGACATCAAATCCGGGCCGTTCACAACGGACGAGCTGATAAACATGGTCCCACAGATCCTGATGCAGGGCTACAAAAACCCGGCACCGCCGGTACCGGAAGGAAAGAAATAATAATTACGATTATAGGGGCGAAAGATTTTTCGCCCCTACGTATTACCTTCACAGAACGGGGGTTCAATGATAGGAATAATATCATACGGGGCATATGTCCCCATTTACCGCCTCAAACGCGACGAGATCGGCCGGGCATGGAGCCGCGGCTCCGGAGGCGGGGAAAGATCGGTAGCCAATTTCGATGAAGACAGCGCTACCATGGCTGTCGAGGCCGTCATCGATTGTCTCAAGGGATTCGAACGGGAGACCGTGGATGGCCTCTACTTCGCCTCGACGACCCCGCCCTACCGCGAGAAGCAGACCGCCAGCCTGGTGGCCCAGGCCTGCGACCTGCGCCGGCATATGTTCGCCGCCGACTTCAGCGACTCGGTTAGGTCCGGGACTATGGCGCTCAGGGCCGCCTTTGATGCGGTCAGGGGCGGCTCGGCCAAGCGGGTCGTGGTCGCCGCCGCCGACTGCCGGCTGGCCCAGCCGCAGTCCGGCAACGAGCAGGAGTTCGGCGATGGCGCGGCCGCGCTCATGATCGGCCGTGAGGGTGTCATCTGCGAGATTGAGGAGATATTCACCCACACCGATGATATCGTAGATATCTGGCGCGGCGAGAACGATACCTTCGTGCGCGGCTGGGAGGACCGCTTCGTCCTCACCGAGGGCTACACGCGTAACATTACAGAGGCCGTGAAGGGACTGCTTAAAAAGTGCAACCTGAAGCCGGCGGACATCAGCAAAGTGGTGCTTTACTCCCCGGATGCCCGACGCGCCACCGAGATGGCCAAACCCCTCGGCTTCGATGCCAAGACGCAGATGCAGGACCCGATGTTCAAAATGATGGGCAACACAGGCGCGGCTTTCGCCATGATGATACTTGTATCTGCGCTGGAAGGCGCCAAGCCGGGCGACCGCATCATACTGGCCAACTACGGCGACGGCGCCGATGCCGTACTGCTCAAGGTTACCGACGAGATAAGCAAGCTGCCCAAGCGCCGCGGCATGAAGACGCACCTGGCCTCGAAACTAGATCTGGCGACGTACGAGAAGTACGTGCGCTTCCGCAGGCTCATGGCTCTGGAATCGCAGGCGCGCGAGGGCGCCAACGCCTTCCCGCCGGTGGCCTTGCGTGAGCGCGAGCAGCTCACCAGCCTGCACGGCTCCAAATGCAAGAAGTGCGGACGCACCTTCCACCCGATACAGCGCGTCTGCATCTACTGCGGCGCAAAGGACCAGTTCGAGAGTGTCCGTCTCTCCGACAGGAAGGGGATACTTTATACGTATTGCATCGATAACCTGGCCATGAGCAGCGATCCGCCGACCGTTGTGAGCAAGGTCCATATCGAGGACAAGGCCGGAACCATCGGCATCTACTGCCAGATGACGGACCGCGACCTGGACAAGGTGAAACCGGACATCCCGGTCGAGATGACGTTCCGTAAGATGCACGACGCCGGGAACATGCACACATATTACTGGAAGTGCCGCATCCCGCGGGAAGCATAGAGAAACGAGGAAAATGGGAATGGGAACCATTAAAGATAAGGTAGCAATAATCGGCATGGGGTGCTGCCAGTTCGGGGAGAACTGGAGCAGGGGCGCCGACGATATGATCATCGATGCGGCCTATGAGGCCTATGAGGACGCCGGCATCGAGAAGAAGGATATCCAGGCGTGCTGGTGCGGTACCGCGTTCTCCGGTGTAGGTGGGATAAGCGTCGCCGGGCCGCTCAAGCTGGACCGCATACCCGTGACCCGCATCGAGAACTTCTGCGCCACCGGCATGGAGACCATCAGGAACGGAGCCTACGCCATCGCCGCCGGCGTCTATGATATAGTGCTCTGCGTCGGCTTCGAGAAGCTCAAGGACAGCGGCCTGGCCGGGCTGCCGGCGGGCTACATCCACCCCGTGCTGGGAGTCAACGTCACCGCCCCGGGCCGATGGGCCATGGCCGCCACAAGATATTTCCAGCACTACGGAATCCCGCCGCAGGAAGGACGGGAGACGCTGGCCCGCATCTCGGTGAAGAACCATTACAACGGCGCGCGCCACCCCAAGGCGCACCTGCGGCGCGAGGTCACGATAGAGCAGGTGCTCCAGGCCCCCATCATCGCCTGGCCGCTAGGGCTCTTCGACTGCTGCGGCAATACCGACGGGGCTGCGGCGGCCATACTGTGCCGCGCCGATATGGCCAAGAAGTTCCGCAACGACTACGTGCTGATTAAAGGCATCGGGCTGGCTATCGGCCCCAGCCTGGGCAAAGAGGATGCAGATTACGACTATATACACCTGGAAGAGACGATAACGGCGGCACATCAAGCATATAAGGAGGCGGGCATCAAGAACCCGCGCAAGGAGCTGAACATTCTTGAGCTGCACGACTGTTTCACCATCAGCGAGCTGATGACGGTCGAGGCCATCGGCATCTGCAAGCAGGGCCACGCCAAGGAGGACATCGACGCCGGCTTCTTCACCCTGACCGGCGGCGGGCTGCCTTCCAACGCCGACGGCGGCCTGAAATCGTTCGGACATCCCATCGGGGCCAGCGGCGTGCGCGAGTGCTACGAGGTCTACAAGCAGATACAGGGCAAGGCCCAACTCCCGGAGCGTCAGCTCAAAGACGTCAAGCTCGGGCTGTCCCACAACCAGGGCGGCCACCCGGGGAGTCTGCTGCCCATAATTACGGTACTTGGCGCAGCTGGATAAAGTTCCGACTCGTTAAAGATTAACCTCCAGGATTGTCCTCCTGGAGGTTTTCTTTTATAATATGTTATTGGTAATGATTATCAATATCATTAAGAAACGGAGGGGGAATATGTTGCAGGCACAGAAACTGAGCGGGCGGCGTATAACCAGCCAGCGTAAACTGCTGTTCGACCTTTTGAAAGCTAGCGGCGGACATATCGATGCAGGAGAGCTCTATGTGAAGGCCAAGGAGAAAGACCCGCATATCAGCCTGGCGACGGTATATCGTAACCTCAGGATGTTCAAAGGGGCTGGCCTAGTAAAAGAGTATCATTTCGCCGAGGAACATCACCATTACGAAGTCAAGGGAAAACGCGGCCATCAGCACCTCGTATGTCTGGGGTGCGGCAAGTTGGTCGAGTTCGAGTCGCCGCTCATCGCGAAGATGAGGGAAGATACAGGCAAAGCCAATGGTTTTATCGTCACAGACGTCACCGTGTATATAGAGGGTTACTGCGCCGATTGTCATGAGATTTTAAAACTGTTCAAACAGAGGGAATAATATGTCTGATAAGAAAAAGATATCAATATGCGAGCTGCGTCAGGGACAATCCGCTAGAGTCGTCGAAATATTGGGCGGCCGCGGAGTTGCGGAACGCCTTAATGCCATGGGCGTAAGGCCCGGCAAGGATATCACCAAAGTCAGCTCAGCACCTATGAAAGGACCGGTAACCGTCAGCGTCGATCGCTGTCAGATCGCCATCGGCTATGGCATGGCGCAAAAAGTAACGGTTGAGGTCATCTAGTGCGTATCTTGCTCATGGGCAACCCGAATGTGGGCAAGAGCGCCCTGTTCTCCCGCATAACCGGTACAAGGGCCGTGGTCTCCAACTATGCTGGGACCACTGTCGGATTCACCAAGGGCTCGATGAAGCTCGGAAACGAAGAGATCGAGGTCATCGACGTCCCGGGCACATATTCGCTCGAGCCCACCTCCAAAGCGGAGGAAGTAGCCGCCAAGATGTTACAAGAGGGCGACGTTGTTATCAACGTCGTCGACGCCACCAACCTGGAACGCAATCTGTACCTTACCCTGGAACTGCTGGAGAAGGGCCTCCCTATGATCGTCGCCCTCAACCTGTGGGACGATACAAAGCACCGGGGCATAACCATCGACGCCGCCAAACTTGAGAGCCTTCTTGGCGTACCTGTGGTGCCGACGGTCGCCGTGTCCGGACAGGGCATTAAAGAGCTGGTCGAGCACATCTCCGAGGCACGGTCGGTTAAACCTGCTCCCCGCACCAAGGAAGAACGCTGGGCTGCGGTAGGCGGGATTATCACCGAGGCCCAGACGCTGGCCCATCGACACCACACCTGGCTCGAGCGTCTTCAGGATGCATCGTTAAAGCCGAGAACCGGCATCCCAATCGCTATTCTAGCGCTAGTAGCCTCATTTTTCGCCGTTCGCGGCGTGGGAGAAGGTATCATCCAATATATATCAGACCCGATCTTCCATAATCTATGGCAGCCAGTGATGATGCGCCTGAGCGATGCACTGGGAGGCGCCGGCTTCTGGCACGACGTGCTCGTCGGCAGGCTGATAGATGGCTCGATCAACTTCTCGCAGTCCATGGGAGTGCTCACAACCGGGCTGTATATCGAATTCGGAGTAGTACTGCCATACATACTTATATTCTATCTGGTGCTGGGCATCATGGAAGATATCGGCTACCTGCCGCGGCTGGCGGTGCTGCTCGACAGCATCATGCACCGCCTGGGCATGCACGGCTACGCTATTATCCCGAGCATGCTGGGCATGGGCTGCGCCGTACCGGCGCTGATGGCCACCCGTATACTTGAGAGCAAACGCGAGCGCTTCATCGCCGCCACCCTCATCTGTATAGCCATTCCGTGCGCCGCGTCACAGGCCATGATCTTCGGGCTGGTAGGAGCCAAGGGCTGGCAGTACGTCACCATTGTCTTCGCCGTCCATTTCATCGTCTGGATAGTTATGGGCCTCATCCTGAACCGCACCGTTAAAGGCTTCAGCCCGGAGCTGCTCATCGAGATACCGCCGTACCGCCTGCCGTCGCCGCGCGGGGTGCTGAGCAAGCTATGGCTGCGCGTATGGAGTTTCCTTAAGGAAGCTTTGCCGATCGTGCTTGGAGCGATATTTGTCGTCAGCGTCCTTTATTCGCTGGGCGTCTTCGATGCCATCGCCAATTTCACCGCGCCGCTGGTGAGCGGGATATTCGGCCTGCCCAAGGAGGCCGTGGTCGCCATCATAGTCGGCTTCATGCGCAAGGATATAGCAATAGGTATGCTGGCCCCTCTCTCGCTTACTGCGGGACAGCTTGTGGTCGGCTCTGTTGTGTTGACTATGTTCTTCCCGTGCGTCGCCGCTTTCGTCATGTTCGCCAAGGAGCTCGGCTTCAAGAGGCTGCTAGCCGCCCTCGGAATAATGATTATTGCTACGATAGTAGTGGGCGGGCTGCTGAACTTGATTCTCTAGTCGAAACTAAAGACTAATATTGGAATTTCTTTTAAAACAGCTTATCATTATCTGCACAAAAGCGTGGGTATCGATATGCTGAACATGCTGAGCCTCGGGCTGTTATCGATTGTTGTCGGCTTCATCGGCTCGCTGACCGGGATCGGAGGAGCCAGCATCCTCGTGCCCATCCTGGCCCTCCTCGGCGTCCCCCTCAAAGAGGCCATAGCCTGCGGCATGGTAGCCATAATCGCCACATCGAGCGGCTCCGCATCCTCCTATGTCAGAGAACGCATCGCCAACGTCAGGATCGCCATGTTCCTGGAGATGTTCACCATAACGGGCGCCATAGCGGGCGCCACTATCACCCTTTACATCGCTCCCGTCTTCCTCTATTTCTTCTTCGCGGCATTTCTCATGACCTCATTCCTCGGACTGAGAAGGTCGATCACCGAATACATCCCGCCGTCAACACAGGATAAATTATCGAGATGGCTGCAACTGGACGGCAGCTACTTCGATGAATCCGCGAAAGCAACCGTTGATTACCGCGTGAATAACGCCCTTTTCGGCGGCCTGGGTATGCTCGGGGCCGGCCTTGCCGCGGGGATGCTGGGCATCGGGGCCGGGGCCTTCAAGGTGACGGTGATGGAGAATATCATGAGGATGCCGCCCAAGGTCTCCAGCACCACCAGCAATTTCATCATCGGCATGACAGCCCTGGCCGGGGTCAGCGTCTACCTCTTCTCCGGCTTGCTGAACCTGACGATAATCGCACCGATGGCCGTCGGCACAACGATCGGCGCTATCGCCGGCGGCCGGGTGCTGAACAAACTGAGCAACAGAACGCTGCGGATACTTTTCTTTGTCATCGTGGTATATCTCATAGTTCAGATGATTTACAAGGGGATAACGGCATTATGACCCTGAAAAAGACCATCGATAAAGACAGCGGCCTCGAGAAGGCGATAAGCTACCTGCTGATTATAGGTGTTGTGCTCAGCGTCCTGCTGGAGATAGCAGGGATTATAATCCTCAGTCGCGACCTGCACAGCCTAGCCATCCGGGAGAGCAGCAGCGTCTTTATACAGGAACACGATTTCTTCCGCTTCATCTACAACTTCCTGCGAACCGGTCACGGTGATGGCGCCGGCATCTGGCTCATGACCGCCGGGCTCATAATCCTGATACTGACCCCCTTCCTCAGAGTGATACTCTCTTTCTTTTACTTCGCACTCAAGAAAGACCGCAAGTACGTGTTCATCACCGCATTCGTCCTGCTGGCGCTCACGCTGAGCCTGCTCCTGCACTAAAACGCAAAATACGTTGTAGAAAAATTAAGGACTACTATCATCGGAGGTTACAGAACCTATCACTCTAGTAATCGTATTTGAACGATTAGATGAAATCAAATTAAAGTATCCTGCTGCGTAAATACACTACTCTAAGAATGAACAGGGGATTACTGAACAGTAATCCCCCCTGCTTTTGTTAATCTTGTAGTATCAGGCACTAATGGTCCACAGTTCCGTTAAGGTTTCCATACCTCCCAGACCTTGCCTACCAGGTCCGGTCCCGGTTTTAGCGTGGGCTGACCGGGCTCCCATCCTGAAGGCATTACTTCGCCGGTGGCACGCACATGCTGGAAGGCCTTTATCTGTCTTATCTGTTCCTTGGGGTTTCGTCCAACTTCAGGAGTGAGTACTTCCATGGCCCGTATCTTGAAATCAGGGTCGATTATGAAGCGGCCGCGGATATTGACTCCTGCGGACTCATCATATACCCCGTATATAGCGCCTATCCTTCCGCCTGGGTCGCACAGCATGGGGAAGGGCACACCGCCTTTAACCATCTTCGAAAGCTCATGTTCCTGCCACATCTTGTGCACGAAGCGGCTGTCCGTGCTCATGGACAGCACCTCCACATCGAGGGCTTTGAGCTCTTTGTACATGGCGGCGACCGCCGCCAGTTCCGTCGGTCAAACGAAGGTGAAGTCACCCGGGTAGAAACACAGGATGATCCACTTCCCTTTGTAGTCGGAGAGTTTGACCGGCTGGAATCCTTTGCCCGCGATAAAGGCGCTGGTCTCGAAATCTACAGCTTCGCCGCCGACACGTACCTGCATTTTGCTAACCTCCTTCTCCGGTGCTGCTTGTGCTCCCTTTGCTGGGTCGAGTGAGGGCAGGAGCGGCCCCTTCACGGGTTTGACACAACCGTCTTTTTCTACCATAGTCTCCCTCCTTTCATCGATCAGTCACTCACCAGATTGTTCGATGATATCTCACTTTACACATGTTGTCCAGCTACTTGACACAAGCCCATATTTTCATTATTATAATTATGAGCATATGCTCATAACCAAGACTGAAAAGAGGTTATATGCCCAGACCGATGAAATGCCGCCGCGTAGCCCAAATACCCGGCATAATCTATTTCAAACCGGCAGGTATCCCGCTGCGGGAGCTGGATGAAGTCGTAGTTACAGTAGACGAGATCGAGGCTATACGCTTGAAAGATATCGAGGGCTTGGAACAGGAACAGGGCGCCGAGAAGATGAACATATCTCGTCCCACTTTCCAGCGGATGCTGACGTCGGCGCGGGGCAAGATTGCGGATGCGCTGATAACTGGAAAAGCTATACGGATCGAGGGCGGAAATATCGAAATGACACAAGTCCGATTCCGCTGCCGCCGCGATGGCACGGAATGGGAGGTTTCGCCGGATGAAATATCGCCAGACCGCCCGCCCGCCTGCCCGCAGTGCAACACGCCACAGGAAGTCCCAGTTTCACAAACTTGGTGTCACGGCCGAGGTAGAGGACACGGACACGGCAGGTGTCGGCACGGAAAAGGATGGTAAGTATATGATCGAGATTGATATTAAAAAATGTAACGCCTGCGGATTTTGCGAGGGCGTTTGCTCCAATGGTGCGATAACAGTAGATAGAGAGTTCGCCACAATCGATGCGAATCTCTGCACGGAATGCGGCGCATGCATTGAGGCCTGTTCTCGCAATGCAATTCGAGAGCGCACACCGGAGGAAACTGCAGCTACTGCATCAACAGGCGTGACGGATAAGGGAAGGGAGGTGAAAGATATGTACGGAAGAGGAATGATGGGTTTCAGTCGAGGTCGGGGGAGAGGATTTAACTACCGCATGGGTTGCGGAAGAGGAATGAACTTCGGCAGGAACTTCGGTTTTGGAGGAGGTCTGGATCTCGGCAGAGGCTGCAGCAGGGGCATGGGACGCGGTTTCGGCAGGGGTAATCCTAATCCATATGGCTACCGCAACAGATAGGGCGAATTAAAAGACAAGAGACAAAAGATATCAGAACAGGAGGTTGAAAATGCCAGGATTTGATGGAACGGGACCAAGGGGAATGGGCCCGATGACAGGATGGGGCCGGGGATTCTGCGCCGTGCCTTTAAATGAAATGGGGAATCGGCCTTATTGGGGACGAGGTTTCTACGGCAGAGGCGGAGGGCGCGGTTTCAGACGCTACTGGGCGGGTCCGGGTTTCCCAGGCTGGAGAGGTTCCAAAGAGGACGAAATCGAAATGCTTAAGGATCAGGCGAATACCCTCAAACAGCAGCTTGAGGATATAGAAGCGCGTCTCCATGCGATGGAATCCCCACAGGAATCAGGCCAGAAATAACACGATAGATTTATCGAAGAGAAAGTGAGGTTGCTTGTAATGAGGGTTGGAGTAGTACTGGAGGATCAAAGCGGTATCCAGAGCAATGTCTGCTCGCATTTCGGCCAGTGCAGGTATTTCCTTCTGGCGGATATAGACAAAGAGAAAAAGAAGATTACCGGCACAAAAGTTGTGCCGAACTCCGCAGTACATGGTGGAGGAGGTTGTACTGCGGTCGACGAGATACTCAAATATAAAGTGACGCACGTCATCGCAGGCGGCATGGGCATGGGAGCCCAGCAGAAATTCGCCAGCGTCGGAGTGCAGATATTCGGCTATTCGGGCAAAGTGCAGAACGCCCTGGATGACTTCATGAATAATACCCTGGGCGGGCTGGAAGCCTGCAAGGAGCACGGCGACGGCAGCTGTCACTAAGAGGGAAACACGCACTTAGGATGTTGTTATGGCGGTTCTACCAATTGTCGTACATCCCGACCCCGTGCTGCGCCGCAAGGCCAAGCGCGTCAGCCGTGTCGACGAGGCTCTGAACAAGCTTATCGATGACATGACCGAGACCTTGTATGACGCTTCGGGCGTAGGGCTGGCCGCCCCCCAGGTCGGTGTATCGCTCAAGATAGCGGTGATCGGTATGCCGGAGAAAGAGGTCATCGTGCTGGTGAATCCCGAGGTTGTGAAGAAATCGGGGGAAAGGACGGTCATCGAGGGATGCCTCAGCATACCCGGCTACAGGGGCGAGATAAAGCGCTCCGAGCAGGTGACGGTGAAGGCATTGGACCGCAGGGGCAAAGCGTTTCGCATCAAGGCGGATGAACTGCTTGCAGAGGCGCTGGAACATGAGATAGACCACTTGAACGGCATCCTTTATATCGACCATCTTGAGAGCCCGGATAAATTGGAAAAAGTCGAGGTATCGGAGGTTAATTATGAAGATAGCATTATCGGCTAACGCTCCCGGCTTGGATGCGGATATCGATCCGCGTTTCGGCAGGTGTCAGTATTTCGCAATCGGCGACACGGATACCATGAAATTTGAGTTCATCGAGAACTCCAGCATGGCGGCCGGAGGCGGCGCGGGAATATCGGCGGCTCAAACAATCGTCGATAAAGGCGTCAAAGCCGTGCTGACCGGCAACTGTGGGCCCAACGCCTATCAGGTGCTAGAAGCCGCAGGCGTTCAGGTCATAACCGGCGTCTCCGGGACTGTAAAACAGGCCATCAATGATTTCAAGGCGGGAAAGCTGAAAGCTGCCTCGCAACCCAGCGTCAAAGCCCATCACGGCATGGGTGAAACAAAATAAGGAGGTATGAAATGCCTAGAGGAGATGGAACAGGACCTATCGGCGGCGGTGGCAGGGGAACAGGCCGTGGTATGGGACGGGGACTTGGCAGGGGTGGTGGCAGGATGGGCGGAAATCGCCCGGGCGCGGGACCGGGAGGTGATTGCGTCTGCCCCAAGTGCGGGGCGAAGGCTCCTCACAGTGTTGGAACTCCCTGCTACGATATCCTCTGTCCGAAATGCGGAACGAAAATGGCTAGGGGACGATGATAATATCTGTAGCCAGCGGCAAAGGAGGCACGGGCAAAACCCTAATAGCAACCAGCTTAGCCCTGTCGATGGTTGCAAGCGTCCAGCTTCTCGACTGCGACGTGGAGGAGCCAAACGCCCATATTTTCTTGAAACCCAAGATTGACACTAGCGAGGCGGCGACGATACCTGTACCACAGGTCAATAAAACTAAATGTACATACTGTCACAAATGTGTCGAAGTCTGCGCCTTTCACGCCATAGCCGTTCTGGCCGAGCACGTTCTAGTTTTCCCCGAGCTCTGTCATGGTTGCGGCGCGTGCTCCTATTTATGCCCGGAGAATGCGATCTCGGAAGCAGACCGCCAGATAGGTGTCGTTGAACGCGGCAGGGCCGGCGATATCGATTTCGTGCATGGGAGGCTCAACATAGGCGAGGCCATGGCGCCGCCGTTGATAAGAGCGGTGAAAAAGCACTTAGACCGTAGCAGAACGGTGATCATCGACGTGCCGCCGGGGACATCCTGTCCCGTGGTGGAATCGATCGAGGGCAGCGACTTCTGCGTCCTTGTAACGGAGCCGACGCCGTTCGGACTGAACGATCTGATGCTTGCCGTCGAGGTGGTGAGGAAGCTTGGCATACCTTTCGGCATAGTCATCAATCGGGATAGATTCGGCGACAACAAAACGGAGAGGTTCTGCAAAGCGAACGATATTCCGATACTGATGCGGATACCACTCGATACAGAGATAGCCCGCAAATACTCGCGCGGCATACCGCTGGTACAGGCCATGCCTCGATGGAAGCCTGAGTTCAAACAACTGTTTGACGATATCAAAAGGCAAACGGGAGCGAGGGCTTGAAGGAGCTTGTAGTCCTAAGCGGCAAGGGCGGAACCGGCAAGACGACGATAGTGGGATCGTTTGCCGCCCTGGCTAAGAGAAAGGTGCTCACCGATTGCGACGTGGATGCCGCCGACTTGCACCTGCTTTTGCAACCGGAGACCGTATCGACCAACGAGTTCTGGGGCGGCAAGACCGCGGTTATCGATACAAAGCGCTGCACAAAGTGCGGCCTGTGCACCGACATATGCCGCTTCGGCGCGATATCGGACGAATACGAGGTCGACCCGATACCGTGCGAAGGCTGCGGTTTCTGCTATAACGTATGTCCGTCGGATGCTATAGATATGAAGGATAACTTGGCAGGGCAATGGTTTATATCGGATACCAAGTACGGGCTTCTGGTGCATGCCAGGCTCGGAATTGCGCAGGAGAACTCGGGCAAGCTGGTGGCAACGGTAAGGCAGAAGGCGCGGGAGCTGGCAAAGGACAAAAAAATAGATTTAATCATCAGCGACGGACCGCCGGGGATCGGATGCCCTGTAATATCATCTCTTTCGGGTGCGACAATGGCGCTCCTCATCACCGAGCCGACGCTGTCCGGCATTCACGACCTGGAGCGCGTGATAGGCACGTGTCAGCATTTCGGAGTCCCCGCGATAGTCTGTATCAATAAATATGATATTAATGAAGAGAATACTCATGTGATCGAAAACAACTGCAAACAACTCGGGGCAGAGGTGATTTCAAAAATACCATTCGATAACGTGGTCACCGAGGCGCTGGTGCGGGGAGTTCCGGTTGTAGAATATTCCGACGGATCGGTATCTAAAGATATAAAGAAACTATGGCAGCAATTAAAGAAAGTGATTTAACTAATTCATGGAGTAACTATGCCGATTTATGATTACAAATGCCGTGATTGCGGAGCGGTAAAAGAACTGCTTATGCGCAAGCCTGCCGATAATATCAGGTGTCCCGAGTGCGGGAGCCAAGCTATGGAGAAGCTGGTCTCAGCATCATATCATATCAATATGAGTGCCGAAGCTAAAGGCACCACTTGCTGCGGACGCGCGGAGAGATGTGCTGCTCCGCCCTGTTCAAATGGTCAGAAATGTCATAGACATTAAAGAAATTCGTACATAAGGACAGATGTGATGGAATCATACGATCTTGCTCCAACGTATTCCACTGGAGATATACCTGGTAAATGCATTAAATGTCTGGCTGAAAAAGAGCTCTTTAGTTGTTTGAGGACGCTTCTGTTGGAAGCGGACAAGGATGAGGAAGCGGCAAGGAAATATGAGGTTTTATTAGCCTTTCTCAAATCTCCCGCAGTGAACCAATTAATAGACGAAACTGAAAAACTTCTCTCCGAAGGAAAAGAAGTTAGCGTTAACCTGTACGTCGAATCAGGGAAGCCCAAATACACGCTCAAGGTTAAATGATAGACAGTCGATAGATGACAGAAAAATTTATTTTATAAGAATCGAGGTTCTACTGATTGGCAGAAAATGAATTAGAGATATATAAAGACCGCCTGAGAAAAGGGTTGCTCAGGTACATGAGACAGGCATTCCTAATGCTGCCTGAGATACGCAGCCCCCGCATACTGGATATCGGCTGCGGTTCCGGGGTGCCGGCCATTGAGTTGGCAAGATTAAGCGGCGGGACAATAACAGCCATCGATATAGACCAGCCTGCACTGGACAGGCTGATCGGCAAGACCAGGAAGGAAGGACTGGCAGGCAGGATAAAGGTTGAAAACCGCTCCATGCTCAATATGGATTTCCCTGAAGCGAGTTTCGATATTATCTGGTCGGAGGGTTCCATATTTGCAGTAGGTTTTGAAAAAGGGATCAGGGAATGGCGGCGTTTTCTGAAAACAGGCGGATTTCTTGTGGTGCACGACGAGAAGGGGGACGTCGAGAAAAAACAAAAACAGATATCCCGGTGCGGCTATGCTCTGATCGACTATTTTATATTAGGCGACGATATATGGTGGAACGAATACTTTCTTCCGCTGAATAAGAAACTTCAAGAGCTTCGCGCTAAAGGTATCTGCGATGAGAATATGGCAAGAGAAATAGAGAACGATCAGCGGGAGATAGATGGATTCAAGGTAAACATCGAGAGAAATCGTTCGGTGTATCTAATAATGAGGAAAATATGAGATGAAAACATCAGTTATAAAGAGCATTGACTTTAGTATTATGTCTATGGCTCTGAAAATCAGGGATTTGCGGCGACCCAGGATGGAGATTCTGAGAGAAGTCGGCATAAAGCAGGGCGCTCATGTGCTCGACTACGGGTGCGGCCCCGGAAGCTATGTCGTTCCTGTTGCGGAATTGGTGGGTGAATCCGGGCGTATATATGCCCTAGATGCCAACCCGCTTGCCGTGCGCGCAGTAGAGGGACTCGCTGCTAAGAAATGCCTATCGAATGTTCAGACCATCCTATCAGACTGTGACACAGGATTGCCGCCTGCCAGTATAAATGTTGTGCTACTGTGTGATGTCCTTCATGACCTTGATAATCGTGACCTGGTTTTAGCGGAATTATTTAGGGTTTTGAAATCGGGCGGCATTTTATCTGTAAGCGACCATCATATGAAACGGGATGAAATAATAGCTAGATTAACGGGCAAAGGGCTGTTCGCGCTGTCAGCAAAGAAGAAGAGTGTTATCAATTTTGTTAAGTGAGGAGTTAAACCATCGCAATCTGTTAGTCATTAGGGTGGAAATATGATTTACCTAATTTATCTTATCACAGGACTTGTGGCCGGAGTTGTCGGCGGCCTACTGGGCACCGGCGGTTG
>Ga0172363_10002087_pt1 | contig 16127 bp, 9 predicted proteins | sample LakKivs2_kivu2a2_FD_114541 | JGI IMG/M metagenome (GOLD analysis project Ga0172363, IMG submission 114541) | Sediment microbial communities from Lake Kivu, Rwanda - Sediment s2_kivu2a2 | ecosystem: Environmental > Aquatic > Freshwater > Lake > Sediment | place: Rwanda: Western Province, Lake... | reverse complement strand
ATTACCCTTCGCTTACCTGGGTGTATACGAAGGGGGAACACTGCCATTCTCGCAGCCCGGGCCCAGCCTGCTGGAAGCCTTCAGGCAATACCTGCCTGTCCTGGTCATGGCCCTGGCGATCGTCCTGGGGCCGCAGCTGGCCGTTCAGCTGCGCACGGTCGGTAAGAAATATGGTGAAGCGGGAGGAAAGATCTATTATCGCCTGACATTGGCAGGGATCCTATCAGGCCTGGTTTTTTCGCTGATGGAATGGGTGACTGGGTCCACGATAACCAATTTCCAATCTACACTTCAGCTGTCATTCCTATCCGGTGGAATTGCCCTGTTCCTCGTGGGATTTGCTTGGCTGTTTTACGCAGTATGGAAGGGTAGAAAGCCAGAAAGTGACAACAGTGATCTCCTGCACCTTGGGGCGCTATTTCTCCCGCTGCTGTTTCTGCCGCTGGTGATCCTGCTGGTGAGACCGGTGGTGATGGCTCATTCGACAAACAACTGGTTGATATATGCCGCAGAAATCGCCTGGGTGGTGGCGGCCGGGCTGGTGGCGAAGGATTAGGATCATACGTAGCTTCAGGTTTTAACACGATGTAGGTTGCGCCTAAATATCAGCAATAGGTTTTGGAAATAGCACGTTATTAAAAATAAAAACTCGCTGATCGCGAGTTTTGTTAGTTCAGAAATCGATGCATTTCCCAAAAATATCAGATCAATGAAGTGAGAGGATTATCCTGACTTAGTTTAATGGGTTGGATCATCGGTTACCCGTTTGAAATTACGTTAATCTTGCCCTTCGTATCTAGAGTAATTTGGCATTTTATTATTGCGACTTAGCCCAGTGTTTTTCTTGGACCTTTACCTTTATTTGTGAGCAAACGGTCACCAAAGAAAATAATAAATGCCTGATTCATTAAAGTTCTGGTTGGATAACTCGACAAAATAACAATCGATTGGCTGGAATTATTTTCCTTTAAGATAAAGACATTTCGCTGAAAGTTGATTTGATGTACCGCCTGCCAGCTTATTCCTGTCAAGCTCCTTTTTTTGGATTTTGTCGATATCTATTGACTACCCTGCTGCAGGCTGGCAACCCAGCGATTATAAAAAACATTCAGTAAGGGTACGAACTCTTCAGTGGCTTTCTGTTGACCCTCGATGGTCGGGTGGCTGTCTCCAGGCGAGGCATTGGGATAAGCCGAAAAATCATTGTCCACGGTCTGGATGTGCTGAATAGTGCCATTCCAAAAGCGGTGATGGTTGCCATCGACCAAACCGACATCGTTAGGCTCCGTATTCGTGCTGGCGAGATCGATGCGTAGCTGGCTACCATTGGAGGTTAGCACATTATAGTAGTCGAATACGGCCACATTCTGATATGGATAATCGGCCAGCCAATCGTTCACCAGCCAGTCATTGAACGCACGGGCGTTGGCTGCGCGCTCTAGAGCCGTCTGGTCACCTGCGCCATAGTCGCCCTCTCCGAGGGGCGGGGCGGTGATGACGATGAACAGCTTATCCTGGTGGGTGGAGAAATAGGATAGCAGGTCATTGTAAATAGCCTTGGCGTTGCTGACGGTCAATTGGTCATTAATAGCCTGCCCTGGTGGATCTGTAGGTGAGCCCCACACGTCAGAGTTCGGGAAGCATGATTTGAAGACGATGATCTGGTTCTCTCCGCCAGGGTCCTTCCGCAAGCGGGACCATTTCCCGAAATCGCCGAAATTCTGCCCATTCTCCTTGTATACTGCATTCATGATTTTCTCGTCATTATCACCGGTGAACCATTCGAGCCAGTTGATAATGTCCGTACGGTCACCGATATTGCCAGGTCCCCAGCCATAGTTCGTAGCGCTGACGTAATAATTATTCGCCATGAGCTCCTTGCCCAGCCCGCCATATTGATCAGCCAGCCACATGCCGCCGGTTGAATGATGGATGAAAATGAGTTTGACGGGAGAGGTAGGCGGGTTGGGGTTGGTATTTGGATCAGAGGGCGTCACCAGTAATACCTGTGACGGTTCGCTGGATTGGCCACCCTGGCTGCAGCTGGCTAAAATCAGGCTGAAGGCAATAATTAAAATGGCAGAAAATCGGATGGTTTTCATGTCATTACTCCTTAACGACAGAACAATTCTCCAATCGGGTAATTTAATTATTACATAAACAGAGTTGAAATTCAACACTGAAAAGGACGGATATTACAAGATAAAAATCATTTTGGCTTAATTTCAGATTCGTGAGATTAACCAGAGAATGATAGGATGGACTAATACTATTTCCCTACACTTGGTTGCTGAAAATGTTCAATCGTTTTTCAATCAACTTTAAAGGTCGAGGTTCATTAAGGATTGTTTGATTGATTTGTGAAGGCCAGGCTCACATTATTATAAAAATGACTAAATTAGTACATTTTATTTATTACCTCGCATGTTATTTCCTTATGATATACTACGAATGCTTTTGTATTTGCTTACATTCAGCGCATTATTGGGAATAACAATTCAAAACATCTGGAATACCTTTGAATTGGCAGATCAGTATATATCATGTATAGGTTGATCTTATGAAAACAAATAGAATAATTATTCTACTTGCATTCATCGTTGTGATTTCGCCGATCTTCTTAATAAGTACAGTCTCAAATCATCTTGACGTGGTTACTGCCTCATCTGCTTCACAAAATTCGGGCGACATGTCATTTAAACTCCAAGACATTATTAGAAACTATTTACCATTCCTCGGAAAAGCAGATTCACCGGTGACACCAACGGACACACCAACAGCTACTTTAACACCGACTTTAACCCCAACAAGTACTTTAACACCGACTAATACCCAAACTCCAACTAACTCCCCAAGTTCAACGAATACCCCAACCCCAACGAATACCCCAACTCCAACGAATACCCCAACTCCAACGAATACCCCAACTCCGACGCCAACCAGTGAAGAACCTTCATCAGCGATTATCGTCGATCATAATAGCCGAGACATTACGCTGATTCCTTATGAATGGATTCAGGCGGCAAAGGTAACTGTGATTTGGTCCTTTGGTTCAACTTCTCATGGAACCCAAATTTGGGCTGGTAGTGAATATCTAAGCTCTTATGTAAACCCTCCCAGTTATAACTTTTTGAAACAATGGATTATCCCACCTGATCAGGGGGATCCGGTTTATCTTAGGATGGGTTATAACGATGGGTTTGCATGGAATTCAGCAATATTTCTATCGACTTCGCGTGATATGTTGAATCAGGCTCCCCAAGCAAATGCTTTCATGTGGTCCTGGTGTGGGGAAATGTCATGGCTCAGTACCGAAGAAGTACAGCAGTACCTTGATATGATGACCCAATTGGAGGGCGAATACCCCGGTGTGCGTTTTGTCTATATGACCGGGCACACAGATGATACTGCTGATCAAGAAGTATTAACTCGGAATAACAACATGGTTCGTAATTACGTGTTAGTTAACAACAAGATCCTTTACGATTTCGCAGATATGGAAAGCTGGTTACCGGATGGTACTTTATATCCTGGCATTCCTGACGATAGCTGTCCATGGTGCCAGGATTGGTGCGATTCCCACCCTGGATACTGCCCCGTACCTGAGATAAATTGCGCCCACACACATTCGTTATTATGTTATCTGAAAGGGCAGGCATTCTGGTGGCTTTCAGCACGATTAGCGGGGTGGGATGGAATAGTAAATCCTTAGCCTTGCATCGTGAGAGAGAAATAGGATTGTGATCCAATCACCAACAATTGATAACCCTTGAGGTTATTCTTCAAGATTCGATCAAACAACATGGCATTAGTGATGGTTACGTGCAATAGGGAAGTGGGCAGATACTATCATAAATAATAACCTTTTTTAGTCTATCCCTAAGTAGATTCAAATGATTAGAACCTTTATGGTGATTGGAGAAAATGGCACTTTTTTTGCAATCATGTTTACTATCACATCGGTAATATGAGATGATTTGCATTGGTTTTTCTTCAAATAGCCATTTTTACTATAATTAATACCGGCTGTAAGATAAAGAAATCAAATCCAAATTTGTAGCATGAATCATGAATACTTCGGATTACCTATTAGAAAAAGCAAATAAAAATGCACTAGTATTCATTACGAATGACATGCATGTTTCTTATGGTTTATTGCAAAGCATGTCAGTTCAACTGATTGAGGAATTGCAGAAAAATTATATTCAACCAGGCGATAGGGTGGCTATATGGGGTGTTAACTCACCTTATTGGGCAGCCGCATATCTGGCGATCATGAAAATTGGCGCAGTCGCTGTACCCATCTCCACCTTCATCTCGATGGAAGATTTTAAACGGAATATGGAGTTTGCGGGCTGTAAGTTTTTATTGGTTGATAAGCTACTTTTTTATAGGAATTTAGAAAATAGCCATGAATATCCGTCATTTATTCTAGATGACGAGCTTTTGAACGTCGAACAAGGTGATTGGCCAGAAACAGATGGAAATTTCGATTTTGATCGCGATGCAGCATTCATGTTCACTTCGGGAACCACGGCGACCCCCAGGGCGGTGAGAATCACGCACCGCAACATCCAGGCGAACACCGATTCGATCATCGATTACCTGGCACTGGATTCCGATGAACGCATGATGGTGGTATTGCCCTTCTTCTATTGTTTTGGAACTTCACTGCTGCATACCCATTTGCGGGTCGGCGCGACCCTGGTATTGGCGAAATCCTTTGTGTTCCCTGAAACCGTGCTGGACCTGATGGAAACATCCCGGAGCACTGGTTTTGCAGGGGTGCCGACGAACTACCAGACGCTGCTACGAAACTCGACCTTTACGCGTAGAAAATTACCCCATCTCCGGAAAATACAGCAAGCCGGCGGCAAACTGCATGATACTTTGATCCAAGAGCTTGTCGATTCGCACCCTCAAGCAAAGGTATTCGTCATGTATGGACAAACTGAAGCCACCGCGCGCTTATCATACCTGCCTCCAGAGCTGCTGAGCACAAAATTGGGCTCGATCGGCAAAGGGATACCGGGAGTAACATTATCTGTAGCCAGAGAGGAAGACGGGCAAGCGGTTAAGCCGGGCGAGGTCGGTGAAATCCTGGCAGAAGGTGATAACATCTCACCTGGCTACTATATGGATCCTGAAGCGACAAAGGAAAAATTTAAAAATGGCATCCTCTATACCGGTGATCTAGCCACGGTTGATGAAGAGGGTTTTATATATATAGTTGACAGAAAAAGCGATTTTATCAAATCTTATGGTAATCGCATCAGTAGTTATGAAATCGAGACCTGCGTGCTCCAAATTCCGGAAGTGGTTGCTGCAGCTGCTATCGGCGTTCCGGATGAACGTGCTGGAGAAAAAATACGGGTTTTTGTCATCTTATCTTCGAAATCGGCAGTGAATGCCGAAAATATCATGGAACATTGTCGAAAACACTTGTCCAGGTATATGTGGCCGGAGGATATTGTCATCACCAAATCCTTCCCGGTAAATGCACATGGTAAGGTGATCAAGTCAGAACTACGAAAGATCGGGACAAGTTAAAATGTGCGGGATATGCGGGGTTTTTAATCTTTCGCCTAATCAACGGACCGATAAAGTTATCATTCAACAAATGCTTGAGATGATCAAGCATCGTGGTCCGGATGGGGTGGGGATCTACTGCGATGATACGATAGCCATGGGGAATGCCAGGCTCAGCATCATTGACCTGGTAACCGGTGATCAGCCAATTGCTAACGAAGATGAAACCCTGTGGATCGTGATGAACGGCGAGATATTCAACTATATCGAGTTGCGCCAGGAGCTTGAGCAGCGCGGCCACCAATTCACCACCCAAAGCGATACCGAGACCGCCCTGCACGCTTATGAAGACTTTGGCGAGCAGTGCCTCGAGCGATTCAATGGCCAATTTTCACTGGCGATCTGGGATAAGGCCAATCACAGCCTCTTTTTGGCCCGAGATCGCCTGGGGATCACGCCTCTTTATTATACGATCTACCAGGATAGGCTGATCTTCGGCTCGGAGATCAAAGCCATCCTGGCCTATCCGGGAATGCATGCCGAGATCAACCAGCTTGCCCTCCAGCAAGTGTTCACCTTCTGGAGCGCCCAAAGCCCACGGTCGATATTTAAGGGAATTAATGAGCTCATCCCCGGGCATTACCTGGTCGCCAAAGAGGACCAGATCACCCTGAAGAGCTTCTGGTCACTGGATTTCACCAAACCAGCGGCTTTCAAAACTGAAGAAGAATACCTTGAACAACTGGAGAGCCTGCTGGTCGATTCGGTGCACCTGCGCTTGCGGTCCGACGTACCGGTGGGTGTTTACTTGAGCGGCGGGATCGATTCTTCGATCATCACCTCCCTGATCCGCCAATACTCCAATTATCCACTGGAAACATTTTCGATCTCCTTCTCCGATCCGCAATTTGACGAGAGTGCCTACCAGCTCGAGGTGGCCAATTTCTTTGACGCCAGGCACCATGTGGTCAGGTGCGGGTATGAGGACATCGGGAAAATTTTCCCGGAGGTGATCTGGCACGCCGAAACTCCCCTGTTACGCACCGCACCTGCACCGATGTTTTTGTTATCCAGGCTGGTCAATAGCTTCAAGTATCGGGTAGTGCTGACCGGGGAGGGCGCCGACGAGTTTTTCGGTGGATATGATATTTTCAAGGAAACGCAGATCAGGCGCTTCTGGGCGAAAGACCCCGAATCGACCATGAGACCCCTGTTATTGAAAAGGCTTTATACCGACATCGAAGGGTTGTTCGCCGACCAGTTGGAATACATGAAGGCTTTTTTCAGGAACGGGTTGACCGACACCGCCTCGCCGTATTATTCGCACATGCTGCGCTGGAATACGACCGGGCGGACAATGCGCTTCCTGCAGAATTCGGAAGGGCTCGTCCAATCACCTATCGAAGCTCTCCCAGAAAATTTTTCCCACTGGTCGGGCCTGGCCAAGGCGCAGTACCTGGAAATCGTGACCTTTTTATCGCCCTACCTGCTCTCCTCGCAGGGCGACCGCATGGCGATGGGGAATTCTGTCGAGGCGCGCCAGCCCTATCTCGATTACCACATCAGCGAATTCTGCAACCGGCTGCCGGATAGGCTAAAGCTGCACGGGCTGAAGGAAAAATGGCTGCTCAAGCGCCTGGGAGCCAAGACCCTGCCGGAGATCATCTGGAAGCGGCTGAAGAAACCCTACCGGGCGCCGATCAACCAGTGTTTTTTCAGCCACCCGCCCGAATATGTGCACGAGCTGCTTTCCGAAAAGTATATAAATGAAAGCGGGTACTATAATACCCGGGCGGTGATGGCCCTGATCCAGAAAGCCTCCAGCGCGACCAGGCTGGGTGAGGTGGATTCGATGGCGATCGCCGGGATCATCTCGCTGCAGCTGATCTACCAGTTATTTATCAAGGAATTCAGGCTGAAGCCACCTCAGTCAAATATTATCAAATCGATCGAAGGTTGAAACAAATTGGAGCTGACATGAATATTCCTAAAGAACCTCTCAAAGCAGAAACGACCCCGAAATTCAGCCGGGAGTGGCTGAATCTGGATGCCGAAGCCGAAGTGAACCGGATATGTGAAAAATTACGGCTGGGGATCTTTGAAAAGCTGCATAAGCAGGGCGGCGTGGTGGGCATCAGCGGCGGGATCGACTCGTCGGTGGTCCTGGCGTTAACTGTGAAGGTCGTCGGGGCAGACCGGGTACTTGGCATATTGTTGCCAGAACGAGAATCCGAGCCAGAAAGCAGCGACCTGGCGCACCTGCTTGCCGATCAACTGGGGGTCAAGACAATCACTGAGAATATCTCAGGGGCACTCGACGGCTTTGGCTGCTACCAGCGCCGGGATGCAGCCATCCGCAGGGTCATTCCCGAATACCAGCAACCGGGCTGGGCGGCGAAGATCGTCCTGCCGGCTAATCTCCTCGAGCAGAGCACCTTGAATGTGTTCAGCCTGGTGGTCACTTCGCCTGACGGGCAGGAGATCAGCAAGCGCTTGCCCAGGGATGAGTTCCAGCAGATCGTGGCTGCCTCGAATTTCAAACAGCGCAGCCGCATGAGCCTGTTATATTTCCATGCTGAGGCCCATAACTATGCCGTGATCGGAACAGCCAATAAGAACGAGCATGACCTGGGATTTTTTGTAAAGTACGGGGATGGCGGCGTGGATATCGGTCCGATCGAGCACCTGTTTAAGACCCAGGTCTTTCAAATCGCCAAATATCTCCACATCCCTGAGGAAATCCAGGCCCGTGTGCCCACCACTGATACCTATCCGGGAGGGTCGACCCAGGAGGAGTTCTTCTACCGCGTGCCGTTCGATATCCTGGACATGGTCTGGTTGGGTTACGAAAAGGGGATCAGCAACGACGCGATTGCCCGGGCTCTGGATTTGCAGCCCGAGCAGGTCACCCGGGTAATCTCGGACATCCAATCAAAGATCCGCACCACGAATTACTTACGCATGGCGCCCCTTGGGTTGGATCGGCTGTAAAGTATTCTAGAAAACTACCTTAAACTCTTACAGGTATTTAATATCCTTCGGAAAATAAAAAACCCGCCTTGAGCGGGTTTTGATCTGTTAATTTCGCCACAATGATTTCAGAGTGCCTATCGCCCGGCGCCAACCAATTGCAGGTATTGATTTGCATAGGCAGTCAGATCCGGACGATTTTGCTGCCCCCACCACCAGGTATAGACACCGACTTCCTGGCTGGTTTCGGGGAGCAGGGATAACAACGGTTGTGCTGCTTCGATCTGCCCGTTCCACAGGTAACTGAAGCCCAAGGTCTTGATGACCCCCCGATGGTATGGGTCACCCAGGTTGGCAATCTCTAAATGGCTGACGGCTGCAGGAAAATTCTTCTTCAACATGGCGATCAATCCCAACCGGTAATTCGCACCGGGGTTCTCCGGCTCATAGTCAATGGCACGATTAAACAGCGCTTCAGCTGGCGAAAGTTGACCTACGTTCTGCCCATCGTCCCAGGTGCCGGTAGGAAAATCAGCCAGCTGGACCTTCGCCATCTCCACTGCTCCCAGGTCTGTATACCAGGCAGAGAGAAGTGGGCGCTGAAAGATGGTCGCTGCGCTGAGGACCACGATGAAGGCAATCAAACCGGGGATCACCAGCTTTCGCTTTTGTATATTGGCTTGCAGGACTTTTTCAGGGGCTAACCTTGTCGAAGTCAATAGCCCCACCGCCATCCCCGGGACGAAGAGGAGCAGCATGGTGAAGATGGTGCGCAAGACGATATTATCCACCAGCCCGTGCAATATCATGATCAACAGGCTCGCCAGGATTGAATAACGCAGGATGGAGTGATCGCCGGTCAAAGGTTTCGAAACCAGTAAAACCAGGCTGCCAAGCAGGATCCAGCACAGCATCAAACCGCCCAAAACGCCCTGTTGAACGGCAGCGTCTAAAAAGATATTGTGGCTGTAACCCAGGATGTAGTTGGGATTATTCAGGATATAGCTTGAGTACAGGCCGGGAAAGCTCTCGAGCCCGCCTCCGGTAAATGGTGTATCCCTGATCAGTTCTATGGCGCTCCAAAAAAGGTGGAAGCGCGAATCCAAAACGAAGGTATCAGAGCTTCCAACGGCGACCTGGATTAGTTTCTGATGAAGTGATAACCACGTATACCCTATCGCGGCGAAACCCACCAGTACAATGATTGCCGCGTAGAGCGCTTTCCGGAAGGCTAAAGTACGCTTGACCAACCAGCGATTGAGGATCCACCATAATAATATCAGTCCGGCAGTGATGCCCAAGGCCAGCCATGCCCCGCGTGACTGAGTGAACAGGATGGTGATCCCGATAATAGCTGTAAAGACAATAAATAAACTCCCCCAGACATATGATTTCTTTCTCCAGAAGCGCAGGATAAGGGTAAAAGAAAAAGCAAAAGTAATATCTGCTATCCCAGCTATATCGTTGGGATTCACGTTTACCAAATTTATGTCCGGCCGGATGCGCATCCAGGCTTCACCAAGCTGGCTGATCACGAAGACCTTTTGGGGCTGCGCTTCCCAGTCGTTGCTGAGAAAAAAGTAGATGCTGATGCCCAAGCCGAGCAGGCTAAGTAAAACCACAGCCTTCCACAGATTTTCAACTGGCTGGCGGGAGAGGAGGTAGTAAAAGAGGGCTGCGGCGATCAGAAACCAGAATTTCATCCAGGCAGCCTGGGGCTGGTAGGCCGCCCAAACCCCCATTCCAGCGGTTAATAAGAATAACAGGATAGGGAGATCAAAGGGTGTCCGGGTGAAGACTGGTTTCCTAGCTACTAGTCTAAGTAGGAGAGGGGCGACGGCCACCAGCAGGGCTAGCCAGCTTAAGGTGGGAGTGCTGGCCCACAATATCACTGCCAGCACGATGCAGCTCAGTTCGATGATAAAGAAATTTGGATGATCAATGATACGGTTCATAATTATCAGGTTAAGGATTTAGAAAAAATATTACCCGGGTTATTTTGTGTCCTTTTATGCTTAGTATATTTTAGTAGCAAGTGAATAATAAAAAAATCGCCCATTCTTATAGAAATAGTGGATTACAAAATGGCTATTACCTTACAAATCTGTAAGGAATTACATCTCTGGTAGAATATACTTAATGAAGTACCTTAGGTATAATCAATTCCTAACAAATATTTACCGGTGAGTTCTTAGAGGCTTCCAAAGTGAAACTCGGCCCCCCATTTCGTTTACCCCTATTGTCTATTATTCTTATTACAGTTGCTTTATTGCGCTTCAATTCCCCAACCTTCAAGACGTGGGGAAGCATTGCACTGGCTTCAATATCATCAGCCCATCAGAATATAGAACTACCGGGGAATTACTCCCCAATGGACGGACTAACCATCGTCTATCTGCCAATTATCCAGAACCACATTGATGATGCGACTTTACCTCCGGAATTGTTGTCTTCCTCACGAACATTGAATGCACCATTCTTCGATGTGACGGATGTAACCAGCGATCGCTTCTCAGAGATGGCGATTTTCTGGCTGGGGAAAGTGACTTCAATTGATAACTATACCGATGTTCGTGTTGGATACAATCAAACGTCCCTCTTTATTAGAACCGGCACGTTCGACCGTAAACTCTGGTTCGATTTGCAGCCAACCCCGTCAACTTTTACAAACTGGGATACCATCTCTCTTGTAATCGATACGAATGGCAATCCGGGGTCACAACCTTCATCAACGAGTTATCGCCTGGTTACTGAGTTAAATATCAATGCCGGCTCGGACAATCCCAGTTATAAAGCGAGTTACACTGGAAATGGATCTGGCTGGACCAGTGCTTCAATTGCATTTCATGCCAATCCAGGTTGGCGTGGTGAAGGATATAATGAAGATACCGCTGAGGATCGAGGATGGGTTTTGTCTTTCGAAATTCCCTTTGCAAGCCTGGGATTAGGCAGTCCACCTCCAGATGGAACGGTTTGGCGCCTGGGTGTTCAGGTATTTGATCGTGATGATGAGGATGGTACGCCGATAACCCCGCAAATTTGGCCCGAATTAATGCTCGACAATGATCCCTCAACATGGGGCAGATTACGTTTCGGGCTTCCGATTTATACTCCTCCTGATGTGGAGGAGACGGACAGCATCATGATTCAAAATAAATTGAATGGCGCTAATGTGCTTGATGCGGCCGTTGGTGGAACGATAGGCAACCTCTGCCCTGGAGATACCGAATTTATTTGGAATATTTGGGGAAACTTGAATTTTGCTGGAGCACCGGATTTTAACATTCAAAATCAAGCTGATGTCGCTGATTGGCCTTGCTTCGCCAAGTATTATCTCACGTTCCCTTTAGACCAGATTCCATACGGTAAATCCATTATTTCGGCAACGCTTACCTTGCACCAATTTGGTGGATCTGACCCAACCCTTGCATATCCTTCCCTCGTTCAGGTATTCATTATAGGACAGAACTGGAATGAAAGCACAATTACCTGGAATAATGCCCCCCTGGCTTTAGAGAACGTCAGCCAGGCATGGGTCAACCCAACCGCTTTTCCTGGTTGGCCGGGCATCCCCTACGAATGGGACCTGACCCGGGCGGTAGCTCGAGCTTATCAAATGTCGATTCCCCTAAGGTTAGCGATGTATGAGGCGGATGCCGCCATGCACAGCGGCAAATATTTCAGCTCTTCAGATGCCGGGGATTGGAATTATCAGGCCCGCCCTACCCTTGTGGTGGTGTGGGGTGAACCTTAGCTTTGTTTTACTTTGTAATACGCAGCCGGATAGTAAGAATCGTGTTGGGGCACCCGGTTCAGAACAATGCCCAACACCTTCGCCCCGGATTGTTGGAACCTGTCCTTCGCAACAGAGACCATTCGTTTGCGCGTCCGTCCTAATTGGATCACCAGCAAGACGCCGTCGACCTTTGAAGCCAGGACTACGGAATCGGGTACGGTAAGCGGCGGCCCATCGATCACTACAAAATCTGCAGCCTCTTTAATGCGCTCCAATATCTTCTTCATGCGGATCGAATCTAAAAGCTCGGTGGGATTGGGTGGCGTACCCCCAGAGGGCAGGAAGTACACCCGGCTGTTGTTCCAGGGCACCAGTACTTCTGCCATCCCTACCGATCCCAGCCAGATATCACTCAATCCTTGGGCGTTGGCCACCCCCACTGCGGTATGCAGGTTCGGGCGGCGAAAATCCGCATCTACCAGGATAACCCTCTTATCATTCTGTGCAAGGCTTATCGCCAGGTTAGCAGCTATCGTTGACTTCCCCTCGGAAATTCCCAGTCCGGTCACCAAAATGGTCTTGCGCGACTTGTCGATGTTGAAGAATTCGAGATTTGTCCTCAGCATGCGGAACTCATCTGCAATCACCGAGCGGGGTTCGGAGGCAACATAATCCATGGCGCTGTCCTTAGGGATCTTCCCGATCATACCCAGCACTGGTTCATTGAACTGAGCTTCGACTTCTTCCTGGGTTTTCAGGGAATCATCCAGCGCCTCGATCAGATAGGCCCCTAAAGCGGCCAGGACCAGGGCTACCGCTCCGGCCAGGGCAACGATGATCAGCTTGCTCGGGCCGTTGGGGGTCACCGGCAGCTCAGCCTGCTCTATTATAGTAAGTGTATTCATTGCCCCCGAGCTCGTGCTGGCTAACAGGCTGGCGTAATTCGCTTGCAAAGAGCTGAGCTTACTCTGCTCGGCAGCGATCTGGGTCTGCATATCCGTGATCTGGCGAGCGCTGTTGAGCTCTCCGAGTTGCTGCTGAAGCTGGTCAATTTGGGCCTGTGTATCCGTAATCTGTGTTTGTAGGGTACTGAGCTGTTGTTCGATAAAGGCCTGATGATCTGTTCCCCCGGGCTGAGCGCTGCTTGGTCCTAGTAAAACGATCTGTGTAGCAAGTGCATTGGCTACGGCTTGTGCAACTTGAGGGCTGGTATCGGAAACTTGCACCTCGATCAGCGGGCTGTTGGGCATCGCCTGGACGAGATATTCTGGCATCCAGGTGATCCCTAGGGAATTCATCGTTGCATTCCTCACCTGCTCCCGGTTGCCGATGTTGGCGTAGGTACCGGCCAATTGTTGAGCGAGGTAGAATTCATTCGAGTTGGGATTGGGATTATTGATCATCTGCCCAACCATCAGGGTGGCATGGGCCTGGTAGACCTCAGGCTGCCGGAAGGTCGCCAAAAAACTGCTGACCACTGCCAGAAGTGTCGCAACTAATAACAGCCACCACCAACGTAATAAGGGAGTAATGTAATCCTTGATGTTCATATACTTAGGAACCTATTGACTCTAACTGAATCTGAGAACTTGGAATTGGATATACCAACATTATAAAGGCATTCGGACATTTTTTTCTTTGTAAAAGGGCTCTTTTTCACGAATTGCATCTGTGTATATTTTTTCTAATTGCCCAACGATTTTCGCCCAATCGTGGTGGATCTCCACATACCTTCTGCCTGCCCGTCCAAGTGCATGCCTGCGCTCCGGGTTTGTCAATAATTCCAGGATCGCCTTCGAAAATTCTAACGGATCTATTTCAACCAGTGTATCGCGCCATGGCTCCACATCCAGCGCAGAAACAGCCTGAGGTGAGGCGATCACCGGTACCGCGCAGGCCATCGCCTCGAGGACCTTATTCTGGATCCCGGCACCGTATGAGACGGGTGCTACTGCGATCGTAGCCTGCTGAAGATAAGTGCGGATATCCTCCACGGTTCCTGTAACCTGGATCGCAGGATTCTCAGCCAGCATACGGATCTCCTTGGGAGGATCTTTCCCAACGATCCAAAGCTTGACATCCGACCTTTCCTTCCACACCAGTGGCATGATGTCTTTTACCAGATGGGATACCATGGTCACGTTGGCATGGTAGCTCATCTTCCCATGAACCACCAGCGTTGCCGGTTCGCGCTCAATTTGATGGTCGGGTTGGAAGGTATCCAGGTCGACGCCATTGGCCAACACGGTTATCTTATCATGAGAAGCCCCAACCCGGTCCAACTCCCAATATGCCCGCTGGTCTATCTTGGATGTGACCAGGACGCGATCAAATTGGGCGGCAGCCCTGCGTTCGAAAACCTCGGTGCGCTGCAGCTCAATTTTTGCCAGCCAGCGGTTGAACCGCCTCTCGCTATGTAGCGATGTCTGGCGAAACAATGCGGAGATGCTATCCACGCTGTCCCAGATGATGGGGGGATACGAATGACTGTACGGATTCTTATCTCGGTCATTCATTAATGCCAGGCCAAACTGTGCCCCCCGCAAATGTTCGACGTGAATTACATCCCATTTGCCGATCCTCTGGCCATCTTTGGTCAGCGCGAGCAATTCCTGTTGTAATCTGGGATTCCAGCAATAGGTTGCCTGGAGCGGTGTGGATGTGGGTAAGGCAAAAACACAATTGATTAGCGAGCGCCAGCGAGGTTGGGGAACCGCGATGATGCGCTCAACATACCCCTTCAAGCTGCGAAGTGTTTCCCGTTCTTCCGCATTCTGCCACAGCGTTGCCAGGGTGAGCTGGTGGCCGCTGAGTGACAGGTTGCGGATCAGCTGATAGGGCCGGACGCGGATCAGATTCGGGACATAGGGGACAATGTAAAGGATGCGCATGGTGTAGAGTAATAGTGCTGCTGGCTTTTACGCGGGCGCAACTGCCTGACGCCGGTTGATCCGATTGAGAACATCCTGGAAGGCCACACCGGCGAACAAGATGGCCACACCATCCACCGGCAAACGGTAGCGGATTAATGCCCAGGAAAGCAGGTGAATCGCGGAATAGATAACCATGAAAAGGATCACCAGGACTACAGGGGAAGAAATAGATAATTCTTTGAAAGGCTCTACCAGGCTTCGCATCAGGCCGTAGAGCATAAACGGCCACAGCAGGCCGAAGCTAAGCACGCGGGAAAAGTTACTGATGAGCCCCGAATCTGCGGATGGCCAGAACATGAAGTAAGCCGGGATGCGGCTGAGGGAAAGCAGCACATATCGTCCCGGGTCCTCAATGACGAACTGTAGACCTCGCTTCATCAATTCCTGGTCGAGGGCTGCTTCATCCAGGTTGCGCACTTCAGGTGGGATCAGATCCTGGTAGGAGCCCATTTCGAGGGTTAAAATGGGGACAAAATGCGTGCCGTAGATGGGGTGATTTCCCCAAAAGAATGCATAGCCCGAGTTGGTATTGAGCAGGACAAACCGGCCAAAACGGGCATAGTTATAGGCAGTAAATGGCAAGATCATCACGATAACGACCACGCTTGAGACGATAATTGGAGATACTACCGATCTCAATTTATTGCGAGCAGCCCAGATCATCCACAGAAATATCAGCGGGATGATCAGCAAGAATAACTGGCGCAGCAAGACCGCCGCGCCCAGGCAAAGCCCGAGAACGATCCCCAGGATGAATTTGCTTTCATAGAATGGCACTTTATCGTTGGCAGCAGGTAGGAACGCAATAGAGACAGCAAACAATAAAACCGCTAAAATCGCCGTGATGTAAAATGGCTCGGTCATTAGGCAGGCGTCATAATAGATAAAATAAGCATAGACTGCAGTTAATCCCGCTGATATCAAGCCCACCAGGGGGTTGAACAGGCGCTTGCCGAGAT
>Ga0172363_10002085_pt1 | contig 16138 bp, 11 predicted proteins | sample LakKivs2_kivu2a2_FD_114541 | JGI IMG/M metagenome (GOLD analysis project Ga0172363, IMG submission 114541) | Sediment microbial communities from Lake Kivu, Rwanda - Sediment s2_kivu2a2 | ecosystem: Environmental > Aquatic > Freshwater > Lake > Sediment | place: Rwanda: Western Province, Lake... | reverse complement strand
TTTTCCATCGTGCCTTCCATCCGTGGCCTGGCCAGGAGAAGAATTCTATTGCTGGTGGACGGAGCCAGGTTGTCCAGCGACCGCCGCACCGGTCCCAATGCTTCTTTTATAAATCCTGAAGACCTGGCCCGGATTGAGGTTCTGCGCAGCCCCTCTTCAGTTTATTATGGTTCTGACGCCATCGGGGGAGTAATAAATTTTCTGACCTATAATCCCCCGGCCGAAGACCATTTCCGGGTTAACGGAAGCCTCAAATACGGAACAGTCAATGATGAAAGGGAAATTAACCTGGCTTTTTCCGGAGCCAGTCATGGTCTGGCCTATTATTTCTCGCTCAGAAACGACCGGGCCGATAACTACCGGGCCCCCTCGGGTGAAATCCCGCTTTCCTTCTTCACCCAGTCCAGCCTTTTTGGCAAGCTGGTTAAATATTCGGACAAAAGAGAAATCAGCCTCAGCTTCCTGATGGGGCGGGGAAACAACATCGGCAAACCGGACCTCAACAGCGACTCCCGTCCAACCTGGTATCCGCGGGAAAACCAGAATCTGCTTCAATTAGAATGGAAAGAGAAATCCTTCGGCCCCGGAACCCAGCTTAAATTCCATTTTTACCTAAATCCTAATTTTCTTGAGACCCGGGCTGACCGGATTCAGAATTCGGTCAAGACTCAGGAAAGCTTTGCCCGGACAGAAAGCACCGACTTTGGATTGCAGCTGGCCTTAGAATGCAATCTGCGTTCGGGATTGCGCCTGAATACCGGAGCCGACCTCTATGGCCGGACAAAGGCCAGAGCCCATAACGAGTACCTGAATTTCGACAGTGCTGGCAACCTCACAGAATCCATCGAGGAATATCCCTATACCGGCGGACGGCGCACAGACTCCGGCCTGTTTCTCACCCTGGATTACTCCGGTCTAACCGGACTGGACATAGTCGGTGGATTAAGGCTTGACTTTCTTAATTCCCGGGCTGAAACAGGAGGCCAGCTCCTGGCCACCAGAAATGAAACCCTGACCGGTTTCCTGGCTGCCTCTTACCAGCTCTTCAAACGGGTAACCCTGTTTGCCAATTACTCCAGGGCTTACCGGGCTCCCGACCTAAATGAAAAATTCTATACCGGAATAACCGGGCGCGGTTTTATCATTGCCAACCCCGACCTCAAGAACGAATCAAGCCAGAATATCGACGCCGGCCTGAAGATAACCGGCCGCCGATTTTTCCTCGGATTTTATGCCTTCAGCTACAGCATAGACAATCTGGTAGAAAGATACCTGATCGGATATCAGCTTTATACATATGGAAATGTGGAGCAGGGCCGGATCAGAGGGCTGGAACTGGAATGGGAGTATTTCCCGGTAGCGGGCCTGTCATTTTTCGGTAACTGCTTTCTTTACAACGGCCAGAGCCGGGTTTCAGGGAGCCCCCTCAATGATATACCTCCCGAGCGTCTGATTGTGGGCGGTCGGGTCTGGCTCAACCGTCTGAGTTTTGAGGTCAGCAGTTACCTGCAGGCCGAACATAATAACCCGGGTCAGGCCGAAATTGCAATTCCCGGTTATGGCCTTTTGAACCTTAGAGCAACTTATAATCTTAACCGCTGGCTTCGGCTCTATTTCAGGATCAATAACATTCTGAATAAAGAATACCTGGCCCGTCCCGACCCCGATTCCAGGGTAGAGCCGGGCAGAAACCTGCTGTTCGGATTAAGCTTTGCTTATTGAAGACTCTTGGTAATTTAAGTCGCTTCTGGAGGGTAAGATGAAGTTCAGGACCATCTTTTTGAGTAAGGCCCCCGACGCCGAGCCGGAAAAACATCGAGCTCTGGTGGAATCGGAAAAAATGAAGTTATGGGTACAGGTGGTGAAATCCACCGACCAGGCCTGCGAAATCGTCCGTCAGCTGGTAGCTGAAGAAGGCCTGCATTCGGTTCTTCTTTGCCCCGGTTTTTCCCATGTTGAAGTGGCCAGAATGCAGGAAGTGGCCGGGCCGTCGGTCTCAGTGAGCGTGGCTCGCGGGGACGGTCCGGGCAGCCGGGTTATCGCCGAAGTTTTCCGCCAGGTAGGCTGGCACTGAGTTCAATCCCCAAGATCGCTCGACCGGGGTGGAAAAAACTTCCCCTCTATTTTCTTTCTATTTATATTTTTCTCCCCGATCAGAACGGGCTACAGGCTGGCGCGAATTCCGCCGTGAAAAACCCCCTTATAGCCTCCGCCCAGTTCTCCAAACAGGGCAATCTTATCCCCTATCCTGAAACCGATCAGAGTAACCTGAACCACCGGAAAGGTGTTGCTGGAAGTCTCGGAATCTGAGTAGACGTATTCTCCCTTTCTTACCGTCAGCCCAACACCCAGACCGGAATACAGGCAGAAATTCTTTCTGTTTATAAACCGGTAATCCATCTCTACCGCGCCGGTGTAATAATTTTCTTTGTAGGTCCCGACCGGATTTCCGGCCATGGCTAAATTACCGGTCGCCCGGTCGGCGGCCAACGTAAAACCGAAGCCAAATCTGGACCGGCCGACATACTTATAGCTCAGAATAAAAGCCCCCGGATACTTATTATCAACTTTGGCAGCCTGTCCGATGGTGATGGAGATGAGCAGGATGTTAGTAAAAATATCGACTATCTGGCTGGAAGTAACCAGGCCGTAACCGGCAGAGAACTCGTGTCTTTTCTGCTGACCGTAAGAAGGATTAACAAAAACAAAACCTATTATTGCCAGAAGCCCCAGAGCCGTAAGTGTTTTGCCGACATTTTTCATTCTGTCGATCAGCCTCCTTTTCATAAAGTTCTTAAGAAGCTTACCAGAGAAGGAAGATTGTTTGCAAATACTTTGCCGCCGGCCTGAACACAAAGTTGACAGGCGGACGCCAATTCCTTAAAGTAAAGGTTGGGCAAAGGGAATGGAAAAGAAATTGACAGATGACACTGTCAGGCGCCGGAAAATACTGCTGGTCGAAGATGATGCTCTGATCGCCCTTATGGAATCAGAGCTCCTCCAGAGCGGGGGCTATAAAGTGGTGACCGCTCTGAGCGGCGAACAGGCGCTGGAAATATTCAACTCCGACCCCGACCTGGACCTGGTTTTAATGGATATTGACCTGGGACCGGGAATCGATGGTGGAGAGACTGCACGCCGGATGCTGGTCCAGAGAGATCTTCCGGTTGTCTTTATTTCCAGCCATACCGAACCCGAAATCCTGGCCAAAACCGAAGCCATAACTTCTTATGGCTATATAGTAAAGGGTTATAATGAAACTACTTTATTCGCTTCCCTCAACATGGCTTTCCGCCTCCATGCCGCCCATCAGGAATTGCTGAGGAAAAAAACAGAACTCCAGGCTCTGGCCGAAAATCTCAGCCAGACGGTAAATAAGCTTCTGGAGACCCAGCGGGAATTGCTGGCTCGTGAGCAGAAGCTGCAGGAAACCACCGAACATCTGGAAGCCACTCTGAACTCTCTGCCCGACCTGATGTTCGAGCTTGATGAACAGATGGTTGTCATCGATGTCAGAGCACCCAAGCCGGAACTCCTTTACCGTCCCAAAGAAGAGATTATCGGCCGCCGGATAAATGAGATTCTTCCCGGAAACGTCTCCAACTCTCTCCGTTTTGCCCTGGAAGAAGCAACCACCTCTGGCCAGGCCGAAATGGATTACAGCCTGGAACTTCCCGGGGGAAGTCGTTTTTTTGAAGCCACAATCAGCCGGAAGGGAGAAAACCGGCCCGGGCAGAACCGCTTTGTGGCTCTGGTCCGGGACATAACCGACCGGATCGAAGCTCAGCTCGAACAGCAGAAAACCGAAATCAGGTTTTTCCGCCTGTTCCAGGCCATGGCCGAAGGGGTGGCCATACATCGCCTGATCAGAAGCGACCGGGGAGAGCCTGTCGACTATGAAATCCTCGAAGTCAACGAGGCTTATACCAGGCATACCGGCATTCCCAGGGAACAGGCTCTCGGGAGGGAAGCTTCAGAGCTTTACGGGTCGGGAGCTCCTCCCTTTCTGGATAAATACCTGGAATGTCTGGAAACCGGACGTCCGCTTTCTTTCGAGTCGCACTTTGAACCCTTAAGACGCGATTTCAAAATAACCGCCTTTCCCATGGGTGAGGACCTGTTTTCTACAGTCTTTGAAGATATCACCGAAAAAAAGAAGGCCGAGATTGAACTCCGGGAAAGGGAAGGCCGGTATCGCCTGATATTCCAGAACACACCACTCGGAATTCTGCAGTTCGACCGGAACGGAGTCATCACCGAATGTAATGAGGCCTTCGTCAGGATAATCGGCTCCAGCCGGGAGGCCCTCATCGGCTTCAACATCCTGGAAAGGGTCCGGGACGAGAAGGTAATCGCAGCTGTCAAAGAAGCTCTGGCCGGTCGCATCGGTTATTATGAAGGAGTGTACCAATCGGTTACTGCTGATAAATCCACCCCGGCCCGCGGATTTTTCGCCGGTATTTTTGATTCTGACGGCAACTTCATAAGCGGCATAGGCACCTTTGAAGACTTCACCGAAAGATACCGGATGGAAAGCGCCCTAAGGCGGTCGGAAGCTGTCCTGGAAGCTTTTCTGGATAGCCCGTCCTACTCCCTTATCTTTCTCGACCCGGAGGGAGCGATCCTCAGGTTTAACCGGATAGCAGACCTGAGGATGCGGACGATTCTGGGTCAGGAATTAAGAGCCGGACTGAAACTGATAGATGTGCTGCCCGAAAAATTCAAATCAAGTTTCGCTTCAAATCTTCAACGAGTCAGGTCCGGAGAACAGATCAGAGTGGAAAGAGAAATTCCAGCCCCCGGCGGCAGTTCGCTCTGGTATGAATTTCATCTGGCCCCAGTTTATACCGATTCCGATGAACTGATCGGCATCTTCTTCTCAGCCGAAAATATAACAGAAAGGAAAAGAGTTGAAGAATCCCTCCGCCAGAGCGAAGAACGTTTCCGGACTATCTTTGAGCATTCAGGTACTATAATGATACTCCTTGACCCGGAGACGGGGGATATTATTGACGCTAATTACCGGGCCGAGGAATTCTACGGTTACAGTCTCGAACAACTCAGGAACCTGAATATTAAAAAAATCAACACCCTGCCCGAGGACCGGATTCAGCAGCTGATGAGTGAGGCTATAGAAAGGCAGCAAAATTATTTTGTCTTCCAGCACCGCCTGGCCAGTGGCGAGGTCAGGGACGTTGAAGTCCATTCTTACCCCGTGCGGTTCGGCCAGAGAAAATACCTGCTATCCATAATAATTGACATCACCGAGCGGTTGAAAATGGAGCAACAGCTCAAAAAAGGCATGGAAGAAAAGCAGGCTATTCTCAGCGAACTTCAACACCGGGTCAAGAATACTTTCGCCCTCATTAGCTCCATCATAGGTCTGGAAATAAACCGGACCAGCAAAAAGGAAATCAGGGCCCCGCTGGAAAACCTGAAGACGCGGGTTCTGTCCATATCCCGCGTTTATGATCTGTTGACTCCCGGGGAGAGATATCAGGAGATCAGCCTGGATAGATTTCTGCGCGATATCAGCCAGTCAATTCTTAAAGGTTACGCCGCCACCACCAGAATCGACCTCAACCTGGACCTCCAGCCCATAAACATAGCAATAAAGAAAGCTATCCCCCTCGGCCTTATCGCTACCGAAATCCTGACCAACTCCCTGAAATACGCTTTTGGCGACCGAAAAAGAGGAGACATCAGGCTCGGGCTCAGAAAAAAAGACGATTATCTAACTCTGGAAATTGCTGACAACGGTCTGGGCCTGGCTGGAGATTTTTTCACCTCTCCCCCTTCCGGCCTCGGTCAGGAAATAATAAAAGCCCTGGCTGACCAGCTGGAGGCCAGACTGGAAATTGATTCCAGACCGGGTCAGGGCACGTCATTCCGGCTGACCCTGCCCTTATGACCAACGGCGTCGCCTCCATAAACAGACCACCTGAGAAGAACTGAAACAATGGATTCCTTTTTGGGTGATAAGGAAAGAGTGAAAGGGAAAGAAAATTTGGCCGCTGGACAAAAAACCCATCAAAAAGATTAATAAGAAGGGATGGAAATTTAGATATTCTTTAGGCCGGAACTTACCAGCTTCCTCATGAATCTGACGGCCCGGTCGCAACGGCGGAAAACCGGAAGGCCGTTTTTTTCCAGATGCTCGCCGAGCGGGTCATAGAGCCGGCCGGCGTCTATATTGACCACGAAGGGCTTATCCGTCTGGCGAAACAACCTTATCAACCTGTCAGCCAGGCTGCCGGCCGCAAAAATATTTTCCCTGTGGCTTTCTCCCGGAGGGAGAGTCTGCAGGGCGGCAGTCATCGGAACACACGATACCACGGCGCAATCAATTTTCGGGTCCTCAAGAATAGCCTGGACGCAGCCGCAGAAGGTGGCATCATCCGCCATCGGGGTGACATCGAGCGGATTGTGCACATCCTGCAGCCGGTCAATTCCCAGTGGTTGCAGGACAGTCAGGATTTTCTGCACGCTTTCCGGAGAGAATTCATCCAGCACCAGCTGACCGTCTTCACCCTTCAGGTTATCGGCCATGATCACTGACTCGAAACCGGCATTAGAAATCAGACCCACCCGGTTGCCGGTCAGAGGCTTGCCTTCCAGAAGAATCAGACCGGCGATAAAGTCTTCAAACTCCTCAATGGTTTCAGCCACCATGACTCCGGCCTGAATTAACAGACTCCTGCCCACTGCATAATCGCCGGCCACCGAGGCCGTATGGCTGGCTGTAGCCTTCCTTCCTTCAGGACTGCGGCCGGATTTGTAAACCAGGACCTCTTTCCCGGCTGCGATGGCCTCCCTCGCTCCTTCCAGAAATCTCCAGCCGTCACCCGGCTTCAGGCCTTCAGCATAAACCGCAATAATCTTCACTTCCGGGCGGTCTTTAAGATAATTCATATAATCCCCGAGAGTCAGGTCCAGCTGATTGCCAACAGATATGGCATAGATGGGTTCAAACCTGTGCTGGTTACTCATCCGGGAGAGCATGAAAGCTCCGCTCTGACTTATAATGGCCAGGCCGGACTTGATTCCGGACGGCCTCTTAAATTTATACTCGGGGATGAAGGTGCTGTCATATTTACCCGGGACGGAAATAATCCCCAGACAATTTCCGCCATTAATCAGGGGCGCCTCCTTCCCCTGCCCGCGTCTTCCCTGGAGAAGATTTCTGATTTCATTTTCTATGCTCTGGGTTCCGGATTTTTCACCCAGACCGCCGGCGATGACGATCACCGAGCGCGCCTTTTCCTTCTCAACCAGTTCCTTCATTACCGGATAGACGAGCTCCGCCCCCAGAGTCAGGATGAACAGGTCAACTTTTTCCGGCATCGAGGCCACGTCAGGGAAGCAGCGGCACCCCTCTATCCTCTCCAGTCCCGGTTTAACCACATAAATTTTCTCCCGCGGAAAGCCATTCTGAATTATGTTATTGAGGATGATATGACCGACATTCATTTTTTCAGAAACGCCGATAAGCCCGATGCTCTCCGGCATCAGAAGCCGCTCTATCTGCTTTATCGGCCTGTTGGCCGGCTCCAGCTTCTGCCGCGAAAAACGGCACAGCCCGTCCAGGGGAAGCACTTTCCCCTTTGTTATGACCAGCGGATTGACCTCGAGTTCCTCCAGGGTAAATTCTGAACTGTGATTGAAGGGAGAATAATCAGCGGCCAGATGCTGAAAGACTTCAACGGCTCTGATGAGCGTCTCTGGTCTGACCACAGCCCGTCGTCCCCGGAAATCCCTGGCCATCTTTCCAAAAACTGCCAGTGGTTCAAGAGCGGAAAGCATGATTCCGGGGGCCAGTCCTTCAGCCGGCAGTATGGCCAGGCTGTGTCCTTCCTTCAGATGGGCGTTAAGATATTCTACATCCAGCCCTCCGCCGCCGAAGGTAACTATGGGCCCGAAATCCTTAGAAACTCTCAGTCCCAGCAGCAGCTCCGAGCCCAGCCCCACCCGTTCATAATCAATGAGTTCAGCCACCAGAACTCCCCGGATGGAAGCGGCCACTTCATCCGCAGAGACCCGCTTCGGACCGAAAAGACGACTGTATCTGGCCGGGATTTCGGCATACATCTTCTCGACCGCAGCCCGGACTTCCTTCAGACTGGCTCCGACCACAGCCACTCCGCCGACATCAGATTTATGCAGGATAAGCGGTGAGACAATTTTTACCACTACCCGCCCGGTTCCCAGTCTCTTAAGACTGGAAGCGGTCAGCGACCTGCCCTTCGGCAGGAAGAGGTGTTTCGGCACTGGCAGGCCTCTGGCTTTTAACAGTCGGTAGACCTCCGGTTCCAGCAAAAAATACCGGCCCTCCTGTTCGGCTTTTTTGAGGATTGAATTTATAATTTTCCGGCTATCCTTCATGTTATTTCCCCTCATTGGAAATATCCTGCCCGCGACCGGCTGCGGTTTCGTTCCTCAGCCCCGGGCGGCCTGTCTTCCCAGGTCGAAGGCCCTGAGGTTGGTCTGGACAATCTGTGTCCCTCTTTTTTCAAACAAAACCTCGATATATTTCTTCAGGGAATCTTCCTTAAGCGGAAGAAAGATGGAGGCAGCTCCCAGCATAACCATGTTCTGCGCCCGGATGCTGCCGGCTTCTCTGGCCAGCTTCTCGGAATCAATCAGCACATGAACCGGGGCTTTCTTTATTTCCCGGAAGACTTCTTCCAGCACCGGGTAGTCAGAAATATTGGTATAGGGAGTGCTGCTGGAGACCACTGCTCCGTCCGGCTTGAGGAATTCAAAATAGCGGAGGGTTTCAAGAGGCTCAACACTCAGAATCATATCAGCCTGACCGATGGGAATAAGGTCGCTGTAAATATGACCGTCAGCCAGACGCAGATGGGACTGTACCGCCCCACCCCTCTGCGACATGCCATGAACTTCGGCCTGCTTGAAGAAAAGACCCTCAGCCAGGGCGGCATTATCGATCACAAAGGCAATGGACAGGATGCCCTGTCCACCGACTCCTGCCAGGATGATATCGTACTTCATCTTTAACTCCTCTTCTTCTCGCCCACGATCTGAATGCACTCTCTCCGGGCGATGATTACCGAAAGCCCGTGATGTGATAATTCTTCCTTGATCACCTTAACGTTTTCCTGATGATTCCTGGGCAGCGGCACAATGACCCGCAAATGGTTCGGGTCAACACCCAGGCCGGCCAGCAGGCGGTCGAGAGGTTCTCCGGTCCCGAAGCTGGGCTGGGCCCCGGTCATGGCCACCGTCCCGTTATCGAGGATGATGACCGTCAGGTCGGAATTGGAAAAAACAGCGTCCAGCAACGGAGTCAGGCCAGAGTGCGCAAAGGTGGAGTCTCCTATAACCGCCACTGAAGGATGGATGCCGGCCTCTGCTCCGCCCTTGGCCATGGAGACGCTGGCGCCCATGCAGACACAGGTCTGGATGGCATTATAGGGGGGGAGGGCTCCGAGAGTATAACAACCAATATCAGAGAAAACCACCGGGCGGGGAAAATCCCGGAGAGCTTCATTCAGGGCTTTATAGGTATCGGCATGAGGACATCCAACGCATAGTTGCGGCGGCCTGTTTGCCAGCCTGAAATCGCCCGTCTTCAGGCCGATTCTTTCCGGAAGGCCCAGGGCTCTGGCCACCAGGTCCGGGGTCAGCTCGCCGGAAGCCGGAAGACTGCCGTCCATTTTGCCCCGGATCAGCTTCCCGGGAATTCCGGTCACCCCCCGCAGAAATCTTTCTATAAACGGGTAACCCTCTTCAATCACCAGAAGTTCATCCACCTGCTCAACCAGCCGGCGAAGCTTGGCCCCCGGAAAAGGATAGGTCGAAATTTTAAGGTAAGATGGCTCGGCCGGCAGAGAAGCCGCTACTTCCTTGAAATAATTATAGGCAATTCCGGAAACCACCACTCCCCGCCGGCCCGCGGCGGGGTTGAGGACCAGCTGGTTGTAGCCAGTATTTTCAGAATATTCCTGCAGATCATTCTGTCTGTCGAGAAGGATCCGGAAGCGGCGTCTGGCATTCCCCGGAAGAAGGGTCCAGTCCTGCCAGGTACCATAGGGAAGGTCTTTATTCTGTTCTCTGGCGGCAGATGTCTGGACCGAAGACCGGCTGTGAGCCAGACGGGTGACCAGCCTGATCATTACCGGAAGTCTGAACTTTTCCGAAAGGTCAAAGGCTTCCCTGGTCATGTCATAAGCTTCCTGGTGGCTGGCCGGTTCCAGACACAGAATCCTGGCAAAATCGGCATGATAGCGGCTGTCCTGTTCATCCTGGGAGGAATGCATGCCGGGGTCGTCGGCCACCACCACTACCAGACCGCCATTAGCCCCGGTAATGGCTGAATTGATGAAGGGGTCGGCAGCCACATTGAGGCCAACGTGCTTGAAGGAAACCAGGGCCCGTTTGCCGGCAAAGGAGACGCCCAGGGCTTCTTCGCAGGCCACCTTTTCGTTGACGCACCACTTGGCCGTATATTTCCGGCCGCCATCGGAGTTTCTGATCAGGTACTCCATTATTTCCGAAGCCGGAGTGCCCGGATAGGAATAGGCTGCGGTCAACCCGGCCTGCACCGCAGCCAGGGCCACCGCCTCGTCGCCGAGAAGGACAATTTTTTCCATGGCAAATCCTTTAATTATAATTTCGTCAGGACTGATTAGATTAGCTATTAGCATACAATTTAAGTTCAAAACCTGTCAAGAAATATTGAATTTGCCTGATGTCGACTATTCCGATAGAATTATGGTAAATTGGATTATGGCTATCAGCGACCCGGAGCCCGATTGCCCCGGGCAAGGAGGCTGAGATGTTCAGAATTTCAACCAAGGGACGTTACGGCACCAGGTTGATGCTCAACCTGGCCCTGCATTTCCAGGAGAGCTCTCCCGCCCGCTCCCTGAAGGCAGTGGCCGAGGAAGAGGATATCTCCATCCGTTACCTGGAACAGATCATAATTCCGCTTCGCGACCACCGGCTGGTTAAGAGCCAGCGGGGAGCCGGAGGCGGTTATACCCTCGCCCGGCCGCCGGCCTCTATCAGGTTGAGTGAAGTGCTGCAGGCAGTGGAAGGCAATTGCTGCCTGGTGGAATGTGTGGAAGACAGGAATATCTGTCCCCGGTCTTCAGTCTGCGCTGCTTATGAAATCTGGAAGCAAGGAACGGCAGTCATGAAAGACTATTTCGATTCGGTCAGCCTGCAGGACATGGTCCGGCTGGCGGAAAAAAAGAGTCGCCGCAAGCCCAGAAGCCAGAAAAGTTAACCGCTTTTAACCTGCCATGACCCCGGGACCTTGGAGATTTATGGCTTCCCTGAAACTGGGCATAGCTCTGCTCATTTTAATAATCATACTGGCGATAATAGGAACCCTTATACCCCAGGAGCAGGGACCGGAATTCTACCGTGAGCATCTCCCCGGTTCTTACGGCCTGATCAGGTTTCTTGATCTTGACCATCTCTATCGGTCCCCCCTATTCCTGAGTCTGGTCTTTCTGTTTCTGCTCAATCTCCTGTCCTGCTCGCTGCAACAGCTGCCGGCCAGATTCCGGCGTTTGAGAATAAGGGATGAAAAAATACTGGCCTCCGGAAGGCAACCGTCCGACAAAAGGGACCGAAGTCAGCTCGAAAGATGGCTGGAGCGGGACCCCCTTCGGCTTGTGGCCCTTTTCAGGGAAAAAGGTTACCGGGTCCAGACAGACAGCGAAGAAAACGAAAAACTTTTTCTCGCCCGCAAAGGCCGCCCGGGCCTTTTCGGTCCGGAGCTGGTTCACCTGGGGTTAATCATTATCATTGTCGGCGGGTTGATTTCAGCGATCTTCAGCCAGAGGGTTTCACTGGCCCTGACTGAAGGACAGGTCGAGAAAATCCCGGGGCAGACTTTCAGCCTGCGGCTTGACAGATTTACCACCGAATACTATGCGGACGGCTCGGTTAAGGACTGGAAAAGTCTGGTTTCGGTGCTGGAAAACGGCCAGCTCAGGCTGCAGAAGACAATCGAGGTCAATCATCCCCTCAAATACGGCCATCTGCATTTCTTCCTGATGGGTTACGGCCAGGACTGGGATCGGGCAGAGGTGGAGCTGGAAATATCAGGGCCGGGAGTTCAGACTCGAACTGTGAACTTAAGGGTCGGAGAAGCCGAAGAACCGGGCACTGGAATCCGAGTAGAGGTTCTCAACTTCCTTCCGGATTTCGGAGTTAAGGCCGGAGGTCAGCCTTTCAGCCGTTCGACCGAGCCCTTAAACCCGGCCGCCCTGGTGGAGATTTCCGAAGGTGGCCGGCAGGTTTTTCTCGGCTGGGTCTTTCCCCCTCCGCAGGTGGCCAGTCACTACCAGAGATCCAGCAGACCGGAACTCAAAGTCAGCCTGAAGAGTTTTCGAGCTCCCGCTTTTTCGGTCCTGGAAGCTTCCTCCGACCCCGGGGCTAACCTGGTCTGGTCCGGCTCGGTGCTGCTGATCCTGGGATTGCTGGCCTCTTTTTATCTTCCCTACCGGGAAGTCAGAATCTACCAGCGGACAGGACATCCTCCGCTCTACCTGGTATATGCCAGAAAAAACCGGGAGGACTTCCAGAAAGAGGTTGACGGGCTGCTGATTCTGACCGGGAGAAGGGAATCAAAGGACGGGAAAGATGAATGAATTTTCTTTATTGCTTCTGGCTTTTATAGCCTATCTTCTGGCTATGCTGACCGGCTTCATATCATATCTAAGGGCAGCAGGCCGGTGGCGAAAAATTTCTTACTATCTGGGACTGGTCGGATTTATCCTGCACAGTCTCTCCCTCATTTTGAGGACCATCCAGGGCAGGCAGGCGCCATTTACTACCATGTACGAATCGGTTAGTTTCCTGGCCTGGAGCTGTGTGCTGGCGGTGATCATCTTTGACCGGAAATTCCGTCTGGAAAAGATCGCTCCTTATCTCTGGCTGGTGGTTGTGGCCCTGATGGCCCTGGCCTCTTCGCCGGCCCTGCCCAAGAGCTTCAATCCGCTTGTTCCCGCCCTTCAGAGTTACTGGCTCTGGCTTCACGTTTCGGTAACCCTGCTGGGAGAAGCCTTCCTGGCGGTGGCTTTCGTGGCCAGCCTGCTCTATCTCCTGAGCCCCGAAAGGAAGGACGGCGGACCCGATTATGAAGCCAGAAGAGAAAAACTGGACCGGGTTGCTTACCGGGCGGTTGCAGTCGGATTTCCTCTATTTACTCTGGGAGCCCTGGTTTTCGGCATGATCTGGGCCAGCCAGGCCTGGGGACGTTACTGGGGCTGGGACCCCAAAGAAGTCTGGTCGCTTATCACCTGGTTGTTCTACGCCCTTTACCTTCACACCCGGCTGGTCTACGGCTGGAAAGGCAGGAAATCTGCTCTGATTGCAGTTCTTGGTTTTCTGGCTGCCCTGTTCACCTTTTTCGGGGTCAACTACTTTCTGAGTGGACTTCACAGTTACGCCTGATCAGGGTCAGACCGGGGTCGGCAATTCAAGAATCCGCCCGAGCAAAGGGGCCTATCATCACGCCCGAACCTGAGCCTGGAAGCCAGGACATATGAAAGAATCTTCATATATTACCGGGAAGAATCTCCCCCTGCCGGGACATTCTGAATTCAAATTTCGGGGGATTTATGGCTGTTTCCAGCCAGCGACCGGAACAGCCATTAACCGTCCGGATTCGGGTCAGAGCAGCGTTCTCTCGGCTGCCTCTATGGTATTCATCAGCAGCATGGTTACGGTCATCGGTCCGACCCCGCCCGGAACCGGAGTTATCGCTTCAGCCTTTTCCTTGATGGCTTCAAAGTCGCAATCTCCGACCAGTCTGAATCCTTTGGGCGAGCCGGGGTCGGGAATGCGGTTTACGCCGACGTCGATTACCACGCAGCCTTCCCTGACCATTTCAGCGGTAATGGCCCTGGGGGCTCCCATGGCCGCTACCAGAATATCAGCCTGAAGGGTGAATCTTTTCAAATCGGGGGTACCGGTATGGCAGACAGTGACCGTGGCGTTAGCCCCCGGCTTCTTTTGCATCAGCAGAGCCACCAGGGGCTTGCCGACGATGTTGCTGCGGCCGCAAACGACCACGTGCTTGCCTTCCGGGCTGTATCCGCTGCGAACCAGCATCTGCTGGACACCATAAGGGGTGCAGGGCAGCGGACACGGTTCTCCTCGCAGGAGCTTACCGACGTTTATCGGATGGAACCCGTCGACATCCTTTTCCGGCGAAATAAAATTGATTACCTTGTTCGGGTTGACCCATTTAGGCAGCGGAAGCTGCACCAGAACCCCGTGAAACCTGGGGTCGCGGTTGAGACGGTCGACCGTCCTCAGAATTTCTTCTTCCGAGGAATCCGCAGGCAGGCGCACGGTTTCTTCGAATATGCCGACTTCTTCTGCTCCTCTGGCCTTGGCCGTGACATAGGAAACTGAGGCCGGGTCTTCACCCACCAGGATAACTCCCAGGCCGGGAGTTACACCTTTCTGTTTTAAGGCGGCTGCTCTGGTTTTCAGTTCTTCCCTGATAGAAGCGGCCACTTCCTTGCCCGATATTATTTTTGCCGTCATAATTTCCTCCTTCATTAAAACTGCCTGAATAAATTAACCGACTCAATCATGTCAGTCAACAGAATTCTTCTTGCGGGCTGCCATCTGATACCAGGACTGACCTCTCAGAGAGTGTCAGGTGGTCGGGTCTCCTGCCCGCCCCCCTTCCGGTCCTGACTTAATTCAGAGCCTGCTTTCCAGGACTGTTTTTTCCGCGGAATCAACCATGACCAGAAAATCTCGCTTCCGCTTGGCCCTTAAAAGGGCCCGGTCTGCCCGGGCGTAGCACTGAAAGAGGTCTTTCAGCCCGGAGCCGAATATGATGCAGCCGAGAGAAAAAGTAACCGGCCACTCTACGCCCTGGCTGATTGTCTGAAACTCACTCTTCAGTTTCATAAAAATATTGAGAATGTCGGTCTCGCTTTTTACCTCGGGAAAGAAGAATCCGAGCTCATCTCCACCCAGGCGGCCGATAAGGTCAGAAGACCGCATCTTTCTGGCTATGACCTGCCCCAGGTTCATCAGGATTTCATCGCCAACCAGGTGGCCGAGAGTGTCATTAATTTCCTTGAAGCGATCGAGGTCCAGGATACAGAAAACCGAGCACCCGTTCTCGCTTTCCCTTCCGTCCAGATAACGTTTTACTTCCTCCATAAAGAATCCGCGGTTCAGGAGCCCGGTCAGGCTATCCTTCTCAGCCAGCTTTCTGAGTGAAATTCCGTGGAGGAAATTATCCCGGTTTAATTTTTCCAGATAGTAGGCCACGGCCATTCCGATCACGTTGGCTGAAATCAGGAAAAAATTATTGTTGATGAACACCGCCCGGGGAAGCGGGTTAATCCACAGGCTGACTGTTTCAAAAATCGCTATAATGAACAACCCGTTTATAGAAGCCCTGACGAATCTCAGGCCCAGAAAGGTAAAATTATAAATTACTACCAGCATCAAACCCTGGACATACAGATAGAGGGCGGGGGCCGGTATCAGGGCCAGCATGGCCAGAATGCCTCCCCCGGCAACCAGGATGAGCAGAGAAGCAATTTCCTGATAATAACGGATTATTAATCTTTTTTTAAAAGACAGCACCAGACAGATGATGATCGCCGGATCGACGATGGCAAATCTGATCAACCAGATTTGTGGCCAGATCTTGCCCACAATCACTGAATCCAGGATGGCAAAAATTGAATACAAGAATACCCCCAGAATCATGGCCCAGCGGAAACGGGCCACCGACCGCTGGTGGTATGACTCCAGAAACTTCTTCTCCAGCTCTGGACTGGCGAAGGTCAGAGTCAGTCGATTTCGAGTCGAACCGGACATCTCTCAGGTCATCCTGTTCTTATCAAGCCATTAGATTATATGAACAGGCAGAGCACAAAGCAATAGCCCCGTTAATATTTTACTTCCCGCCCGATAATTGTTACCATTATTCGCCCCCGGGGATTAGCCTATTCTTGCCCGGAAGCCGCCTCTCAGGAGACAGGTTATGAAGGAGAATAAGGGTCGTAGGCAGATACATGGTATCCAGGGAGGGGAAAAAGTTTTTGATACAGGTCGGTGAGTTTTTCCAGCTGCATCACGGGAAACAGGGCCACCTGTTTTGAGATCTGCATCTCTGTCCTCA
>Ga0172363_10002083_pt1 | contig 16142 bp, 13 predicted proteins | sample LakKivs2_kivu2a2_FD_114541 | JGI IMG/M metagenome (GOLD analysis project Ga0172363, IMG submission 114541) | Sediment microbial communities from Lake Kivu, Rwanda - Sediment s2_kivu2a2 | ecosystem: Environmental > Aquatic > Freshwater > Lake > Sediment | place: Rwanda: Western Province, Lake... | reverse complement strand
GTTACAATCCGGCCAAGCCGCCAAGTACGCGCTTCCACAATACCACCATCGGCCCCACTGGTACGGCAACGAATGAGCATTTTCCTGGGAATCGACATTGGCACTTCGGGCACCAAGACGCTCGCCATCAGCGAGCGAGGCAAGATTCTGGGCGAGGCCACGAGCCTCTATCCGTCGTATCATCCCAAGCCGCTCTGGAGCGAGCAAAATCCGGATGATTGGTGGCAAGCCACGGTAAAAACGGTGAAGGCGGTCGTCAAAACGGCCAAACTTAAGCCGGCCGACGTAAAGGCGATTGGCCTCTCAGGGCAAATGCACGGCTCGGTCTTTCTCGACAAGCAAAATCGCGTCATTCGACCTGCTCTGCTCTGGAACGATCAGCGGACCGCGGCCGAGTGTGACGAACTGGAACAGCGAGCGGGCGGACGATCAGAACTCATTCGAATGGTCGCCAATCCGGCACTCACCGGCTTTACAGCGCCCAAGATTCTTTGGCTTCGCAACCGTGAGCCAAAGAACTTCGCGAAGACGGTGAAAGTTCTGCTGCCGAAGGACGACGTGCGACGTCGTATGACCGGCGAGTATGCCACCGACGTGAGCGATGCCAGCGGTATGCTCCTGCTCGACGTTGCCAAGCGCGATTGGTCAACGGAGTTACTCAGCAAGCTGGAGCTCGATCGGGACCTGTTCGCCAAGTGCTACGAGTCCGAGGATGTCACCGGCACGCTTACGCGCGAGGCCGCCAAGGAACTTGGCCTGTCAACGGACTGCCTTGTGGTCGGTGGAGCGGGCGATTGTGCCGCAGGCGCCGTGGGCAACGGTATCGTCAGCCGCGGCACGCTCAGTACCTCGATCGGCACTTCGGGAATCATGTTCGTGCATAGCGATACGGTTGAAGTCGATCCGCAAGGACGCTTGCACACGTTCTGCCACGCCGTGCGCGGCAAGTGGCACATGATGGGAGTCAGTCTGTCCGGCGGCGGCTGTTTCCAGTGGTTCCGCAATCAACTGTGCCAGGCCGAGATCGCGGCTATGAAACGCACGAAAATCGATCCTTATCAAACTCTTTCGACCGAAGCTGGCAAGATCCAGCCGGGCAGCGAGGGGTTGTTCTTTCTGCCCTACCTTTCGGGAGAACGCACGCCGCACGCCGACCCGGATGCCCGGGCCTGCTTTATCGGTCTCACGCTGGCTCACACGCGTGGACACATGGTGCGTTCGATCATGGAAGGCGTCAGCTACGCCATGCGTGACAGTCTGGAGATCATCCAGAACCTGAACGTGCCGGTTCGCCAGATTCGCGGCTCGGGGGGCGGCTCGAAGAACCTCCTCTGGCGTCAGATTCAGGCGGACGTCTTCGGCCAAAAAGTGGCGACCATCAACGCCGAGGAGGGTCCGGCCTATGGTGTGGCGCTGCTGGCCGCGGTGGGCGCCGGCGCGTACAAGAATGTCGAGGAGGCCTGTGCCGCGACGATTCGCGTGGTCAAGGAAACGCCCCCCAACAAAGCCGCCAAGAAGTACCACGATGCGGCATTTCCGACCTACCAGAATCTGTATCGCTGCCTGAAACAGGAATTCAAACAGATCACGGCCCTCGAAAACCGGTAGAATGCCAGAGACGGTGTGTGCGAAACTGATCCCGCGGCCAAGACGTGAGGAACGCACGATATGCCTGCACTCTACCTGCGCGAAGCCGACGTCGAGCGACTAGTCGACATCGACGTCGCGATTGAATCCTGCAAGGAGATGTTTCGACATCTAGCCTCGTGCGAGGCCGAGCATGTCCCCAGGCATCGCGTCCAAGCGCCAGGCGTCATCCTCCACACCATGTCAGCGGCTGCCGGATATCTGGGCCTCGTGGGTTGGAAGTCGTACACCACCTCGCGCAGTGGCGCGAAGTTTCTCGTGGGCCTCTATGATTCCGAGGGAGTATTGCTGGCCCTGATCGAAGCCGATCGCCTGGGCCAACTCCGCACCGGCGCAACCACCGCGATCGCCGTGGAGTTGATGGCCTGGCCCGAAGCCACGGAAGTTGGCCTGTTCGGGGCCGGCTGGCAGGCGGAATCGCAACTGCTCGCCGTCTCAAGAGCTCGTCCGCTTAAAGTCGCGTACGTCTACAGCCGCGACGAACAAAAACGTGTGGCGTTCGCCGATCGGATGTCAGAAAAGCTGGGTTTCGAGGTTCGTCCCGTGGACCGTCCGCAGGAAGCGGCCGAAGATCTGCCGATCGTCGTCACCGCGACGACCAGCCGCGAACCGGTATTCGACGGAAATTGGCTCGCCGAGGGAACGCTCGTATGTGCCGTGGGATCCAATTGGCTCCGGCGGGCCGAGATTGACACCACCGTCGTCCGCCGCGCCGACAACATCGTGTGCGATAGTATCAAGGCCTGCCAGCAGGAAGCAGGCGATTTTGTCGATGCACTTGAGAAAGGCGTCTTCGACTGGAAACGAGCCGTTGAACTTGCTGAGGTGGTTGTCGGCAGAGCAACAGCGCGCAATTCTCGCGACAGCATCGCACTATTCAAGTCGGTCGGAATCGCGCTCGAGGACATCGCCTTGGGCGCGAAGGTTCTCGAACGCGCCAAGTTGACTGGAGCGGGCACAGCCTTGCCCTTCTAGTTGGCAAGAAGCGCGGTTAGCTTCGGCGGCGACCCAACCACATGCCCACCAAGAAGCCGGCAGCAATGCCCGCGTACAGGCGACCGTTGTCCCGCGTGGCAATGAATCGCGTTCCTTCGTCGGTTACTTCCAAAACACCAATAGGCTTAGCCGATGCTCCACCGCCCCCACCGCCATCGTCCGCATCCTTGTGCTTCGTAGTGTCATTACCTTTCTTGTCGTGACCGCGACCTGCTCCGAATCCATACGCAACGCGTGCCACCGGCACCAGCGTGCGTCCTTGCGCTTCGATGGGCTCACCGAACACGTTCTTCACGCTCGCGCCACGCTCAAGGCTCTCAGTCCAGAACTGAAACATCTTTGCCAGGCTCATCGGTGCAGGATCCGTTCAATGACCATTTGGGGAGAGACCGATCTTACCCCAAGTCTAGGTCCCGTCTGTAGAACCGGCAATTTGCGGCTTGCGCGGCGACTATTACCGCTTTTCGACGGGCACCCAGACCCGCGATTCCGGACCGGTGTAGTTGGCCCGAGGCCGAATCAGGCGGTTGTTGTCGAGCTGTTCAACAACGTGGGCGCTCCAGCCGACGACTCGACTCACCACAAACAGCGGCGTGTACAGATCAACGTCAAGCCCCATATAGTGATACAAACGCGCACTCGGCCAATCCAGATTCGGCGGCAGCTTCTTTTCTGCGGTGACGATCGTCTCGATCGTGTCAGCCATCCGTTCCATGTCCTGGTTGCCAGTCTCCTCGGCCAGTTCGCGGCACAGCGTGCGTAGATACGTCGCTCTTGGATCGCCAGTCTTGTAAACGCGATGGCCGAAGCCCATGATGCGGCGTTTGTTGGCCAGGGCGTCGCGAATCCAGGCCTCGGCGCGATCCGCCGAGCCTACCTCGGCCAAGACATCCATTACGGCCTCGTTGGCCCCGCCGTGCAGCGGCCCCTTCAAAGCGCCGATTGCGGCGGTCACGGCCGAGTGCATGTCCGAAAGCGTCGAGCTGACCACTCGGGCCGCAAATGTCGATGCGTTGTACTCGTGCTCGGCATACAGAATCAGCGAGACATCCATCGCCTTTGTCAGGCGAGCGGAAGGCGTTTTGTCAAACAGCATCCAAAGGATGTTTCCGGCCAGCGAAAGTTCGGGATTATAGGGCACGGGCTGCTTGCCTTGCGCCAGTCGATGTCGGGCAGCCATCGCAATCGGAAGCTGCACGAGCAGGTGCTCGGCTTTTCGCAGGTTGGCGTCATGATCATTCTTCGGCGTGTCTGAATCCCAATGGGCCAGCGCACTCGCACTGGTCCGCATGATGTCCATCATCGCCACGCCGGCCGGTATCTTGGCCAGCAGGTCGACCAGGGGCTGCGGGATCGAAGCATGGTCGATCAGGCGTTTGCGGAAAGCTGCCAAGGCATCCGACTTTGGCAGCTCGCCGTGGAGCAGCAGCATCGCAACTTCTTCAAATGTCGCATGCGCGGCCAGATCCTCTATGGAATACCCGCGATACTGAAGGCCTCCCGCAATCGTGCTGATCGCGGTCTCGCCCGCAATCACGCCTTCCAGTCCGGGACTATAAATCGGTTCCGCCATGGGTCCGAACCTTTCTTAGGAAATTCGTCAGTTGGCAGGGTGGTACTTACGCCGCTAATCGCTGGGAGATTCGCCAGAGAAATAGGCTCGATCGCGGGCTTCGTAATCGTTATATCCTATCAAATCGTACAGCTCTTGCCGGGTCTGCATCAGGTCCAGTAGTTCCCGCTGAGTCCCTTCGGCAGCGATCACGGCCAGCGACGCTTCGACGGCCCGCATCGCGGTGCGAAAAAGCGTCACCGGGTACAAGACTGCCGCGAATCCTAAGTCGGCCAGTTCGTCGAGCGTCAGCAGCGGACTCTGACCGAACTCCGTCATATTCGCGATGAGCGGTGCATCAATCGCTTCGGCGAACTTTTCAAACTCGCCCACGTCGCGCAACGCCTCGGGAAAAATCCAGTCCGCGCCCGAATCCAAATAACGCTTAGCCCGCTCGATTGCCTCGTCCAGCCCCTCAACCCCTCGAGCATCTGTCCGCGCGACAATCACTAAATCGGAGTCATCTCGGGCAGCCGCGGCAGCACGCAGTTTAGCGCACATTTCGGTAGCATCTACCAGGCCCTTACCCGATAGGTGCCCGCACCGCTTCGGCAGCAATTGATCTTCGAGCTGTATCCCAGCCGCTCCCGCAGACTCCAGTTCGACAATCGTCCGCTCGACATTAACGGCAGCGCCGAATCCCGTATCGGCGTCGACAATTAGCGGAACCTGAACCTTTCGCGTAATGTAGCCGGTCTGCTGGGCGAGTTCTGTGAGGGTGAACAGTCCCACGTCCGGCAGGCCAAAGGTGCCAACCGAAAATGCCGCACCGGAGAGATACATCGCGTCGAAGCCAGCCTGCTCGATCATCTTGGCGACGAGCGCATTGAACGCGCCGGGAACCTGAATCGTGGATTCGGCAACCGCCTCTCGGAGCTTCTTGCCGGCAGACTCGCGCGCCATTCGATTTCCTTTGTCGTAGATGGTGTCGCCGCACCCAGGCGGCAACCCGGAATATAGGGCTCAGACGAACGGGCACGCAAGGGCCGCAAGCCGGTCTCTGGGACCGGAGCTGCTGCGATTCCCACACTAGTGCACAGTTGGGGCTTCAAGGTAGGCTTTAGCGACCATGATTCCCCTGCCGACCGAAATGGAACCCGGAAAGCCGCGGCAAACTCGCTGGCATTGCGCCATGGAGGTTGCCCTCATCTTTCTGGTTTTCTTTATCCATGCCGGATGGCCCGCTCCTGAAGTCAACGAACCGCACTACCTCGGAAAGGCCAGACACTACTGGGATCCCACGTGGGCCACAGGCGATTTCTTCCTGGGAACTGCCGATGCCCACGCGGTGTTCTATCTCACCAGTGGCTGGTTAACGTTGTGGCTTCCGCTGCCGGCGGTGGCCTGGATTGGTCGGATCGTGACCTGGCTATTGCTTGCCTGGGCGTGGCGGCGGTTGAGCGCAGCCATCGTGCCGGCGCCACTCTTCAGCATCTTGTCCGCCGCGCTGTTCGTAACGCTTAGCGGTCGCTTCCACATGGCGGGCGAATGGGTCGTGGGCGGCTTCGAGGCCAAAGGCTTCGCTTACGTCCTGGTGTTGCTCGGGTTAGAGGCACTCGTTCGCGACCGTTGGGGACGTTCGCTCATCTGCTTCGGCGCCGCTGCTGCATTTCACGTGATCGTCGGTTGTTGGGCCGTCCTGGCCACGGCAATCGCCTGGCTCGTCTCCCCGCGTCGCCCGCCGCTTGCCACCCTCATCCTGCCTGCAACCGTGGGAGGGCTGCTGTCGCTCGGTGGCATGTGGCCGGCACTGGAATTGACGTGGAGCAGCGAGCCCGAACTCGTCTCGCAGGCAAATCAGATCTATGTGTACGGACGCCTGACACACCATCTCCTCCCTCAGTCGTTCCCGCTTCAGTACATCGTGCGACATCTCCTGCTCGTCATCGCCCTCGTCGGGCTGGTGCGATCGGCACCGCCCACTGCTGAACTTCAGCGATTGCGAGCGTTCGTCGCCGCAGCGCTGTTAATTGCCGCCGCGGGCTTCTTACTGGGGATGGTCGCCTGGTGGTGCCCGGCCTGGGCAGCCGGACTGTTGCGCTTCTACTGGTTCCGCCTCGCCGACGTCATGGTACCGCTGGCCGTTACCCTGTTTTCCGTGGCCATACTTTTGCCGTGGCAGAGGCAGCATCCTCCGTGGTTCACAACCGGAGTGGCCGCGGCAATCTTTGCCGCGACATTTCATTTAGGTGACACGGTGCGCTTTCGCCTCGAGTATCTCGCACCGCGAGCTGACTGGACGCTGCCGCGCGTCGAACTGGACGATTGGCGCCAGGTTGCGGACTGGGCCAGTCAGGAGACGCCGCCCGGAACGGTGTTTCTCGTTCCTCGGCTGTCGCAGACCTTTCGCTGGTATTCAGGTCGCGGCGAGGTGGTAACGCGAAAGGATCTGCCGCAGGACGCGAATTCGATCGTCGAGTGGTGGCAACGCCTGAATGAACTGGAGGGGCACGATCCCAGCCTTTCGGCCGGAGACAATCTCGCCAACCTGGGCTCCGCGAGGCTCTCGGAGCTTGCCGCGAAATACGGCGCAGGCTATGTCGTCACTCGCCCCGATTCTTCGCTTGGGTTGATGCGGGTTGGCCCCGATACCGAGTCCGTCGCGGTCTACAAGTTGCCCAGTGACGAAACTCGCTGAATAATCGGGAGTCAAATACCCCCTTTCGAATCGGCCAGTAGTGTTGAACCACCACCTTCCCAGCATCCTTGAGACTCGACTGGCCCAGCCGCTGCCCGGCTGGCGCTGTCAGGCTCCATTTCAACCGGAGCTAAGCTTTGGCCGGCATCGCGGGCCCGCACCGTTTGGGGTGCGCCCGGCAGCGGTCTTGCTACTCATCTACCCGGGACAATTTGGCTGGAATGTCCCCCTGATGCTGCGTCCCTTACATATGCCCGATCACGGCGGCCAGATCAGCCTGCCCGGCGGAATGATCGAGACGGGCGAAAGTAGCCAGCAGGCGGCGCTGCGCGAGTATCACGAGGAACTAGGGGCTCCGCCGGACCATGTCCAGCTGCTCGGTCCGCTCACGCCGCTCTACCTGTTCGCCAGTAACTTTCAGATTTCCCCCTGGGTCGGGTGCGTTTCCGCGCGCCCGGCGTGGACCCCCAGCCAACGAGAAGTCGAGCGGCTGCTCGAAATCCCACTCACGCATTTGCTGGCCCCGGAATCGGTCGGGCATGTCGAGCGGCGTCAACGGGGCCTGGCATTTCGCGCTCCGTGCTACCAGTGGCAGTCCGAACGCATCTGGGGCGCCACCTGCATGATCCTGGCGGAATTCATCGCGGTGATTCGCGAGCTAGAGTTGTAACGGTGATTGCACTCTCTGACGATGCTTCCAGTTCGAGCCGTGGGCAAGTTTCACGTATCCGTCATTGATTCCGTTGGCGAGTTAGCGCGCCAAGCCAGCCGCTGGAATGATCTCTGGCGTCGCAGCCAGTCGTTCCGTCCCACCTCGCGAGCAGAACATTTGGCTCTGTGGGCGCGCACGTTTGCCCCACACCAGCGGCTCTCGGCGGTAACGATTGAAGCCGGTAACGATCTGGTAGCTGCCGTGCCCCTCATCGGTCGACGCCACTGGCCGCTGGTCGAGTGGAAGACGCCCGGCAATGAATGGACGACTTCCGGAGAATTGCTGATCGATCAGGCTGCTGACGGGCCGTTACTTTGCGCCGCGTTGCTCAGAGCTTTACAGTCCCATCGCTCTGGCGTGGTCGCCATCGACGGAGCGATTCTGACCAGCCAGACGCTGCAAAACTTGCTACAGACCATTGCCTCGTGGGACGCGACACACGTCGTGCGTGAGCGATTTCAAGTTCCGCTGGTCGACGTCGATGGCAATTGGCCTCGCTATTTGTGCGGTCGCTCTCGCAATCACCGCCGACAACTGCGCATGATTGGCAATCGTGCGGAACGTCAAGGTTCCGTCGTGCTCGAGCGTCATGAACACCTGCATCCTACCGAAGTCGAGCCACTGTTGCGCCAGTGCTTCGGGCTCGAGGCCGCCAGTTGGAAGGCTCGCGCCGGCACCGCAGTTCTACAGCATCCGCTCGCCTGGGAATTCTTTCGCGATCAGGCACGCGAGCTGGCTCATTCCGGCGAACTGGCAATCGTCACCTTGCGGCAGCGTGACGAACTGATCGCCTTCGAGTACGGCTGGCAATCGCGTGGGGTGCACGCCGTAATGAAGATCGGATACGACGAGAGCCGCGCCGATCTTTCGCCGGGACACTTGCTCCGATTTCGGCTACTGGAAGAACTCTTCGCCGAACGGACGATCGGCTGGATCGATTACATTGGTCCGATGACGCAAGCTACCAGCGCTTGGGCAACTCATCGCTATCGAGTCGGTCGCATTCTGATTGCCTGCGGTTTGCTTGGCCGTGCGGCCCTGACGGCTTGGCGGTGGAGGCAGACGCCTGTCGCCGCGGAATTGGACTATCGCCTGCCACTCGGATGCCCACTTCCCGAGGGTGAGCAGTCTGTGGCATTCGCGGCGATTGAGGCGACCTAGACACTTTGCCGGACGGACCCTAAAATGCACCGTTCCTGCTGGAGATTGGGTTCTATCAGGCGGTCGATTGGGGCGGTAGCTCAGTTGGGAGAGCGCTGCGTTCGCAATGCAGAGGTCGAGGGTTCGACTCCCTTCCGCTCCACTTGGATTTCCACGGCTTTTGCCAGCAATTGGCAAAAGCCGTTTGCTTTTGTGCAGGGCAAATTCGACTACTTGTGCTTTCTCGGCCGGCGGCGTTTGCCGTTTAGTTGCTGCTTGAGCCTCCCTTGCAACAGGCCCAACACGGCAGCCTCTTCCGCGGGTAGGTGCGAAAGCCCCGCCAGTTCCTGTTCGGTTCGCCGCTTGAGTACCTCGACCAGCGAGCGATCGAGATACGCTTCGATCACGGCCGGATGCACGTAGCACTTGCGGCAGACGGTGCGGGTATTACCCAGTCGCGAGGCCACTCGCTCGATGGCACGAGTGACATTCCGCTTGGCGGCCGCATTGCTGTCGAAATCCTCGAACTCCTCAAGCACTTGAGCCGCGAGCTTCGTTCCCGCCCAGGTGCGGAAGTCCTTGGCGCTGATCTCCATGCCTGCGATCTCACGCAAGTACTCATTGACGTCGGCCGACCCGACGTCAACGACGTGGCCATCTTCAGCCACATACTGGAAGAGTTCCTGGCCCGGCAGCTCCTGGCACTTGCGCGCGATTCGGGCGAGTACAGGAGACTCCAGCTCAATGTCACTCTCAATGCCGCTCTTGCCCCGGAAGCGAAAGCGGATCGACGAACCTCGAATTTGGACGTGCTTATCGCGCATCGTGGTCAAACCATACGAACCGTTCGCCCGAGCATACTCGTCATTACCAACGCGAATCAGCGATTTCTCCAGAAGCTGCACGATCGCTGCCAGAACTTTTTCACGCGGTAACCCTCGCTTACGCAGATCTCGAGCGACGCGCCTGCGAATCTTCGGAAGCCTCTTGGCAAACGAAACGACCCGCTCGTATTTGCTCTGCTCTTGAGCCGTGGTCCAGGCGGGATGGTAGCGGTACTGCTTGCGGCCGCGAGCATCCCGTCCGGTTGCCTGCACGTGGCCGTTCTCGTGCGGCGAGATCCACACGTCCGTCCAAGCCGGCGGAATCGCCAGCGACCTGATCCGATCAAGCGTGGCATGATTTCGAACCGGTTGATTTCGATCGTTCGAGTAAGAAAAACCATTCGTCCCACGGCGGCGACGATGAATTCCTGCCTGTTCGTCCGACGAATAACGTAGCCCGGCCTGCCTCGCGGCATGCGCATTGCCGTTGGTCGCCCCGTTCGAATTGCCCACTGTAAGTCCCCGCCTGCCAACTGGTGAATCGATCGAGGTCCAGAAGGGAAGCAGTTGCCATGCCGTCGGACTGAGAATGACCGCTGCGCGGACATGACGAGCGAACTTTGATCAGGCCCGGGCACAACCTCAACGCGGCAATGATCGAGAAGATTGCCGACGATTCGGGTGCCGAACACGATTGGCGTGCCGAGCTGACTACCAAACTCGCAAAGCGGCGGCAGCCCACCGAGCGCCCCCTCCCACTTCGTACGCCAGTTTGCTAGCATGCGCGAGTCTAACAGGAGTTCGGCCCGCACATGACGCTCTCACCCATGATGAAGCAGTATCAGGACGCCAAAGCGGCGTGCCCTGATGCGCTCCTGCTGTTTCGGATGGGGGATTTCTACGAGCTGTTCCACGAAGACGCCAAGACCGTGGCCCGAGTTCTGAACCTGGCCCTCACCAGCCGCGACAAGGGCGAAAACGCCACGCCGATGGCCGGCTTTCCCCACCATCAGCTCGAAAGCTATCTGGGCAAGCTGATCGCCGCGGGCTACCGCGCCGCCATCTGCGATCAGGTCGAAGACGCCCGCGCCGCGAAGGGTCTCGTTCGACGCGAGATCACTCGCATCGTGACAGCCGGCACGGTGACGGACGATGCCTTACTTGACCCTCGCACGAGCAACTTCCTGGCCGCGGTGGTGCCCGAAGATCGTGTGGCCGGCGTCGCCTGGGTTGAACTCTCCACGGGGCGCTTCTACGCGGCCTGCTTTTCGCCCGAACGCCTGGCCGACGAACTGGCCCGTATCGGCCCGGCGGAATGCCTGGTCGCGGAGGATGTGGAGATTGGCCACTCGCTCAATGGGGATGGAACGTTGATGACACAACGCCCTGGCTGGGCGTTTTCCGTCAGCTCGGCCACAGAGACGCTGCTGTCGCACTTCGCCACGCACAATCTGGAGGGGTTCGGTTTCACCGAGAACGATGCGCCAGCCGTCAGGGCCGCCGGCGCCGTGCTCGCGTATCTGCAGGAGACACAAAAAGCGTCGCTCGCACATATCGATCGACTGACTCGCTACTCGCCAGGCGACTCGCTGGAAATCGATGCGGCAACGCGCCGCAGTCTGGAAATCACGGCCACGCTACGCGACGGCCAGCGCGAAGGTTCCTTGCTGGGCGTCATGGACCGGACGCTGACCTCGATGGGATCGCGCCTTTTGGCGCAATGGCTGGCCAATCCGCTGGTCGAGGTCGCGGCGATCGATGCCCGGCTCGATGCGGTCGCTGAGCTGGTTGCCGACCCTGGTTTGTGTGGTGCGCTTGCCGAGCAGTTGCGCGGTACCCACGACATGGAAAGGCTGCTCGCTCGAGTGACAACTGGCCGCTGCGGCCCACGCGACCTTAGTTGCATCGGGCGGACCTTGAGCAAGTTGCCCGCCATCAAGGCAAAACTCACTGCGCGGGCCAGCGGCCGGTTGCGGGAACTGGAAGCGCAAATCGAACTCTGCGCCGACGTGCGTGCCAGGTTGGATAGGGCACTGGCCGACGAATGCCCGCTATCGAGCCGCGAAGGAGGATTCATTCGCGATGGATTCTCTGCAGAGCTTGATGGCCTGCGAGACCTGACGAGCGGTGGCAAGCAATGGATCGCCCGCTACCAGAGCGAACAGGCCGAACGCCTGGGCATTCCCAATCTCAAAGTCGGGTTTAACAAGGTTTTCGGCTATTATCTCGAAATCACGAACGCACATGGCAATAAGATTCCGGCCGACTACATCCGCAAGCAGACGGTGAAGAACGCCGAGCGGTACATCACGCCAGAGCTCAAGGAGTACGAAGAACGCGTGCTTTCGGCCGATGAGAAGGCGCGCGATCTGGAATACACTTTGTTCAGCGAGTTACGCGACCTTGTCGCTTGCGAAGCGGCGCGACTGCAACGAACCGCCGCGGCGCTGGCCGAGGTTGACGTCCTGCTGGCACTGGCGGAGTTGGCCAGGCATCGGCGCTATTGCCGGCCGATGATCTCCTCCGAGCCGGTAATCGAGATCATCGACGGGCGGCATCCGGTGCTTGACGAGATCCTCACCGAGGGCACATTCGTCCCCAATGATGTTGCGTGCGGCGGCGAGCATGGTATTTCGCTATTGATCACCGGCCCCAACATGGCAGGCAAGAGCACGTACATCCGCCAGGTCGCCTTAATTTCGCTGATGGCCCAAGTCGGCAGCTTCGTACCCGCCAAGAGTGCCAAGATCGGTGTGGCAGACCGTATCTTTGCCCGTGTTGGCGCCAGCGACGAGCTCCATCGTGGCCAAAGCACGTTCATGGTCGAAATGATCGAGACGGCTCGGATCCTGAACGCCGCGACATCGCGCAGCCTCGTGATTCTGGATGAGATCGGCCGCGGCACAAGTACCTACGACGGCATGTCGCTCGCCTGGGCGGTGGTCGAGCATCTGCACGACGGCATCGCCTGCCGCACGCTGTTTGCCACGCATTATCACGAGCTAACTTCGCTGGCAGACTCTTTGCCCGGTGTTCGAAACTACAACGTTGCCGTGCGCGAATGGCAGGATCAGGTCGTGTTCCTGCACAAAATTCTGCCCGGCGCGGCGGACAAGAGCTATGGAATCCACGTCGCTCGATTGGCCGGGGTTCCCGGCGAGGTTGTCGAGCGAGCCAAACAAATTCTGGCTCAGCTCGAGAACGAGCAACTAGCTTCAACCTCGCGGGCCAAATCAACCCGCGGGCGAAAGTTTAAGACGGCAGATCTCCAATTGACTTTATTCGCGCCGGAAGAGCATCCTGTGGTCAGCGAGCTCTCGAAGCTGGACTTGAACGACATGACGCCCATGGCCGCACTTCGCTGGCTTGAAGAGCACCAGACGAAGCTTTTGCCGAAGCCTTGAAGATCGGCATCGCGCAGCAAATGTCCCTACTCCGGCAGGCTCGCGTACACATATGCTCCGTCACGCTTGGTCGACTCCATCGGTTCGATCACTTCGTCGACGTGACCGTCAAACAAATCTCCGATCAATAGGTCGGTGAGGTGACCCTTGAGGTGCGGATACTCCTTGACAAAGCGGCCAAAGCTGAAGCCGTTGTAGAATTCGCATACCAGCCGGCGCATTCGATCCATGCCCCGGCAAAACTCCCCCGTCCACTTACCCAACTCGGCTGCGCTTGTGTCGTTCTTCGCCAGCGCATCGCATACCGCGTCGGCCGCAAGTTGGCCTGACTTCAGCGCGAGCAGCACGCCTGAAGAGTACAGCGGGTCGAGAAACCCGTAGGCATCGCCGACCAGAACCCAACCGTCTCCGGTCGCCTGTTTGGCCCGATAGGAATAGTCCTTCGTCGCGTAGTAATCGGCCACACGTTTGCCTTGCGATACGCGTTGTTTCACCGCCGGGCACTTGTCCAATTGCTCCTGGTAGATCTGCTCGTGCGACATTCCGGGCGTGAACAGCTCCGTGAACTCCGATACAACGCCCACGCTTACGATATTGCGATGCAGAGGGATGTACCAAAACCAGCCGCGCCGCCCTTCGGTCGAAAGCACAATCGTGGCGCCTTCGTCTTTCCCAGTATCGCGATACGCGCCCTCGAAATACGTCCACACGGCTCCCTTCTTGAGCTCCGGATCGTTGACGCGAAGCTTGAAGCGATTCGAAATCACGGCGCTTTGCCCGCTGGCGTCAATCACAACGCGAGCTCGAACATCCCGGGCAACCCCATCGGGTCCCGCCACGCGCAGCCCAACGGCCCGATCGGCTTCGAAAAGCACCTCGATGACGCGAGTCTCTTCGAAAACTTCCACACCGTGCTCGCGGGCGTTGTCGAGCATCATCAGGTCGAACTCGCTACGCAATACCTGCCAGGTTTGCGAAGCTTCGTGCGGTTTGTGCTCGTCGAAATAGAAAGGCTCTGAAAGCCGTCCGCTCGAACCCACAAACTGCACGCTGTACTTTTTGACGAACGAGCTGTTACGAAGCTTGGGCAGCATGTTCAGCCGCTCGAGCACCCAGTAGGTTTCCGGAATCAGTGATTCGCCGATATGGAAACGCGGAAACTTCTCGCGTTCGAAAAGCTGAACCTTGTAGCCCTTTTGCGCAATGAGCGTAGATACCGTTGCGCCCGCCGGACCACCACCAATAACGAGCACATCGGCCTGAGGGACGTCGATCATGGCAGTACCCTATAGAACGGTTTGGGAGAGTGCGTCGTCTCCACGCTTTGTCCGAAGATCCGCTTTCAGCCGCGCCAAGCGACATATTACTTATTTCGACAACAGTTGTCCAGACAATTATTTATTGGCACGACATTACGCGAAACGATTTCCAACCAACTCTAAGAATGCGGAACCGCGAAAAACCGGACGAGAATTCTGTGGGTTCAAGCCATTTCGTGTAATTTGTGGCGTATTTCGGGGTTATAGGCTTATCGATGACTCCGAAATCCTGGTCCACTCTCGAAAGTGACGGCTAATGGCGCGCGTGGCAATCTGGACCCTTTCCGCCCTCTTCTTGTTCTGTATCCAGGTCGCTGGCAGTCCGCGCGCCTTCTCAGCCACATTCGCTGGCTACGCCGCAATGGGTGCCAGCGAAACTCAGGGAACCGGTTTCAGCGGTAGCTGGGTGCCTTACTTGGCGCTCGACCGAGGACTGAACTTCGGGCCCGGACAGACTTACAATCGCGCCCTCGGCGGCAACGACTCGGCCGACCTGTTGGCCAATGGGCAGCATACCCAGGTTGCCGGCCTGGTTTCCTCCGGCAGTGTCGACCTTGCCTTCCTCTCGGTAGGCGGGCTCGATGTGCCGCCCGTCGCTTTACAGATCATCCTCGGCTCGCTCGACGTGAATACATGGGCGACCGGAGTTGTCGGACGAATCACCACCGCGATCGACACCGTCATGAACTCCGGCGCTTCGGGCATGGTCGTGATGAGCCTGCCCGACATGGCATTAGTGCCGGCCGCCCAGAGCTACACGGGAGGCAACCCGGCATTGGGCGTGCCAATCTCGGCTGCCATCGATGTGCTCAACAACATGCTCAAGCAGAAGGTGCTCGATCGTGGCCTGGTGTTTGTTGACGCTGCCGCCGCGATGCGTGATATGAACGCTGCGCCCCTTGTAATTGGCGGTGTCACGATTAACACAACGACGGGTAGCAGCAATCCTCGGCACTTCTTCGCCGACGGACTACATCCGGCCGTGATCGGCAACGGAGTGTTCGCAAACCTGTTCATGACTACGCTTAACGAAGGCTACGACCACAACCTGGCCCTGCTCACGGATCAGGCCCTGCTCACCAAGGCTGGCCTTGCTGCGAGCTATACCGGCGAAACTTCGACTTTGAACTACGCCGACTACATTTATTTCACACCGATTCCCGAGCCGAGCTCGCTGGTGCTGGTGAGCATCGCCGCGTTTCTGGTTTTGCCACTGCGGCGGAAATTATTTAGATCGAGCCGTTTGAGCTAGCTCGCACTGATCGGCATCCACCTGGCGTTCGCGACTTGCTCGTAGTCGGCCGCCTTCATGATGATCGAATCGGTAAGCGATCCGGCATTGAACGCTATCTTGTCGTTTGCAAGCAGCGCCGGATCGGCAATGAGCGACAGAGGCACAATCGGTTCGCCGAAGGGTGGTACGCTGCCAGGCACCAGCCCCGTCAATTGAAGAAGTTCTCCACGGTCGGCAAAACGCAGCTTCTTGGCTCCCAGATTTCGCTTCACCGCGGCAGAATCGAGCTTTCGATCCGCAGGGAGCACAAACAAAAAGAAGTGACTGTCGATCTTGACCACTAGCGCCTTGGCGCCGATGGCTATCGATTCGCCGCGTGCCTTAGCCGATTCTTCCGAGGTAAAGGTCGGCTCGTGATGCTTCTCGGCAAAGGACACGCCGGCCAAGGTCAGCATGTCCCGCACCTTCTGCAATACCTCGCTCATGGCTGGGCGTCCGCGGTGGGAGGATCCCACAGGGTCGCGGCGATGTATCTAGTTTCTTGAGGAGCATCGTGCCAGTAATAGACGGTGACCACTTTTCCGTCGGCCCGCTGCACACTCCTGGGGTAACCGAT
>Ga0172363_10002081_pt1 | contig 16149 bp, 23 predicted proteins | sample LakKivs2_kivu2a2_FD_114541 | JGI IMG/M metagenome (GOLD analysis project Ga0172363, IMG submission 114541) | Sediment microbial communities from Lake Kivu, Rwanda - Sediment s2_kivu2a2 | ecosystem: Environmental > Aquatic > Freshwater > Lake > Sediment | place: Rwanda: Western Province, Lake... | reverse complement strand
GTGTTGTTCGTCTGGTTTGCATTCAAGCCAGGCCAAGTCGTCTCTGATTCGGTCATAAAACTCTAAGATTGGTCTTTTCACTTTCGGGTCTGTGTCTTCAAAACGCAGTATAAATTTGCCCTTATACATACGTGCGTACTCATAACAAAGCACTATTGCTCTTGCTGAACCCAGATGTAAGACGCAGTCTGGATTCGGCGAAAAGCGTGTGACAACACGTTCGTACTTGTCTGTGTTCGGCAGGGTTGGAAGATGCTTCTCTTCTTCTGCCTTATCTCTAACAAGCTCTTCAGGCCATTTACTCTCAACTATGCTTTTCTGTTCATTTGAGGAAAGACTGTTTACTTCTTTGATGACACTGTTGATGAGGTGAGATGTTTCTTTGACTTTGGTTCTGAGTTCAGGTTTTTCGCCCAGAATTTTTCCCATAACGGGTCCTGTCTGAGCTTTTCCATCATGTCTAGCAGCGTTCAACAGTGCAATTTTCCTAATGAGTTCTTTAAGCTCTCTGTTTTCTTCTATCGTCAAACGTCTTTGCACTCTCTTGTCTAGAGTTTTCTTTCAATTAGAAACTGAGCGAAGACATTTAATCTTTCCTTCGCATCCGAGGCAACTAGAAGCTTGTCAACTTCTCGCCAGCTTTCTCTAACGATTTTTGCGGCGTAGTTTTTGGCATAGTCTAATGAACCGCTTCTTTTCATGATTGCTATTGCTTCTTCTTTAAGCTTGCAGTCAGCCGTGTGCATGTTTAGGATTTGAATCAACCGCTTCTTTTCTTTGGTTTCTGTAACCTTCAACGTGTGAATAACCATTAAGGTTCTTTTTCCTTCAGTTATGTCCTTTCCAATTCCGCCTTTCTGTTCAGCAAACAGGTCTGTACTTGTCAAATCTAGGATGTCATCTTGCATCTGGAAGGCAACGCCTATGCTTTCAGCGAAGTATCCGAGCTTTTCAACAAGCTGCTCATCTGCATCCACTAAGACAGCTGCGATCTTCGCCGCCATCCTTGCCAAGGTTCCCGTTTTATATGCGCACATCTGCAGATAGTCTTTCTCATCTATTTCATCTGCGTTAGCTAATCCTTTATGCCATGCAATGTCCATTGCTTGACCTAGGCTGAGGTTAATCATTTCTTGCACGTAAATCTCGTAGATTTTTGCAAGTTTCTGAGCGGAGATTTTCTTTCTGTTTTCCATCAGCGGCAGAAGAGGCAAGTAATACATGGCGTTTCCAGCGTTTACAGCAATGTCGATGCCGTACAATATGTATGTACAAGGCTTTTTCCTTCGCAGTTCAGACTCATCTTCTAAGTCATCAACCATCAAGGTTCCATTATGAACTACTTCAGGAATTATGGCAAAATCCACGTAATCTGAGGGGTTCTTGCCCAATGCTTCACATATCAGGAGAAAAAGTGTTGGACGCCATCTCTTTCCGCCTCTGTCTAAGAATTCCCAGATTGGTTCGGAAATTGCCTTGTTTAGTGCTTCAAGATTATGGGCATATTTTGGCGTGCTAATCTTGAATATGAGTGCGTCTTTTGTGAATGTTCTGGGCACGTACTTTTCGATTGCTTTGTCTATTAGGACGGCTTTTTCTTCAAGCAATTTTTCAATGTTCAAAGTCAACTTCTTCCTCTTTGAGCATAATCATCAATGCGGAATCCTCTAATTTTCAGCCATTCCGCTGTTTTTCCAACAATTACGAGTGGAACTCTTTGCAGCGCCTGAACCGATTCTGCTCCAACAAGGAACATGACATTTCTCAGTTCATCCATTAAAAGCGAAAGACAGTCAACTGTTTCTCTGACATCTCTGACTGCAGCGTGCAGTATTGGCTGGGAAAGGCTTGCCATGCTTGCGCCTAACGCTAGAGCCTTGGCTACGTCTATTCCGTCTCGTATTCCTCCGGAGGCAATGACTGGAATGTTCACTGTTTTTGAAACTTCAGTAACGCTTACGGCAGTTGGGATTCCCCAGTCCCAGAAAAGCCTGCCTAGTCTGTGGTGGGAAGCGTTCTCGGGGTTTTTGGTGCGGTAGTGTTCAACTGCCGCAAAACTTGTGCCGCCTGCACCGCTCACATCTATTCCTTTGGCTCCTGCGTTGGCAAGCTTCTTTGCTTCTTCAGCAGCGATTCCTGCTCCTGTCTCTTTTGCGATTATGGGCTTGTCCAAATTCCTAGAGATTCCAGCTATCTCTCCAAGTACTCCCTTGAAGTTTGTTTGTCCTTCTGGCTGAGTGGCTTCCTGAAGAGGGTTCAAATGCACTGCAACGGCGTCAGCCTCAATCATTTCTACGGCTCTTTTGACTTCTTTCAAGCCATAGCCGTTTATGAGCTGCACGCCGCCGATGTTTGCAATCAAGAAGGCTGTTGGTGCTTTTTTTCTTGCAATTGTGAAGGTTTTTTCAAGTTTTCTGTCTTCAATTGCCGCTCGTTGACTTCCAACGCCCATTCCCAGTTTCAGTTTTTCAACGGCTTCGGCTATTATGGCGTTGATTCTTTCTGCTTCCAGCGTTCCACCCGTTATGGCTCCTGCAATTATTGGCGCTGCAAACTTGTGGTTGAACACGGTTGTGGACAAATCGATTTTTCTCTTGTCAACTTCAGGCAGCGCCTTGTGAACGAAGTAAATGTCCTCAAAACCTGTCGTGGTCTTTCTAGCTTGGACATTGTGGTTTAAGGAAATTCGGATATGGTCTGCCTTGCGTTTTCTTATTTCTCTCGACAACTTCCTACTCCTTCTCTAATAATGTGCTTTTCACTTTGTCTCCTTTAAGAACCTTGCACACGTAATTCGCCTGCGTAGCATTCACAATGGTCACTGGTATTCCCTTTTCAACAACAGGAATGAGCTCAGCTATTTTGCCCGACATACCGCCAGTGACGTCACATGCTCCTGACTGGCCGATTTTGTCTTGAACTCCTCTAAGTTCTTTCAACGTTAGACGGTCAAAGAGTTTTGCCGTCTTTCCAGTTTTCGGGTCGCAGCTAAATAGACCATCCACGTCGACGCCTATTATGACCCGCTTTGCGTTAAACTTACTAGCAAGCACTGCGACCAACTGGTCGCCGGAAAGGATCGTGAAACCTAGCCTAATGTCAAAAACTGCGTCGCCATAGAGGACTGGCAGAAAATTCATTTTCAGCAGCATCTTCAGTGCTGTATCCTCGAAGCTTCTGATTCTACCATCTTCTGTTATTATGCAAGAAGACGGCGTTATGCTTATCGCTGGAATATCGTGCCACAAGAGAGCATCCATAAACAGCCCGTTCAGCATGGTCATGACGTGATGAGTTTCTGAGAAGCCAATTTTCTGGATTTCATCTCTGAACCCCGCCTTTATGCGGTATTTTTCGGCAACTGGGTGTCCAAAACTTCCTCCGCCATGTACAAGAATCAGGTTTTCAACTTCTGCTGCAAGTATTTCCTCAACCAAACGATTTATGGTCTGAGTCCTAGCTGCAAGTTCGCCTTCCTTGTCTGTTACTACTGAACCGCCGATTTTCAATACCGTAGGTCTAGCTTCGTTCAATTCGGGCACCTTCATCAGTCTTTCTAGCTATGAATGGTCTCCCGCCAGCGCTTTGGATGGCTTCTAAAACTTCTCTAAGCTTCTCGTCTTCTGCCAACGCTATCATGCAGCCGCCGCCCCCAGCACCTGTAAGTTTCGCGCCTAGAGCCCCTGCTTTTCTTGCTGCGTTTATGAGCCATTCTAGCGATTCGTCGGAAACTCCTACTCCGTAAAGCAACGCGTGGTTGAGGTTCATTAGTTCTCCAAGAGTTGCCAGCTCATTCTTCTTGCAGGCATCGATTGCTCTCAGAACAATCTCGCGTGCTGCCAACATTACGGGTTCAACTATCTGCGGATATTTCTCTGCTATCTCCTTTACCTTTTCAACTTGGACACGTGTGGACCTTTCGACTCCAGTGTCGCCAATCACCAGAGGAATATCTGTTTTAATCTCAAGTGGCTTGAAACCTGTGTCCATTTGAAACAGAAGAGCACCGCCAAAAGTTGATATTGCCGGGTCAACGCCTGATGGAGTGCCGTGCACGGCTTTCTCAGCTTCATAGGTTATTTTGAAAATGTCCTCCTTTGACATCTGGACATCTAACAAAGCGCCAACTGATGTTGCTACGGCTGCAACTACGGCTGCTGAAGAGCCTAGCCCCGCCCCGACGGGAACGGTTGAGGTGATTTCGACGTCAAGACCAACGTTTTCTCCGTGTTTCTCCAAAACTTTCTTCACAGCCAACTCTACTGGCTCAAATTTCATTCTTGCTTCTTTGAGGTCGCCTTGTTCAACCTTGAAGTTTCCGTTTTCGATTTTTGCTGAAAGGTTCAGGTTTGTTGATCGCAGATGAAGCTGTTTGTCAGTGCGTTTCTCTGTTTTGGCGTAGGCTCTTCTGTCTATGGCTAAGACTATGGCTGGTTCGCCGTAGACTACGAAGTGCTCTCCGAAAAGGATTACTTTAGCTGGAGCTGAAGCAGTGACTCCCATCAGATACCACTATTTCTTCAAACACAAGGCGGCGTAGCCAACTACGCTTGAGATGTCGCCAGTGATATCTCCACTAGTCTTATAGCATAATAATTTTGCCTCTTTTGCTCCCAACTTCTTTGCAGCGCTGATCAAAGCGGATATGGGACCGTAGCCGCAAGCGCTAATGTTGTATTTTTCGATAGTCGAGTAAAACTTTGCCTCATCCATTGCTTCGATTGCTGCAAGAGCCATACCATCTTTCTCTTCAGCCTTTCTTTTCGGTTCATAATGCGTCATGTCTGAAGATGCTATGATGACGGCGTTTCTTCCGTCTAAGACATTGGCAACAGCTTTTCCAACCTCAATTGAAGAAGATAGTTCCTGCATCAGAAAGCAGATGGGCACAAACTTGAAGCTTGCACCATAAAGATATTGGAGAAAAGGAAGCTGAACTTCGATTGAATGTTCAAAGCTGTGAGCAACATCATCAACATCGATTAAACCTGACTCGTGCACAATCTGGTTGGCTGTTTCACTATCTACTTGAACATCACCCAGAGGTGTGCGCCAGACTCCCTCATTCATGATTGACAGAGCACTGCCATGACCTGTATGATTCGGACCGAAGATCACGACAACATCAGGTCTACCATCCAAAGCCAACTGATAATAGGCATGAGCCGCTACTGGACCAGAAAACATGTAGCCCGCATGCGGACAGATCAAACCTACTATTTGTCTAACACCGTTTTCACGGATTTTCGGAATTTTTAGAGGCCCAAACTTGTCTAGAAAACAGCTTTCGACTTGTTTCTTCAATGATTCAAAGGTTCCTGCGTAGAAGGCTCCGGCTTGGCAGGGACGCCGAACCTTCACCATGCTGCTAGGTTTCCTCCTCCTCCCGTGCCATCTTCGCTTCAAAATCGTCAATCGTCAGCGGCAACTCTTTGTCTTGGGCAAGTTCTCCTCTCTCCCGCAACGTTTGCCTTGCCAGAAGCCAGTAGATGATTGCCAAAGCTCGTCTGCCCTTATTATTTGTAGGTATGACAAAATCCACGCCGGTAAACTCGTTGTCAGTGCTACACAATCCCACTACGGGGATGCCTACTGAACCTGCTTCTTTTACTGCTTGCATGTCTGCTCTTGGATCAGAAATCATCAACACTTCCGGCTCAATTCGGTTTGGATACAGGGGGTTTGACAAGAGTCCTGGAATGAACCGCCCAACTACTGGTGTTGCCCCCGTTACTTCACAGAATTTGTTAACTGGCTCTTGTGCATAGACTCTAGTTGCGACCGCAGCTATTTTTGCAGGTTCAAATCTTGCTAGAAACTTTGCGGCTACTCTTATTCGCATGTCTGTTTTCTTTACATCTAATACGAATAGTCCGTCTGGTCGGACTCGGTAGATGAACTGTTCCATGTCTAGTGTTTTCATTCTTGTCCCAATGTGTATTCCTGCGGACAAAAGGGTCTCCTGCGGCATCAAGAGCTCTTCTTCAGCTACTACTTGTGTAGTTTCACCTTCACCTTCGGTTTTTGCTTCTTCTTTTGTTTCTTTCAATTCGTCTTCTGCCAAGTTTTTCACTCTCAAATTATTTTAAGATCTGCCATTCTGGCTCTATCTCCTAAGAACTCTTCTATTCTTATTAATTCGTTTATCTTTGCAATCCGCGTTCCTTCCACAACGCCCGTCTTTATCATTGGGCACCTAAAGGCCACAGCCAAGTGTGCTATGTGCCAGTCACACGTGTCGCCTGAACGATGCGACATTACGGGTAAGCAACCGTTTTCTTTAGCCATCTCAACAGTCTCCCAAGCATCTGTAAGTGTGCCCACTTGATTCACCTTTATTATGACTGAGTTGGCAGCATGGATTTTAAGTCCACGACTCAGTCTTTCACTATTTGTCGTGAACAAGTCGTCTCCGCAGACAAGGCAATTCTTTGTTTTCTTAGTGAGTTCGGCAAAACGTTCGTAATCTTCTTCGTGAAACGGGTCTTCAACATAAACCAGATGGTATTTCTTGATAAGATCCATAATGAAATCTGTCTGTTCATCTGGGCTTCGCTTCTTGTCTTCTCTTCGGTAAACATACTTCTTCTCCTTTCCATTCCACAGAGAAGAAGCTGCAACATCAATGCCGAAGCCACATTCAAAGCCAAATTCGTTACCAACTTCTTCGCAAGCCTTAGCTAGCGTGTCCAAAGTTTCTGTGGCTCCAATGTTTGCAATCCAAGCTCCTTCATCGCTTCTTCCGCTGTTGAAAAGTTTGTCTTTCTTTCTCAGAGTCTCGCCAACTATTCTGTGAATCTGAGCATTAGCCTCAGCAGCTTCTAGAAATGATTCTGCTTCATAGGGAAGAGCTAGGAACTCTTGCATGTCAGGCGATTTCCCACTAGCATGTTGTCCACCGCTCACGATGTTTCCAAGCGGAAAGGGCAGTTCGTGAGCGATGCGACCTCCTAGAAATTGGAACAGCAGCAAACCGTAAGAGTTTGCGGCGGCTTCAGCGCTGGCTAAGGAGATGGCGAAGGCAGTGTTTCCGCCTATCACCCTGAAATCTTTTGAACCATCAATCTCATGTAATGTTTTGTCCATTTCTTCCTGAAAATCAGCGTCTAACCCGACAAGTTCTGGAGCCAAAAGCTCTTCAACTTTCTTCAACGCCTGATCCACGCCGTCATGCGGATAATATGTTACCTCAGCCTTTCCTCGACTCTTTCCCGCGGGGGCAGATGTCCTTCCGAAACCTGACGTTGTTATAACGTCAACTTCTATTGTCTCTTCTCCTCGTCCATTGAAAACTTTTCTGGCAATTATGTCCTCAATGACTGTTGACATCTCATTCTCCTTTTCATAGTTTAGTAGTAGGTTCTTGCCTCTTTTCGTTTCTCTGCTTCCTCGTAGAATCGAAGTGCCTCGTCAATGATTTCTACGTGCGACAATATCATGCGTCGGCAGCAGTATCTCTTAATTCCCAGACTGTCCAGCACTGCGCCAGCGTTTTCTCCATTTTTGACTCGTATTACAAATTCTTCCCACTGGTCTCCAACCAGTTTGCCGCAAGTGAAACATCTTACAGGTATTATCATCAGGCTATTCCATCCTATCTGTAACTTTTCTGTTCCTTAGCTCTTGCTCCTGGTCCTCCGAACTTCTTTGGCTCTTTCCTTCTGGCGTCTCCTGCAACCATCTTTCGGTCATATTCCGTGAAGACCGTGCGCAAATGTGAACTCTTTGTCCACTTCAGCAAAGCATTTGCAATTGCCATTCTTGCTGCTTCCGCTTGCCCCATGTAGCCTCCTCCTGAGACTTTAATGTCCATGTCTACCTGTTTCCAAACAGCTTCTCCTGCCTGCACAAGTGGCTCCATGACTTTTTCGCGTGCAACTGCGGGCTCAAAAATCTCTATCGGGATCTGATTGATACGTACTCTGCCAATGCCTGATCTAACGAAGGCTCTCGAAGTTGCCGTTTTTCTTCTTCCACTAACAACTAAGACTTTTTTTGTCGGCATGCTATCCACCTGGATTCCATCCTACTTCCTTTGCAAGTTCGCCAACTGTGAGATGTGGACAAGTTAGCTTTCTCGAATGAGCTTTTTCCAAAGTTTCCATCTTTCCGTCTTTGAACTTGTCTGGTATTCCCATGAAGACTGCTAGACGCTTGTATGCTTGTATTCCTTTTGGTCTTTTGTAGGGAAGCATCCCTCTCACAGCTCTTCTGACAATTCTATCTGGTCTTTTTTGGTGAAATGGCCCTCTTTCGGGAGCTCCTACTTTCAGAAACTCTTTAGCTTCATTCACCTTGCTCTTCTTTCTTCCCGATATCACGGATTTTTCAGCGTTTACAATCACTATTCTCTCGCCTCTCAGTAGTCTTTTGGCAATTTCGCTTGCCATTCTGCCCAAGATGAGGCCTTCCGCATTTATTGTTGTAACTGTTTCAGTTGCGGTCTGCATTTTCTCACCCTATTATCTTGACGTTTGAGCCTTTCGGAGTTTTCTCGACAAGATCTGAAAGAGACAAACATTTGCCTTTTGCGCTTGCTATCTTCTCTCTGGCTTTCGCTGAGAAGGCAACTGCAGCAACAGTTATCGGATGGTCAATTTCGCCTGCTCCCAGAACTTTGCCTGGAACCACAATTGTATCATTCTTCTGAGAGTATCTGTTAAGACGACTAACATTTGCGGCGATACGTCTTCTTCTAGGTTTAACCAATCTTTCAGCTATGTCTCGCCAAATTTCCGTCTTGTTCTCTCTACTTTGCTTCTTCAAAAAGCAAACGAGCTTCGCAATTTCTGGATTTGCTGCTCTAGTCCTATTCACTCTTTTTCACCTTGATTTGGCTTTCAAGTTCTTTTAGTTGTCCATCCAAGATTTTCACGGCTCTAGTCAATATTGCTTCTGGTAAAAGCGTACCTGTAGATTCTAGGCTTAATATGAACGCGTTTTCCTCCCAGCTGACATCTATAGCGTGAGGATTCTGCGGGCAGGCTTCAACGCAGTCTCGACACATGATGCAAGCCATCAAGTCGCGAACTGCGATTTTGTTGTCAGATTTGATCAAAACTTTTCTTGGACAAATCTCTATACATTTCCCGCAAGCATCACAACGTTTATTGGAAATTGTCACTTTTGGAAAATACTTGTATGCACACATTGAAACAGGCTGCCATTTTGCGTGGTTTTTTCCTTTTCCAAGTCTTGCATAAGCTTCAAGTCTCAGTTTCTGTTCTTTCGCCAGTTTTATCAAGGGGATCTTGCCGCTCACAGGCACTATGTTAGGATTTTCCGACATCAACGCGTCAGAGTAAACTGTTTTTGTACCTTCCTTTGCCTCCGCGTCCAAGGTAAGTGTGACTCGGCAAAGGTTGCATCCGAACTCGCTCTTGCACGAGCATTCTTCAGGCAAGTTGTAACTTTCAAGATCAGTCTTAAGCGGAGTGAGTCCGAGTCTGTGGGCTATGATTTCATCCTGCAGTATGGAAGAATTTTCAAGTATTACAATTTCATCTATAGCCATGCATGGAACTTCAGAAAGGATAATCCTTCTCAGTCCATTCATGAAGGGAACGTCAACGTCCCGAATGAGCAATCGCAGGTTTCTTTCATCTTTTTCAAGCACTTTAATTTCCACTTATTCAGACACTCCGTAACAGACTATGATATCACTGTGCCGTTCAATAGAATACTAGTGCATTATTTCAATTTTTCTATTACTGAAGAACAACAAGGGTTCGCTATCTTCGCCTTCCTCTTCTACCGCCCGGCCTCCGCGTGCCATCATGTGGGACAGGAGTGACTTCCTCGATGCGTTCTATACGGAAACCTGATCGGGCCAATGCTCTTATTGCTGCTTGCGCTCCTTGACCTGGTGTTCTGGGTCCTGATCCTCCGGGTGCCCTGACTTTGATGTGGATTGCGGTTATTCCCTTGTCTTTGGCTACTTCTGCTGCTGCTGAGGCTGCACGCATAGCAGCATAGGGCGAAGATTCCATTCTGTCTGCTTTTACAAACATTCCGCCTGATGTTCGGGATATGGTTTCTGCGCCTGAGATGTCTGTTATATGAATTAATGTGTTGTTGTATGAGCTGAAAATGTGGACAACAGCCCATTTTTCGTTTTTCTTGCTTGCGCTGCTCATTGTCTTCTCTCCATTGGTTCTTCAGCCAGCTTTCTCTCTCCTTCAGGTGCAGCTGATATTGTTTGGCGAAGCGGATGATTTGGATTTGCAAACGAACTTTGAGGTGTGTATGCAATCTGGCTTTCGTCAGCTTTTGTAACGATATAGCTTGGTATTGTAAGCCGTTGGTTTCCTATTGAGATGTGTCCATGTGTTATTAGCTGGCGGGCTTGCTGGATTGTTTTGGCTAAGCCTTTGCGGAAGACAATTGTCTGAAGTCGACGTTCAAGCAGGTCTTCTGTCGTCAAGTCCAAAACGTTATCCAAAACGTCAGTGTCAGAAAGGACACCGAGCTTCTTTAAACGAGCTACAAGCTCTTCTTCCATTTTCTTCCTTATCTCAGGCGGTTCGCCTATTAGTGAACGGGCTGTTCCTCTGAAGTTTGACAGCATTGTTTCATGCCGCCATAGTTCATGCTTGTTGCGTAGACCATACTGTCCTAAGAGTTTGAGTTCTTCCTGCAGAATGTCTGTTCGCCAAGGGAAACGTGGAGTATCATACTTCTTTTTCTGCTTCTTAGGGTCACCCATAACTACTTGCCTTCCGCGCTTGCAGGTCTCTGCATGATTGCCTTCTTTTTAACCCCAAGAGCCTTCCCCGCTCTTCCAGTAGTCTTAGTTCGTTGTCCACGAACTTTCAATCCGTAAGCATGACGGTATCCACGCCATGATTTTATTTCTTTCATCTGTTCAATATCCATCTTTGTTCTTAAAACGAGCTCTGCACTGATCAGATGCAGATCCTTGCCGTTTTCCATTTCCTTTCGTCTATTAAGAAACCAGCTTGGCAGTCCATACTTTGCAGGATCTTTAACAATTTCCTCTATCTTGTCGATCTCAGTTTCTGTTAGGAACCCTGCTCTTTTGTCAGGGTTTATTCCCGCCTTCCTCAATATTGCGTTAGAAAGGTTCAAACTTACTCCTTTGATTTTTGTTAATGCATAACTAGTTTTCAGCGTCCCCTCTAGATCAGTACCTGTTACTCGAAGTATGTGGCGGAACTCTTCTGACATGTATTGCCATCCAAATATCCTTTGAAGATAACTACGAGATAAATCATATTTTATTTAAACCTTACTAGTTTGCCGCGTCATTTATGTTCAAATGAACTATGTTCAGATTCCATGTGCGTCAGAGCTTGAAAAAACATTCCTGCCATGCCATTCGATTGTCCAACATTGTCTCGTCCATCATGCTTACTTCTGAACTACTACCTATGTTCACATCAAGACTTCGTTCTCATGATTCAGCGTTGCGCCAAGGAAATCGCTCTGTCATTTTTCCAAAATCAACATTGTTACATTTTGACAAGCACCATGACTTTCTCTGAATCAATTATGAATGTTTTCGAGTGTCTGAACGGTGATTTCTCCAGATATGTGTCCCAAATCGTAATATAGGTTAAATCTTTTAAAGGATTTAAGCTATATTCAGAGCAGAAAGAGTAGGTTGAGTGAATAAAACATGGTGAAAGTTGGAGAAGAGGAGAAGGTCAAACACATATTGTTGGATTCTAAACTGTCAGCAATCAAGGCCATGCTGGAAAAAGACCACGCTATAGATTGTATCATGCTGCTTCACATGGGAAAGGGCAAATGGAAAGATGCTAAAGACTTCATGCGTGAAAACAATTTAACACTCAGCGACGGCACCTTTAGAGCTAGAATGATCGAAATCACGGAGCTAGGGCTAGCTAAGGGAGAACGCATCGATCCATTGAAGAAATACTACGTGAAAACCGAACTTGGAGAAAAAATCGCCAAACTGCTTCTAGAGTTCTTCGACAAACTAGACCGATAAACCTCTAAGCATAAACCCAAATACTGTTGTACAACTCCATTTTCTACGGTTAGATCGCCGTCTAGTTTGCGGTTTTTTCCATTTTTCTGTAGATTTGCTTTACACATAGATAATATGATGTAGCAAGTCGTAAGATTTAAATCTCTAGCTTCTACTAAGTACATAACAACTCCAAAAGGAGGGATGAAAAGGAAAATGAAAATGTTGAGAAGCAGAAAAGCCCTTAGCCCTGTGGTTGCGTCTATTATACTTATTGCTGTTACGGTGGCGGTCAGTATTGCGGTAGCTGCTTGGATGGGTGCTTTGACGTTCCAGTTTACGGCGACTGAGCAGTTGCAGGTTACGCATGTTGAGTTCTCCCCGTCTGGCGGTGCTTCAGGCACGTATCTTAACGTGACTATCAGCAACACTGCGACTTCGGCGGCAACGGTGAGTGAAGTCTGGGTTAACAATGTCAGGAAGTGGACAGGACAGCAGCAGATAGCGTCAAACGGCAACGCAACGATCGATGTGCCGACGAATTGGGTAAGCGGAAGCAACTATGAAATCAAAGTTGTCACCACCAAGAACAATCCGTTCCTGTACTTGGCTCACGCACCAAACCAGTAGTTCCCTTGATTTGTTGAGATTGGGGGGCAGGGTGAACAAAACTCTCCCATCTTCCCTTTATGTTTCCTGTTCGGAGGTACCGAAAAAATGGTCGTTGAAATAAAAGAATACGGTTCAGCAGAAGACATAGCTTCGACTCTGGAAAAAGAGATTTCCGAGACAAAAAGCACGTTAGGCGAGTATCTTCGCCGGCTAGACGATATCAGAGCCTTAGCTGAGAAATCCAAGAAAATCCACGAAGTAGTAATGAAGTTGGCAGGCAAGAAGGCTGCAAGCGAGAGCCTCGGAGAGATTTCCATCGGCAGTCTAAACATAGTCTTGGATGCCAATCCCTTCCATGAGTTGACTGCCATTGAAGAAGTTGTCCGAAGCCATCAAGAAAGACTCTTGGTGTTGCAGAAGGCTCGCGAAGCGCTCAAATGGCTTGATCAGCTTGGAGACACTGAAGGCTTGAGATACCTCGTTGTGGAAAGCGACGGCGTTCCAGAGCGTATACTATTCAAAATATCCTAAGCCAACATGGACGTGATAGACATGGATGATGAAGTATACTCATTTGCCTTAAAGAATGCCTTGAACGAGATTCAGAAGATATGTCCCGACATCAGAAACTCCTTCATGTTCAAGGAAGATGGCGAGATCATAGCCGCTGACGAGAACACCCCTGAAAGGACAATTGTAAATGTCGTGAACGCTCTCGACGGCTTGCTGGAAAAGGTAAACGCATTAGGAAGCATTGAATTCGTGGCTCTCGAAAGTAGCAAGGGAAAAGTGAATCTTTCCTGCATAAACGACTATTACTTTGTCACTGTTACCTCCAAGAAGGCAGATTTGAACTACGTAAACACCGTTACCCGCGTTCTCATCCCAACGATCATCAAGTTGCTGGAGAAAATCGGCCCAGCTCCCTTCAAAAACAATCCCTCTAGGTTTGAAATAGAACCTGAACATCCAAGGATCGAAGAGGCTGAAGCCACTGCAAAGAGAGATTTTGAGGAAACTGTGCCAGAAACAGTAGAGAAGCCTCTGGAACATGAAGTCAAGTCTGAACCCTTACTTCCAGAACCTCCAGTAAACCAGTTGATAGTCGAAAACATCGGAGGTTTACTTGTTCCATCGGACACAGTGCGCATTGACAACGAAACCTTGCTTCAATGGAACGAGCTTTACGGCGATAGAAATATTGAAGAAGTTGACATTGAAACATTTGGCGGAAAATCAACGCGATGCAAAGTCAAACCTATCAAAGACTCCAAGTATGAGGGCAGAGGAGTAATCCAAATGCCTGACAAAATAAGAACTACATTGGAGATCAAGAAAGGCGAACTTGTGCGCGTTAAGCCCGCTGTTCAATAGTAGGAGACATCTGTCATGAACAAGAGAAAGAAAAGTGAACAAATTGTTGCTGAAACTGAGCCAATAGTTATGGAGGAAACAACACCTATGAACAACTTAAAGTCCGATCTGGAAGAAATCAAAGACTATGAGGGAGTCATCGGCTACATATTACGAAACTCGACTTCCGCGGCAATAGATCTAAAAGATCCAACCAAAATAATCGAGTATGCAATAGTTTCTTCCTCAGCTTTCGATGCAGGCAAAGAGCTTTCAGACCTCTTTGACTTGGACACTGTCAAAAGCATCATTGTTGAAGGAAAAGAGCTCAAAATGCTCTGCGTAACCCTCGACGAAAACAAAGTAAGTGTTTTCATGGACAAAAATGCCAGTCATGAAAAAACTTTGAGAAAACTACAGGCTTTATAGGGCTAGAAGAGCCAACCCTTACGTCTTCTGCATCTTTCCTATGTTGTTTTTATGGTCTTCTTAGTTTCAAGAACGTTTAAATTCGTGTTTCTTCACTATTATTCAATAGGAGAAAGGAGAGCTCTCCAAAACAATCTTTCGAAAGTTTCTAGGCTGGTGCATTTGTTGATTGAAGAAGGAAAAACCGTCGTCAATAATCATCGTGGGCGATTTGATATTATTGCAGACATTTTGGATGCTTCTGGTGGAGGGGCTAAGAGAACTTATCTGATGTATCATTGCAATCTGAGTTTCAGCCAGTTGAAACAGTATTCGCATTTTCTGCTTTCTAAGGGGTTAATACGTGTTGTTGTTCAGAACCAGAGTTCCAGCTCGGGCCTGTTTGAAGCGACTGATAAGGGAAAAGAGTTCTTGAGAGCGTATCGAGGCTTGAAGGCTCTCATGAGGTAGCTTTCTGAGCCAAGAATTCTTTTGCGTTTTCGTCAAGTTTTATTTCCTTTCTGGGTTTGTCTACTTCTACGAATGCGTATTTTTCTAAGAATCTTGTCAGTATCTGGGTCTGGTTCTTATCCATCTTTGCTTCTTTCTGGATTTCTTCTATGCTATGCCACAGCCCATCACTGAGTATGTCAAGAACCAGCGCGATTTTGGATGTCGTTAGTGAGTCCTCCAGTGGACACTTTTGTTTTATGCTTTGATAGCTTAAATGCCTTCTGAGGTTATTTTTCAGAATTTTTCTCTAGAAGATTGTTTGTAGTTACATTTATTAGCTTTTCAACTGATATCTGTAGGTGTACTGCCGAATTCAGTCTGATTCCGAGTTTGATATATCATGAAGGGGTTTAGTCGAAGACGAAGTCGCACAGAGGTCGTCTCCGTAATTCTCACTGAGGCTCTGGAGGGTGCGAACAAGACTAGGCTCATGTACCGCTGTAACCTGAACTTTGCCAGATTCAACCATCACCTAGAAAACCTGCTTAACGCTGGCTTGATTGAATGTATAAACGATAACCCTGAAGTTTTGGCTAAGTACAAGACCACTGAAAAAGGACGTGAACTGCTCAGGGTTTTGCGCAAAGCGGGCGAATTTCTCTCCGTCTGAAAACGATTCTTTCCGATACACTGTGCGGACTGCCCTACCCCCCCTTATATATAGTACCTTACAGAGTTTGGCTTTCTTTTGGGAATGCTTCGTTATTCTAGGAAAATCATAGAAAAGTGAGGCTTGAACGGATAGAGGAAGATCGTGCTTACTTGTATGGTATGTATTCTTTTCCAAGCAGTTCTCTGGCAATGACTATTCTTTGAATGTTGCTAGCGCCTTCAGCGCCCACGCAGTAGCTCATTATTCCCCGCAAACCCATTTCCAGCGGGCATTCCTTCGTATAGCCATAGGCACCCATCCAAACCATCGCATGCTTATACACGTCAAAAGCAAAGTGCGGCGCAATAAGCTTGCAGGCAGCAATCATTCTGCCAACTTCCAACGACGTGAACTTGCTTTCCTTGTATTTCTGGTCATTCATCCACGCAGTACGGTAAGTCAGACTCCTCAAAGCTTCAAGTTGCGCCCAATCATCAGCCAACTCAAACTGAATCCCTTCAAACTTGCCGATAGGTCTGCCGAAAGCCTTCCGCTCCTTAATGTACTCAATACCAATGTCCAAAGCTCTCCGAACAGCGCCAACACACACGGCGGCAATCAGAATTCTAGCGTTGTCAAATCCTTCCATCGTCAAATAGAAGCCCTTGTCCACTTCACCAATGCGGTAAGAGTCTGGAATTCGAACATTCTCCATTCT
>Ga0172363_10002072_pt1 | contig 16212 bp, 10 predicted proteins | sample LakKivs2_kivu2a2_FD_114541 | JGI IMG/M metagenome (GOLD analysis project Ga0172363, IMG submission 114541) | Sediment microbial communities from Lake Kivu, Rwanda - Sediment s2_kivu2a2 | ecosystem: Environmental > Aquatic > Freshwater > Lake > Sediment | place: Rwanda: Western Province, Lake... | reverse complement strand
TGGGGAAAGGCGGAAGCCCGCTGCCCAACGTCAGCGCCCATATCGCGGCGCGGGCCCTGACCGAGCTCCCGCCCGAAGCCCTCGGCGAAGTGCGGGAGCGGCGCATGTCCCATCCCACGGATTCGCATCCGCCGACGGGGCTGCGCTTGGAAGCGGTCGGTCTGAGCCTCGACGCGATCAAGGACGAGGTCCTCCGATCCCCGGCGGGGCCGCCGGCGATCGGTTTGATCGACGGCGCCGAGGCGACCGAAATGGAGCTGTCGTCGGCCTACCGCGAGGACCTCGCCAGGAGGTACGTCCTCTCTTAGATCGGGGAGGCCCTGCCGCTGCCCGCGATTTCCGCTCACGACGACTCCCACGAGGAGGTCGAGGCGCACATGGTCAAGGCCCTGGCCCTGTACGAGAGCTTCACCTGCGAACAGGGAGCAAGGAGGGGCGACTGACCGCGGGGCCCGCCGCGGGCCTAGCGAGCAAGCTCTTTGTCAGCCTGGCTTCGTCATCGGCGTGACGACCATGATGAAGGTCAGGACGAGGAAGATGAAGGTCAGAAGGGGCAGGAGGACCCAGAACATCCGGCTGATCGGCCCGGCGCCCCGGCGGCCGCCGCCCATGACCTCGCGGTCCTCGAGGGGCGCGGCGACCGCGACCAGGCCGAGGAGGGCGAACACGGAGGCCGAGACGATGAAGGCGATGGCCGCGGCGATCTCCTGGATGTTCGTGTGGACGAAGCCGAAGAGGGCCTGGATGAGGCCCGTGAGCAGCGCGATGAGACCCGTCGTCGCGAAGCCGAGGGTCCAGGCCCGGCCCCCGGCGCCCGCGAACAGGGCCAGGGCGATGGCCCCCCCGAGGACGACGAGGACGGCCGGTCCGTGGAGCAGGGCCTTGGCGGGCGGGATCGTCACATCCGCGGCGCCTCGGATCTGGGGGAGCGCGGTGAGGACGAGGAGGACGGCGAAGCCGACGTAGCCGGCCATGCGCTCGACGGAAAAGAAGGGGGAGGCCGCCGGGCGGGCGGCTCCGGCGGAAGGCGCCTCGCCGGGAAGGCCCGCCTTTTCGGCCAGGCCCGCGATCTTCAGAGCCGGGACAAGGAGGATGACGGCCATAATAAGGCCGTAAAGAGTGACAATGAAGGATTGGATCATGCGATGGCTGACGTCGGCGATACCAGGGCTTTGGCCGCCCATGACGAGGGCGAAGTTGAAGGCGGAGCCGAGGGCGCCGAGGATCCAGGCGTTGCGCGCGGCCGCCTCCCAGAAATAGGCGGACCGGGCGAGTTCATCGGGCCTTCCGCCGCGGCCGGCGGCGTCGCGGAAGGCCGCGCCGATCTCCTGTCGCGTGAAGCCCATCAGGGCCGCGGCGACGCTGCCGAAGACGAGATAGAGCAGTCCGGCCCGGCTGAAGAGGCCGGCGAAGAGCCCCGAGGCGACGACGGCGACGATGAAAGCCGCCGCGAAGAGCCAACGGAGGACGGCCCGGGCCTTGTCTGAGGTTCCGGCGATCTCGGTCATGGCGCTATCTCCTTGTCGTGTCGAGGCTGGCGAACTCGGTCTTGATCGCGGCGATCCTCTCGACCAACGGGCCCCGCGGCTTCCCCCCCTGGAGCAGGAGGCCCGCGACGAGCATGAGGATCGACAGGGCGGCCCAGACGGTCCTCCGGAAGAGCCAGGCCCGCGCCGCGACGCCCCAGGGCCGGGCCGGCGCGCTCTCCGCTTTCGTCTCGCGGAAGCGGGCGATCCGCCGGCGCATCCCGGCTTCGGCTTCGGGCGGCAGGTCGTCGGCGAGGGCCCGGCGCAGCAGGTCGTCGATCTCGGGCTTCTTTGTGTTTCCCGTACTCATGGTCCCGACTCCTTCCCGCTCCGAACGTTCCCCTCGATGAGGTCCGGCCGCTCTTGGGCCAACCGTTTGGCGAGGGCGGCCCGGCCTCGCAACACGTGGACACGGGCCGTCGTCTCCGAACAGCCCATGGCTCGGGCGACCTCCTCGTAGGACTGCTCCTCGACGAGGTGGAGGATCGTCGCGGTCGCCTGGCGCCGGGGCAAGTGGTCGATGGCGTCGAGGATCGCGGCCCGCAGCTCACGGTCCTCGGCGCTCTTCTCGACTGTGGCCGCCGTGGCCATCGGCCGGTCGTCCGGAACTCCAGGCGCTTCGTGACGCAGCCGCCGCTTGTCCTTGCGCACGGCGTCGACGGCGGCCGTGACCGCGATCCTCAGGATGAGCGCCTGAGGATTGGGATGACGGGCCACGGCGGCGCGCTTTTTCCAGATGACGGCCAGGGCGTCCTGGAGGGCGTCCTCGGCCGCTTCCCGCCGGCGGACGATCCGCCAGACCGTCCTCATCAGCCGCGGCTCCATCGGCTTGACGAGGAGGTCGTAATCGAATTCCCGGAGCTCCACGGCGGCCGCCCTTTCCGGGACACTGTAATCCACGAGGGCCGGCAAATCAAATCCGGGAACGGACACGACGACCTCCCGGGATCCCGCCCGCGCCTCCGCCTGCGCTCAGGCCTCGACGGGCGTGACGACGAAGATGACGAAGGACAGGATGTCGCGGACGGCGGCCTCGTCGCGGCCGGCCTTGTGCTCGGCCAGGGACGAATCGAGCAGCGCCTCGCAGATCTTCTTGGCCCGGGCCATGATGTCGGCTTCGCGGTAGGCGGACTTGAGCTCCGCCGGGATCTCCCAGGCCTGGCCGCCGGAGATGGTCTTATAGGCGAGCCCGAGGTACTGGCGGATCTTGTCCTCGAAAAGGGCGCCTTCCGCGAACATCTTCCGGACGGTCTCGATGCGGGACCGGACCTCGGCCGTGCGGTCCGACGCGGGCAGGACCATCAGCGAGGCGTCGAGGGCCTGGCCGAGGGCCCGGGTCACGTCCTCGCGGGAATAATGGGGCTTCCCAAAGACGGAGCGGACGCGGCCGACCGTGGTCTCGAAATCGTCGGCCGCGGCGAGCGGCGCGGGGACGGCGGCGAAGAGGGCGGCGATCCCGATGAGGGCGAAAACGGTGAGGGAACGGCTTCTCATGACGGCCTCCTTGGACCGGGTGGGGCGCGCTCTTGCGCCTCCGAACTGTTACCGTCCCCGAAGCCGCCGGCGTTTACTTACTTCAGCTCTTTTTCGACCCGGACGCGGAGCTCGGCGGTGTCCTTCTGCCCGGGGTCGAGGCGGAGCGAGGCGTCCAGGGCGTCGAGGGCGTGCTGCTTCTGTCCGGTCTTGTAGAAGCAGAAGCCCAGGGCGTTAAGGAGCCGGGTGTCGCTGTTGTAGATCTTGTTCCCCTCGAGGAGCGCCTGGATGGCCGCCGCGAAGTCGCCCTTTTCCTTGAGGGCCTGGCCCTTGATCAGGCACTGGTCGAAGCGGAAGCGCTCGGCGCCGGCCAGCTCCTCGGCCAGCTCCAGGGCCCGGTCGGGCTTGCCGGCCCGGACGAGGAACTCGGCGAACTGGACGACGCCCTCGAGATAGTCCGGCCGCAGCGTATGGGCCTTCTCGAGGACGGCCTCGGCCCGGCCTCGGTCGCCGATCTTGTCGTATTGGATGGCCAGGCCGTAGTAGTAGAGATGGTTGTTTGCGGCCGGGAGAGCCTTGACGACTGTCACCGGATGCGGCACGGCCGTCGCGGGCGAGAGGACGAATGAGGCCTTGGCCTGGCCGACCGCCTCGCCTTTCCCGCTCCTCAGCGTGACCAGGAGGTCGTAATAGTCGGGCACGAGGCCGCGGGCCGCGACCTTCCCGGTGAACGTCAACGACCGGGCATAGGGGAGTTCGGTCAGCTTGATCGTCTGGACCGGGACGGTCTTGCCTTCCGCGGCGGCACCGGCCGCGGCGATCTCGATGGTGCCTTCGGCCCAGAGCTCGCGGGGGAGACGGATGACGCCGACGGCGAAGGCGAGGTCGTCCGAGAGGCCCAGGGTGTCGCGGGGGTCGGTCAGGATCTCGCGCCCGAGCACCTTGAAGGGGACGCCCGACGCGCCGGCCGCGTCCTTGAGCCCGTAGCCGACGATCGGATCGGCCAGCGCCGCGGGGCCGTCGGCGGCCGGGACCTCGATCGTCCGCTCGAGGAGCGAGAACTCCTTGCCCACCGTGTTCTGAAGGAGGATGCTCAGCGCGAACTTCCCCTCGGCGACAGGGAAAAGGTCCTGGACCGCGATGCCGTTGGCCTGGACGTTCTCGACCCGGTCGGGCGGGAAGTAGAAGGGATAGTCTCGACTGTACTGGAAGACGACCGCGTCGCCGCGCCGCAAGCTGACGCTCAGCCTGAAGTTGCAGTAATACTGGTCCTTGGGCTGGTAATAATCGATCGACGCCTTGCGGGGCGAGATCGCGAAATGGAGGAAGTCCATGCCGAGGATGGGGTCCCGGAGGATCCTGACGATCGTGCTGCTCTCGACGAAGTTGGTCAGATACTCCGTGCTGACGATCCCCTTGTAGTTCAGGAAATGGGTGGCGTAGGCCGGGTTGATGTTCGTCTTAGGGGAATCGAAGATCTTGGCCAGGATGAGAGCGGACTGCGGGGACGGCGCGTACCCGTAAGGGATCTGGCTGGGGATCGGCGACAGGACGACACTGGCCAGCGTCGGGGCCATATCCCTGATCTTCTTGTAGAGCCCCTCGTAATCGGTCATGTCGACGCCGTAGGTCTCGATGAGGAGGCTTCCCGGCCCGTCCGAGACCGGATTGTAGAGCTTGAACTCGCCGCCGCCGCGCTGGAAAAAGACCATGGCGAAATTCGCCGGGAGGCCCTTGGCCGGATCGCCATAATAAAACCAAGCCTGCGTCGGGTAGAGACCGCGGGTCCCCTCCCAGCGTTCGATGCTCCGCGGCGCCCCGAGCGTCATGTAGACCCGGCCCATGTCCGTCATCCAGCCTTCCCGGACCGTCCCGCGCCGGAAATACTCGTTGACGTACTTGAACCGGGCCTCCATCTCATCCTTGTACTCGTTCTGGGGCGTCCCCGGGGTCGGATCCCGCTGCTTCCAGAAGGCCTCGATGAAGATGTCCCGGTCCTGTTCGTTCGGGAGGGACAGGAAGACGTCGCGCTCGGCCGGGAGAATGAATATCCTCGTCAGCTTCAGCCATTCCTGGTGGCGGTCAGGCAAGTCCTTTTCCCGGACCTTGTCCTGGCCGGAGAGGAGGCCGGCCAGGAACGCGAGAACGAGGCAGAGGCCGGCGGCGAGCCTCGGCTTGTCCGTCATGGCCTCTCTCCTTTCGCCTTCATTGGCGGCATTTGGCGATGAGCTCGTCGAGCAGGGCCCTGTCCCGGGGGCTGAGGGTCGTGTAAGCGAGGTCTTTGTACTTCAGGAAGGCGCCCAGGGCGCCGGCCTTGTCCCCCTTGCCGAGGAGTCCCAGCCCCAGGTTGTAGAGGGCGAAGCCGAAGTCAGGCTTGAGCTCGACGGCCTTTTTCCAGGCGGCGAGAGCGCCATCGAGGTCCCCGGTCAGGCTGGAGCTGATGCCCAGTCCGTTCCAGGCGGAGGCGTATTTCGGGTCGAGCTCGACGGCCTTGCTGAAGTCCGCCGCGGCCCTGGTGAGGTCGTCGGCCTGCTTTGCTTTCAGGTAGCGCGAGAGGAACAGGGAGCCCCGGTTGTTGAAGACGATGGCGTAGTTGGCGTCGAGACCCAGAGCCCTTTCGTAGGCCTCGAGGGCCTCATCGAGCCGGCCCTTGTTCCAGTAGGCGACGCCGAGATAGTTCCATGTCTCCGGATCGAAATCGATGATGCCCAGGGATTTCTGGAGCAGGTCGATGGCCTCGTCGAAACGGCCGGCATCGATCATGGCGATCCCCAGGGCGTTTATGATCCGGAAGCTCCCCGGGTTGTTGACCAGGGCCTCCCGCAGGACAACCTCGGCGTCGGCCGGGCGCTTCTGACCCTGGTAGAAGTTGGCGAGATAGGTGTAGGCCAGGTCGAAGTCCTTCCGCTCCGAGATGATCTCCTTGAGGAGGGCGATGCCTTCGGCGCTGCGCCCCGCCGTGTAGGCCACGGTGGCGGCCATCCATTTGGCGTGGAAGGGGAGGAGCGTCTTGAGATCGTCGTCGGCCGTGAATTCCGTTTTCGTCGGCTTCTGGGGCGTGGCCAGGTAGCCGAGGCTCCGGAGCTTCTCGGCCGTCGTCCGGTCCATCGTCTGGCCGGCCTTTCCCGCCAGGGGAGAGGATTCGGCCCGGACGAGGTCGGCGAAGGTCTTCCTGAACCGGTCCAGGTCGGTCTCGGGGGCCAGGTTGTTGAGCTCATCGAAATCCTGCCCCAGGTCATAGACCTCGGGGATGGGGGATTCCATGTACTTTTCCGGCCCGAGGATGTAACCGCGAAGCGGGGCCCAGCTGCGGTTGTAGTAAGCCGTCAGGGCCTCGAAGTAGATCGGCTTGTCCGGCCGGCCCTTACCCGCGACGAGGGGCAGGAGCGAGCGGCCCTGGAGCCCGGCCGGCGCTTTCCCTCCGACGAGTTCGCAGACGGTCGGAAAAATGTCGACATGGCTCGCGTTCGCATCGATACGCGCCGCCTTCGCCCCGGGCACGGCCAGGATGAGGGGGACATGGAGGGTCGCGTTGTAAGCGAAGTAGCCGTGGGTCGATTCGCCGTGCTCGCCGAGAGACTCGCCGTGGTCGGCCGTGAGAATGACCGCCGTCCGGTCCTGGATCTTCAGTTCTTCAAGGAAGACGAGGAGTTTGCCCAAGGCGAGATCGACGTAGGCGATCTCGCCTTCGTAGGGATGCCCCTGGTAAGGGGTCTTGAATGGCTCGGGCGGATCGTAGGGCTGGTGGGGATCGAAGACGTGGACCCAGAGGAACCAGGGGCCCGCCCGGCCCTTGAGCCAGTTCAAGGCGGCGGAGACGACGACATCCGCCTTGCGCTCGACGAAGACCATGTCCGTCGGCCCCTGGGTGCCGTAATTGTCGTCGTAGACGTCGAATCCCTGGACCAGGCCGAAGCGGGAGTCGAGGGGGAAGGCGCCGACGAAAGCGCCCGTGGAGTAGCCCTGGGCCTTGAGCCATTCGGCCAGGGTCAGGAATTCGCCGCGGACGATGAAGTTGGAGTTGTCGTGGACGCCGTGGGCGTTCGGCGTGAGGCCGAGGAGGATGTCGGCATGCGACGGGAGCGTCGAGGGCGTATGAGCGAAGGCCCGGGTGAAGAGGGCGCCCCGGACGGCCAGGGCGTCGATCGCCGGCGTCCGGACGGTCCGTGATCCGTAGCAGCCGAGGCGATCGGCCCGGAGCGTGTCGACGGTGATGAGCAGGATATTGGGCTTGGCCGGCCCGGCGGCCGCGGCTGCAGCAGGGGCGAGGAGGGCGAGAAGGGTGGCCAAGGCGCCAGAGGTCGTGCGCACGGTCTATTATTTCTTCAGGAAGTCGAGGAAACCCTTGACCTGCCCGGCCCGCGGGGAATCGGGATCGATCTTGAGGTATCGCTCGAAGGCGTCGATGGCCTCGGGGTTCTTCTGCAGGCTGAGATAGGTCAGGCCGAGCTGGTAGAGGCCGTCGAGGAAATCGTTCTGGACCTCGACCGACCGCTTGTAGTATTTCAGGGCATCCTCGAACTTCGCCTGTTTGCTGAAGCTCAGGCCGATGTTGAAGAGGACCGTCGGGTCGGTGATCTTCTCGAACTCGATCTTGCTGTACCACTCCATGGCCTTGTCGGGCTGGTCGCGGTTGGCGTAGCAGTTGCCGACGAGGAGCATGATGTCGGGGTTGGCGGGCTCTTTTTCGAGGACCTTCAAATAGGCGGCCTCGGCCAGGTCGTACTGCTGGAGCTCGAAGCGGCAGTTGCCGATGTTTTTGGAGATGATGTAGACGTCCGGGTTCTTGGCCAGGATGTCCGCGTAGACCTCACAGGCCTCCTCGTACTTCTTCTCGTCGAAGAGCTTGTTGCCGGCGTCGAGGCTCTGCCGGAGATCCTCGGTGATCATCAGCCCGGCGGCTTTCTTGAGCTTGATCTCGACCGGAGGGTTGTTCGATTGCTCGGGAATGGACACGCTGATCGATTTGGGCTCGTAGCCGGGCTTGAGGAAATCGAGGTTCCAGGCACCGCCCCGGATGTAGTTGGCCGTCCATTCACCTTCGGCGTTACTGGTGACCTCGAAGCCGGATTGGCCCCGGACCGAGAAGAGCTTGACCTTGACCCCGCCCAAGGGTTGGCCCGCTTCGTCGGTGACCTTCCCCTTGAACCGGCCTTGGCCCCGGTAGCTCTGGGCCAGGACGAGCCCGGTCGAGAGGATGACGAGAAGCGCGGTCCTGATCGTTTTCTTCATGGTTCGACTCCCAGTCTCCCTATTTTAGCACCGCCATCCGGTAACGTCCAGGCGGGCCCGCGGGTGAGCTTCCCTCTCGAGGGGGGAAAAAAGAGCCCCTTCCGGCCGGGCCGGAAGGGGCTCGAGCATCTGCTTGAGCGGGGTGCGTTTAGAACTCGGCGCGGACTCCGAAGCGGAACACGCGAGGATTGAGAATGCGTCGGGTCTGGCCGAAGTTCGTGGACGTCAGGTCCAGGAGCTGTTCGAGGCCCGTGGCCGAATTGAAGACGTTGAAGCAGTCCGCGGCGAAGGTGAAGCGAAGTTTTTCGGAGACGTTGAACGTCTTCTCGAAGCGCAGGCTGAGCTCGTAGAAGTTGGGCAGGCGCCGGTCGCCGAACTTGCCGATGTCGTCGGGACCGGTGGCGTTGACGTTCGACCAGCCGATGCGGGTCCGGTAGACCTGGACGAAGGGCGGCGTGACGTAGCCCTCGCGCGCCTGGAAGGCGAACGAGCCGGCGATGCCGTAGGGGAACTGGTAGAGGCCGGCCAGCTTGGCCATCCAGCGGGCGTTGACCCAGACGGCCGAGATGCCGGAGCCGCCGCTCTGCGGGGCCACGACACCGCCGTCGTAGTAGTCGAAGTTCGTCGGGTCGTAGGGCCACACGCCCTCGACGCCCTTGGCGAAGTACTTCCAGTTGGACAGGGTGACCGAGCCGTCGAGCATCCAGTTGTGGGACAGCCGCTTCTTCAGGACGATCTCGCCGGCGACGTAGCGGTTGTAGGACTTCCGCATCTCCGTCGCGCCGGTGAGCGTATCGCCACTGAGCGTGCCGTCGATGTAGTTGGTCCGGAAGCTGCCGTTGGGCCAGACATACCGGCCGTAATAATCGGCGCCCGTGATCGGCTCGGTGTCCTCGTAGAAGTAGTTGTCGGCCGAATCGAGGCTGCCGTCGGGCAGGATGCCGCGGTCGAGCGAGAAGCGGTGGAGCTTCTTATAGAACCCCTCGACGCGGATGGCGAAATCGGTCATGATCTCGCGCTCGAACGAGATCGAGAACTCATCGAGAAGAGGGGTCTTGTAGTTGGGATCGTACTTGTTCAGGGACTCGGCCAGACCGGGGTTATCCGGGTCGAAGCCGCCGAACCAGGACCAGTTGTCGGGATTGCCGGGATCGCCGCCGCCGAGCTCGGCTTGCTGGATGACGCCGTCGGCCAGGCCGCCGTACATCCCGTCCTCCCATTGCAGATCGATCTCGGCCCAAGGCACGGGGTTGAGGAAGCCGGCGAATTCGTAGCCGGTCTGGGTGCCGTAGCGGGCCAGGTTCAGCTTGAGGACGTTCTTGCCGTCGCCGCTGAGGTCATAGACGAAGGACAGGCGCGGCGAGAAGATCTTGGACTGCATGCCCGGGTCGAACTTGTCGACTGACAGCTCGCCGAGGTAGGTGGCCAGGGCCGGGAAGGGGACCGCTGGCTGCAGGACGTTGGCCACGACCGACTTCTCGACGTCGTAGCGCAGGCCCAGCGTGACGGCCAGCCGCCCGAACGACAGGGTGTCCTGGGCGAAGATCGAATAGCGGTTGAAGTTGTAGTTCAGGTAGAAGTCACGGATGATCCAGGCCTCGACGTAGTCGTCCTCAGCCCAACGGTTGATGACGGCGTTGCCCTCCTGGAGGGAGTAGCTGGAGACGTTGGCCTTGATGTAGTCGACGCCGAACTTGAACTCGTGGTCGGCCCCGAGGATGTTCTCGGCGAAGAAATTGCCGTTGAAGCTGATGTTCGTCTGCGGCCGGACCGTGTTGTAGTCGGCGGCGTTGTTCGAGGCGTAGAACTCGGGCTGGTAGTCGCGGATTTCGTAGCCGCCGCCGTTCGGGACCTCGCCCTTCTTGGGGATGAGGTGGAAGGTGTTGTGCGTGTAGGCCCACTTGACGTTCAGGAACAGGTTGCCGAACATCTGTTCCAACTCGACCTTGTAGATGGGCGTCGGGCCGACCTGGTTCCAGACGGTCTCGGGGGCCTGGAAGGCCGCGCCCCAGTTCGTCCGGCCCCACTTCTGCTTGTTGTCGTATTCGTAGAAGAGGTTAGCCCGGGTGTTCTTGGCGATCTGGCCGTCGAGCCGGAAGTAGCCGGATTCAAGCCAAGTGTTGTCGTCGACGCCCGTGATGCCGTAGGTGCCCAGGTCCTGGATGCCGTAGGAGCCGTAGAACCAGAGCCGGTCCTTGACAATGGGGCCGCCGAAGTTGGCGCCGTAGAGATAGAGCTTCTTGATGCCGGCGCCCGTGTAATTCGGACGGTAGTCCTTCAGCGACTGCGGGATGTTTTCGGACTGCCACTGCTTCTTCGAGGCGTCGACATAGAGCATGCCCGTGAAGGCGTTGCCGCCCCGCTTGGTGATGAAGTTCAGCTGGACGCCGCCGGTCTGGGACCGGACATCGTTGTTGCCGTAGTTGACCAGGATCTCTTCGAAGCCGGCCATGTTCAGATAGCCGGGGGCCGCGCCGAGGGCGCTGTTGTCAGTGATGTTGGCCCCGTCGACGTTCCAGGTGGCGTCACCCGATGAGGAGCCGTGGCCGAAGTAGCTGGACTGCTGGCCGCTGTCGCTGCCGCCGACGTTCTCCCGGTCGATCATCATGCCCGGCGACATCTGCATCAGGACCCAGGGGTCGCGGGCGGTCGGCAGGCGCATGATCATCTCGTTGGTGATGTTGACGCCGACCTGCGTCCTCTTGGTGTCGATGACGGGCGTCTGCCCGACGACGGTGACCTGTTCCTCGAGCGCGGCCTGCTCCATCTGGACATCCATGTTGATGTCGCGGCCGTAGGAAACGGCCAGGTTCGTGCGCGTGTGCGTCTTGAACCCGGTCAGCTCGAAGACGACCTGATAGTCGTTGGCGACCGGCAGGTTCAGGAACCGGAAGTTCCCTTCCGCCGACGTGACGAGGCTCCGCGGGGCGGTCTTGCTGCCGGTCAGGGTGATGCTGACGCCGGGCAGGGCGTTACCTTCGTTGTCGGTGACCTTGCCCCGGACGGCGCCGAATTCCTGGGCGCCGACGAAGCCCGCGATGAGGAGCAGCAGGGAAAAGAGAACTAAAGCTTTTCTCAAATGGCCTCCTTGTTTCGCAAAAAACCCATTGTTCCGCTCTTTGACGAGAGCACCCGTTCCCCCCGTTCCAGTTGGACGTACCCTGCTGCACCTCCTTGGGTCCGCGTAAGGGATGATTTAAAGATCATTTTGTTTATTGCTGCGGAAATATCCCTGTTTAGCCGGATTTTTATGCAATTCTTATGCCAAAATGACGGAATTCTATTTTATTTAATATGTTTGAGATATGGGACTGATAGGGCAAGAAAATCCAAATAAATGGAGGGACATTCAAACGGTTGGATGGATTTTCGACCGGCGGGCCAGAAGGGTCACGCCGGCGGCATAGCCCGCGGTCAAGGCCGGTCCGACCGAAAGGGCGCCGGCCACCTTCAAAACGCCGGTCCCGAGGACGAACGCCGCGGCGGTAACGGCCAACTGGACGGCGACGGCGACGCTGATCGGCGCCGTCCGATGGGACTTGACCAGGAGGCCGCGCTCGTAGGACAGGACGGCCTCAAGAAAGGGGAGGAGGACGAGGAGCATCCCGGGAACGACCGAGAACGCGGTGAGCTCCGGCGACAGGGCCGAGACGCGGCCGTACCAGACCGGGGCGAGAGGGGTGAAGACGACGGCGGCCAGGACGAGCGTCGAGAAGATCCCGACCCGCAGCGAGAACCGGCGGAGGGGCCGGACGTTCTCGAGGCCGTCGCCGGCGAGGGCGATGACGACTTCCTGCATGGCGATGCCGGCCGTGCGGAAGACGAAGGCCAGGCCGACGATGACGGGCAGGACGGCGAGCGATTCGAGGGGCAGGCGGCCGCGGGCCAGGAAGAAGGTCGTCAGCGGATTGATGAAGAAGGACATCAAGGAGGTCAGGGCGAGCGGGGCGTAGAAGCGGACGACGCGGCCCGCGGTCAGGGCGTTGCCGAAGCCGCATTCGGCCGGGCGCTGGCGGCAGAGTCGCCGCACGGTGGAGCGGGCCATGAACCAGCTTGCCGCGCCTTCGGCGATGACGCCGGCCCCGAGGGCGCCCGCCCCGACGGACGCGCCGGGGAGGCGGAGGACCAAAGCGAAGAAAAGCCCGGTCGCGGCCATGGTCGAAAGGCGGACGACCGTGCCCCAGGTCACGGCATGAGGCCGGCCGTGGCTGATGAGGATGCCCTGGTAGAAGCGGCGGAAGCCGATAGCCCCGGGCCAGAGCACGAGAAAGATCATCGAACCGCCGGCCAGGCGGGCCACCTCGGGCTCGAGGCCCATGAGGCCGCGGGCGACGAAGGAGAAGACGGGCGGCGTGACGAGCAGGGCCATGACCGCGGTGACCGCCGCGTTGAGCGCGTTGGAGAAGCGCCTCAGCTTCCGGTAGGCGACGCCGTCCCGGACGAGGGCGTTGGAGGCCGAGAGCATCATGATGATGGGCGACTCGACCATCCAGGCCAGGGCCGTGGCCACGGCGAACGCGGCCAGGTTCTCCTTGGGCGCGGCCAGGCGGGCGATGACGGCGGCCACGAAGGGGCCCTCGGCGGCCATCATCAGCCACGTGGCTTCGAGCGGCAGCCAGAAGCGGGCGATGCGGCCGGAGGTGAGCGGCCTCAGCGTCGCCGACGCGGGAGTCGGAGCTTGAGGGGCGGGCGCCGGTGAAGACTGAGAGAGCGGTCCGTGTCCGGGCATGTTCGGCGCAGTAGGATAGCACGTCCCGGTCGGCCGGGCAAACGGACGGGGACATGTACTCGGTACCTGTCCCCCGGAGCTCGAAATGGGGACATGTACCGCGTCGGTACGTGTCCCCCGGTCTTCGGAATTGATTGATCGGCAAGCCTGTGCTATACCAACCCCGGCCGAAGGGTCCTATGAGCAAGCCGATCCCCAAGGAGGGCATCCCGCCTCTCGCGCCCGAGGAACGGCTGAGGTCGTTCGCCTCGGCTTATCGGGGGGCCGTCGGGCCGGAGGCGCGGGCGCGGTTCGAGGCGCGCTGCCGCGACCTAGGGCTGAACTTCTCCGAGGACGAGATCACCGTCCTGGCCGCGCTGGCGACGCCGGACAAGGTCCAGGAGTTCCTGAACACCGAGCTCTACTACAACGACGACCACGCCTCGGTCGACCAGGAGGAGACGGCGGCCCCGCCGCGGCTCGTCCTGCGAACGGGGATGGCCCACTGCTTCGAAGGCGCGATGTTCGCCTACGCGGTGAACTACCTCCATGGTCATGAGCCGCGGCTGGTCATGCTCGAGGCCAGCCAGGACGCCGACCACAACCTCGTCGTCTGCCGCGCGCCGGGGACGGGGCTCTTCGGGGCCAACGCCCAGTCGCGGTACCCGGGGCTGGTCGGCCGGCCGGCCGAATTCCCGACGATCCGGGCCCTGGCCGAGAGCTACTACCCCTTGTATTACAGCGACCGGACGCTCGACCCCAAGGACCTCACCCTCGTCGGCTATTCGGAGCCGATCGACCTGGTCGCCAAGTACGGAACGGGCTGGATCGGAGGGGAGAAGCCGCTCTGGGACATCTATTACACCTACATCGACGACCGCGTCCTGTTCCATTATTTCTCCGACGGGCCGGGCGATCCGCATCTCTATCCGCTCGTGCGGGCCCTCAAGGAGAACTGGATCCGCGTCGACGCGGCCGGGGAACCTTTTGTTAGCCTCGATGACCTGCCGCCGGGCGCGCGCGCGGTCCGCGAAGCCTTTTTCAAGACCTACGACCCGGAGCGCGACGGGCCTCGGCCGCGGGGGAAGGCCACGCAGATCGAGCGAGCGTTCTTCCGCCTCACCGGCACGACGCCCATCGACCTCGACGACAACGCCTTCGACCTTCAGTTCTTCCTGGCGGCGGGCTACCGCCTCGACCAGCTCGTAAAACGCTGAAAAAAGGACGCTTCTATTTTTCAGACGCATCTGATTTTCATGAAACGGTCTTCAGAATCGTGCAGTGCGCGATCCGTCAGCGCTTTCATGGTAGCTGAAAGACGGCACTTCGATTTTCAGAGCTCCTAAAGCTGGCCGTGCAAGGAGATGAGATTAAGATGAATAAAAAAAATAGAAACGTCCCCATTTTCTTTTCCCTAGCCTTGATCCTGCTCGCGGCAGGATGCTGTTGCGCGCCCGATTTTGACAACCTACTGGCGCTTGGGGGCTACGATGTCGTTTGGGACACGCCGGGGAACGGTTCGAAGGACTCGATGCCGGCCGGCAACGGCGACATCGGCCTCAACGTCTGGACCGAAGGCGGGACGGGCTCTGTCTGTTTTTATATCGGCAAGACGGACGCCTGGGACGAGACCGGGCGCCTGCTCAAGATCGGCAAGGTCCGGATCAAGATCGAGCCGAACCCGTTCGTTGCGGGCCGCGCCTTCGTTCAGTGGCTCCGCCTCAGGGACGCGGCGATCGAGGTCGCGGCGGGCGAAGGGGCGGACCGGGTGAGCCTCAGGATCTGGGCCGACGCCAGCTGGCCCGTCGTTCGCGTCGAAGCGCGCGTCCCGGCCTCGACCGTCATGACGGCCGCGACCGAGCCCTGGCGCGTCGCGCCCGAGACGATCAAGGACTCGCTCGTCAGCGGCCTGAACTACTATCCGGAGATCTTCGGCCCGACCGTCGTCACGCCCGACATCGTCGTCGACAGACCGGCCGACCGCGTCGTCTGGTACCACGCGAACCCCGAGACGCCCTCCTTCGCCAGGAACCTCGCCATGCAGGGGCTCGAAGGCGCCGGGATCGCCGATCCGCTCCGGGACCGGATCTTCGGGGCGGTCATGGAAGGCGAGGGCTTCGTCAAGCAGGGTCCGATGAAGCTCGCCTCGGCCGAAGGCGGCGTCCGCAGGCTCAGCGTTTTCGTCCTGACCCGCCAACCCGAGACGCCCGAAGGCTGGCTGGCCGCCGCCGAGACCGGATCGCGCGCCGCGAACGCCGTCGCCCCCGGGTCCGCCTGGGCCGCCCACCGGGCCCATTGGCGCGAGTTCTGGGACCGCAGCTGGATCTACGTCCAGAGCGGGCCCGGAGCGACGGTCCAGACGGCCCTCGGCGACGAGAGCGAAGGCGACGTCGTCACCCGCGGCTACATCCTCCAGCGCTTCCTCAACGCCTGCGCCGGCCGCGGCGCCTATCCCATCAAATTCAACGGCTCGATCTTCACGGTCGACGAGCCCGGCACCGAGGGCTTCGCCGACTACCGCCGCTGGGGCCAGGGCTACTGGTGGCAGAACACGCGCCTGCCCTACATGTCGATGCCGGCCGCCGGCGACCTCGACCTGATGCGGCCGTTCTTCGGGATGTATTCCGGCCTGCTGCCGCTCGCGCTCTACCGGACGCGGCACTATTTCGGCCACGGCGGGGCCTGCTTCCCCGAGTGCATCTATTTCTGGGGGCCGGTCTTCACCGAGGTCTGGGGCGATAGATATCTCGCCGAGATGGCCGAGCCCTACCAGGCCAACGGCTACCACAAGTACGAATGGGTCGGCGGCCTGGAGATGGCGGCGATGATGCTCGAGGCCTACTCCTATTCGCGCGACGAGGCCTTCCTCAACGCGACGGCTCTGCCCTTCACCGATGCCGTGATGCGCTATTTCGACGAGCACTATCGCGCCGGCGCGGACGGCAAGCTCGACATGACCCCGTCGCAGGCGCTCGAGACCTGGTGGCAGTGCACGAACCCCATGCCCGAGCTGGCCGGCCTCCGTTATCTCGTCGAGGCGGCGAAGACCCTGCCGGCCGCGTCGTTCCCGGCCGGGCTCAAGGACCTCGTGGCCCGCCTCGAAGCGAAGCTGCCGCCGATCCCGGTGCGCGACGTCGACGGCGTCACCATGCTCGCTCCGGCCGCGCGCTTCGCCGACAAGCGCAACGTCGAGAACCCCGAGCTCTACGCGATCTATCCGTTCCGGCTCTTCGGCCTCGGCCGGCCCGGGATCGACCTGGCCCTGCGGGCCCT
>Ga0172363_10002071_pt1 | contig 16214 bp, 19 predicted proteins | sample LakKivs2_kivu2a2_FD_114541 | JGI IMG/M metagenome (GOLD analysis project Ga0172363, IMG submission 114541) | Sediment microbial communities from Lake Kivu, Rwanda - Sediment s2_kivu2a2 | ecosystem: Environmental > Aquatic > Freshwater > Lake > Sediment | place: Rwanda: Western Province, Lake... | reverse complement strand
TCTCCATAGTCGTTGGCATTAACATAGGTTTTAAAATTTCCGAGTTTGAGACTTCTTCTGTCCGCAACAATTAAAAACGCTCGTTTCTCGCCGAATGTCGTGGGAGCTAGGCTAGGGCCCACCTCCTCCTCTTTCATCTCGATCGAGGGAGCCTTGGCAACGTTAATAAGCTCTTTCGTTGTCGAAATGACCTTATCTCTCTGTCCTTGCGCGCCCCGGATTAAAATCGACCATTCTTCATTGATTTCCGCTTTCCGCTCGGCGATGATTATGAGGATAACAACTACAGCCGCAGCGATAAAAAATATTCCGGCCTCCCGAGAGAAGATAAAAAGAAACAAGCCTAAGAGAAAAAGAAGATTCACTATCGCCTTTATCATTCCGTTACCACCTTTCTGACTTTTTCATCCCTGTAAGCTTAACTTGGTTTTAATTAGCCAGCTTCGACCAGCATTTACAAGCGATCAATAATTTTGTCGTATCGAAGCGTTACCCCATAATAAACCTCCTTTTCATGAAAATAAAACTCCCTATCTGGGGAGACTTTTTGTCTATCTAGAACCCGATAATTGATACCCGATCATTTATTTCTATCCTTCACGATTAAATACTTTCCGATCTCACTGAGAAGCTTCTGTCGGTTATATGGCTTGGAGAGATAGCTGATGAGGTCAATATTACTCCGCTCCTCTTCCGTGGAAATAAGGGAAGAGAGAAAAATGATGGGAATCTTCCTTGTCCTCGGATTTTGCTTGAGAGCGGTAGCTACCTCCGTCCCGTCCATGTCAGGCATCATGATGTCGAGGATTGCGAGGTCTGGAGAGAGAGCTCTTGCTATTTTTAGGGCATCCCCCCCCGTTTTCAGCTGTTAAAACAGAATAGCCGGCTTTAGAGATAACCGACTTTAGAATCGTCAGATTAACCAGGTCGTCATCAACAATTAAGATTGTCTTTTGATGACTTTTTTCAACTTTCATCATCTCTCCCAGTCAATCTAAGCAGAACACAACGCTCACAGCTCATATAGGAGTCTAACCATAGAAACAATCGTTCCTTTCAAAGCTTAACCTTTTGGCAGAAAAAGTCTTTTACAATTATCACAGTAATAATTTTTTACCGGCTCGGGGAGTTTAGAGCTTGAAGAGGGCCGTGCGGCAAAACCGCCTGCCGGGCCAACCTTCCAAGAACCGCAATATGGACACGATCCATCAGCCGATCTCCTCATTTTCTTGTCTTCTTTTGTCATGAGAATCCTCTTTTTCCTCCTTGAGTGAGAAAAAAGACGCTTATCAAACGTCTTTTATATATCGGTGGAAGATTTCGCCAATCCTTCTGCCCCCTGGGGGCCGGAAGCAACTTCGCCAGCTCCCCGGCCTCCCCTTGCCTCTTTTTTTTCTATTATATAAAAATTGCGGATGTCAATCTATTTTTTCTTGCCCGGGAGTTGGTCATTTTCTAGGACCTTACCCGCCAAGAAGCACCTTCTTGATTTCTTCATTATTTAAAAGATTTTCTCTTTCTCCCTCAATGGCGATCCTACCTATTTCAAACACATATCCTCTCTGGCAAATTTCGAGCGCCTTGAAGGCATTTTGCTCAACGAGAAGGATTGAGGTCCCATCCTTGTTTATTTCGACTAACTTCCCAAAAACCGCCTCAACATAATTCGGAGAAAGCCCTAAAGATGGTTCATCCAATAAGAGAAGCTTGGGGTTAAGCATCAGGGCCCTCCCGATAGCGAGCATCTGCTGTTCGCCACTGGAAAGAGTGCCGGCTTTTTGCTTTCTTCTCTCCCTTAGGACAGGGAACAAATGAAAAACTCTTTCCAATCTGCTCTGAAGCTCCGTATGATTTCCTTTGGACAATGTGAATGCCCCCATTTCCAAGTTTTCAATAACCGTCATCGTCGAAAACACTCTTCTTCCTTCAGGGACAAAGGAAAGTCCTCTTTTAACCAATCTGTCAGGAGAAGCGCCGCAAATTTTCTCTTCCTGAAACAAGATATCCCCGCTCTTTATGGGAACAAGTCCGCAGATCGCATTTAAAGCAGAGGATTTCCCCGCCCCATTCGGCCCTAAAAGAGAAACAATCTCCCCTTGATCTACAGAAAAAGACACGTCTTCCAAGGCTCTCACTGTGCCGTAATAGACGGAGAGATTTTTTACTTCAAGAATCGTGCTCATACTCTTCTTTTTCCCAAATAGGCACTTAAGACCTCTTCATTATTTGTTACTTCCTCAGGTCTTCCCTCAGCTATCTTTTTTCCGTAATTAAGGACAATCACTTTTTCGGCAACAGCCATCACTGAGTTCAAATCATGCTCGATAAAAAGAATCGTGCCGCCCTTTTTTTTGAGAGCCTGGATAAGACCCAGCATCGTTCTCTTGGTCTCCGGAAAAAGCCCGGCTATCGGCTCATCCAAGAGGAAGATTTTCGGCTCCAGAGCCAAAATACGGGCCAATTCGAGCAGTTTTCTCTGGCCGTGGGAGAGTTTTTCTGCCGGGGAATCCCTTTTTCCCGATAACCCCACAAATTCGAGAAGTTCTTCGGCCTTTTTGATGTTGGACGCCTCTTCCCGCTTCATTCTCCTACTTTGAAGCAGAGCGGCAGAGAAGCGCTCGCCAGTCTCATATCCCAAGCCCAGCATGACGTTGTCGAGAACCGAGATTTGAGGAAAAAGCCGGATATTCTGAAAGGTTCGACCGAGGCCGAGCCGAGCGATTCTGAAGGGATTAAAAAAGGTGATGTCACGTCCTTCGAGAAATACTTTTCCATTGTCCGGCTTGAGGAATCTGCTTATAAGGTTAAAAGCCGTGGTTTTTCCCGACCCGTTAGGCCCAACGAGGCTGACAATTGAATTCTCTTCAATCGTGAAAGAAAGATCGTCAACGGCCTTGATTCCGTCGAATTCTTTGCATAGATTATGAACTTGAAGCATCGTCATATTATTTGAATTTGAACCTTCCCAAAAGCCCTTGCGGTCTCCAGATCATGAGGATAACAAGCAAAAGCCCATAGATCATCTGTCTCATGGGAGCAGCGATTGAGCTTGGCATTCCTAAAAACCTTAAGAGTTCTGGGAAGACAACCAGAATCGATGCTCCGACAAAAGAGCCTTTCAAGCTCCCCATCCCGCCAAAAACTACCATTAAGAGGATAGCTATGGATTCCATGACTGTGAAACTTGAAGGGTCGATGAAGGTAATGTAATGGGCATAGAGGCTTCCGGCGATTCCGGCGAAAAACGCGCCGACAACGAAGACGATGAGCTTGTACTTGTTTACGCTCTTCCCCATCGCTTGAGAGGCGATCTCATCCTCCCTTATTCCCTTGAGAATCCTGCCGAAGGGAGAATTGGTGATGTTTCTGATCGCCAGATAGGTGATTAGGACGAAGACCAAAACCAAGAGAAGATAAGCCCAGACGTTTGAGAATTGAAAGCCGAAAATAGAAAAGGCGGGAATCCCCGGGAGACCCATCGGCCCCCTGGTCAATCCCACCCAGTTCTTAGCAACGGAATAAACGATGACGCCCAGGCCGAAAGTCGCCAAGGCAAGGTAGTCGCCCGTCAGTCTCAAGGACGGATAAGCGACAATTGCGCCCAGAACCGACGCCAGGATTGCACCTACGATAATTCCTATCCAGGGCGAGATTCCGAAATTCAAAGCGAGAAGGCTTGAGGTATAGGCTCCAACGGCGGCAAAGGCGATATGGCCTAAAGCGGCCAATCCTGTATAGCCGACAATGAGATTAAGGCTAAGAGTCAAAATTATATAAATACCCGTTATGACGAGAATATGAATTATGTATTCCATAGTTTAAATTTTTTCTTTCTCTGTTTTTATTCCCATAATTCCCGATGGCCGAATTAGGAGAAAGACAATTAAAATGGCGAATGCAATCGTATCTTTCCAACCGGCCTGGATTTTCCAGATACCAAGGTTCTCAGCAAGACCCAGGAAAACGCCCCCGAATAAGGCACCGGGAATGCTTCCGATTCCGCCAACAATAGAGGCTATAATCCCTTTCAAGATAGCATTAAAACCCATTGTCGGCTCTATATTTGTCTCAAGCGAAATCAGAATTCCAGCCACACCGGCCAAAGCAGAACCGATAGCAAAAGCAGTCAGAATAATCTTTTCTGAGTTTATACCTACAACCCTTGCTCCAACGGGGTCATCGGAGACGGCGCGGATAGCTTTGCCAAGTTTTGATTTCTGGATGAAAATCCAGGCAAGAAAAAATAATACGAGACTGACAATGATGATAAAAACCTGAATATCTGTGATTACCGCTCCAAGGATACTATGCCCTACTTTAACTGGGCCGGTTCTTAAGGTAAGAATCTGAGCGCCATAAATGAGTTGAATGAGGTTTTGAATGAAAATAAAAACGCCGAAGGAGGCTAGGAGATAGACCAGGTTGGGTGCGTTATGTTTCCGAAGAGGATAATAGACAAACCTGTCAATTGCAATGCCCAAAAGACAGGCGAGGGCAACGGATAAAAAAAAACTGATAACAGGATTTATATCAAATAGGATAAAAAAAGTGTATGCAAAATAAGCTCCGGCGGCAAAAACTACGCCATGGGCGAAGTGGAAAAACTTCACCGTGCGATAAATCACAGCAAAGCCTATAGCAATAAGAGCATAAATGCTGCCAGCGATTATTCCGTTAGACAATAGTTGATTATACATTATTTTTTCAATATTGAAGCATCTATCGCTAAACTATTTGCTCTTATTTTATCTTTTTTAATTCCTCTTCTTATAAACGAAAGGTGAGTTAACGGCCTGTATTTAAAGGGTATTATCAACCACCAAGATAAAAGATGCAAAATAGTTATGGTGATCCACCATAAGTGCCAACGGATTTCGTCATAATTTGTGAAAAAAATAAAAACCACAATCAGTATTATGGGAATCGCCCCGTACAAACTCCAAACTAAAAAATAAACATAATTACGTTCTTTGTTTTTACCGAACGCTAATCTCAAACTATCATGTGCATCTTTACACCAATATAATATAAAGTATAGAAAAAATGAAAGTGAAGCTATTAATGGAATTATTAATAAATTTATCCTGCCTTCTATAGGAAAACATTTTGAAATAAGAGCAGCTCCCAACTGTATAAGGTAATAGGCCATACTGACATGGAATATCTTAGCTGAAATAATAAGAAATTTATTCACTTGCTGCGCTCTAGCTAAAAAATCTTCTCTATTTTCGATTTCCATTGTAATATTTTCCCAGACTTCTGCTAAATCTTCTTCTATTTCACTTAGAAAGCTGTACATGACTGTAATAATTATTGATGGAACAATGGCATAAAGTGTAATTAAAAAACTAATTATTTCTTCTAATTTGAACTCTACCACCTTTAAACCTCCATGCTGACTAATTTTTAGAATCTTTTTAATATGATGAAATATTTCTGCCCAAAAATAAAGACTTCCAGCTTCTTTTTATCTCCCATTTCTTAAACGATCCACAATTTTTTATTTTCTCACAGATATAGGCATTATTTCGCCATTTTTGATAATGCCAATTCCGACCGCCGTTTTTATATCTCTATCTTCATGAATCTGTAAAATTCCAAAGGCTCCTTCCAAAATTTTTACATTAAGCAATTTCTCAAATAGATTGTCCCCTCTTTCCTTTTGTGCCTTTGCTATAATTTGAATAATATCCCAAGCATATGCACTTTCAATTGGAGGATCTTCACCAAATTTTTCTTTGTATAGATTTACAAATTCTTGGACAGATTTCTCAGTTGTATCCATATAGGGATAAGTGAAATAAACTCCTTCAATGGATTCTTTTCCTGCAATCTGCCTGAAGTTAGGAATGTACATTGCTGTATTTGTAAGAATAACACCTCTATAACCTATTTCTTTAATTTGTTTAAGTGTGACCGCCCAAGAGGGGCCGTTGCCAAATAAATAGATGCCGTCAGGCTTGGCTGAAATAACTTTAATAATTTGAGACTTCATGTCAGTATCCGTAACTTCGTAACTTTCAATATTCAGGACTCTACCATAAAGCATTGTAATAACTTTAGAGAACGACTCTTTTGCTCCTAAACCCGCCTCGTCGTTTACATAAAGAATACCCACGGTTCTTACATCAAGGTGATTAATAGCGTACTCAGCCAGTATGCTTGCTTCTCTATCACTTTGGATAAAGTGTCTGAAAACCATTTCACCCTTTTTCGTTATCTCCGGGTAAGTAACATCCTGCATGAACAAAGGAATTTTCTTCTCTTCAGTTATGGGAATAAGAGGGATGGATACCTTGCTCATTGCAGAGACAACAATGTCTATTTTATCTATCGAAAGAAATTTATTTAAGGCAGAAATTCCCATTTTCGCATCGTTTTGACTATCTTCATAAATAATCTTAATTGTGCCCTCAAGTTCAGGTTCGTTTTTTTCTATTTTTTCCAGGGCTAGATTCATTCCATTTTTGATCCATTCTCCAAAAATACCCACATTCCCTGTCAACGGCAAAATCGCTCCAATCTTTATTTCCTCTGGCCCTTTCTTCGTCTGTATGACGATAATTGAGATAGCCAAAGCCACGGCAACGACGATGCCTACTATAATCCAAATTTTTTTCATATTTTTATCCCTTTAAAATTTATTTTGATTTAGTTCGACCTTTTGCTATAATAATGAACCATCTCCCTCCAGCGCTCATCTAATTTTAGCTTACAAAATAAGGAGAAAATGTCAAGCTCGATCTTTTTCTTGCTCGCTTGGCCATCGCCGCGGTTAACCTTTTATATCTTGACTTGTCAAGATTCGCCCAACCTCTGAGCGCAGGCTGAGGCCAAGGCGATTGCCTCGAAAGCGCGAATGTAATAAAAATTTTTATGACTCCTTTCCTTCGTCATCTCATGATGAAGCATCGGATAAAGATTTGCAATCACCTCGATTAGATTCCGCTTGTTCAGCTTTCTCTCCTCGATAAAAAAGCTCTCGATCTCTTTAATCGAATATTGATAGACCTTCAGTCCTTTCCTTCTTGAAAATTCCTTTATTTTAGCCACCAGTTGGGCCAGATTCCGAGACCTGCGGGAAGGATGAAGTTTCTTTATAGCCAATATATCCGGCTCGTATCTCTCGATAAAATCCGAAATAATACAGAGCGCCTTTTTCGTCTTCTCTTTCGACCATCTCCCTTTTAGAACCTTGATTCCCCAATCCATAAGCTCAGATCCGTCAAGGACAGCTATCCCCAAGTATCGTGTGCCTGGATTTATGCCAATAATTTTACGAGCGCCTCTTGTCATATCGTTTTAATAGTCGGCGGAGGGGTTTTAAGTTTTTAAAACCGTCCGTTCCGTTATTCTTGTTATATAATTTTACTTTCTTATTATTGTTTGTGTGACATAGAATCACACCTTTTGTGATTTGTCCGTCACATCTTGTGTGATTTAAAATCACATCTGGCTTTAAAAGAAAATAAAGACAGCGTCCCTTGAGTCGCTTAACTCTCAAAAGTCCCGTCTCTCTTAATAACTTAATTTTCCTGTTAACCGTCTCACGGCAAAGGCCGGTCCGCTCGGCAATGGCCTCCTGCGTCGGAAAACACGTCTGGCTTCTTCCGTTCGCATAGGATGCCAGGGCGTTATAGACAGCAAGTCCTGAACTCTTAAGGGCGCGGCCATATCGCTTCAAAACGGCGCGGCTAATCCAATACCACTGTCCGTTGCGCAAGTTTCTGATTTTATTTTCCCGTCCGCTGGACATAAATGCTTTCCCAAAATTATTTGATTGGACAAATCCAGCATTTTAAGAATGCCTGCTATCTGAACATTTCTTCTTAAGACATTCTCTCAGCTTAGAATTTATCTCTGACTTTCTATAATTTTTCTCTTAATCACCCGTATCAAAGGAAAAAACAAAGCGTCTACCAACACACAATACAAGCCCGCGAGTTTAAACGCATTGACGAGGCTCGGAAGGCATCGGCCTTTCTCCCAACGGGAGATCATGCCGGAGTTTTTCAAGCCCAATATTTGAGCGACTTCCTTCTGTTTTAACCCGATGGCCTTTCTGTATTTCCTCAGGTTATTCGGAACCTTTTTTAACTCGACCTTTTTCATTTCCTCCCTGGCTTAATGGTTATACTTTTAAGAATAAGAGGCGGACAGGGCTAAAACAAGACACAAAAAATTGCCTTTTCAGGCAAATTTAAAGTTCAATTGTGGAGAAGATGGGGATAAAATAAAAAATGTCGCTCCGACAGGAGTAAAATTTGTTCAATTAACAAATTATCGAATCAAGTTCAATTATTATTTATTTTCCGTAAAGCCGACTTTATTTGAATCTTAACCACCCTTCTCTAATTGAAGCTCTTATTATGTTGTCTAAATAAAGCACTTGCGTCGTAGCATCCAACAGGAAATTTAAGAATTGGAATTTGACTAGCATCTTTTCGTGGGGGAGAATTTTTTTAAGTGTTATCCATTTTTCTGGATCACTATGAAAGTAATAGCCGTTAATCCAAAGATCAGTTATATACTCAGGAGTCAGTTCACATTTATTATAAAACACCAAAATTCCAGTTGACTTTAGAGTATTTTTCCAAACTTCTCTAGATTTGACCAAGTATTCTCTCATTCTGTCATTTGTAAGATGTTTCTGGCATAGATTATATATCTTATTCATAAATATTGGCTCCTTTTCTGAAATAAACTGCCTAAATGTTAATAAAAATGCTTTCAGGCTTGTCTCGTCAGGTTCCCTTGAGATAAATCTGAGACCTTGCATTTTGTTCCAATTGATAGTGATTCCGGGATTAAAACCTTTGCGAATCAAACGGCTATTTCGTAATTCCTCTGCCCTAGCTATATAAAGTTGAATTTGTTGTAGGGGCTGCATTGGCCTTTTCTACTAAATCAAAAATGAATTTTGGAATCGAGTTATAAAATCTCTCTAAATCAATTTTGTCTACGTTTATTTCCTTTTTTAATTCATTTTTCCAAATAGGGAATTGAGTAAGCTGCTCACCAACATACCCCCCATGCTTAATTGCGTTGTTTAAGCACCTTAATTCGTTAATCACATTAAATTCAGATATATCATTTAGATTAACGCCATATTTCTTATATATCTTTTTTAAACTTTCCCATTTTGACGCTTTCCTAATTAGTTGATCTTTATTTTCTTTTTTTATGTCCTGTATAAGCCATTTTAAAACATGTTTTGTTGTTAATTCCACGATAATATAAAGCCTCACAACTATCAGGAGCTTCAGCATATTTTCTATTAAGCTGGCCTGCATAAAATCATCATATATAGAATCTAGATAACTATGGTAGTCATAATCAGATTCAAATTGTTCGGCTTTCGATTCCTTTATCAAATCTTCTAGTCGCTCTCTCTCCTCATTTAGAGTACTTTCCAAAGACATCCTCATCTCTTTTAGGAGATCAATTTGAAATCCCGCTAATAAAGAAAAATCTTTGCCATGTGGCAATTTTCTATTGGTTCCATATTTTATGAACATTAATTATTCGAGACTTATCGGCCCTCCCCGCGCTAGCTACACTCTGCAATATAGATTTGATATGAACAGATGTCAATAACAAGGGGGATCCGTCGTTTGATATAGCTCTCGCACCAATAGACCAAAAGCATAGCCTTTTTAGAGGAATAAAGTTCTGCATTAACGAATCGTAAGATCTATTCGAAAATGTCCTCTTTTATGCCCAGAAAAGGCCAGCAACAAAAACACAAGGATTTGCGAGGCCAATTTGCCTACTTTTTATATTTCAGGAGATTTTTTCTATTCTCCTAAAATCAAACGTTCTTTCCCCAACTATTCCCTCAGTAATGAACCTTTCATTTTCTGAATTTTCATATCTTATTTTGATGTTGAATGATTTATTGGCTGATGAGGGGAGCAAGGCACCTAAATCAAATGTATCTGTACCTGAAACATGATCGTTTATTTTTTTCTTGATATTCTCAACGGTAATTCTTGTGGACTGGGGTAGAATGTGTTCTTCAGGAAAAATGTAGTCAAACCTTAACCCCTCTGTATTAATAAGTGTAACATCATCAATTTTAATGCTAAAAGCAGGAGTATTACCGTAATTTATATACTTGAATTTCCTCTCTGCTTCATCATAAGTAATCACTACAATCGGTCTCATAATTAACCTGGTTTGTTTAACTGACTCTTTCCACAATTTTATCGTTGCCCAAGCATAAATGATTATGGCCAAAAATGTAAGGAACAAAACAATGGCTATACAAAGCTGCATAAGAGTATCAATATTCATTTCATACTCCCGTCAAAATTGTAAAATTCTCAAATCGTATCTGTCAATTCTTATTCTCTTCTTCAAATTTGACTAGCTGCTGGATCCTCAAAGACTCCTCCTGGGTCAAAGTAGAAAGATACCTCATCACCATAGAAATCGACGAGTGGCCTAAATGGTGTTGAAGAGCCTTGGGATTCCCCGTTTGCCTCAATCTTTCGATTGCATCTGAATGTCTTAAAAGATGAGGAAAAATTCGTTTTTCAAATCGTGCGTTTTTCGCTGCCTGTTTGATTATCTGCCAGCCTCTTACGCGATTGAAGGGGAAGAACCTGTCTTGAGAACCGAGTTTTTCATGATGGGCATAGGCTTTGAGTTTTTGGGCCAAGCCCTCCGGGCAAGAGACAAGCCTTGGTTTGCTACCCTTGCCAAGGATATCTAAGATTGGCTTCCCCTCAAACTGACTTATCTTTGATGGCGTTAAAGAAAGTGCCTCAGATATCCTAAGACCTGTCTGATACAAAAGTGGAATAAAAAGGTAGTCCCTCTCTCCGTTCCCTCTTGTTCTTGCTCCAGATGCAAGTTTCTGGACCTCATCGGGCAATAAATACGGAACAATCCGACTTGAGGTATTTGAAGCTCGTTGTGGAAGGCTTAACTTATGATTTTTCATTGTCTTATAAAAAACACTTGAAATTTATTAAATCTTTTAATAAGATATTGCCAAAAGAAATCGGCGATCCTTTACAGAGGAAAAGCGTTGATAATCGACTTTGAACAAAAGTACTCCTTTTGTTTAGTGTATTTCTTTATAAATCAAAGCGATTCAAAAAACAAGCTCTTTTGCCTTAACAAAAGAGCTTTAAAACCTAGGGGGTGAGAATGATCGAAGATACGGGATGATTCTGATACCCGGTTCTTTTTAGTTTTTAGGGGATGGAAGCCAAAACTCCCTCAGAAAGGGGGACGGAAAGTTTAGGAACGGAGGAAAAAAGTGAGGTTTTTAGGGGGTATTTTATTTCTGGCTCTTTTCGTTTCGGTTCTGACGAGCTTGGTTTTTTCGGAGGTCCTGAAGGTACGGGTGGTTGCTTCTCAAGCAAATATCAGGCTGAAACCCGACCTTCAGAGTGCCGTTATCTCGAAAGTTCCTTTAGGCGGCGTCCTGGATGCTGTCAAAAAAGAAGGAGAGTGGTATCACGTCAAGCTACCTGCTGATGAAAAGGGTATTGTGGTTACTGGCTATATTCATCAGAGCACGGTAGAAGTCATGGAGACGCCGGTCGAAGTGACAAAAGCGGAGGTCAAGCCGCAGCCAGTGAAGGTGGCTGAAGAAGAGAAACCCGTTGAGCCGGCCAAATCGGTTATTAAGAGTGCAGATGCGAATCTGCTGGCCAAGTTGAGGGGAAGACCGCTCTCGGAAAAGGAAAAGCATTTCCTGGAGACAGATCCCTATTATTTCACCTGGAGGGATAACCTGAATAAGGCCCAAGCTGAACAGCGGGGTACCAAGAAATGGATGTGGATTGGCGGGGGAGCTTTCTTGGCTGGCGCTATCGCATGGCCACTCATAGGGATGGGGGGAGAATACTCTGGACCCTATGGCGGAGGGCTCATAGAACAAAGTACGACTACAGTAGGCACAATCTGTCTGATAGTTGCGACTGCCGGTGCAGGAGTGGCGACATACGGTCTTATCAGTTATATTGTCAAAGGGAATAAGGTCAGCAAGATCATGGAAGAGGGAATGCTCAAGGGCTATATTCTGAGTTTGAATATCGACCCCCAGAAAAAGCAATATGCTCTGACTTTTGCTCTGGTTTTTTAACTTAGGCTCCTATCAGATTAGGATCTATTGCCTCTTTATTTCGGATAAAGGAAGGCTGTAGAGGTAATTAAAGGAGGGCTAAAAATGAAGAAAAATTTCTATGCCCTATCTATTGCTTGCGTCTTTCTCATAACTTGCACTTGCAGTTTAGGACCTAAGAAATCACCTTCAGGCGTTGTCCTTGAAGCACTTAAGGCTGCAAATGAAGGACGGTACGCCGAGGCTGAAAAATACCTATCATTTAATTTAATGGATGCTATCAAAGAAGCACACGAGTCCTTTCCTTCCTTTGCTCCCGACCTCAAAGCTTTCTTAAATGAATGGACTCGGAACAGAACAATAGAAAGAACAACGATACTTGACGAAGAAATCCGAGGCGATATAGCAAAAGTTCGCTATAGAATCCAGTTCAAGGATGGAATAACCAAAGAATATGAAAAAAACCTTATCAAAGAAGGGGGACAGTGGAAAATCACAGCTTGATAATTTGATTTTTGTGGCTGGGCCATCTAAAGGGTTAGATATATATTCAAGGACAAATAGCTTTACAAGCTCAATATTTGCTGTTTAGAATTGAAGGGGGGAGGATCCTTTATCCGATACTAAACAAAAGGAGTACTTTTGTTTAGTTTTTTTTAGCCTGGATTCAAGTTCTTAGGCGGAGAAGCGCAATATTCATAAGCTTTTCACCCCAAAAATTAGGCATCTAGGGCCTAAAGCTTTATCCCAAACCTGATTCCGGTCAAAGGTGGCTCTTTAGTTTTTAAAATTCTGGGGAAGCTCCAGAAAGAGAAGTAACTTGATTTGGAACTTTTTGTTAAAATAAAATTAAAAAGAGATTAACTTAAGGAGGAGAAAATGAAATTGTCCGAAAATTGGTGGGTGGCTCTTTTTGGAGCTGGTGTAGTGGCATTTTTTTGGATATTAAGCGATCTCTTTATCCCCTGGTTGAGAGCTAGGAAAGATCGCCCAGATACTTTTGTCTCTGTTACTCGCTCAGAGATCGCTGAGAAAAATAAATCTTTATACGGGATGATTATCATGAATAGCGGGAAGGGAATGGATAAGAAGATTAATGTGAATTTTCTTCTGAAATCTCCTTCCTCGATTATATCTGTGACTCCTCGTAACCCTGAGCGAGTTAAGCTTGTTGGAAAGTCAGCAACGGGCGCTACATTTATTCTTGAAGAGTTATACCCTGGCGAATGGCAGGTTATAGAAATAGAGGCTACGGGTAATGGAGATTGCTCAGTAAAAGCATGGTCAGAGAAATCCAAAAAGATAAAAAAAATTGGCATAGTTAGTATCAAATTTGGGCCAGAAGAAAGTTACGAAGACTGGAAGAAAAAACAAACAAAATAGCGAAGGCTTTAGCCTTTCGGAGGAAAACAGAAATCGGCGTTTCTAGCTTGAGCTATAAAAGCCTTTTATGATATTTATCAATCGCTCTCTGTGAATCTTATCATCAGCAGAAAGTGCTTCAAATAATTTTTTCAGGGAGATGTCCTCCACTTCGACAATTGTTTTTAGATGGAATTGCTCAAAAAGCCGTTCAAGCTCTGCTGCGTCATTAAGCGCCTCTTCTAAGCTGATGTTTTTATCATGAGTTCTCTCAATGAGCTTGGTGATCTTATTTAATCCATTTTCCATTTCTCCTATTCTTTCCCGGCTCAGATGAAAAATGTCAGGGGCCACTTCAAGATAATTTTTCCCCATTAGCAGAAGATTCCTATGGGCTATCTCGTCGTTGGATAGCCTAATGAATTCCTTGGCCAGTGATTCCTCCTGGCAAAGCCGACTGATCTCTTTATAGCACCCTGACATTTTCTCTTCTAATTGAATGGCAAGGTCAAAGGTTTCTTTAATAGCCATGCCTCCTCCCTATTCTCTTCTCCTTAAAAACATAACGATAATCATCAGAATCCGTAAATACCCCTAAATGGTGATTTCAAGGGTGATTTTGAATCCTCTTCCGAGGTACTTTTTTTATAAGCTCCCTTTAAGACTCAACACGGCCGGATAACGTCATAAACGGCATAAATTCTTCTCTCAAAAGGCAAATTTCTCTGCCTTTTTTTATTTATGCAGTAGCCTAACCTTAGAAGTGCATATGAGGTTAAGCAAAGAGGCAATTGAAGAGTTCAAAGAAATCTACAAGAGAGAGTTCGGCAAAACTATCTCGGACGAGAAAGCCCAAGAGTTGGGCCAGAATCTTATTTCGTTATTCAAAATAATCTATCGGCCTATCCCGGTAGACAAAGAATCGAAAGATGAAGAGAGCGTCCAAAGCGATAAGAAGTCTTGAGTTCTCTATGCCTCAGGGATTTATTTTGACAACATTTCTTTTAAGGGTACAATGAAAATATGATAAGAAAATATCCAGGGCTTGGGATTATGTCATTCGAATGTTTCGTTAAGTTTAATGACATATTCTTAAACCTTCAAACATATGCTCCGCTATTTCATCTACTGCCGGAAATCCTCGGAAGCCGAAGATCGGCAGGTCCTCTCCATTGAATCCCAAATAAACGAATTAAAAAGACTCTCAGAAAGACTAAACCTCAAGATCATTGATGTTTTTTCTGAATCCCAATCCGCTAAAGCCCCTGGAAGGCCGATCTTTAATGAAATGCTTAAAAAAATAAGCCAAGCCAAGGCTGACGGGATTATCTGTTGGAAGCTCGACCGACTGGCTAGAAATCCCATTGACGGAGGCCAGATCATCTGGATGCTTCAGAAGGGAATCATCAAGCATATTCAGACCTTTGATCGTGGCTACTACCCGGAAGACAACGTCCTTCTCATGAATGTCGAGTTCGGGATGGCCAATCAGTATGTCCTGGATTTAAGCAAAAACGTCAGAAGAGGACTAAAAGCAAAAGCAGAAAAAGGCTGGCTTCCGACAACTCCCCCGCTCGGCTATCTGAATGATAAAAGCAAAGACAAGGGCAAGAAAGAAATTATCAGAGATCTGGATAGGTTTGAATTGGTCAAAAAGATGTGGCAGATGATGCTTACGGGAATGTATACTCCTCCTAAGATTGCAAAGATAGCCAATGAAGAATGGGGATTTCGTTCTCCCAGAGGAAAGCCTATTGCCAAGGGCACAATTTATCGTCTTTTCAATAATCCCTTTTACTATGGCTGGTTTGAATATCCGGTAGGAAGCGGAAACTGGTATCAGGGAAGCCATGAGCCGATGGTAACTATCGAAGAATATGATAGAGTCCAAATACTTCTGGGAAGGAAAGGGAAACCACGATTGAAAAAACACAACTTTGCCTTTACAGGGCTTATCCGATGCGGAGAGTGCGGCGGAATGGTAACAGCTGAGGAGAAAAATCAGATAATCTGTCCTGCGTGCAAATGTAAGTTTTCTTCTAATAACAGAGTCGAATGTCCTAAATGCAAGACTTTAATCGAGGAAATGAAGAAAACCATTATCCTGCATTATGTTTATTATCATTGCACAAAAAAGGTTCATCCAAATTGCAGCCAAGGGTCAATAGAAGTGAGGGAGCTCGAAAAGCAGATCGATCAGTATCTATCCAAAATCCAAATCTCCGAAGATTTTAAGAACTGGGCAATTAGATATCTTAAGGAAGCAACTGACGAAGAAATAGCCTCAAGAGAAAATCTTATTTCTTCCCAAAGAAAAGCCTACGATAACTGTCTCAAAAAATTAGATAATCTATTCCAGCTTAAAATCTCTCCTCTAAACAATAATGGAAGCTTACTCTCTGATGAAGAATACGCCAAACAAAAAGCCGAGCTTATGAAAGAGAAAGCCCGGCTTGAGGAGTTCCTGAACGACTCTCAAGGGAGAGTAAAACGATGGTTAGAAGTCGGCGAAAAAACGTTTGAGTTCGCCCGAAGTGCCCGATATTGGTTTCTCAATGGGTCATCACAAGAAAAAACACAAATCTTACAGACCCTCGGCTCGAACCTGACTCTTCAGGATAAAAAGCTCTTACTCCAGCTTAAAGAAACCTTTACGGCGATTGGACAGATAACAAAGCGGGTTCCAGAGGCAAGAGAGCGGTTCGAACCTGAAAAATTCGGCCAAAATGAAGCTAAATTAAGAGAGCTATACTCAAAAAATCAAATCGTCCTC
>Ga0172363_10002070_pt1 | contig 16217 bp, 8 predicted proteins | sample LakKivs2_kivu2a2_FD_114541 | JGI IMG/M metagenome (GOLD analysis project Ga0172363, IMG submission 114541) | Sediment microbial communities from Lake Kivu, Rwanda - Sediment s2_kivu2a2 | ecosystem: Environmental > Aquatic > Freshwater > Lake > Sediment | place: Rwanda: Western Province, Lake... | reverse complement strand
CAAGGTAGTTAAGCACGGCACCGGTAGACTCATCCCTTGTATAAGGAGCCATAATAGGTGGCATGAGGACTGATGCAAGGATCGGATTTTTCCAGGCACTGGGACCATGGTTATCCAGCCGGCCATCGCCGAGGGATAATTTTGCATTGGGAGTGACTGAAAACCTGTCGGTGATGTTGATTTTACCATTAATCCGGAGATTGAACCTTGTATAGTTTGAATTTTCGCATATCCCTTTATGGGAAAGATACCCGGTCGAGATATTATAAGTAGCAATATCATCACCTCCTTTGAGGAAGAAATGGTATTTCGAAACCACAGCAGGTCTGAATATTTCACTTTGCCAGTCAGTGCTGTTGTTGTATTTATAATAATCCTGGGATGAAGGTCCGCCATTCAACCATGGATACATGGTATTTATTTCGCCTGCAGTATAACCCCGTGAATTCAGCATTTCGCTAAAATAATTCCTGAACTGGGATGCACTCAGCAGAGCCTGGCTTTTTGGTACCATGGTAACTCCACCCTGGGCTGAAAATTTGATAACCGTACTTGCTTCAGCTTTCTGCTCCGTGTTAATATAAATAACACCATTGGCACCTGCAGAACCCAAATAGGAGATCCCATCCTTCTGGACAGAGATATCAGAAATATCATCAATATCAACGACATCAAAAGGATTAAGTGCAAATCCTTCCATCAGGCTATGAGTGGCATATGAATATTCATACAGCATACCGTCAATAAACAACAATGGTTCTGAATTGGCAAACAGCGAGGAAATCCCCCGGATGTTCATGTAAGTCCTGTGACCCGGCATACCTGATTGTTCAATCACCATCATTCCCGGTACTTTACCCTGCAGGGTCTGATCAAATGAGGTGGTCTTTGACATTTTCAGTTCAGATCCTTTTAGGGCAGTCATTGAGAATACTGTGTTCTTATGAGTCTCAGGACCTAAAGGAGAATTGTATTCAATATCCATGGAGGTATACCTGGAAGAGACCAGGGATATATTAAGATTATCCCTGCCGTTCAGGTATATATTCCTCTTATAATAGCCCGGCAGGTTAAAGATCAATTCCGTCTGGAGATCGGGTACTGCAATTGTAAAAGCACCCTGTTCATCGGTTGCCGAGGATGTACCTGTGGATGATACTGATACTGAAACCTGTTTTAATGGTTGTCCTGTGCCTGATTCCGTAACCACACCCTTAATATTTACTTCGTCCTGTGACAGCAGTGGTTGCGTAATGATGCTGGTGAAAAACAAGCATATTAGGGATAAGCACGCAGAATGTGAAAACCTTTTTGTCATTTCAAAGCTGTGTTAAATGATTGAGTATCAGGTAATGAATTACTTTATTGCTGTGAATATTAAAGTATCCCAGAACAGTAAACCCGGGCTTAGTGTGACCACTTTAATTGTATGCCGGTCAGTAGTGGTCCAGTCAAATTCACCCCAGCTGGTTGTTTCTGCAGGATCTGAGGATTTGACAATCGCGGTATTCACGCCATCCACATAGACAGCATAATTAGTATGACCAGACCACAGGTTGGAGGTAAGCTTATATTTGCCTTTCATGATCTTCCTGGTTGTTACCTGCACCCACCACCAGCCACTCATGCTCAGGCAGTCATCGTTTAGCAGTTTACCGGTATCGTGATTTTTATAGTAATATAAAAGATAGTCACCTTCCCATTTTATATACTGAAAGGTATTCTGCCCGTCAAACCACCGCATATAGTATTTACCGAAATAGTCTCCCTGTCTCATATCAAAATAATCTGTTGTTTCAAGTACAAAACTTGTCGCTTCAGGTTCATAAACCGGCAGCAGATCTTTAATGGTGTGTACAGTACCATTTTTTGCGGGGAAATTAGACTGGTCTATTACAAAGCCCGTGTACTTATTGGTTGCGGAATTGAAGTTTAGTTTATAGTCGGTATCAATCCTGACAGAAATATTGTTATCATAAGACAAGATGGGGTACGTACCCGTTTCAAAAGTATTGAGGAAATAGGTTTCATTCAGGCAATGGTATTCCATATACCTGTAAAATTTATTATTCAGGTATGTTATGCTATCCGGGGCATCTGTGAAATAAGCAATCAACTCGTCAATATTATTGATGTCATACCTGTTAAAGGTCGTATCAGCCACGGCCAGTATAGTGAACCTTGTACGGGCTTGTTTTTGACCGTATGGGAAGGAAATCAGTTGCAGAGTATCCTTCAGTTTTGTCCTTTTCAAACCTTCTGCAAATATTGAAAAGGAAGGATTATTAGCAATTACATCATAAACACTGAGGGTTACAGGATCAATAACTGCATCAATCATATGAATGACTCCATTTGCAGCAGGGATATCCTTCTTGATTATTTTGCTTTGTTTGTTGAGGATAATATCTGATCCTGAGAATTCAGTAATCAGGTAATCACCCAGCGCATTAATATCACGGATTGCACCAAGACCAAAATCATTAGTCTCTATTTTGTTTGGTATCAAATGGTTAAGGACAAGATCATTGAGAAAATCAGGATCAGTGAAATCTAGATAGGATGAAACACCCTTTGCAGTATAGTAAGCTTTCATAGCTTCATCAGTAGGGAGGAACAGGGTAAACGGTCCTCTTACGCTTAACAGGCTGTTCAGCCCGGTGGCATCCAGTATTTTCGAAAACTCAGTGGTTTCCGGATTGCTGGCAACATATTCGGTGATCACCTGGTCTTCCGATTTTACATGCCAGTAAACCGGTTCTTCCTTGCAACCGAATATTAATATGGCAGGAAACAAAAAGAATTTGCTGCATTTAATAAGCAAATGCCAGGCATTATTTCTCTTTTTCATATCATTGGATTTAAAATTTTACCTACTATAGAATGGATTCTGTACCAGGTTCTGGTTATAAAGCAGTTCGCGCTCCGCTATTGGCAGGTAATAGCTCAGGGTATCATATACTTTTGTTCTCAGAATAGCTTGCTGCTTGATATCAGCACCTGAAAGTATCATATCGATAATTATCTGTTTGTTTTGAAAATGATTCCTTTTTGCAGCACGCAACAGGTCGAACCAGCGTTTCCCTTCAAAGAGGAACTCCCTGCCTTTCTCATCCAGACAATTCTGTCTCAGTATCTCCTTATCATAAGCGTTCTCATAAGGCATCCCGGCACGTAAAAGGGTTTCCGCTATCAATAAATTGGCATCATCAAATCTGTCAAGTTCTATCTCTGCTTCAGCTTTCATAAGGAGAATATCTGCATACCTGTAAAGTATCCAGTGAGCGTCGCGTTCTGTTACTGACCTGGGAACAAGGCCCAGGGCATCCTTGCCCCTGTATTTCCATATTGCTTCCTTCCCATGAAAATGACGTGCATCTTCGGGATCCATGATCATATTGATATTTTTCTGATTCATACCTGCCTGTGTACCTCCCGTAAAGGAAATCATAAGGTCATAGATTGGATTATTCTGATTTTCCAGGTTATCGTTATATTGAATTTCCGAGATGCCTTCAAGAAGAGAATTCCCGGGATAATAAATATTAAAATAGGTATCATTGGGCTCCAGGTCAAACAGTTCTGAATTGATGAGCTGGTCGCAATAATAGATGCAGCTATCATATTTTTCGTTCCACAGATAAACGTCAGCCAGCAAAGCCATTATTGAATATTTATTTGCACGTCCATAAAAGTAGGCTGTGCCCCTGTATTCAGTGGTATAGGCCATTTCCTTTGCTTTCAACAGGTCATCGATAATCTGTCGCACTACAACATATTCCGGACTTTTGGGAAGGTAAAGGTTGGCTGTATCCGATATGGAAGGTTCCAGAACCAGCGGCACATCCTTCCACAGACGCACAAGGTAGAAGTAAGATATGGCACGGATAAACAGTGCTTCAGCTTCGACGCCATTCATCATTTTCTCTGTAAAAGTCTCGTCCTTTGCGAATACCTCATCATCATAATACATCAGGGTATTTGCCAGGTTGATGGCAGAATAATAATGCGACCAGTCAATTACGTCATTGGTCGGGCTGATGTTACTGGCAGCAATTTTGGCATAATCTGTAAAACTGACACCCGTAAACTGCACCAGGTCAGCGCGTAGCTCACCAAATATCAGTGATTGAAGGCTTGACTCCCTGAAAGCATTATAGGTAGCGGCAAGGGCTCCCTGAACATCAGCCGTTTTGGTCCAGAATTTTTCTTTTATCAGTTCATCTTCCGGGGTGACATCCAGCCAGTCCGTGCAGGCAGTAAATGTTAAAGCTATGAGGATTAAAGTAAAGCCGCCCAGTCTTTTTATAGTGTATTTTTTCATCGAATTACTTTTTTAGACGTTAAAAGGTAATGTTCACACCCAACATATATTTCCTGCTCGGAGGGGTTTTGCTATAGTCCTTAGGCAGAACATCCGGTTTGGATGGAGGCGCCACATCAGGATCCTGACCGGAATAATTCGTCCATGTGAACAGGTTATAACCTGTACCATATATTTTCATGTCTTTAATCCTCAACCAGCTGCATATTTTCTGGTTGACGACATAGCTCAGAGAGATGGTTTTCAACCTCAGGTAAGAACCGTCTTCCACAAAACGGTCGGATCCCAGCCAGTTATACCCTTCGTTAAACAATGCCCTTGGAATATCAGTAACATCTCCTTCCCTTCTCCACCGCCAGTTCGTAGCTTTGCTCTGGTTATCATAATTGTACATTTTTTCCGTGTCCATGCGGGTCTGATTAATAATCTTCTGACCGAGTTTGAAATACATAAAAGTGTTAAAAATAAGGCTCTTATACTGGACACGTAACCCGCTACCGCCCATATATTTCGGATTGAGGTCTCCGAGGTAGACAAGATCCAGCTCATCTATTTTCCCATCATAGTTCTGGTCTTTATACTTTGCATCACCTCCTTCAAAGACATTGCCGGATGATCCTCCCATGATCATGGTAAGGGGATTATCGATATTCAGACCATATACCGGGTTCCCGTTTTTATCCCTGACAATGGCATCATCATCTGATTTATAAACGCCCACGTATTGATATCCGAAGAATCCTCCCATTGGCTGACCCGGCACAATGCTGATTTTATAGTTTCCATTTTCCAGCATATTACCATATTCAAGGCTGTAATTTTCAGGCAGGCGTATGACCATATTCCTGTTCCGGGAGAGGTTCAGGTTAAAATTAACCTGGAAATCCTTGGTTTGAACAATGGTATAATCAATGAGGAATTCGACTCCCCTGTTTTCCATTTCTCCGTCATTACGATTAATGGTACTAAAACCTGTTTGTTTAGGAATCTTTGAATCCTCGAGGTACAGATCCAGTGTTTTCTTTCTGTAATAATCAAATTCTATGTTCATCCGGTTATTAAAACCAAAGAAAGTAATACCGGGATTTATCTGGTCAATAGTTTCCCATTTCAGACTTGTCAGCTCAAGACCTGTAGGCTTAACACCCTGCATATCCATATAAGAAATGGTTGAACCGGCAGTATAGGTATTAAAATACAGGTAATTCTGTGCCGGGGAGTTACCACTCTGGCCCCAGCTGAATCGCAATCTCAAATCATTAATAAAGTTTAAATTGGCCATGAAGGGTTCCTCGGAAATACGCCAGAAGGCTGAAACAGTCGGGAACAGGCCCCATCGGCTCTCCTTACTGAACTTTGAGTTACCCTCATACTTGGCTCCAAGCATTATGCTGTATTTATCTTTGTATTTATAGTTGCCTGTGACAAATACACCCATTGAACGGTATTGGGTATGACTAGCGCCAAAATAAGTAAGATGTTTATCATTTACCGGTTCCGTCAGGAAAGGTGAGGCAGACTGGCTGGATTCGGTTTTATACCACTTCGAAAGTGATTCTTCCGTATCAAACTGTCCCATAAAAACAAGGTCATGATTTTCCCCGACATTTGGCCTGAAAATCAGTTGATTTATGGTATAAATCGAAGCTTTCTTTGAAAATTCATTAACGCCATGATTGGTAATATCACTGCTGTAATAATAACCAATAGCTTTATATGGCAGGAACTTGGATATTTTATTGTCAAAAATATCAAGTGTCACGGTAGAGTTCAGGATAAGGCGGGGGAGAATATTGTACTTGATGCTGAACAAAGCCCTCGCATTATCCTTGTACCTTTTCTGCATGCCAAGTTTTGCAAATGCCACCGGGTTATACATATCCCTTGCCGTACCCTGGATGGTTGATTCAGGTGTGAAATATTCTCCATAGGATATATTATTGGTATCCCTGTCATACACTGAAAGATTCGGCATTTTTCTATAGGCAACTGCCCTGAGGGTTTTATAGCTGCCATACTCATAATCTTCAAAATCATAGGTATTATCCTGATCGTAACGGGTAAACATGATATCCGATTTGAACTGAAGCTTTGATGACAGGTCATAGTCAAGCGAACTGCGAAGGTTCAGTTTTTTCAGGTTGTTGCCGATTGTCGTCCCTCCTTCGTTGTAAAAACCCATTGACATGTTGTAACGGGACTTTTCACCACCGCCACGGACTGAAAAGTCATGCTGATGTGTATTGGCAACCCTGGTTATTTCCTTGATCCAGTTAGTATTTTGAGAATAGTTATAGTATTCTTCCCAGTCAGGGTCAAATGCAATTTGCCTGGCTTCTTGCGTGGCAGAAAACTCGTTTCGGCTGACGTTATAATATTCTTCCGATATCAGACGTGCATAACCGGCTCCATCAAGCATGGGTATAGGCTTCGGTTCATGTGATGAGGTAAACTTGTATGTATATTCAAAGATTGGTTTGGATTTGGCACCGCGTTTTGTTTTGATCATCAGTACACCGTTGGAAGCCCTGGAACCCCAGACTGCCGTGGATGCTGCATCTTTAAGTACCTCGATCGATTCAATATCTTCGGGTGAGACGTCAATCAGATTACCGAATTTTTCAATATCAGCACTGGCGAAATCAAAGCTCTCATCAATATTTGCATCATAAGGGATGCCATTGATCACAATCAGGGGCTGGTTCCTGGCATTCAGTGATGCTGTCCCACGGATCCTGATATTCAGTCCTGCACCCGGGTCACCTGAAACAGAGGATATGTCAACGTTGCCCAGACGCCCCTGCAGCATATCTTCAACGGTTGTGGACATAACGAATTTCATATCCTTTAGCTCCATCCTGGTTACTGCCGTTGCCCTGTCACGCACATTAGTGTATCCATCATTGGATATTTTTTGTCCGACAACAGTTACTTCTTCCATACCAATGGTTTCCGGATTAAGCTTTATATCAATCTGGGTGCGGTTATTAACCATGAAAGATTGTTTCCTGTAACCGATAAAGGAAACCTGTATCGGGTTCCTGACATCGGTGACCTTAAGAACATAGTTCCCGTTAAAGTCTGTGACTGTACCGGAAATGAACCTGCCGTTTTTATCCACTTCAACAATATTCACGGCAATCATTGTTTCCTGAGTAACTGAATCAATAACCCTTCCCTTTATAATTGCTGACTGACCAGATACTTTGTTAAACCCTGATATTAAGCATATTAGTAATCCTGTAAGTAATATGATTTTTTTCATGGCAGACCTGTTTTGATGTTTACTAATAGATTTTTAAAACAGAGTTTATTTTATGCAGAACACCTTTTCTTACCAGTATGTCGGCATCGGCATGATCTACACTGACAACCTGTCCGGAAACATCTTTAATAATAAGATTACCGGGAGAATTGGTAATATCAATAGTATAATTCAGGGTGGTTTTCGGATCTGCGGGGTCTTTGTAAGTGGCATTGGAATCAAAAGTGCCGGATTCCTTACCATCATCAAAAATGACATTGTTCTTAACAAAGTGGTACATAATGAAGGCTGTTATGGAATCAACCACGCTTGTTGATGGTACAAGGCCGGCAGCACGTGCTTCAGCCATGGCTGCATTGGTTGGTATAAAAGCTGTCCAGTACCTGGATGATGCAAGGAACTTCAGATTAGGAATGTTCTCTTTTGTTATTGGGTCCTTATATTTGGCATCAAGCATCCTGGTATCAATCAATAACTGGGCAAAATCAGACAAGTTGGTATCGGCCAGACTACCGGCAAATATTTTGCCCATTACCACCCTGGATTCAATCGGGTTATCCACTTTAATCAAAAAGCCATTCCTGTCATTCTCCAAAACATCCTGGACAGTTGACATCTGCCCCGTTATCTGGTTCTCAGCGGACATAAACTTGTTATTTCCATAGTGCATGAAATTCCCCGAGCTTAACTCCAGGAATCCACCTTCACCACCAAAATCAGATATGACACCTTTATATATCTGGTCCTGAGCAAACATTGTCATCTCATTGGTATTCATGGTAGCCCATTTGCCATCGACAGGGCCCCTGCTTTCGACGATTGAATTGGTGGCATTATACCTGATTCCATATTTCTCCAGCTGATCGTTCGTTGTGGCAAAGAGAGTAACCATTGCATCAGGATTCGACAGGCTGGAAAGCATATTCGCCTGGTTAAGTACAAACAGCAGGGTTGAATAATCCTTATCGATGAACAGGATTCCCGGGACACAGGTAAAAACATTCGGTTCAAGCACCTTGTTCGTTTCATATACCACTCCATTACTGCACATATATTGCGTAACTATATCTGCCTTGCTTATTTCGGTGGGATCACCAAAAGCGTTGAAATAGTTTTGTTCAATCTTGGAAATGAGAGCCAGCGCTTTTGAGAGCTGCGTCTGAAGAATATAATATAATGTCACCCGGGGTACGCTGTCAATTGAAGGATAATATTTTAAGACAGTATTATCCAGGTAAGCCTGCAGAGCTTGATTATTGGGAATAAATGCAGACAGCAGAGCCCTGGGCATAGGGTCAGAACGAGGTGCTGTAGCCCATTCATCCGCTATGTCAAAAATAAGATCGTACGTTTTTTTGTATAATACCCTGTTCTGTTCATCGGTCTGTCCACCTGTATAGTCAGCAAACCGTTGCATAAGATCATAAAACAAGCCGAACCTTTCCTGATTGGCTGGAGCCCGCAAATATTCTTCAATACTGGGCATAGGTGGTACAACCCTGTCAAGGAAATAGATAAAACCACTGGATGTCCGCACTTCCAGCTCGTCAGGGATTTCCGGGTTCGGAATGACCATGGCGTTGTGCCAGTTTGTACCTTTCAGATTTGGGGTATAATCTTTTTTCCATGTACTTCCGGGATACATAAACAGGTAATCCGATCCATCCTCGGCACCTCCGTAATTATCAAAAAATTCTTCGGTCCAGAGAGGCACGTTTTTCGGATCTGTATAAATAAGCACTTTTTCACCAACTCTTCCCGGCACATACTTAATGGTTTCCTCATAGGGAATGGAAGTGCTTGGTGTTGTCTTTCTCTGGTAAAGTGAGGCATATTCACCTTTAGGTCCCTGCAGTTCGGACCAGACGTATTCATAAATCAGCTGGAATCTCGACCGCGGGTTTCTTAAAACATGAAGGGTGAACAGCTGCATGGCTTCGTCTTTTGATAAATCGTCCACTGAAGTTTTACCGACGGACTGGAAATAAGCTCTGAAGGCATCATCGTCAGGAACGAACAGTGTGAACAACTGTTTGGTGATGGCCTCCGTATAGTTTGCCTTTTCCATCAGGCTGAGAAAGATGGTGTAATTACCTCTTTTCTGAAGGGTTTCGATACTCGATCCTCCGAGCCATGGTGGCTCCTCATACCTTTCCTGATGTTTATCACACCCTGTCAGACCTGATAATGCGGCAGCTAAGACAGCAACGAGGTAAAAAGATAAAGATTTCTTCATAATTCTTTTTATTTCTAAAGACCTAAATATAAAAGTTTACTGCTAATTAACAATCATTCCGGACAGTTAAAAATAAACAATGTATGCTTTTGTTTCAATTAATTTTATAATCAAGCCATTATTTGCAACATTACAGGAACGGTTATACATTTTGTTCCCAACCGCATTGTTCCCCAGAATTACGCTTTTAAATAGTTTGTAGATCACGATTTATTGTATGAAAAATATTTTTTCAGGAAAAATTAACTGAGAAAATGACAGACGAAATTTAAACAAAGTACGAAAACAGACAAAATTTTTCAGTTATTTTTAATCAGGAAAGTATTATCAGTGCTCACAGATGTGCAAATCGTTGTACCTATGGGTGTCTTTGAATCATCCTGCAATGTGCTGCTTTGGGGTTCAACCCCAAAGCAGTAATGGGATTTAACGGTTCAACCATCAACCAGCATAGGGGAATTAAAATCTTACTGGATCAGGAACTTAGATATCACCGGCATAGAATTATTGCAATTCACTACCAGGTAATATAATCCTTTATCAAGGTCTGAGATCCCTATCCTGATGCTGTCAGATGATAATGGGAGGATGTTTTTTACAGGCTGCCCGAGCATATTATAAATAATTATTTGCCTGGCACTGCCATTTAATCCAGTCAGATCAACTGTGATAAAATCCCGGGCCGGATTGGGATATAATTGCACATCCTTTTTATTTTCAGTATCGATACCCACCCCGGATGCACTGATGAACTGAAACCAGTTGGTATTGAACTCTCCCGATTTTACATACAGGCGCAAAGTGTACCTCCCCTGGTATAAAAACACTGTCACTGGCATGGTTTTCCAGGTCTGCCATCCGCCGGTCGAAGAAATATTCAGGGTACCTATATCGGTGAAGGTACTTCCCTCACCCACCCGGACAATCAACTGGCTGGAAGCACGTATGGTTGCGATCCTGAAATTTATGGTATAATATTTCGATTGGGGAACATAAATGCGGTAATCAAGATAGTCCCCGGGCGCAGCATATCCCATATCCGATCCTCCCCCTGCATCGGTACAGCTTTCGCTCACCAGCCCGTTATTAAATGAAAAATTCTCGGCCTCGATCTTCACCGGGAGAGTAAAACGCACAGGAAGGTTGCTTTTAACAGCAATATTGTTAAATTCTCCCAGGGCCTGGCTCCCGCTGAATATGTTATTACCCTGGTAGGACAGATAAATACTTCCTCCATAATAAAGGGAATCTGCAAGACTCAGCAGGATTGTATTTTCACTGTTTGTGCCTGCTGAGACGGCGCTGACCGTCACGGGATCACTGCCACATCTGACGGAAAAATCGGCCGGGCTTACTTCACTGAGTGAGGAGGTAACAGGTTTGTTAAGTGTCAACAGTATAGACAATCCATCGTCCGAGGATGCAGCGTACAGGTTTATAAAGGACAGGCTGTCAACAGCTACCGGATCAGTGAATTTGAAAAAATTCAGGTTCGAACCACCCTGATCGAATACAAACCGGATCTTTTGTGTTCCTTTTGTAAGCATCACACCGTCACTTTCGGTGGTACGCCAGGTCTGCCATCCTCCTGTACCGGGAAGATTGATCAGCTGCGTCACTGCCAGGCCATTCACCTCCAGGTGAACTTTGCATCCTGCTGACGCTGAGGCAGAGCGGATGGCCAGGGTATAGCCCGCTGTTGAATCCACAACCACAGTATACTCCATCCATTCCCCGTTGGCTGTCCATCCCACATTATACCCATTGGATGTATCCGCATCTGTGCAGGGTTCAATGTCCACACCGTCATTACGATAGTTCCCACCCTGGTTCCAGCTGGTATAAACACCAGTGCTGCCGGAAAAATTTGCCGAATCATTATCCAGGTATGCATAACCGCTCCTGCCCAGATTATATTCGGTCCCAAAGACCGGTTCTCCAATGTGGCATACCCTCCAGGGAACCGTTTCATATGTTTGTGGCTGCCTGATCATGGCATCGACCACATCCCTCTGGAAGGTACAGTTCTCAAGACACTGGTTTTTCGCAAACTGCAGGACAGCAGTAAAAGCAGCATCGACCCCCGGATTATCGTCAGTACCCTTCCAGTAATTCACGAGTTGAGTATAGTCTTCGTTAACTGTTACTTTTAAGGGATTATTCAGTCCCGCTTTCTTAAAGGGCCACCATGACCAGCCGATATGGTTCTTTTCACACAAGGCAATGCAACCGGTAAACCATGTATTCGAATTTTCTCCCGACTCACCCAGCCAGACGGGTATATTATATGTGTTTCTTATATTCAGAACAAAGTTTATTGATTCCTGGGTGTAATAGTTCCCATACTTGTGAAAGCTATAAGCCATGTTATCATCCCAGGGAGGTGTGAGCCCTGTATAATCATTGGCGAAGCTGTTCCCTTCAACAAAGATGATATGGTTGGTGTCAACCTCACGAATGGCATTGGTGATATTGACCATTAATTCCTTAAGTTTTGAGTTATTGCCTTCCGGGAAGGTCCAGTTGGTTTCATTGATCAGGTCGTATCCTCCTATCCATGGCTCATCACTGTACCGCTCCGCCAGTTTTCTCCATAATGCAATGGTTTTCTCCTTGTTGTACTGGCTTTCCCATAAGGATGGTTTTGACGGATCATAATCGGAGATATTTGCATCTTTCCCCTGTCCTCCCGGGGCAGCGTGCAGGTCAAGGATAAGGTATATCCGGTTATTACCACACCAGTCGAGCAATGAGTCGAGTATGGTAAATCCTTTATCCAGCCAGGTGTTCTGGCCTAGTACCTGCTCTTCCTCAATGGGTAGCGTAAACCATTTGTACTGCATGACAACACGCAGGCTGTTAAAGCCCCAGGACCTCAGTGAATCGGCATCAACAGGCCTGAAATAGGAAGCGAGCCATACATTATAAAAACTGTCGGTCTTTTCTTTTCCAATGGCACTTTCCAGTCTGGTCCTGAACTCATGCATGGTCCCTGCTATGTCTGAGGTCTGCATCATGTATCCTTCCTGAAGCATCCAGTTACCTGTTCCTATACCTCTCAAAATGACCTCGTTACCCGAGCTGTCATAGATGTATTTCCCGGTACAGTGAAGGTATCCCTGGGAGTAAATGTTATTCACGGCCAGGACAACGATTGCAGCCAGCACGATCAGTATTTTCAGAGGTTTCATTATAATTTGACTATAGGATAAATGCCTGTGCCTGATTCACTGATAACCTTCAGAATATAATATCCACGCCTTATGGGCGACAGATCCAATTCGAGCATATCACCATCCCCGGTAAAAACTTTCCTGACCACCAGGCGGCTGGACGGATCGGTCAGAACAATTTCAGTTTTACCCAGGAAACCGGTATTTTCAATATAAAGCATATCCCGGGCAGGATTGGGGAATACTTTGCCTGTTTTATTGCTCACATCCTCTATTCCTTCTGTGGAAAGGACGTTGACGATAACCTGGTCGAGAGATGTTTCGGTCCCGTCGGAAACAACCACCCTGAAGGTGTATTTACCTTTGACCAGTCCTGTGACAACCGTGTTTGCTGAATCCGGATCAACAATAATACAGGATGCCGGACCGCCCACTTTTGTCCATTTATATTGCAGTGTATCCCCGTCATCATCGGTCCCGGTCCCTGACAGGATCGTTGTATCAATCGGCGGGTAGATCGTCTGATCAGCACCTGCATCAATCAATGGTGCGGTGTTGGCATGATCGGAGATCCGTATCCAGTTAAGGTTGAAATTCCCGGTAGGAGCAAAAAGCATGAGCTTATGCTGTCCGGCCGGAAGATATGTCTGTGTGACCAGCGTTTTCCAGTTCTGCCAGCCCCCTGATGCAGGCACTTTTAATGTGTCCGTGTTCTGTCCGTCAACTTTGAGAATAATGCTTGTGTTGGTATTGCTTGATATCCGGAAATACAGGTACCAGATTCCCTCAGCAGGTATATCGAGGTTATATTCCAGCCAGTCTCCCCCGTCAATCCATCCGACATCGTCAACACCATCAAAGTCATTCACCGTTTCTGTAAAAATCCCGGACATGGCAGAATAATGTTCGGCTTCAATCCTGTCAGGGACAGGAGTGTAGTGAGAAGTGTCAGGAATATATGCTTTATAGGAAACGTATAATTGTCCGAGTCCGGTGAGCTGTCCTGATGCAGGCGCATAAATACTCAGATAAGGATAGGTTGCTGTTGACCGGGGTCCGGCGAACCAGGAGTAGCGGAATATCATGGTATCGTTTTCCAGGTAATCGATCGAGCTTTTCATAAGATTTTCCTGCATTGCAAGGGTAATATTGTTCTGATCCCAGCACGCATACTCGGTAAGCCAGATCTTTTTACCGAATTTTTTAAAACTATCTATATAGCTGTTCAGGGCGGTGGTGTAACACATATAATTATGAACCGCGATAAAATCTACCTTGCAGGCCGGGCAGACAGAGAAAAAGGTATCGAGATAGGCAACAGGGTTGGTAAATGTTACTCCCCCTTCACTGACACATTCACCGCACCAGTTCACTGCCGGGCCGACAATTTGAAGGTTATAATCAGCAGCAATAGCTTCAAGCCGCGGCCAGGCGGCAGCAACCTGCGATGGTGTCATATTGGCCTGCTGGATGAAGTTCGGTTCGTTGAAGGCAAGCAGGTACCTCGCTTCGGGATGGCTGGCATAGTATGCACGCAGCCCGCTCTCATTGAAGCTGTTGTTCCAGGTCATGGGAACAAAATCCATGTCATAGTTCTGGTATACACCGGCAACACCGCTTTCTGGCTGGTGGTACCAGTTGTACCACCAGGATATTCCCTGCGAAATTGCTGCCATGTCTGCCTCCGTATGATGCCCGTAAGCTATGCCTCGTTTTTCGCTCCGTCCTGCCTGGGGGAATGCTGATGCTGAAAACAGGATCAGGATGGCTATCAGGACTAAATTTTTCATTCAATCAAATATTTGTCAGATATGATTATTTTATTAAAACATACCACAGCTACCAAGCCGGCCATTGGCAAATTTAATATAAATGGAAGCGCATAGGCTCCGAAAATATAAAAAGTTAAACTGAGAAGAATTTTTGATCGTCAGTTGAAAGGGTATTTTATTAATTTTATAACAGGTAATATTTCAGTTACTCATATATATTAATATGAAAAATAGAATCTTCCTGGTTTTTCTGCTCATTCTCTCCATAAATGGCCTTATGGATAATGCTATCTCATGGGCTCAGGAAGGTGATGTAAAACGTACCGGAAAGTCCGGGCCTGATAAGGATGCCCAGGAGCATGTAACATTTGCCAGGATTGACAGTCTGATAACCAGCAGGCAGTTTGTTTTTCAATCTGAGTACAGTCAGGAGTCGTACCTGGTTTTTGTGCTGGTTGACTCCATTTTCGGTGAGGTGCAGAATGGGAACCGCAATAATCTGCAGGGCCGCATAACCGAGTATGAGGTCAAGAAAAATGAAAAGAAAAGGAACCTGTCGGTCACCATTAAGATGAGGGGTGAGATGTACACAGCCGATGTGTTCCTGTTCATAGGACCATCCGGTAACGGGAGAGCCACTGTCAGCAGTGAATTTCCCGGGAATTTTTCCTTCAATGGCAGTGTGGTTGATTTTGAACATTCCAGCATCTATGAGGAGCCGTCACACTTCATTCACTGAGTTCGCACTATCAGAGAATTTATGCAGGTAACATGACAAGCACTGCCCTGATAATATGCCGTGATGATCTTGAAAGAAGAGGGTTTCTTGACTGGTTGCGCTCCCATATATCCGGGGTTCTGCCGCCACACAGATATAAAGGTTGGATAGAAATAACAGATAGCTACATAAAGTTTACAGGAACTGATACCAGGTATGATACTGAAACTGATTTCTTTGTATTAAAGAAGGATATTCTGGAAGTTTATCATGGATATGATGAGGTATTCAACATTTTCCAAACAAGAGGATTAGGTCTGTTCTGGGCACCGGTACGGTTAAAAGTACGGGAAAAGGACAACGAGAAGTTTATTTATTTCATCATCGGTTATACCTATTTCGGGACAACAAACCGGCAGTTTTATGAGTTCCTGGTGGAATGGCTTAGCTGAGGAGGAACGTGAGTCGTGAGTCGAAAAAAGGCTATTAGGCTGAAGGGGAATAGGCTGTCAGGCTGAAGGAAGAAATAAGAAGGAAGAATCTGGAATTTCTTCTTTCCTCCCGGAACTTTGAACCCCGCCCGAACGTACCCTGCTCCGCCAGGAGGCGGATCAGGCAGGTGTTCGGCACGGGCGGACTGGAACCTGGAACCTGGAACTTTTAAAATTTTATGCCCATCATCAGAATATCATCGATCTGGATAAAAGAACCTTTCCAGCTATATAAGTT
>Ga0172363_10002068_pt1 | contig 16226 bp, 11 predicted proteins | sample LakKivs2_kivu2a2_FD_114541 | JGI IMG/M metagenome (GOLD analysis project Ga0172363, IMG submission 114541) | Sediment microbial communities from Lake Kivu, Rwanda - Sediment s2_kivu2a2 | ecosystem: Environmental > Aquatic > Freshwater > Lake > Sediment | place: Rwanda: Western Province, Lake... | reverse complement strand
GTAGAGGATCTTCATGTTGAACCCAGCGGCACGCCTCGCCACTGAAGACCCTATCCTGCCAGCTCCGACTATACCGAGCGTCTTGCCCGCTACGTCGACGCCCAGCAGCATCATCGGTCCCCAGGTCTTCCACTCTCCTGATCTCGCAGATCCGTCGGCCTCGACCACCCTCCGCGCACACGCCATCAACAGAGCCCAAGCGAAGTCGGCCACCGTCTCTGTGAGGACCTCCGGCGTGTTCGTCACGACTATCCCGCGTTTGGTCGCGGCTGCAACGTCAATGTTGTCGTAGCCGACCGCATAGTTGCTGACCACTTTCAGATGCGGACAACTGTCCATCACCTCGGAGTCTATCGTATCGGTCAGCAGGGAAAGCAGCCCGTCCTTGTTCCGCGTGTGCTGAATAAGGACCTCTTTCGAAGGCGGAAGCTCACCCTCGTTCAAGTCGACTTCAACTTGGTCTCTGAGGAGCCGGATTCCCTTCTCGGGGATCAGCCTGGTGACATAGACCTTACTTCTCCTTGCACTCATTTGAACCCCCTCATAGCAGCGTTCAAAACCCTCTTGGACCCGGCTATCACTGCTTCGGGGCTCTCACCCGGGCTAGGTTTGACCTCAAAGCTTACGATGGCGGGGTACTTCTTCAGATATCCAATCGACGCCAATGTCTGAATGAACTCCCTTACTTCTCTTATGCCATTGCAGCCGTTCGGCACCCCGAACCTCGGGTGTGCATCGGCGCGAGGGAGGCAGTTGCCTATGTGCGTATGGGCGAGGACTTTCTTCGCCTTCTTCAGAGAGATGGATGCTCTCTCTCCTAGAAGCGGAAGATGACTGAGGTCTATGGTCAGTCCCACGTTCGTGGAATCCCTCTTGACCCCCTGGATCAGGTTAACGGCTTCGCTAGTTGGTCCAATAAGTCTCCTCTTGTCAACTTCTCTGTCGAAGGACTCCAAGGAAATCGTCATCTCCTTCCCAGCGTAGTCCGAGATCTCGATCAATGAACTCGCAAGAGCGGACATTGCAGCTTCTCTGTGTGCTTTCCCGGGATCTGGGCCGCTGCACAACACGAATGTCTTGGCCTCAAGCGAGGTGGCCTCATCGACGAGTTGCTTGACGAAGGCCATTGCCTCCCCTCTATCGGAGGACTGAAGAGCATTCAAATCCGCGTTACGTCGGATTATGTTGCCACCCGCACAGAACACGGGAATCACGCCGGAAGTCCTCATTAGGGAGGCGAGTTCTCGCCTGACGGATGGATCTTTCACGGAAGAGACCTCCAACACGTCGAAGAATTCATCCTCAAGGATAGTCTTAGCTGTCTCCAAGACTGGGCCTTCCCCCTCTGAGATCTCTGGAAACACCATTGAATGAACTATGCCAACCTCAAACTGTTGTCCTTTCAAGGTGATGTCGGACCGACATCTGCGAATTTAATCGTTACACGCGACCTGATGCGCCGAACCCCAAGTGTCGAAAATAGTCCGACTCCAGAACAGAGCCTTGGGATCCCCGTAATCTCAATCGGTTCTCTGCTCAACCTTCAACAATTTGAGATAACGCTCAAAGTGCGTGGCGATGGTTCGGTAGTGCTCCTCTTCGTTGTCGATGAGAATTCTTCTCACCCGGTTTCGGAAAAGCCAATTGCCATCATTACCCCTGGCAGTCAGAATCGAGCCGAAGGTCACGTGTAATAGCTGTCTTCCAGGATTTCCTTCCAAGAAGGTTCTTTCCAAATCCTCATCCTTCACGTCTTGGGCCTTGGGAATCGAAGAGAGTTCAGTGCTGATCTGGTATGTCTTCTTGTCCCTTTCGAAGCAACCCTTGCTGTAGTCTACGATCTCACGGAACAGGAACGGGTCGAGTCTGGCTATTGTGCGAAGTGCCTCCAAGTAGCTGGTCCCGGCTGTTTTCAAGTGAAATAGACCATCAGTTAGCCTACCGATGACGGGATAAATGGAGAGTTTGTCACTCCCGGAGTGGATGCTGAGTTTGTAGGGTCCGCAGGATCTTGCGATGATGACGTGTTCGCGCAGGATTCTCTCAAATTCCTCCAGGTCACCCACATAATCAATGGCCTTCTCGAATCTCCCTACAAAATGAACGGCCAAGCTCTGAACGTGAATGTTCAATCGCTTGAGTTCTGACGCTATGTAGAAGTGCTCGAGAGCCGAGGTTGGCCTCTTGGTCTCATCGAACGATACCTCCAAGTCGAAATGGTCTCCGCGAAGAAGGGCTTCCAAGTAGGTCTCCAGTTTGACAGTGTGAGCTATCGCAGACGAGTATTTCACAACGGTCCTGAGCAAATTCTCCCTTGAGAACTCTAGTTCCAGAACCTGATGGTCGTGAGAGAAGTGGAATTTCTTACCCAGATAGATGTCAAGGATCCTGTTCTTGGCGGATTTCAGATCGTCCCACGGCAGCTCCAAGAGCTTCTTCTCAACCGTTCCTAGGTCATACTCATCGGCTTCGTCGTCTACGTAGTCGGAAGGATCAATCGTATACATAGTGAAACCGGCATCAAAGGCATCTTCGATGTCTTTCTGATCCTTCAGGTGGTCGGCATCCGCGGAAAAGCCGTCCTTGTAGCCTTCCTGGAACACGGCCCACGAAACGTCATCAATCACTTCCTGAGGAGTCCGGCCCGTCCGCGCCATCTCACGAGCGGACTGTTGAGCCAGAACGGGTAAAATGTGAAACTTCTTTACGGCACGAATGTGCCCCGGTGTAGATAACCCAATGCGGTCTCCCGTTCCTATAGCGGTTGTCAGATCAAGCACTCGTGGTCGCGTGAAAGGAAACAGCTCGCGAAGCTCTACAGTGTTAGCATGGCTGCGCGGACAAATGCGGTATTCGAACTCCACACCATTGACCTTGAACGCTCCATTCTCCTCAGCGATGAAATGATCGTGAGGTGCATTGGTCTCTGAGGGAGAGTGAATGACCACCATTTTGAGTTCCCGGTTTTTCCTAATGAGGAAGAAGATGCTACTCTCTTCGTGAGTGACCGACAGACAATAGAGCTTGACGGAGTCTCCTCTCCCTTTGAGAAACTGTAGAAATTCCCTAACAGCGTCTATCACTGGGATGCGCCCTCCTTCTAGGTGGAGGAAGGTTGAGATGCCTCGCGTACAAACCTGACGGTCACTTGCCTGAACCTGTCATAGCCGTTCCTGAATTCCGCCATGGTCTTTGCCACGGGTCCGAAATCAGACCACTCTGCTGGTATGAGCCCTCCGTCGCCGAAATCACCTTTTATCCCGATGCCTCGGAGCTTCTCTGTCAACTCCGGTGTGAGCTCATAGGCTCTGCGGAAGTCGCCGATATTCAGCAGCTTTCCAAGGATGCCTGGATCATGATCTTTCGCGATGGCGTTTTCGTATCTATGTAGATCGAAGCCTTTCCCGCGAGAAGCACACAGAACGCTATACTGATAATTCGGGAACTCTGTGTTGGTCACGTTCTTCCGCGCCAGCGTGAGGTATGTGTCATCTGGTTTTCTCTTTGAGGCAGGGAGAACATCAATCTTGTCAATGATTTCCTCTGCCTCGGGCGCGGACAAGCCAGACTCCTTTCGGATATATGCGAGCCACTTGACCCGGTTCTCGCCGCCGAAGAAAATCCGGTAGACCCTCTGTGCTACGAGAGTTCCTGCGTGCCCAAGCGCCTCTTCTAGTTCCGCCAGTGAGGCCAAGATCTTCCTCTTGGAAGCTTCTCCGACTTGCTCCGCGCTAAGGGCTTTCAGGAAGGCAGGATCGGTCAGACTCTTCAAGTACCTGAAGGAGCATACAATCCTCACCTTTTCTTCGAACGTTGTGACCTTACCTAGTTCTTCGAGAGCACCTAGTTCCTCCGCGAGCCTCCTCAACATCCCCTCCTTGTCATGCGTCTTGTCCAGGATCTCTTTGAGGGCTTTTTCCGCTTCCACCTCTCTGAGGTGGCTTTCCAGTCGCCCGCCCATGTTCGTTTCGTAGACTTGCGTTGCAGAGATGCCCATCTTCCTGGCTTTGGCCATGCCTATCATCGCCGCCATTATCAGAGCGACTTCCTGTGCGACTGTGTAGGTCACCGTGTTGTTCGTTCCAATGCCCAAACTGTTAAGGAAGGCAGTTATGTCGGCGGCTACGGGACTCTCTCCGGCCACCTTGAAGACGATGTTGGGTCTGCCCCTCTCCTCTTTGCTAGAATACCCCCACATCAGGCAGGCATCGTACTTTCGCAGGAACTCCTGCGCGGAGGAGTAGATTTCCAAGGCATCATTGACGCTACCTTCCAAGCTTCCCGCTACGCTTGGGTTGAGCTGATAGCTGACCAAGCCATCATGTAGTTTCGACAAGAGAGCAATGGGCCTAAACACAACCAAGTTTGGCCAAAGTGCGACCTTGGTCGCCTCCATGGCAATCTTGTCTCCGAAGTCCTCAGGATCATCATGCCACTCAGGATGCGCTTGCACCACCTTTCTGAAGCTATCCCAAAGACGCGAGTCGTCATCATAGGCCCTCGCAGCTAGAACCGGATTGGTCGAGACCTGCACAAATCCGAGGTGTCTCAACCACCTGAGTCCAATCGCGTAATCATTCCCGAACTTGCACAGTCCTTCAGTGGCCATCCTGTAATAGACGTTTTCACGGATCGCCTTTCCCGCTGCTAGGACAAGGGTGGCAGCAAGCCTTCCCTTGACTAGTTCCTTCTCGATTTCATCCGCTGTCTTTGCAACCATGCTTGTTCCTGCAGCCACTATTCGCATGTCATGGGTGAATCTCTCAACGACCGCTGCTGCGACTGGGCTCCCAGAACTAGGATCTCCCCGTACTTCGGACGCTTCCCATGCTTCCAGCGTTTCGATGACCTGCTGGAGGGTCTGCTTCACCTCTTCGTCAGAAAAGCCGGTCATCTTGCTCTCTGCTCCGAAAGCATTGAGCGCCATTTCAACCAGTGTTTCGTAGGCTCTTTGGCGCACGCGGATTTTGCGGATCTGAACTTCCGTTGGATCACTTGGACGCACTTCGCTTTTCAGGAACTCCAAGCTCAGCTGTCGGATGATGTTGCCAACGGTCTCAGACAACCTTCCGATCATTTCCCTGTTCAGAAGATGGTCAGCCGCTAGCTGAGGGTGACCTGCTAAAGCGTTCCTGATCACGTGATCGCAGTGATCCAGACTTTGAACAGAGAGTTCAAGTTCTTCAGAACTGTCGTCGAAAACGATCCTGTGAATGTCAATCACCTGTTTCATTCCATCTTCTACTGTCACATCGTTCCTGCGTCCTATTAAGGCATTGAGCTGGGATTAGGCGGAAGACTATCTTCCCTTGATGCGAGAAGCATGCGGTCTCTAGCATCAGCGTCTCGAGATCTCTCGGCGTTCCTGATGATAGTCCTCCACTAATCGAAAACGCCATGGTCGGTCCGATCATCCTCGAGGGCAGTGCATTTCATAGCGTCATTCCGATCTCTCAAGTAATTTCCTTGGTCGTCGAAAAAGGTCATTTCCACTCTCTCAGAGCATCCGCAATCATCGGTGCTACTGAAACCCTGCAGGTTGCGCGCGGAATCGTGTCGGTGTTCAGGAGATGCGACATCCCAGCCTTTCGGAGGAGACCCAGAGCACCTTCGACGAGCAGAGCATGAGTTGCCAGCACATCGATCCTTTTCGCTCCACTTGATTTGAGTTTGCGGATGGCTCCGACCAAAGTCCTCCCCGTGCTTATGATGTCGTCGACAAGGACAACAGTTTTACCCCTGACCGAGAGTGACCCAGTTATCTCAACCTCTCTGTCTCCTGTTCTTTCCTTCCTCAAGATCGAGTACTCCGTCGAGAGTGCCTCAGCCACTGCGCTCGCCCATTGTTCGGACTCGCTGTCCGGCCCGATGACTATCACGTTGCGCACGCCGTACTCTGCCTTGTAACGCTCGGCGAGCAGAGGCATGGCTGACAGGTTGAGCGTAGGTATGGTGAATACCTCTTTCAGCGCTTTCAGCCGGTGTAGATGAGCGTCCACTGATATCAACCGATCTGTGCCAGCGATCTCGAGACTCCTCGCGACTAGTTTGACGCTCAGGGGCTCACCTGGGTGAAAACGTGCATCCTGACGAGCGTACGCGAGGTATGGTATTACTCCGGTGATCGTCCTGCATCCCATCCCCTTCAACGCATCTGCAATGAGGCAGTACTCCATCAGTAGTCGATCGGGCCTCATGCCAAGAGACTGAAACAGGGCCACATCTTCTCCAGATGTGTCACCCATGACCCTCACATACAGCTCACCATCTGGAAACCTCCTGGTCTCCGTCTCTGTCAAGCCGAACTGAGTGATCTTCGCCACCGCCCGAGCCAGATGCTCACCTGACGAACCATAGGCTATGATCAATTCAACCACCAAGAGCTACGTGCGGCTGCTCCGCATGAGCTCGAACATCCCGTAAGTGGCTCGTGAGTGTTTAAGCTTATCGAGGTGATATCAGAGAGGGCTGAGTTCCATCGGACCGAGCGCGCCTTGATATGTTGCCTTGTCTCCAACGAGCACCAGGCATGATCCGCCCCTTAGTTCGGCCTTGAACGAACCACCAGTCACTGTGTACGTCTCCCAGCTTATCACGTCCCTGTACACCCCGTCCGGGACCGGTACGTCGATGACCTGAGGATCTCCGCTCCTGCGCATGATGACAACAGCGGTGTCCTTCTCTGTCCATCTCTGGAAGGCTACCAGGTCATACTGATCGTCAACCGCAAGAAACCTGAGCCAACCGATCTGGATCGCCTCGGAGTCGATCCTCACTTTCAGTAATTTCTTATAGAGCGCTAGAACCTCTTCGTCACGGGCGCTCGCTTCCCAGCGCATCGCCTGCCTGCAATCGGGATATTGTCCACCACTGATCCCAATCTCGTCACCGTAGAGTATTGCAGGTGATCCAGGATAAGTGAGCTGGAAGATGGCCGCCATCATAGCCCTCATCTTGTCTTCTCCCGCAGCTGTGAGAGCTCTGGGGGAGAACTCGTCATCGATCTGGTTGCATTCAGCGAGCGTGGCTGCCCAAGGCACCAAAGCTCTGAGTCGTGTGAGTTGAGCTATGAACTCGGACGGCGAAGATTTCCCTTCTAGGAAGAACCCGCTGACCGCCTTCCTGAAGACCGAGCTGGTCGCGGAGTCAAGCTCTCCCGAGTTCAACCAGGCGGCGGGATCTCCCTTGACTTCTCCTATCAGCACGGCGTCTGGCTTGACTCGCTTCACTGCTCTGCGGACTTCGGCCAAGAAGAAATGCGGAATCCCGCCGGCCGCTGGCAACCATACGCCATCCAGCAGAGCCTTCTTCGTCCAGTGTACCACTATCTCCCTCACAAACCCTCTGGCCTCGAAGCTTCGGAAGTTGAGTTCCGGAAGATCTAGCCTGTTTCCGTAGGCCTCATACGTCGGGCGTTCCGGTTCGCCGGCAAGCTTGCGCATGACGGTGCCCGCAAGAGACTTCCTTCGCGTCACGGGAAACTCGTGTACGTTGTACCAGTTCGCGTACTGTGAACTCTCTTGATTTCTGACAATGTCCCTGAATGCAAAGAATCCCCTTCCGGTATGGTTGAAGACCATGTCCAGGACGACCCTGATCCCCTCTTTGTGAAAAGCTCCCACTACCTCCGCGAACATCTCGTCCGTGCCCAGATGCCCATCCACATGGTAGTAGTCGAAGGTGTCGAAATTGTCGTTCGACGGAGAAACGAAGATCGGCATTAACCGCAGAACCGAGACTCCGAGTTCCTTGAGGTAGCTCACGGTCTGGAACAGGCCCGCAAGATCCCCGCCGAAGTACCCGGTCTTGGTGGGAGGATGACCCCAAGGCATCACGTTCTTGGGATCGTTGGTGGGGTCGCCGTTCCTGAAACTATCGAGCAGGACCTGATAGTAAGCACACCCGAGCGCCCAGTCCGGGACGCTTTGGGTCGGAATTGACCTTGGAGGGAACGGGAACGCCTTGCAGTGGTCCAGCGAGTCGGCCTGTCCCTCCGACCCCAAGAAGACCTCGGTCGCGCCATCTACCACCTTGAACCCGTAGTCCACAGAGAAGCCGATGGGTAACCTGCATTCGTAGTAGTCAAACATGTCGTCGCATGACGCCCAGTCCATTGCCACTTGCCGGCCATCTTTCATGACGAGGTATGCTTTTTCCACATCGTTGCGCGCGACTTGGAGCTTGAAGATGACTTGATCGTGGAACACCTCCAAGAAAGGCAAGGTCTGATCGTGATAGAGCGAGGTTCCATCTATCCTGCCATCGCCTCGTGCACATTCGCCTTCCGGAACTCCGAACCTCAGGACGCTCACTGTAGAGCCATCGGTCCTCTTTCTAGACTCCGGATTCTCAGGATCGGCCATCGTGCGCGACCCGTCTACGAGGAAAGCGTACTCGTATTCCCCGCCGAGAAGTCTGAGCACTATGCGCCAAGTCTCTCCATGCCTGTCCATCTGGTGTGCTCTTCTTGAGAAGCCATCAAGGGAACAGAGCAGGTAGACGCTCTCCGCCTTTGGCTCCACTAGTGTTATGTCCACAGTGTATCTTCTGGAGAAACCCCGCTCTGGAGACGGCGGCTCGCGGACTACTGATAGGACCATGGGCCATCCAGATCCTGTCGAGGCTTGACTGGAACACCCGTCATATGTTACCTAGGACCTTGCTGAATTCCTCATTGGCTTTCTCGTAGCTTTCTTGATCCGCTATGTCAATGAAGCTGGCACTTGGCTCGTAGACGTACACGGGTAGGTCGCTCGCGGTCATCCGTCGCACAACCACGTCCATGCTGACGACCTCGCCCTCCTTCACGAACTTGAAGACATCGGGCTCCATGATGAACAGTCCAGCATTGATCAGGCTCTTGATTACAGGCTTCTCCTCCCAAGCGGTCAGCCGGCCATCATTGTCCACTTTCAACTCTCCGAACCTTAGAGGTATCTCTATCCGACGGGCGATTATTGTGACCTTGGCTCCCTTTTCAGAGTGGAACTTCAGAGCTGGATCTATCGACATGTCAGTTATGATATCGGAATAGGTCAGCACGAAGGTCCCCTTCACCAGCTTCTCGACCGTCTTGAGTTGACCTCCTGATGATAGGGGTCTCTTTGACCTAGCGTATGTTATCTTGATTCCTTGGTCAGAGCCGTCGTCGAAGAAGTCTTCTATGATCTTGCCCAGATAGGCCGTCGCCATGATGATATCGGTCAATCCCTCTTTCGCGGCCCAACTGACCACATGGCTGAGGATTGGTCTATCACCCATTGGCAGCATGGGCTTAGGCAGAAACAGCGTGAATGGCCTGAGCCTTTTTCCTAGCCCTCCGGCGAGGATCACCAGCTTGGGTTTGCTCATTTGGATCATGACTCCGGCCAATGCGTTGTGAGAATGGTGTAGCCCACCCAAGCCACCAGTGCGAAGACAGAGATAACCGCTAACGTCGTAACGATCAGAATGGCCATCTGACTCAGCCCGCTCATGAGCATTCCGAAATAGGCAATCAACCCCACGAGCGAAATTGCTATCAGGCCCACTCCCCATATCTTCTCTTTCAACATGGAAAGGCCACTCACACGTGACCAGATGCCATTTTAAGGTTGTGCGAGGTGTTCTGGTCCTATCTTTTGTCTACGAAAGGCTCAGCATAAGGAACACTTGAACGGTATCTGACCGTGGCCTTGTCGATCGGGTCGTTACACGTTGGTACCCGCCTATGGTAATTCGTCACGATCCAGGAGAGGTTCCACTTCGATCTCCAAGCCGAATCGCCTTCCGACCTTGAAGAGATTCTTCTGCGTCTTCTTCGTGAATCGTCTGATGTCGCCTGGAGGGACCGCTACTCTGATCCGGCCTTCTGCCACTTCGATGCTATACCCGGAAGTGTGGCCCCCGAGGGCTTCGTCTATAGCTACCCTGATCTGGTGTTCCTTGGGACTCCTGCGGCCGATCACCGGCACCACGAACGTTTTCTCCCCGAACACGTACAGCTCGTACTCGGGCCTCCCCGTCATGAGGTTCCTCATGATCACGGTCGGCCTGGCCAGGTCCGGCCTTGACAACCCGACTGGGATCTTGACCTCGGTCTCCAGAACATGAACTGACTTGACCTCTCCTCCGTCCATGAAGAGTATCGTATCGATGATCGAAGGAACCAGTCCTATGTCTACCCTGTGCAGAAACCTTTGGACGGCATCTATGGCGGAGGTAGCATGGACTACGCCAACCATGCCGATCCCTGCCATTCGCAGGTCTATGAAGAGCTCAAAATCTGAATCCGACCTCAGTTCGTCGAAGATCGTGTAATCAGGACGACTGAGCAGCAGGACGTCATGGATCTCACTCGGGGTGGCCATGGACTTGGAGTACTGGGTTATCTCCGGAGGAAGCTGGAGATCCCTGGGGCTCTCGACCGTCTTGACGACCCTGCGCTTGGATCTGTAGAATTCGGCCAAGGCTTGGGCGAAGGTCGACTTGCCCATGCCTGGGGATCCCGCTATGAGTATACCCTCGGCCCTTGTGCCTATTCTGGCCAAGATCTCTTGAGGCAGTCGATAGTCCGGGATCGCTTTTTTCAACACGGGCCTTGCGGCAGTTACCTCGAGGCCATCCGAGAATGGTGGCCTCGCTATCACTATCCTCCGATCTCCGAGCTGCACGATGGTAGAGCCGGGTTTGTCAATCTCAACGAAGGCCGAACCGTCAGTGGAAGACTGAACAGCTGCCATTATGTCTAGGATGAGAGACTCCAGCTCTTCACGACCTATTGGGTCAGCGCCGACCTCCTCGAAGGTCCATTTTCCCGGCACTCCCTTCTTTACCCTAGGGACCACTCCCTCCTTCAGATGGACCGACATAACGTCAGCGCCAAAGAAGTTGTCAAGGCTCAGCAGGCGAGCTGGCTTCCTGTATATCACGCTGAGCCCCATCGCCTCTCCCGATCTGGCAGCCAGAGGGTCACACGTCACGAGAGTCGCTCTAGTCAGATGAGCGAGCTCGCGGGCCGCCTCGCGTGCCTCTGTTATCGGTTCAGGTCCGTGTTCGAAACTGACCTCGATTCCCTTCTCCGAGGATTTGTCCGACACGAGTTTCAGTCCCTTGAGCCCGAGGTCGTCTCCGTGCTTCGCTCGGGTCTCGAATTCTTCCACGACCTGAAGTGGGACTATGATCCTCCTCACATTCCGACTCTCGGCCAACACCTCTAGGGCAACGCCGGTGTAGATGGACGACGGATCGAGCACGACGTCGATTCCCTTCAGAGGTGCCTTCTCTTCTTTCACCGACCTTTCGTCCTCAACATGAAGACTGAACCTAATATGCCTTGTCCGAAAAAAGCGGGACCGTACTAGGCCTAGAGTCGTTCTTCTCCGACTCGCGCATCGCCTACGTCATGTCGCTCTCAAAACAGAACCATCCTGTGCGGATCTACTGCGACCCCAACTTCCTTTCCTATCATCTTTGAGAGGTGATCGTATTGCGTGGATGAGTTACCCGCGCATTGGATCTCCCCAAGATCCGTGGATACCTTCGACAGAAGCCTGCTTCCGCCGTACGTTAGACTCACCAACCTACCCCGAACAACGCTCCCGGTTGAATCCGAGACTTGACTGTCATCAGGTCTGAACTGCAACTTGGCTGTGCCATGTCTAGCATTCCACCATCTTGGTCTCGTCACGTTGATGGTCGTTCCTCCAGCGGACACTACGACTTCGTGCTCGGTCACGCTCTGGATTTCACAGAGTATGGCGTTGGTCGCGCCCAAGAAGCGTGCTGATTCCTCGGTCGGCGGTGACTCGTAGAGTTCTCTTGTCTCTCCAACAGAGTCTAGCTTCCCCGCAAACATGACGCCCAAGAGATCACTGATCAAGACTGCTTCGGTTTGGTCGTGGGTGACGTAGAGGGTGGTCACGTTGAGTTCTCGCTGAACGTTTCTTATCACGGTGAAAACCTCACCCTTGAGTGCCGGGTCAAGCGATGCGAGCGGTTCGTCAAGCAACACTAGCTTGGCATCGGCAGATATCGCCCTGGCTATTGCCACCCTCTGCTGCTGCCCTCCGCTGAGTTGATGCGGGTATCTCTTTTCCAACCCCTGGAGTTCGACAAGCTGGACCACCTCCCCGACCTTCGAGCTGATGCTCGTTCGATCCCCTCCTCTGGCCTCAAGCGGAAAGGCGATGTTCTCCTCGACCGTGAGATTCGGGAACAATGCAAGGTTCTGGAAGACCATCCCGATGTTGCGAGAAGCTGCAGGAACCTGAGTGACATCTTGACCGTCGAAGATCACACTTCCAGAGTCAGGAGGAATCAGGCCCGCGATTACTTTTAGAGTAGTTGTCTTGCCACAACCGCTCGGGCCCAACAGAGCCATCACTTTGCCAGACGGAATCCTGAAGGAAATGTTCACTACTGCCGGCGTTCCATCGTACGTCTTGTTGATCCCACGCAGCTCAAGTTCCACTGTCATATCACCCTGAGAGCCTCATCAGACAAGAACGAACTCGCTACCTCCGCGCCTATCACGATGACTATGATAATTCCGTTCAGGGTCGCGGCCAGATCCATCCTCCTCAAGTCGATGAGCGACGCTACTGACACAGGCAGTGTTACCAGACTGAACGTGCTGAAGAAGTTGGCCATGGTAAATTCGCTTATCGACGAGGAGAACGCCAACAAGAACGATGCAAGCACAGCCGGGGCTATGAGCGGTAGTTCCACTTTCAAAAACGCGAAGATCCTGCTTGCCCCGAACAACTCCGCTGCTTGTCTGACATCAGCGCCGATTCTCGTCCACGAGGCCTCAACCAGCCTTGCAGTCAACGGCACGATGATGGCGATCTGGCCGATGGCGATGATCGTCCAGCTGCCATAGAGCGTCAACAATCCGAACCCGTAGCAGAGCATGATGCCGAGAGCAAGGGAGGATCTGGAGATCGAGAGAGGCAAGGAGAGAACGGTTCCCGTAACCTTGCCGACACTTTCACTTCGAGAGCCTTGCCAGATCAGGAAGACCGATACGACGACCGATGAGAGAGCAACCACGACCCCGATTGCCAGACTTTGGAGGAGTATGTCGACGAACTTCAAACCAAACCCCAGATTTGCTGAGAAAAGGTTCGTGAAGTTGGCCAGTGAGAATGAACTGGGAAGCAGGAACACGCCAGAGGGTGAAACAGACTGCGCTAGCACAAGGTAGACAGGAAAGAGTTCTACTGCTGTGATCGCTAGGACATAGCCCAGCAGCACCTTGCCATGCCAGTCGGAGACAGAAAGGCTCGTCCTTCTTCTCTCGGCAGTTTTGCCACGAACATACAGTCTGTCCCTGAGCATCAGAATGGACACAGAGAGCAGCAGCGTCAACGCGAGCTGTATGAAAGCGAGGGACGAGGAGATAGACCTCGTTCTTGTCGAGTAGATTTCGACCTCAAGCGTGCTGAAGCGACCTCCAATCAAGATGGGTGTTGAGTAGCTTATGAACGAGAAGGCAAAGACCAAAAGTGAAGAGGCGGCCAAGAACGGAACGAGCGTGTTCAAGTACACGGCCTTGAAGGAATTGAACCAATCGGCCCCGGAGACTTGCGCGGCGTCGATCAGGTCTTGATCTACACTAGAGAATCCTTGCTCTAGTATCATCACTGCCAGCGGAAGGTAGTAGAACACGTGGGCAACAACTACTGCATCCATGGAGTACAAGATGTTGACGACTGGAGTTGCAGAGTGGAGAAGGGCTTCCAAGATCCGGTTCACTGTCCCGTTCTCGCCCAGCATCAATATCATGCCTTCAGTCACCGCAAGAGCCGGCACGAAGAAAGGTGTCAACAACAAGTTCCTCAACATCTTGGACCACTTGAAGGAATAGCGAGATAGGAAGTAGGCGATCGGCAACGCGAGAACGACCGATGGAATCGTGGACAAGAAAGCCTCCAAGATGGTTGCGCCAGTCAGCTTCAGAACATACGGGTCACCGAGCAGACTGATCAGTTCAGTCAGGTTGAGCGAGGCGAGGACGTACAGCATGGGAACTGCGTAGAAGAAGCCGAAAAAGAGAACAAGCGGCAGGTAGTCCAGCGCTAGGACTAACCAGCCTTGACCTCTCTGCTCCATCTATCCAACCACTCGACAACATCACCAGCTATGCTTGAGTTGAACGTGATCTCAACTTGAGGCCTCGGACAGGATGCCAGTGAGGGAAACGATGCGTATGGGTTCACAGGGTACATATATCCCGCAGGGGCAACGATGTTCTGACCGTCCACACCAAGCACGAAGTCGATGAACTTCTTGGCGAGCTCAGTGTTCTTCGCGCCTTTCACCAAGGCGATTCCCTCTCTGTACACAAAGCCCACAGCCGCAGCCGACTCCAGATGCGGAACCTCCTCGTACTCCACATCAGTATTGAACATCGAACCTACAGCCACCTCTCCTGTCTTGAGAGCTACTATTGATGTCGTCCAGCCCGAAGGATGCATCTTCACGCTGGGCTCAAGTTGCTCGAGGAACGCGAATCCAGGTTCCGTTCCCTTCTCGGACAACACCCACACCAAGAACGAGAGACCGGTTCCGCTCGAGGTCGGGTCCTGGTAGAAGACCAGTCCCTTGTACTGCGGATTAAGAAGATCATCTAACGTCTTCGGTATGGGGAGTCCCCTTTCTGATATGATGGTCTCATTGTAAGTGATGAGAATGTATCCCTTGTCAACGGGGAAGATGTGGCCCGTCTTGTCCCATATTTCGCTCTCTGGTATCATGCTCAGGTTCGTAGGAGTATAGGCTTCAAGAACGCCAGCATCCAACACCTGCTTGGCGTAGAACTCCGGGAGCCCGATTATCACATCCGCAACGGGGTTTCCCTTCTCGGATATCAACTTGTTGGCTATAGCGATGGATCCCATGTCATAGTGGGCGAATGCGACAATGACATTGTACCTTCTTTCGAACTCTGTTATGAGACCGCTTGCCATTCCTTCTATCCCCTCGGGTCCGTACACGATCAACCGAGCAGGTGGGGGCTGCTGTAACACAAGGTAGAGAACAGAGACTCCCAAGATCACCAAGATCCCACCTAGTGCAACCGCTGTCCGCGTACTCAATTCCATTCCAATCCACTCCTCTACATGTTCACAAGGGGATGGAGTTCCACAAAGAGAGGACTCGTCTGACACATCCCTACGCCGGTATTGCCCGGATCAGGTATTGAGGGTCGACGCCACTTCGCGTCCTCTCAGCTGGATGCCAGCACCCCTTGCTAGGTCGGGGGTTCGGATTCCCTGCTTAAAAACCTGTTCTGGACCCGAGGTGCTTCTCACGAACTAGGGAGGCGGAGGAAGCCCGGAAGATACTGGTTCCTTCCTTGACGCTGCTCTCCTGACTATGACGAAGATAGTTCCCACGGCGACCAGCAAGACGAATGCGTATTCCATCGACGCCGTATAGTCGTATTCATACACGGCCACAACCGTGGTCGGTGAGTTGATCACTACGTTGTTTGGATCGATTGTGCCGCCGTAGTCGTTCCTCCACTGCAACAGTACTCGTCTGACTCCTATCAGGCCTAGCACTCCGTCAGCTGGAATGGATCCCGGTGCCACAACGCTAACCTTCGACCCACTGTCGTACCACGTTTCGCTAATGAGATATCCCTGATCGTCAACCACCCTGAGAAGAAACTGCCGAGACCACACGGCACCGATGACCAGAGGAGAGGTGACCGCTGATGGCACCGTGACGTTCCAGCCCTTGAACACAACTCTGCTGCCATTGCCAAGCTGGACGTCGGCCGAGCCAGTGCCTAAGTCGAGAGGAGTTCCTTTGGTGAACCATCCAGAGGAACTCAGGTTTCCGTACTCACTCTGCACGACGACTAGGTATTGCGTGTCGAACGAGAACATGATGCTCTCGCTAGAACTGACGGAAACCTCGGGAACCAACGTGACGAACCTAGTCCAGCCCTCATCGATGACCTCCGGTACCGAAATCACATGGCTTGTCTTGCCGCTGAGGTAGACATTCGCAGAACCCGATCCGCTGATCCTCGTTCTGTTCAGTCCATCAACTGCAACCTGAACGTCAACGTAGTATGGTGTGCCCTCTACCTTGACGGTCACACCTATCATGCCGGCTGCAAGTCTGGCGTCGAGCTTGCCCCAGCCCCAAGCAAAGTCTCCCACCGCCTTGTCAATCGAACCCGTGTCAGAGTCAAGGCGCGCCGATTCCCTCAGGATCTGTTCGACTGACTG
>Ga0172363_10002066_pt1 | contig 16231 bp, 11 predicted proteins | sample LakKivs2_kivu2a2_FD_114541 | JGI IMG/M metagenome (GOLD analysis project Ga0172363, IMG submission 114541) | Sediment microbial communities from Lake Kivu, Rwanda - Sediment s2_kivu2a2 | ecosystem: Environmental > Aquatic > Freshwater > Lake > Sediment | place: Rwanda: Western Province, Lake... | reverse complement strand
CAACACATGCATTACGAGTGTTGAGCATTGACGTGGGAATGAAGAACTTGGCGTATTGCTTGTTTGAATACGACCTTGATGCCGGAGAAATAAAAACTCCGGAACAAGTGATGCAGCGAGTCTCAATTGTGGCCTGGGACACCGTGAATTTGTGCAACGGGCCCACAGATTCCGCTGAAAAACCGGCGGCACCCACATGTTCCACTGTCGGGTGCAAATTTGCCGCAAAATTCATGCACGAAACCGGACCAGAACCCTTGACGGTGGTGTATTACTGCACACGGCATGCGAATGCGTCGGACCACAAGATGCCGTTGCTGCCTTCTATCGCATCTGCAAAAATCCTGAAAAAAATGACACTGGAACAACTAAAGGCATTTTCTGGCGAATATCTCTCTTCCACCATTCCAGAAAAGTGTGAAAAGAGCAAACTGAAGTTGCTCCAACATGTGATCGCTGCCTTGGCCGCCGAATATCTAGTTGCTGTCAGCCCCAAACCGACTGTGATTTCTGCCGCATCCATGGATTTGATCACCCTCGGGCGCAACATGCACCGGCGGTTTGACGCGCTGCCGCATCTGGCATCCGGGCTGGACGTCGTGATTATTGAGAATCAGCTCGGCACGCTGGCCACCCGCATGAAGACGCTGCAGGGCATGATCACGCAGTACTTCATCATGCGCGGGGTGCCGGACATTCGGTTCATCTCCGCCACGAACAAGCTGAAGCTGTTTTCCAAAGAGGGGGACGAAGGGGGCAAGGCCGACAAGTCCGATTATGCCGACCGCAAAAAACGCAGCATGGAGATTACACGAGCGCTCATTGCAGAACATGCCCCCGAACACACCGCGTTGTACGACAAGCACAAGAAGAAGGACGACTTGGCCGACTGCTTTCTGCAGGGCGTGTGGTGGCTATCAGGGAACTACGTTCCCCGAACCCCTCCTTCTGTATTGTAATGCATGTCTTTGTAATGCCAGGATTAAAGGGACGGCACGTCCCTTCCATGGTTAAACGTCCCTTGTTTATTTGCAATGCCGCAACTAGGGGGGGGGATGGGGGAGGCGCTTGTCGGCCCCACTTATTATTGCGTATGATTTAAACTTAAAAGATATAACTTAATCATAAGAATAGATAGATTCAGGTTTTCTGCTGTGATGGAAGAAGTGATTGACATTTCAGAATTGCCCAGTGTGAAGGGGGGTGGAAAGTCCACCAATTTCGGGGGCGGGCTGGAATTCTTGATGAATGACAAAATGAAGAGTGGAGGCAGCAAGAGCGGCGGCGGCGACATTGACCTCGGCGACTTGAACGCGCTGGAAGCCGAGCTGAATGAATTAAGCGATGTTCAAATACCGTCGTCGTCTGCAAGCAAGTCGGTGTTTTTTAGCGGGATTGGGTCTGGGTCCAATAACAGCGTGTCATTTAAAGAAGACACGATTGAACTCGGCGGCAGTAGCAACAGCAACAACAACGGCAACAACAACAACAACAACAGCAGCTTCAATTTGGGCAGTTCAACCGCGTCGGCCGCGGATGACAAGACAACGTGGGACGGGTTCGGCAAGTTTAACAACGTGCCGCTGAATCCGGACGCGCCCGTAGATTCGAACCCGCAAATGACCAAGGAGGAGCTGCTGCGCGAGAAGTTCAAGTACCTGCGCAAGCTGGAGGACCTGGAGCAGAAGGGCATCACGCTGACCAAAAAGTACTCCATGGAGTCGTCGCTGGCGGAGATGAAGGGCGAGTACGAAACGCACTTGGAGGAGCGCGAGCGGCGCAACAGCGTGAAGTTCCAAGGCAAAATGCTCATGTCGGTCATCACGGGCATGGAGTACTTGAACAACAAGTTTGACCCGTTTGATCTGAAGCTGGACGGCTGGAGCGAGCAAGTGAACGAGAACATTGACGATTACGACGAAATCTTCTCCGAGCTGCACGACAAGTACAAGTCCAAGGCCAAGATGGCACCAGAACTCAAGCTGCTGTTCCAGCTGGGCGGCAGCGCCATCATGCTGCACATGACCAACACCATGTTCAAATCGGCCATGCCCGGCATGGACGACATCATGCGGCAGAACCCGGAACTCATGCAGCAGTTTACCGCGGCTGCGGTGAATTCCATGTCGCAGAACCGCCCCGGGTTCGGCAACTTCATGGGGGATTTGATGGGTCCAGGACCAAGCCAAGGCCAAGGCCCAGGCCCAGGCCCTCAGTCACAAGCGCCGAGACAAACGCAGCCCTACATCCCCAATCAGCGGCCGCCGCCACCCCCGGTTCCCACCAGTGTGCGTGACCCCAATGCGGATGCGGGCACGCCGTTCCGGGCAGGGAACAACACTGCCGCGGCTCCCATAAATCGGCCCGATTTAAGCGCAGCGCGCTCGGCTTCATCGGCGTCTAATCCAGTCACGGTGTCTAAGCGCCCCGACATGCGCGGTCCCACCGACATTTCCAACATTCTCTCCGGCCTGAAAACCAAATCGGTGACATTACAGGAGTCGTTGCCACAAACACAACAATCGCAACAATCGCAACAATCGCAACAATCGCAACAATCGCAATCACTCAATGAAGACAAGACCAGCACCATCAGCATTTCCGACTTGAAGGAGCTGCAGAACGACCATCTGCCGCACAAGAGCAAGCGCCGCCAACGGTCGGACAAAAACACCGTCAGTTTGGCTTTAGACATTTGAACTAGCGCTCGTATTTTTGACGCATAAACAATATAAATACATTCAAAAGAATATATTTAAAAAATGAGCAAAAACTACGTGATGTCGTGTGACAAGGACGCGGTGTATTTAAGCCGCGACAAGGCAAAATACATGTATTTGATTGAATTCCGAGCGCGAAACCCAAAAATACGGATTGACGCGCTGCTCACGTTTGACATTTACCGGATGATGTACGAACTGAATAAGGACTTGTTTGAATCGCACCACATTGTGTTCCCGGACCCCCGCGATCCCTCGCGCGCGGAACTGCTCTTCATTTTCAAGAGCATCATGGGCTTGGGCGAGAGATACACGCACGTGTATACGCACATGCCGCATTTATCCCACCAGGAACCGTTGGCCCAGGACCAAAGCCAAATTATCCACATCACTAGCGCCAACGTGCCCAAAGGAGCCGACTCCGCATTGAGACACTTGATTCCGCGACGCGCCGAGCAAATTGACTCCGATGATTCCCACATCACGGTCCACGTGCAACCCGACGGCCATGCCATCCAGTTTCACTACGAGTTCAAATTGCAGCTGTCCAAACTGGACGACGTGATTTCCATCCCGCCCTTCGTGGACAAAGCCGTGAGCACCATGATGAAAACCATATTCGTGCGCATGAAGCAATTCATTGAGTGCCTTGGCTAAAGGTTCATTTGCCGCGCTTTCATTTGCCGCGCTTGTGTAATGCCATGTAACAGATGAGGCCAATGCCGAGAATGGATCCCACGATGAGCACGGGGCGGGTATCCGTCCGGGTGCTTTTTTCGGTGCACGCATTCAATTTGCACGTCATTCCAATAGTTTCAATAGTTTCAATGATTTATTAACTGGGGTATATAAATCATTAATATTTTATTTTATTTTATTTTATTGCATTTTCATGCTTTTTTCATTCTTCGATAGCAAACCTTTCTAATGTCACGGTTAAACTACTTTCATTTGCAATATCCCTTAAAACAGAGGTCACGTTGGATGGTATCGCTGCATACGTCACCGGAACGTCAATGATATTTCCATACGTCGTTGCATTTTTAGTAGGTGCACCAATGACCCGCCAAACTTGTCTTTTTTTTGTTACTACATTGCCGCCAGCATCTGTTATTATTATTTTATCCCCCGGTTGCAATGATGTCAGTTCCGAGGCAATGTTCACCATGGCCCCGTTCTTTTTGGCCATTTTGTTCATATATAAAACCGTGCTTTCGCGTTGCGTGGCTGCATTCCAGCCCAATGATGCGCTAGTAGCATTCACTGCACCAAGTTCTGCAGTATTGTATGCCTCTGCATCACGAATTAAATTAGTTAAATTATTAGGATCAGTTGAATATAACGCAGCAGATGGATTGGTTCCAATTTGTCGTTGGATCTCTTTCAAGGTTTCCACATTGGTGGTTTTGAGCGTGGGATTTGTCGCAGCATTAACTGCATTAATTAATGTGGATGCTGCTTGATCCCATTTTGCGGTGTACCCATATTCTTCCGTTGTTAACGGGCGCCCAAGCCGGCCGAATACCTGCTCCACCGTGAAGTTTTTCTCCTTTTCTTTCAAGTTTTTCATCATTTGGTCCCATATGATCTGCGCATTGGTTTTAAACATGGACCCATCCAACGAACACGACAGGCGCGCCATGTCCATGCCGGTCATTTCCGCCAGATTACCCTGATACAAATACATTGTGAGTTGAACCGCAAACAGGGGGAACTGGATGCACCTTCCAGGCGAAGCGCGAATGCCCATCAAGCTCGCAAAATCCGGCGTCTTACTTTCGTTTGTGCTCGTGAGTTGCTGTAAAACCGCGCGGTCGTTGCGTTTCTTATAAAAAAACTCCTTGTTCCACGCATAATTGTTGAACACCATGTTTTTTCCGTCGTACTGCATCCGCGCATTTCGGTGAAACATGTTTTCCAAGATCACGGCGAAATTGGCGCCGAGAATGGAGAGATTCGGTTGTTTTGAAATGATGAGAGCGTTAGATCGCGACAAACTGGAAGAAGAAGAAGACGCAAGTGATCCCCGTATTTTCGCGTCAATGAACGGTTTCAGTAACGTGGACACCGGTTTGGCACCGGCAATTTCACGCACCCCCACGTCGTCAAAGTCCATGAACTGCCATTCCTTGGGATCCAGCAGCGCGGGACACATGAACGGGTTGTGCAGGGCGCTGGAGTTCGGGATGAACGCGCCCTCAGCCACCGCCGCCGTGAATTTGGCGTCCATGGACCATGACATATTTGCATTGCCATTGCCATTGCGATTGCCATTGCGATTGCCATTGTATGCATTGAGCGCTGCAAGTGCCGCACTAACTTTTTCTTGATTGGTCTTTGTTATCTGAATATCGTCGTACTTCATTTTGGACAACAGCGTGAGAATCTTCTTGGCTTGCGTGTAAGCGTATACCGCATTTTCAAATGTGTTGTTGTTGGTTCCGGAATTGAACGCCGACGTAATATAAGGACCGTAATTTACGGATGCATTAGTATTAGACGGACTGTCAAACAAAGTATTGATGGCCCATCCTTGCAATAAATTATGCAAAATAGCAACATGTTCGTCAAATGAACTAATATATGCATTGCGAGGAAATGCAACTTGGGTGTTGGCAGTATTCGCATCAGTCCACCAACTGATAAAAGCATTGTTCGGATTGGGATTTCCAATTTGACTCTGAGGTCCTGCATTGCCAGAAGCAGACGATAAAGTATTCAATCTTTCCCACGTGGAATTGAAAGCATTCACCAAAGTGATCGGTCTACAACTATTCCAATTATTTAGATTGGAATGCACAATGAATTTTTTTGCGTCTATTTCACGTTCCCCATATAATTGACTTATTGGAGTAAACGCATCACTAAGACATTGTAAGAGTGGCCGTGAGGTGTGTGTTTTAATGGCATCATCCATTACATCTTCAATGTTTTCCGGCCATTCGCCCATGTTTCCAATGAATGCGCGAGGACTGCTGCAGTAATCCACAAAATACAGCAAATCATTCTTACTCAATTGATCCGAATCTGGATACCATTTGAGCGTAAAAAAATCATCCATGTTTGCAATTTTCAAATGCAAACTCGTGTCCATGGCCAATGGATTGGATTTTCGTAAAACCGATAAACGCTGGCCAACGTAATCATCATAACGCATTTTAACACCGGATTGAGTTTTGCTGTCATAATACAGAGTTACATGAATTATAGATTCGTACAACATGCTGTAATCTCTCACCGCAGAAAAAAATGCATCCCCAATAAACTGTTTGTCTTCCGGTCTGTTCACTTTTCTCAAGTTTTTTAGGTCTTGCGATTCGTATCCAACTGCTGCAATTTTGATACAGATGCGTTTTTTGTATGCAATGTCACTTGCGTTTTTTTCGGCAGTTTTGAAAATCAGTTGCATCATTTTGTACATGTAGTCCATGCATGCACGTTGATTCAATGTGCCATCCTCCGAAATGAACGTTTCACCCGGAATCCAAGCGTGAATGACAAATGTGTTTGCCGGGCCGCGAAACGGAGGCACAATGGACATGAGCGGCGGTGGATAAGCCGTTGGCAAATTCGGTTCCGTATAATCTTGCACATCATTTTCATAGGTCGGCGGGCGCATCAACTGAATATGTTTATTTTCCCAATTATATGTTACTTGACGCGATCTAATTTTTTGGGTGCATTCATATTGGTAATATCCAGGAGTTCTCCAATTGTATCTTGCATGTATTTGGGTTTGTTTTTGTGGATCGCCGCCGAACGTATTAAAATAATCATTAGTGTTTGTATTCAAAGTAGTATATTGTTGATCATTGTAAGAATTTGTAGTTGCATGTGTGTTTAGTTTTGTTTGAAATTGCGTTATTTCATTTTCAGTTTTTGCTTGCGATGGTGAAATATATTGTTCCTTCCAAATGAATTTATAATAATTTATTCCAGCTGATTTTTCGGTTGATTCTGCCGGCATTCTGGTTGGATTGTCAAACCGCATTTTAGGATACGATTTTTCTTCCGGATTGGGATTGATGTGATAATTGTTCTCAGTGAGCGGATCTTCCACCGGTGTCCATCCGTCTTTCAGCTCTTTCAAATCTGTTTCACTCATTTGGCCCAAAATGTGTTGAATCAATTCCGGGTTTTGCTTGAATATCCAAGTGTAATCAAAATACACCGGCCCGCAGATGACATATAATTCATCATCATGCACAGTTTCAAATTCATCTTTTTGTTGCTGAGCCTCAGATTGTTTTGACATTTCTTCTTTTGTTGTGCCTTTTTTATACAATGTTTTCAAATAGTCGGCCTTTTCCATGAGGTTTGCAGCATTTGGCGTATTTGGCGCAGTCACACTTGCAGCATCAACCGCCTGGGCCTTGTCACTGTATTTCAACAAAGAAAGCAGCGTGTCATTGTCATACGCAAACGCAGCAAAGTTATCAAAGTTATCTATCACGGAATCCATTGCATTTTTGATTGCGGCCAATGCTGGCTCTTGATCTGTGGCTGCATTATCCTTCACATAATTCATAATTGCAAGCTTGGCCGCAGCATACACGGCATCTCCTGCCGCACATGCGGCACCGATCAACGGATTCAATTGAAGTTGAGCAATTCCACCGACATTGAATGCAACCAAATATGTTTGAATTTGGGGTTTTAATGCAAGTGCACCTCTGCCAAAATCAATGGCATTGAATAAGCGAGTTAATATTGCATCTGCAGTTGCCCCATTAGTATCAGCATCATGATAGATGAATTCTCTCGTGGCAATGGCCACTGCACACACGATGGAATGCGATTTGGTAGTAGTGGATGCGCCAATTGCACGATCAATGAAATTTTGGTAAGTTACTCCTCCTGTGTTGTTTGTAGCAGCAGTAATCGCATCCTTGGCTTCTTTTGTAATGGTCACCGAGGGTGTCAAATGGCACGGGTATTTGTAATACAACCGTTCCAGCAATTTTTCATAATTCAGGTTATAATCGGGGGTGGATTTGAACGTGTACAACCGGGTTTTGTCTTGAATGGGTTTCAACTTATTATCCTTGCGCAAAATTTCTCGGTTTCCTAGACTATTACCACCACGCACAATGCCTATAAGAAACCTGGTTATGAGTTCAATGTTGTGTGATGGAAGTGCATATCTTAAAGGAGCATTACTGTCTGCAAAATTAACATAGGATGATGCATCCAACGACATTTTTGAATTTAATGGAGGAAGATATGTCAAAATGCGCCCAAATGTCACAGTGTTACCATTTGAATTAAATGAATGCAACCACTGAAAATAATTATAGTAATATGTGAGCGCTTTTTGAGACACCAGCATGTTCAAATCACCTGCTGCAACCCCACCATTTGCAGGATTGAACTTTCTCATTAATGGTAGGTATTGTAGCGAAGTGGCAATTGCAATCGGAATGTCAGTGCTGACCGGCGTGGTATATAATATCACAAACCGTTCCTCCCCTTTTTCATCTAGGTTGACGGTGTTGATTGCACTCTTCAAATCATGCAAATCGCGCACATTTTTCATACCATTCACCACATTTTGGTTACGGTCATTCGCATCTTGGAACGATTGTTGGATCCATTGCAGCGCGCGTTTGCGGGATTTTTGATTGGCGAATGCCATGAATTTTTGAAACAAGTCTAACTGCATGAACACTGTCGCCGCCGCATCCTTCAGGTTCAACTTGCCGAACATTTTTTTGAACTGGAAATTGGTTTCGTAAAATGCGTCCACGGTTTCCTTGGTGACATTCAGCGAAGTGGGGACATAGACCAAGTAATCGCATGATCCAGATGCGGACTGTGTTTTCTTTTGTTCTTCGTCCAAGTCCACGACGTATTCGGAGTTGGAATTCGCGACAATCATTTTTTGGGTCAAGATGTGGATGTTTTTCGTTCCTTCTGTCTTCTTGTCGCCTGCATTTTTGCTTTTGTCCTTGTCCTTATTGTCCTTATTGTCCTTATTGTCCTTATTGTCCGGATTGGCCTTGGTCTTAGTATCATCGGCATTCGCCACAATGGAGTTGAACGTGACAACAACTGAATTGTATGTTTCCATTTTCAAATTTGCCGAAAAACCAGACAATGTCTGTGCGTCATCGTCGTCCCCAAACAAATTCAAGTTCATCGTCTAGGGTCCAGTGTCCAGTTTACAGGGGCCCAATGAATGAATAAATATTAAACTATGTTTATATTTTAATATTCGTAAATTCGTAAATGTATCAAATCAAAACTTGGCGGATCGGAATGCAGCCAAGTAATGGTTGTGTTTCATGTTTTCGCGCTGTTTTTTGGCGCGTTCCAGCACGTCCATGGCGTCGCTGATTTCCTTGTCGGTAACGATATTGCCCGGACCGTGCCCGGCTTTGGACAAGCCACCGATGGCGGCACCGCCGTTGCTGCTGGGGCCGCCGCTGGGGCCGCCACCGTTGTTGCCGGCCCTCAAACCCAACGTCGCACCTTGGGCCATGGCGCGGTATTTTTCGGGCATGATGCAGTACTGGCTATTGGCGTTCAGCCCGTAATCTGCGAGGACCACGAACACGGCGGTCAAAATGAGCGCCATGACCAAATCGCGCGTGCCCATCCAGCACACCGAAAACACAAGCAGCTCTTTACTTAACGCCGTCTTCAAAAAATTTTCGGTGGAGGGGTCCAGTTTCAGCTCAATGTAGCGCGCGCCAATGTTGAGCATGATCATGACCACGCCTGCAAAAAAGAGGCTGTTGTTCAGCCGAAACGCCGCATAATTGAACCATCCCGTTATAAAATGAAATGCTTCCATAACCTGATTTACGTATGCGTTATTGTGGTATGCGTTATGCGTTACTATGCCCCAATAAACTAAAATGAGATAAAATAAAATAAAATAAAATGAATTGAAATGAATTGAAATGAATTGAAATGAAATAAATATGAGAGAACCGCCGCATTAAAACAACTGGCGTTGCAGCCGGCTGGCACCGGATTGCACCGCGTTGATGCCGCCCGACACCGCGTGCTTGGCTTTGCGAATGTGGGGGCGCAGCATCGGCGTGAAGCCTTCACTGCTTACTGTCCTGGGTGCCGTTGGTGCAGGCGTGGTTGGGTTTGTGGACCACATGCACCCCGGGTCGCATATGTTTGTCAACGTGATGTAATCATTCGGATTTGTGGAATTGGGCGGGGTTGACTTGCACCCGTTGGATGCATTCAATGTGGACATGTTCATTTGTTTTATGACCTCCATCTTCAGCTGCAGTTTGCCATTGTTATCGTTGAACAGCGAGGGACTCATCATGTATTCGGTGCTGATGTCGGTTGCCCCGGATTGAGTAACCCCTTTCATGCAATACTTTTCTTTAAATTCGGCGGCCGTCGCGAACGTGATGGGGGGCGGGGTGGGAACCAGCGGATTGGATTGAGTCATGCCTTCCCTTTGATTGGTGACTTGCATTAGCACAATCACGGCAATCACCGCAAGGATGCCCGCAATTCGGTGGTACAACGTTAATGCAACAATGAACGCGGCCATAAGCGCCTTCCCTAAAACATCGTCACCGGGAGAAATCCAAATCATGCACGCAAATAAAAATGCAACCGCGGCATACCAAAACTGAGGGGTCAGTTTATTAAAAACACGTTTCAAATCATTCAATATCGGCATTGGTGTCAGCGTTGGCATTGGCATTGTTTGTATCGGTTTTAATATAGCATGTGTTTTTTTTTTCATGCATTGCATGTAAATCATATCAATAAGATAAACAAAACCAAAATATTATCTACCCATTTTATTAGGAGAAGATGTCTGGATACTTGCAATATTCAACGTATGGCGAGGATGAACCGCTGAAACAATCGCAACAATCGCAACAATCGCAACAATCGCAACAATCGCAACAATCGCAACAATCGCAACAAGCTAAACGAACATTAAGGACAAACCAACGAACTTTGCGATCCAAGCAACCCCGTCTTGTGAATCCTAGACAATTGCAATCAATGCAACCATCACAATCACAGTCACAATCACAGTCACAATCACAGGCACAGGCACAATCACAAGCCATGCAATCCCTAATTCAAAAAATTCATAGCAATAGCAATAGCAATGGCAATGGCAGTGACAGCGAAAGCGAATCCGACACCGATGACATGCACATGCAAATGCACATGCAGCAACAGTTTCAAACGGCACCGGTTCCAAATCGCAATCGGTTTACTGCAGCCAACAGCGCCGATTTGAACGCCGGGTTAAACCCAGCTCCCGCGAAGGAAGGGTTTTCGTTACAGGATGTGAATGCTTTAGCCAACCAGTACAAACAATACATGCCGTCCGTGTTTCAGGCCTCCACCCAAGAAAACAAGGACATCCTGCTCCAGAAGCTGGACCACATTATCTCTCTGTTGGAAGACCAGCGCGACGAAAAAACGGGTCACGTGACCGAGGAACTAGTTTTGTACTGCTTTTTAGGCGTGTTCATCATATTCATCGTGGATTCGTTTGCCCGCGCGGGCAAATACGTGCGTTAGTTAGTTAGTTAGTTAGTTAGTTAGTTAGTTAGTTAGTTAGGGACGTTATGAACCCTGGCACTACATCGGATGTGACGTGCCGTCCCTAATTACGACATTATTAATATATTGCATTAATGTATTAATAATTTTAATTTTAATTTCAATAATTCATAATTTCTCTCAAATGAAGCATCATCAAATGATGGCATGCATGCTCATTGCGGCAGCACTCATTGGATACATTGTGTACATCCAAGGAGGACGAATGATGGAATCATTCAAAAGCAATGGAAACAAGGGCAACAAGGGCAACAAGGGCAAGTGGTTGTTCACCGCGTCGCCCCATGCATACCCCGTAGTGTGTTTGGCCGGCAACAGTAAACTTCCGTGCACGGCTTTTAGCGCCGCATGAAAAATGAACCATGAACCATGAACCAATCCCAATGCCATCAGTTCGCCGGTTTGTAAAACAGGTAGAAGAATTGGTCCTCCTTTTGTGCTTTGACAAGGTCAATTTGTCCAAGCATGTTGAATCCTACCCCCGCTGCCAGTTCAATAAACGTCTGCGGCGACGGCAGTCGGAAGTCGCGCACGTGCTTGCGTGTCTTGCCCGTTTTGTCGTCGGTGAACACTTCCCGATACTGCACAAAATCGTTCGGGAAAATTTGCACGTCCGATTTGTATTGAAAGTCGTTGAATTTCGCGACGCTTTGTGCTTTGCGCCGGGAGACAGAAGTGGACTCGCCCATCAGCAGGCCGGAGGCGTTGAACCGGCTCGGGTCCACCAAGTGCAGCATAAAGTAGCCGCCCGGTTTGAGCCACGCATACACGTTCGTAAACAGCTGCTCCGTGTTGGGAATGTAGTAGACTTCAAAGTTCAGCATGGACACCAGCGTAAAGCTCTCCGGCTTGAACGACGACACCACCGTAGGGTCGCCCTTCACGATGTTCAAATTGAGGTCGGCGTGCGTCTTTCTGGCTTGCGCAATCATGTCGGCCGAGGATTCAATGCCGGTCACATTGGTTATGCCATTTTGGATGAAGGCGCTCATGTAGGCGCCCGTCCCGGCACCCACATCCAGCGCAACCGTTTGGTTGGAGATGTCCGGGTACTTGTTGATGATGGCGCCCACTTCATACGCGTTGTTCACTTTTTGATTGAACAGCTGGTCGTACACGGCCGCATAAAACGCGTCCTTCATGTCGTTGCCGTGCTTCACGATCACGCCGCTGCTGCTGGTGCTGTCGCTGCTCTGCACGAACGACTCTACGAATGAGCCCGAATACGGACGAGGCCGACTGAGCCGCTGAAGCTTCTTGTGAGCGGAAACGAGCAGCATGATTGTGACGGCAAACAGCAGCACGCCAAACCACGCATTTTTTTCAATGGATTTGCAAAAGACGTCAAACGCACCGCGCACGGAGTTCATGTTCGTGGTATGCAATGCAATGAAGATATATATAATATGTTATATTGTTATTTTTTTTAAATGCTTACATAATAATTGCAGTTGTGTGTCTAACGCCCCACGCCCCACGCCCCACGCCCCATCCCAAATGAACGATGCCGAAATCAATGATGTCCGCGCCGAGACCGAATTCAAGGGCGTCACCTTTTCCAAATACAAGAAGCCCGACGCGCGCAAAGAATTATTGAATTGCCTAAAAAATGGGAAAATAGAGGAGGCGTGTTACTGGACCGCCGAATTCGTGTGCGCCGGACACTACCAAGAGCTTTGGGACATCATCCTCACGTGTTTTGGGAAGCACGTGCACCTGGCCAACCCCAAGATGTGCCTGTATTTGGAGCTGCGGTACGAAGCGTTCAAGGACATCGTGGCCAACGGCTACATTGGTAACGAGCTGCGCATGCGCAACAACCCGCGCATTCGCACGCTGTTTGCCGAAATCGCGTGCGTTTTGTGCAACTCCAAAAAGAAATACAGCTTGGAGGGCATCAAGGTTAAGAAAGCCGACTTTGACAGCACCGCCATGACCGACAAGCTGAAGGCGCCCACCGTGACGTACGTGAGTCCCGTATTTCTGCCCGGCGATCCGAAGGAGCTCTTCATCGCCATCAACGAATTCGCCTTCCACATCTCTAAAGACTCCAAAAACAGCTTGCAGGCGTCGTACTGGTTGGAATGGGTCATGGAATTTGAGCAAATTTGCCGCAAGAAAAAGCAGAAGTGCATGTGCGAGCGCCGCAGCGCCATGCCGGTGGATGCCAAGTTTCAAATGGACCCAATTTGGATTGTGTGGGAACTCATTCTGGGGGGAGCGCGCGACGCGGTGCAGCCGTTCATGCCGAAACTCATACAAAGCTTGCTCAAGTTGTATTGTTTGCGATACACCGACGGGGTGAAAAAAAAACGGCGGTACTTGATTTACTTTGCGATTTGCTTGCTGACGGAGCCGTTTGTAATGCCCCAGGAGATGGTGACAAACAAGGACGTCATTGAGAACGTGGTGAAAAAAATTGACACGGTGTACAAACAAGTGAAGAAAAACGAAATTGCGCCCAAAACCGACTACTTGATGGGCTCGGTGGGTGGCGCCAAATCGGATATAGATAAAACCATTGAAAAGATGGACAAGCTGAACTCAATGAACACGATCATTCGGTATTGAGGGGTTTTGTTATTGTGGTGGTTGTTATGGTTGTTGTGTTTGTTGTGTTTGTTGTGTTTGTTATGTTTGTTGTGTTTGTTGTTGTGTTGGTTGCTGTTGCTGTTGTAGGCGCAGAACGAACTGCCATTTCAAATATGCGCGCATACGAATGCATTATCGCTGTGGACACGTATACAGTGTATATTTTTATCTCTTTTTAAATATATTAATTATATTAACTGCATACATAAAATCAAATGAATTTTGGACTTGGATTTGGGTCCGCGCCTGGACCCGCGCCAGCGCTTGGACCCGCGCCAGCGCTTGGACCCGCGCCAGCGCTTGGACCCGCGCCAGCGCTTGCCCCTGCATCTGCGCCTTCGGCCACGTTTGATGTGCCAGACGCCGATGCATCCGCCAGCACCACGTCCTTGTTGATCCGCGTGCTGCTGGGTGCTCTGATTTTGGCGCTCATCGGGTTCAACGTCTTCACTTATTTGGATGACATTATGGCCTGGATCGGCAACACGTTTGGCGCGCCGTTTCGCTTTGTGGCTCGCATGTTGGGCTACTCGGTGGCGGACACCGCGCAAACCACGGTGAATGTAACGGCGCAAGGCACCAAAGCCGCGGTGGACATTGCGACGGGGGCCGCGACCAGCGGCATTGGCGTGCTTCAGCAAACGCTGGAATCGGGATCGGGATCGGGATCAGGGTCCGATGACAACACCGACAACTCTCAACAATCCAACAAACCGGCCCGACAACCCCCAGTTAAGCAGGATGACAGCGCTGCATTGGAAACGGCGCTGTCCCATGCGAAAAAACAGCCCCCCCGGCCGGACGACGCAACCAGTCGCACGCAGCGCACCGGAAAGTCGGGCTACTGTTACATTGGAGAGGATCGCGGATTTAGAAGCTGCGTGAAGGTCGGCGAACAAGACACGTGCATGTCGGGCGACATTTTCCCGACGCAAGCCATTTGCATTAATCCTAGGTTGCGGCAATGAACGCCCAACTATGTTATACTAACAATTACAATATAAACACTTAATTATTAAAAATACATAAATAATAATTTATAGTCATAGTTTATAACCTTCAACTTCACACCAAACATGTCCGATTTTGAAGAGCCCGCTCCTGAAATGCCAGAGGAGGCCCTCCTTGCCTATTTGAACACTGTGGAAATCAAACCCCCTCATATTGTCTTTGATCAAGAGAAATATGATCGCGACGTGGCCGATGGTTTGATCACGGTTTCTCGCAATATCAACAACAGACCTTATTTGGCGAGCGAACTTAAGGCCGCTCACGGCGCTGCTTCCATCAACGTGGTCGCGGACTCTGGAAAGCCCAAGGTTGTGATTACGACCACCATTGCATACAACTGGTCCCCCGCCTACATTCAAAAATGCGCAGACGCTTATTGCCATGCTTACGGATTACCTCTAAGACCCATTGAAGTCTTCAACCTGGATGCGAACGGTGTCCGCACGGCTGACCCTAACCCAGCATCCACGCAAGCCGTGATCACTGCGATTGATAATTGGTTTGCAACAAACGGAACACTGAAGTCTGGAGTGACTGTAAACGACCGTGCCAGTCTTAACGGAATTACGACTCTTCCTAATACGCTCCCAGGATTGACAACTGAACAGAACAACATGTTTGGTTGGTTGGGCGAGTTGATCCTTAATTTCTGGGCAATTGGAATGAATCCAAATGCGAATTTTCGCGTGGTGTGCAGTCATGACGCCTTTAGTGCATCTCTCAACCAATCGGTGGTGTACGCTTCCACCGATTCCAACTTTCCTATTGCAAGCACCTTTGGTCCGACTCATTACGTCAATATGTCATGGGGAGACACCAATCCTGGGTTTGATCGTGCGTCTTTGGATGATTCCATATTCATCAATCCAAGAATATGCTACTTTGCGGCAGCTGGAAACTATCGCTGGGCGGGATATCCAGCCACTTCGTCCAATGTGCTGTGCGCGGGAGGTGCATCACTTTTATACGATTCAAACCTGCAGGTAAACGTGTGGGGCAACACCAACGTGCCGGCAAGCGTCAATGCCGAACAAGGAGGCGGCACCGGGTTCTCTCATTCCATCGTGACAGGATCTAATTTTTACCCACGTCCCGCTTATCAGAATGGATTGATTGCATTACCCAATAACAACCGACGCGCATGCCCGGACATGTGTTCCCTCGGAGATCCTAATACCGGCGTATTGATCATTTTCTCCAGTAGTGACGGCAACAAACTTGCAAGGCACCTCAATGGTGGAACATCGCTTGCAAGCCCGTTGTTGTGCGGGTTGTTTTCCCACTTGAGTCAGAGGCGCATTAATGGAAACCTTATTCCATTGACCACCCGAATGGCCGATGTT